>Ga0209086_10002354_pt1 | contig 14816 bp, 15 predicted proteins | sample M_130207_XF_Meta_FD_187312 | JGI IMG/M metagenome (GOLD analysis project Ga0209086, IMG submission 187312) | Freshwater microbial communities from Lake Montjoie, Canada to study carbon cycling - M_130207_XF_MetaG (SPAdes) (version 2) | ecosystem: Environmental > Aquatic > Freshwater > Lake... | reverse complement strand
AAAAGCGTAGCAAAAAAGCGTAGCGAAAAAGCGTAGCAAAAAAGCGTAGCGAAAAAGCGTAGCAAAAAAGCGTAGCAAAAAAGCGTAGCGAAAAAGCGTAGCAAAAAAGCGTAGCGAAAAAGCGTAGCGAAAAAGCGTAGCAAAAAAGCGTAGCGAAAAAGGCTTGCTAACTGTAAAATGTATAAAAATAAATCATTTTCGTAATATTTAAATATAAAAACACTATTTGAATATTAGATAACTAACAAAATAAAATGATAAGTATTCACCAACCTATAAAAACCAAATTAGAATATTTTCATAACAATAAAAAAATACCAAATATTATTTTTAATGGTCCTTCCGGTAGCGGTAAAAGCTCCATTGTGAATGATTTTATATCACTTATTTACGACGGCAATAAAGAGAAAATCAGGGATTTTGTTATGTATGTAAATTGCGCTCACGGAAAAGGTATTAAATTTATACGTGAAGAACTGAAATTCTTTGCCAAAACACATATTAATTCCAATGGTGGTGATGTTTTCAAAAGTATTGTCTTATTAAATGGAGATAAACTAACAATGGATGCACAATCCGCCTTGCGCCGATGTATTGAATTGTTCAGCCATAATACACGTTTTTTCATCATTGTGGAAGACAAATATAAAATGCTGAAGCCGATTTTATCGCGTTTTTGTGAGATTTATATACCAGAACCCGAGTATAACGGCAAGGTAATTAATCTTTATAAATACAATTTGGAGCAGACTTTTAAAATGGCTGACATAAAGGCTAAGCGTATTGAGTGGTTAAAAACCGAGTTAGATAAGACTTTTAAAAAGGATGTTGACTCCACTATTAACGAAGCTGTGCTCCTTAATTTTGTAACAAAACTGTATGAGAAAGCGTATAATGCGCTTGATATAATACAAATGTTGGAAGATGGACAGATACAATTGGCAGTTTCTAGTAAGCAATATGAGCTTCTGATTGCCTTCAATAAAGTTAGAAAAGAATTTCGCAATGAAAAACTATTGATGCTATTTGTACTGAATTTTATTTACTTGGACAACAAAATGTCGTTGGAGAATATATCATTTATGTAAAATAATTATTTTTGTTATTTAAAAAATAATTAATTAAAAATAATTATTAAGACCTAACTGCGTATTTATCTATTGTCACTGCCTTGGTAACATTTTTGACTATTTTGTCAATATTTTCTTGCTGTTCTTCTACGGTTGAGCCAGACATAGAATTCATAACAATTTTTAAATATTTGTCGTTGTTTTTTGACCTTGGGTCCGTGCAATTTGGATTCTCTTTTATCCATTCATTGATTTGCCGAATATTTTTATTTGCTATTTTCTTTATTGCGTCCTTCAAAATAGCTCTATCTTCTGCTTCCTTTATCCATTTATTATTATGTTTAATATATAATGTTTCGCGCTTCAAATCACTACAGTGTATAGGTCTTAAAAATGTATCCAAATTATTCAGATTTTTGACACAGATTTTTGACATACCATCAGCATAATCTACATACGCAAAGTTTTCCAAGTCAGATAATTGCATCTTAATTGTATCTACAAATTCACTCATATTTAATGCGTCTTTACATTTTTCGTTCAAAAATACTTGCAAATTAAATGTGTTTGTATTGGTGTTATTACAATTTGTATTGTTAATCGTGTTTGTGTTGAATGACTTGGCCATTTCCATCATTTGTTTATGCTGCTCCATCATAAACATTTGAAATTCTTGGTTTTGTTTTAGAACATCTAGCAGCATTTGCGGGTCAAGGTTGTATGCAGCCTTTTTACTTTTAGTTTCCTTGGTTTCGTCATCATCCTCTTCTGATTCGTAAAAGGGTTCATCTTCTTTGTCATTGGATGTATCATTGTTTTTACCAATACATTTTTTTTTGTGTCTCCATAATCCTGCTCTATCATTATATTTTGTATCACATATTGGACAACAATATTTGCTTAATATTGCTGAATTATCGTTGTTATTTGCTGAAAAAACGTTGTCAATTGTTGTTTTTTGATGTTTAGCACTTAATAAATGTGTATTCATGTTATTTTTTCTACAGGTTCCATAGTCACACTTTTCACAATAGTATTTATTGCTTAATTTCTGCTTAATTTCGTTGTCAAGCGTTGTCATAAATAAGCAAAAGAAAATAATTTCACAGTTTTTGCTGAAAATACGTAAATTCTATCGTCACGTTTTTTTCAGACCAAAAAAATAATTGTGAGCTTCTCAGTAACAATGCAAAAAAACACTGTTTTTTGAAACTTTATTTGGGTTCTCAAAATTGGACATTTATAAATGTCCGAATTTCATTTCCCTTTTTACTTTTTGGTAATTTTTTTCACTTTTCAAAAAGTAAAAGTATATTATTTTAATATTTTACTGGAATCTCAAGTAAAATATTGAATTGTATATATTTATAAATTACGTGATAATGCTCTCATTGGGTGCATTTTCCTTTGTTTGTTGGTTATTTATATTTATCAGTTTATTATATTCTTCACGGGTTATTATTACAAAATCATCATTATTTATTAGCTTAGGTATTTTAGGTACATTTTCAATCATTGTATCAGGTTTTATTTTTTTATATAAATAATATACCCCACTTGCTGATTGATATATAATCCAACTGCTGCATTTAATAATTATATTTAAGGAAATACTGGTCATCAAATCAGCTAAATAATAAAACACCATTTGTTAGTTATATATTTAAATAACAAAGAATAACTAACAAATAATCCAATAAAAAATAAGTTTAAAAGGCCAAAAAATAAAGTTCGTTTTTATTATAAAATGGATGATTTTAATGTTAGTTCATTACACGAATCAAAGAATGAATGGGGTGCTCGTTTGCTAACTATTTTGACACCATTAATTATTGAAGGTTTTAAGTCAATTTTTGACGAATCAGTTACACTTTGCAGAACAAATAACGAAATGGATAAATATTTAATGACCTTTCAGAACCTTATTACACGTATTCCAAAGTGGAATGCTACTATTATTGAAACTGAGCGAAAACGAATTATTGAAAAGAGTTGTTGCAACTATTTAGAAGAATTAGTAACGTGTGTTCATATAATTCAACTTAAATTATTAACTGCTATGCGTGTAGGACAAAAACAGAAGAAGATAGATATTAATATACCTAAATTAGATGATTTTATTCATAAGTCTTATGTTAATGTAGCTAGAAAGGTCTACAAAAATGTGTATTTATTTGAAATCAGTACAGTGCCATTACAAGTCCAAAAACATAACCGAGAGTTGGAGATAATTGTCCAAGAGTGTATTCTAAATGCGGTGAGAGAAAGTATACCTATTGAGAGTATTTTGAGAGCATATATGGACGAAACAGTTGAAGAAGATGTTATTGAGGAAATTAAGGAGCAAGTTGTTGAGAAAAGTGCGCCTGAGAATGCTAGAGGAGAGTCTGAGTTTATTTCAGAAGTGAAGGCAAAAGATAAAGAGGCGCAAATAATTAAGCAAGCAGAGGAGGCACAGGCTTTGAAAAATACAGGGTCTTCATCTTTGAAATTCAACGACGTTGATGCTGTTCTAAATGATAATAATAAGGAAGAGTTTGTAAATGCTCCCAAAAGTCTTGACCGATTAGAAGAAATTAGCAAAATGAGAAATGAACAAAGAAAGAAGGATGAAGAAGATGATGAAGTTTTGAAAATTTCCGACCAAGATGTTGAGTTGGGCAGTTTAGATGTTCATATAATTGGTCAACCAGAAGTTAAGTTAGATGATTCATTCTTGTTAAATGATATTGAAATACTTACATAATTTATAAAAATAAATGCGTTAATTTAAGAATAAGAAACTAAAAATATATTGTAAATGGATAATATATTTTTAATAGCTGCTATTGTATCCGCCATATTTTTTATCGCAAAATTCTTGGAAATGCGGTATGTTGAAAAAGAAAGCAAGCCGCTCAAGTTCCTGATTCGCGACACGTTAGTTGTATATATTAGTGTTATAGCCGGTAATTTTATTTATGAACAAGTTACCCCGGCAATAGCGGAAACTGTAAAGACACAAGGTATCCCTGTTGCCTTCACAGATGAAGCACCGTTTTAGACTATTACCAAATTATAACTCCATTTAAATTTAGTCATATAAAATTAGTCATTTATAATTATTTAATTATAAATTACTATCACAAGAAATCTAATTCTAAATAGTATTTAATATTTTACTCTTTATGGTTTCTATTTCCATTAAAATTGGGTCATTGGGGTCAGGCTTATATTTATAAATGTCGTAGCCAAAAACCTTATTTATAAATTTATTTGTTAAAAATGAGCTCCAATACAAATTAATTACTGATAATATAGCTGTAGAACCAAGCAACATTTTGTTAGTCATATAAAAATCAAATGCATTATTTACTGTATCATAACATTCTGGATTAAAAACAACATGTTTATTGAATAGGTATAATCTTGTATACAAAAATGTTACAAAAAACAAAACTTCATTGATTGGTTGGAATTGTTTTATAAATTTAAATATACTAGTATTTGTATCTAAATTGTTCTTCAAAAAAATTCGTATTAGAGACCTAAAACTAAAAAATATTGAGCTAACTTCTACTAAAAAACAATAATAAATATATATCATTATTTTACTTGCTTCATTAGGCCAAATTGTCATGATAGTACATAATACAATTTGCGCTATATGATGTATCCAAAAATCAATAGTTGCCCCATTATATAAGTCAAATAATGAATATAATATACATATAATTCCGGCAATTTTCATTAAAAAAGTGTTTTTTGTTTTTATATAATAATAAATGGCAACACATACAAACAGTGCTATACCAAGAGAAACAGAATCTTGTATATATGGTTTGATATTGTTAAATATATCTTTGTCCATTTCCATTTATACCTAATAATATTTTTAATATTAAATTTATACTTATTTTACCTACCGGTCCATACTTTTACCAAAGTCCCACAAATATTGTTATTTCTAAAATCCTTTAAATAATTATCATAATTGTATAAAAATGATTGATGATGTTTTCTAATATCACCATAAAACGATTTTATTTTGGACAAGTTTTTAAATTCATTGTTAAATAATAATCCTATAATGCGTTCAAATCCACACCTGTCTGTTCTACAAGTAATTGCATTTACTAAATTAGTAATATTATATTTTCTTTCTAAATTTGATAGAAATGAATGATTAATAAAACATTGACCGCCAAAACACAAATTAAATTTTTGTTCATTCATACCTAAAATATTAATTTCACTTCCAGATAAACGTTGGCGAATAAATGCGCCGTTTTTTAGATAAGCAGAAATACGTAATAAATTATTTAGGTTTTCCTTGTCATAAGGATGATGCCAGAAGGGTAATACTGGTATTTTAATTTTCTCAAATGGGATGCGTTTGTGTAAAAAGGCACTGTCGTGGATAATTACAGCATTATCAAACCATTTGTTTCGCACATAATACACATAAGGCAGCAATTCGCCTCTGCCAGGATATTCTGACTGTATTATTTCAACATTTTTATAATCAAATTCGGATTTAACATATTCATAATTGCTGTTATCATCAATTATTACTATTTTTTTAAAAGGGTAATATGTTCTAATTAGTTTAACATTGTGGTTCCAATATTTGTTAGTTTGTTCCGAATTAACGTGTCTAGTAATGATAAATCCAAATGTCATTTTATTATATCTACATATTACTAATATAATAAAATTATAAGATTATTAATTTGAGTATATTGGCATATCATCAATATTATTTACAAATTCTTTTTTGTCTATATTGTTTTTAGAAATGCTAAATTTACTAAATTCCGGTCTGTCTAATTGGGCTGATGGAGAATGATTGTGGACACAACGGGCAATCATTTTGTATAATTTAAAGTCTGGATAACGTTCTGAGCCATTATTTTTATACAAAACATTTATACCATTATCATCTATGCACCAATCATTTATTAGCTTAGCAATTGGTTCTAACGTCTCTGTATTTTTAATATTAGCAACATCATCAATAATGTAATCAAATATGGAACATGCTAAACGACACAAATCAAAACTATAATTTGGCTCTAATCGCGGCTTTTTATCATTTAAATAAGGTTCTGTGTTGTATTGTGTAGCGGCATCACCTCCTGTTTGAAAACTATCACTGCAAAAGACCTTTCCATTTAATTTGTAAATGGCGCGACCAAAGTCAATTATTTTGAAAATCTTGCCAAATGTAGGTACCTTGTAATAGTTCTTTTTGTAACAGTAATAAATGAATTTCTTGTTAGTGCTATTATACATAACATTGTTAGTATGAAGGTCGTTGTGTGTAAAGGAAAATGTTTTTTGATATGTAATTAAAATCATAATAATTTGCATCAGGGCCGAAAACCATTCGTCATTTGATAGCTCGGTTGTTAAAATTAGATTGTCAAATGTGTTTTCACAATGCTCCATACAAATTAACTGGACCGGGAATTTGGGCAATGTTAGCCATAATGACTCTTCATCTAAATCTGAATAATCATCATCATCTTCGTCATCTAGTTCATTAGAATCATCTTCACCAGCATCTTCTATTTCACTAGCATCATTCGTCTTTGTATCAGATTCTGAACCATTTAAACTATTTTGTAAATTTGCCTCAGATTCTGATATGTTTTCAGAATCACCATTTTCATCTGTATAGGACGTTCTAGATGAACAGGAAGACCCCGATTTAAGTGTTTCTGATTTTTTTGATTCTACAATAAGTTCATTTGAATTCATAATATCAACTAATTCAACATTCATATTTTTTATGTCCGATAAAGTAACTAGATTACAGTCTATTGACTCACTATTATTACTATTAGTAGTGTTGGCAAAAATATTCTCAAACATAGAATCATCTATTGATTTTGCCGATAACCCAGATTTATGAGATGTATTCATAATATTTAGAGGCTTCAATGGTTTTTCATCATCATCTGTTAAAAGATGCGAATAATCTTCAACATTAAACAATACATTTTGTTTTTTAATAAAAAATTCGGAATGGATTAAATATTCAATATCATCAATAATATTAATTTTGTAATTGTTTTTAATTCCCAAAAAAGAGCCATAATAATCTAACCCGTGTATAAATTTATGGTTGTTTAGTAACTGACTTGTTAGATATGAAAAAAAACCATCTACGTAGGCGGCATTATTAACATCGGCTAATTTTGGATTGATTAATACACTTTTGTCAATGGATGGCAGATTAAATAATGATTCATCATTAACATTGTACTTGCCTACAATGTATTTGAACGGGTCCAACAATGGTGCCATTTTAATAAATGCGGTTTGGCTGGTAACAATGGCACCGCTATCATCACTCATATTTTTTAATTTGCAGGTAAAAATGTTATCACTTTGCTCATCCTTTTTATCACCCTTTTTATTATCCTTTTTATCATCCTTTATATCGGATACATACCACAAGTGATTCAAGTTTATAGAATTGTAATTGGTGTTATTCAAGGAAAAAAATCGGTCGTAAATGGGTATGTAGTTTTGTATATGAGAAACGCTGCTGCGAGGGTTACTTTGTAGCTTTGTGAAAAGGTTAACATTCTTCCTTTTTTGGTAATTAATGCTAAAGGCTGTATTAATTGATGTTGTTGCCATTAGCTAATAAAAATATTAATATAACAAATATTTAACTCATTTTTTCCTAAACAACTAACATTTTTTGTTTTAGCCGTTATAAAATATTTGTTAGTATGTTTGATAGTTTGCGTTTAATAAAATAAATCTTTTATAAGTGTATACATATAATGAATTTAGAACTAAAACGGTTTGATATGAAAAGCATTAGTTTCAAGCCTGATGAATCAAAAGGCCCTGTTGTTGTTTTAATTGGCCGTCGTGATACTGGTAAATCATTTTTGGTCAGGGACTTGTTATATTATCAACAAAGTATTCCAATTGGCACGGTGATTTCGGGGACAGAAGAAGGTAACGGTTTTTACGGCAAATTGGTCCCAAAATTGTTCATCCATAATGAATACAATACGGCCATTATTGAGAATATTTTGAAGCGACAGCGTCAGGTTTTAAAACAGATTAAGAAGGAAATGGAGCAATTCAAGCGCACAACGATTGACCCGCGAACTTTTGTGATTCTAGATGATTGTTTGTATGACAATACATGGTCACGCGATAAATTAATGCGTCTCCTGTTCATGAACGGGAGACATTGGAAGGTCATGTTAATCATCACAATGCAATATCCGTTGGGTATTCCGCCAACACTAAGAACCAATATTGATTATGTTTTTATTTTAAGAGAGCCCTACATTGCCAATAGGAAGCGAATTTACGAGAATTATGCTGGTATGTTCCCTACATTAGAGTCATTTTGCCAAGTGATGGACCAATGTACCGAGAATTATGAATGCCTAGTGATAAATAACAACGCCAAGTCAAATAAATTACAGGACCAAGTGTTTTGGTATAAGGCAGATGCACACAATGACTTCAGATTAGGGTCCAAAGAGTTCTGGGAGCTATCCAAATCAATCAATGATGAAGACGAAGAGGAGCAATATGACCCGAATAACGTGAAGAAACGTGGTCAGGGACCCAAAATCGCGGTAAAAAAGACAAAGTGGTAAATCTTGTTTTATAACTCTTGCTTTCTCTTATTAAAAGTACTTTATTTTTATAAATTAATGTATATAATTTATAAAATTTCATAACTACCACGTTTAATCAACACGGTCCATCTCTCCAGCTTCATTCTTAGAAAGAGCAAAAGGTCCACTGAGTAATTCTGACCTACCATAATCAGACTGTCCCATCACAATATTTTCACCATCAAAGAGCTCACTGCGAATATCTGCCACCGAAATACTCTCAGAGCCGGATAACTTAGCCTCTTGACTGTTAGAAACGCCAACCAAATTACCGTCCTTATCAATATCCTGAGTCAATGAGCTACCATGCTTCTCGGCATTCTTCTTATTGTCATCAATTGCCTTCTGCTTGGTCTCCTTAACACGTTGCTCAAATGCGGACTTTGCGACAGATTCATTCTTCTGCTTCTCCTGTGCAAGCTGGTTAAGCTCCTCCTCCATATACTCAACACGACCAGTCTTGTATGCCTCAGGGTCCCAACACAACCACTGGCCAACCGGGCCAACAAAAACGTCAAAACTAGGGTCAGTCTCTCGCAACAATTTAGCACGCATTTCAGCCTCCTCTTGCGTCTGAAAATTGCCTCTAGACTTGAATCCTCTGACAGACGTCTGGAAGTTGTGCTTAATACTAAACTGTTTCTCAAGGTCATCTTCATTTTTATCCAAGAAGGTCTTGTAATCGTCTTCAATAGAAGAACTGATGATGTTCTCACGCTCCTCAGTAACAAAGCCCTCGTAATCCTTCATAACATCCTCAAAATTCAGCTTGTATTTGTAAGAAACAAAATTAATAAATTGGTGAAATTTCTCCATAGACTTTGAAAATTCCCACTTCTTTAGGAATGATTCAAAAAAGAACATTTCCTTCTGCTTCAAAATTTTCTCAGGAGTAATAAAAGAGAAACAACCAAATTGTTGACCAGCAATAGGCTTATCAAGCTCTAATAAGTCAACATATTTAGGATTCGGCGACCCATCGGTTCTCTGTTTTCTTTCAAAGGCAAACTTCTTGGAGACATTAGATTTGGATTTTCCACTCATTATATATATTTAGTTAGTTGTTCGTTTTAAGTTTTAATTTTGTAAAATATTATATTTATAACAAATTATATTTTTTTCTTTTTAAATTATATAAACAAAATGGCTATGTTTGATTTTGCTGAACTTGTTAAGCGTATTGTTAAATATTTAATTGAGGGTTTGATGGTTGCTATTGCGGCTTTTGCTATTCCCAAGAAGTCCTTGAATATGGAGGAAATTATATTGCTTGCGTTGACCGCGGCTGCAACTTTTGCTATATTGGACACATATATTCCTAGTATGGGTGTTTCGGCGCGCACAGGTGCTGGATTTGGAATCGGTGCCAACTTGGTTGGCTTCCCCGGTGGTCTTTAAATCCACCTTTTTCACGAAGTTATGAAATGTTTTGCGCATATGAAATAGTAGCTAAGAGCCAAATAATTATTAATAAAAATAATATATATTCTCAATAAATATATATTATGGATAGATTATCATTAGCAGATTTGCAGGTTTCTCCAAGGTCTAAATCTAGGTCTAAATCTAGGTCTAGGTCTAAATCCAGCAGTTCTAGTTCTGGTTCTAAAAAAGCTATAAATCCCCTTGCGAAAACTGTGAGACATGGAGACCTTCCGAATCCCCTTGCGAAAACTGTGAGACATGGAGACCTTCCGAATCCCCTTGCGAAAACTGTGAGACATGGAGACCTTCCGAATCCTCTTGCGAAAACTGTGAGACATGGAGACCTTCCGAATCCTCTTGCGAAAACTGTGAGACATGGAGACCTTCCGAATCCTCTTGCGAAAACTGTGAGACATGGAGACCTTGAAAAGAATAAAAATAAGAAGGGGGGCCGAAAAAGAAGAATAAGAAGACGTCGTTAAACAGTTGCAATATATTCCCAATCCAATTCAACACACATCTTCTTCCAAGTCTCATCCTGTTCAATAAGCTTCTCTCTATCTTTTAACATAGGAATATCAGCCAAATATTGGTCTTCGCCAAGTAATTCGCAAAATTTATACAATACATAATAGTAATTCAAAAAATTTACACGATAATCTGGACAAGTCTTTGAATATGGAGACTGAATTTCCATAAACAAACTGCATAATATTTCTTCTAATTCAGGACTAAATACAGGTGGTTTTAATCCCAATTTATTTTTAATAAATGCGATATGTTCATAATATTTATTAAACCCCAACTTCTTCAAAATTTCCTTAGTTTTATAATGTGTTAGTTGTTCTAATTTTATGCGCTCCTTTTTAATTTGTTGATTAATTTGTTCAATAACATCTTCAGGTATTTGCGTTGTTTCCTTACCTTGAAATTGCGCAAGAATTTCCTTAAAATGATTAATCTTTTTATAAGCATAGAAACAAACTTCCTTAGGTGGCTCTTTATAAGATGGTTTTTCGTTTTCAATTAAATAAGGTATACTAACAGCACAAAGGTTGCAAATTAAGACACCTTCGTCGTCTAATGGAATCAATTCGCCTTTATAACAGCTTTGACAAACATCAGTCTGTTTTACAAATGAATTCATATCAATAAAAGATTCATCTATATTGCACAAATATTTCTGAACAACATTTTTATTAATATTATCATTTGCCGATGATTCTTTTTCTGGCTGCTGAATCTTAAAGAAGTTGAAAAGTATTTGATTTTTACTGCTAACCGATGACTCATTTGTTTCTGATTTGTTGTCAATATTTTTCTTATTTTCAAAATATTCAAAAATATATTTAGAATTTTCTAAGAAATAATCATTTTTCCTTTCTTTAATTGCCCTAATATTTTCCTTGATTTCCTTGATACGGTCTTTGATTTCCATAATTTGTTCAATCTGTAATTTTGACTCAGATAATTTAACTATCAATTGCTGTTTTTCCTCTTTTAATCTAGGAATAATATCAAACTCATCTTTTGAAAAATCAGCCATAATCTCCTTGTGTTTGCCATCTAATGTGGTAGAATATCGTTTACAGACCTTTATTTTTTTATTAGCTTTTGGTTTGAATGATGGCATATTTTAATACTTATATTATAATTATTAAAATTTATTTAATTAGATATTTGGTGAAAGTATTTATTTTTTAAAAAGAAAATGTAATTTGAAAGAAATGAATATTAAGAAAACTCATTTTATATAAGTTTAAAGATTAATTATTGTTTCAATAGTTATCATAATAGAGATGGACATGGGTATTGATATTAAGATAACTAAAAATAATAACGAGCAATTAGACTTGGAAGTAGATAAAATAAAATTTCAAAAAATGGTATTTTTATACAATGCTTTAGAAAATGGTTGGTCTATTAAGAAAAGAAAAGATTCTTATATTTTTACAAAAAATCACGAAGGGAAAAAAGAAGTATTTGATGAGCTATATTTGTCCATATTCATGAAGGAGAATGTAAACATTAATAATATATTAAAATAATAGTGTAGGTATTTAATTAGATTTGAATTGTTGTTAAAATTTAATTAAATTAGAATTCAAAAAATTATTTTCTTTAGGAATAATATAAAATGGGAGGCGGACTTATGCAACTCGTAGCTTATGGTGCTCAAGATGTTTACCTTACAGGTAATCCTCAAATTACTTTCTGGAAGGTCACTTACAGAAGATATACTAACTTTGCCATCGAATCGATTGAGCAAACTTTCAACGGCCAAGCCGATTTCGGACGCAGAGTTCAATGCGTTATCTCCAGAAATGGTGACCTTGCTTACAGAACATACTTGCAAGTCACTCTTCCTGAGATTAACCAGCTCATGGGCATTGCTTCATTCGCTGTTGGCTCCGGCTCGGGTGTCTATGCCCGTTGGTTGGACTTCCCCGGTGAGCAACTCATTGCCCAAGTTGAGGTTGAGATTGGTGGCCAAAGAATTGACCGTCAATATGGTGACTGGATGCACATCTGGAACCAGCTCACAATGACCTCTGAGCAGCAAAGAGGTTATTTCAAGATGATTGGTAACACCACCCAACTCACCTTCATCACTGACCCCTCTTTCTCTGAGGTTGATGGTCCTTGCGATTCCTTGGCTCCCCGTCAAGTTTGCGCTCCCAGAAACGCCCTCCCCGAAACTACCCTTTACATCCCCCTCCAATTTTGGTTTTGCACCAACCCTGGTTTGGCTCTCCCCTTGATTGCCCTCCAATACCACGAGGTCAAGATTAACCTTGACATCCGCCCTATTGATGAGTGCTTGTGGGCTGTCACCACATTGTCTTGCAACGACAATTCATCCAACCCCATCAAGGCTTCTGGTCAGTATGCCCCCGGCCGCCCCGTCCCCGCTGCCATCGCCTACAACCAGTCGCTCGTTGCCGCCTCTTTGTACGTTGACTATGTGTTCTTGGACACTGACGAGAGACGCAGATTCGCCCAGAACCCTCACGAGTACCTCATCACCCAGCTCCAATTCACTGGTGATGAGTCTGTTGGTTCATCTTCCAATAAGATTAAGCTCAACTTTAACCACCCCGTTAAGGAGCTTATCTGGGTTGTCCAACCTGACCAGAACGTTGACTATTGCTCATCCCTTGTGTGCGATGCTCTCTTGTTCAAGGTCCTAGGTGCCCAACCCTTCAACTACACTGACGCCATTGATGCTCTCCCCAACGCTATCCATGCTTTCGGAGGCCCCGCTGCCGTCGCTGCTGACTCCCGTGCCTACATTGATGCCCGTGGTCTCTTTGATGATGCTGGTGCCCTTGACTATGATATCCCCTCCGGATTCACTGGATACTGGCACGGCCCCCAAAACCCCTACAATGAGGCCAACATGGGAGGTGTCCCCGTCCCCCAAAACCCCAACCTCGGTGTTGACCCCTCTATCCTTGCTGCCCTCAAGGATTTGTCCTCTGGCCACAACGATAACTCCACCGTCTCTGATGCCGGTACTTTCGTTATGACTGAGGCCTCTTTGGACCTCCATTGCTGGGGCCAAAACCCCGTCGTCACCGCTAAGCTCCAACTTAACGGCCAAGACCGTTTCTCTGAGCGCGAAGGAACCTACTTCTCGTGGGTCCAACCTTACCAGTCGCACACCAGATGCCCTGATGAGGGTATCAACGTGTACTCGTTCGCCTTGAGACCTGAGGAGCACCAACCCTCAGGAACTTGCAACTTCTCCAGAATAGATAATGCCACTTTACAGCTTGTCCTCTCCAACGCCACCGTTGAGGGAACCAAGACTGCCAAGGTCCGTGTCTATGCCACCAACTACAACGTGCTCAGAATTATGTCTGGTATGGGGGGTTTAGCTTACTCAAATTAAGTAAATTGAAATATTATATTTCATTTAAAAACAACTTAAAGATATTCATATTATATAATATACAATATGAATTACAAATTATCATATGATTTTGAGCCACATTTAATTTGTGGCATTATTAGATTTAACGACAAATATGTTCTAATGGATTTTTCAGATTTATTTTCAATCATAAATTTTGAAAAGAACTTCATTTATTATAATCAAGAAGATAAATTATATCCTTATTATTTGCGTCACAATCAAAATATCTCCTATTTAGAACACATGTTTAAATATGATTGTTCAAATATTGAATATATATTTAAAAATGGGAATAATTTTGACTTAAGACGTGAAAACATCACAATTTATCATAATTGTCATAAACATATACTTGACAAAAATGAAATATTAGAGTATTCTCTTGGTCATTATATAGAAATAGGTAAGGATGCTTATGTTATAAAAAATCCTATGTGGAAAATAATAGAAAATAATAATGTATACTGGTTAATGTATTGTGAAACTAACACTATTATTAAATTATGTTCTACAAGTTATCAAAAAATATTAGATTATGAAGCTGAAAATAATGATGGAAAAAAAATAACATGGTTTAAATTACAAAATGGTTATATAATGGGAAGCAATAATTTATACATTCATCAAATAATAACAGGCTGTCATGGTAATGGTAAAGGAACTAAAAATATAAGTGTAGACCATATAGACCAAAACCCTTTAAATAATACTATGGTTAATTTACGAATTGCTACAAGAAAAGAACAAGAGCAAAATTCAAAA
>Ga0209086_10002352_pt1 | contig 14823 bp, 7 predicted proteins | sample M_130207_XF_Meta_FD_187312 | JGI IMG/M metagenome (GOLD analysis project Ga0209086, IMG submission 187312) | Freshwater microbial communities from Lake Montjoie, Canada to study carbon cycling - M_130207_XF_MetaG (SPAdes) (version 2) | ecosystem: Environmental > Aquatic > Freshwater > Lake... | reverse complement strand
TAAAAGTAGTAATAGTATCAATTTTTTTTATTCTTCTTCAAAACTTTCTGTTTCTGATTCCTCAAGTGTAATCTCCCCCGTACCACTAAGTATGGCGTTCCAATACCCGGAATACTCTTTTTTATATTTATCTAACGACTCTTTTGTATCTGCAATATATCCTTGAGGGACCACAATAATTTTACTATCCTTATATTGTATTCCGTTTACATGATTTTTTAATATAGAAATTTTTGTTCTAGTCGCATATGAAATAGTCCTTCCATTTTTAGTCGCCGTAATATGGTTTATACCCGCCTTTTTTTGATTACCAAATAAAAATACCAAACTACTAGCTAACCATATCGCTTCACCACCTTTACTCTTAATTTCCGGTTGACCAAAGGGGTTATCAGGTAAAAGAACCCAAGGTTGGTTCAAAAAAACTATTGTATTATAATACGGATAATCTTCTTTTTTAGATTTTGAAATTCTAGAATGAACCCCCATACCTACTTTATCTGCCAACACCCTTGCCGAGTGCATAGACCCACCTTTTCCCTCAAAAGTCATTTGACACGGAATGCTACCAATTGAGTCCCATAGGAATAGTAAATTATACGGTACGTCACCTTTTTCTTGAGCATCTAAAACATTGTTGATAAAGTCAGTGGCCTGTTCAATAACATCAAAACTATCATTAAAGATGAAATGTCCATCCCACTCACCATTCTCATTCTGTTCTGCTTGTAAACCTAATTCAACCGCGTGAAACCAGGACCATTTTTTTTCCGTTATAATAAACACCGGTAAGTGACCCTTTTTTTGAGCATCAACCGCCGCCAATATCATTGCCGTTGATTTTGAAGTATTTGAATGTCCTAAAAACATATTAATCCCCCCCATTACAGGACCAGGTAAACCACAAGCATCCATAAATGCGTCACCACAATTATAAAAACTTTCGGGTTTGTATTTTGTTTTTGTTGAGAATTTCTCTTTTATATTTGAAAGAGAATTGTCTTTTTTCTTAATTGCCATGGTTAAATATATTTATTAAAATGGTTAATTGCGTCAAGTTTGTCTTTAGCGTTTGCTAATTTTTCAACAAATTTATCCATTTCTTCTAAATGTTGTGGGTGTTCACCAATACCAACCGGATTTGTAAAATAAATAAGTAATGTTGTTTCAGCTTCACTAATTTGAGCTTCATATTTTTTTACAAGTGATTCATACATCATTTGTGATATTTTTTGTTCTGTTTTCATAATTAAAATTAAAAATTTACATAAAAAAAAGCGTGGATTATAATTAATTTAATCCACGCTTACTTAATTAAAACGGCATTTCTGAATCTGGTTCTGAATCAGATTGTGGGTCTTTATTTGTAGTTAAAGATTTTCCACCCATGGAAACAGTACTTTCTGTTGTATTACTATAAGCGTATTTTCCCGCTTCAGAATCCCAACGTGGAGTTTCACCTCTCGCAATTGATTCAAGATATTCAACAGGTTTTTTAGAATAAACATCATCCCAACCTAATTCATCGGTAATCCAACCACTAGAAATATCTTTACTTTTATGTAATGGAGTTGGGTCATCATGCATAATAGTTTGAATAACAGTATATGTTGCTCCTTTTGGAGTTTTTGCTTTTGCTAACTCAAGGATAATATCTCTACCATTTTCAGGGTCAGTAATATCACCTTTTGCTCTCCAAATAGGAATAATTTTATCTAAAACACCTTCATTTTTATAATTGTGTTTAAATCTCCAAAATTTAACTCCATCATCTTCATTATCACGGTCAATAAGTTTAACGATATAAAATTTGCGAGCTTTGTATTGTTTCGCTAATTCTTTATCAGACTCTTTACCAGTTGACATAAGTTCTTCATAAACTTCAGTTAAAGGAGAACGTTCGTTATCATTTTTTCCTGGGTCATAAAATTTTTGCCATTTACCATCTAATAAAATCTCATGAAACCAAACTTCTTTAAATGGTGAACTTCCATCATTTGTTGGTAAAATTCTTAATTTACGCTGACCTTGTTTTTCATTATCTTTTAAGATAGCCGCGAAATATTTTTTCATTCTTTCATCTTGTGACATTTTAAAAGTGGAAGATGAACCGCTTTGTTTTGAGGTCTCATACTGAGCCAAAACTGAATCTAATGTGCTTTTTGTAGACATGTGTATATATATTTAAATTGTTTCACATAAAATATAGGCAATAAAAAACGTTATGTCAATTACCATTTAAATTAAAAACGACCCTAAGGTCGTTTTATTATTAAATATTATTAGTTGGTTCGTTGTTTTGAAAGTTCCTAAAACTTTTTTTGATTTCACTTGGTTGATAATTTTCAACTTCGTCTTGAGTTAGAATATATTGGTCTTTCCCAGATTTTTCAAAATCTTCTTGTTTGTCTTCAAAAAAATCGCTAAGTTTTTGATTATATGGTCCAGAATCTAATGTTCTTAATTGTATTTTTTCTTCAGGGGATTTAATTCTATATTTTTCAATTTTTGCTTCTAAACTGTTAAGTTTATTAACAATAGTATCCATATCAGATAATTTACTTTCTAAGTTAGTTAACTGACTAAATAAATTTTGAAAATACTCTTCTTGTTTTTCTTCAACATTTTTTTGTGACTTAACTAAGTCTGTAATATCAAGTTCTTCTTTTTTATCTGAATCACCATCAAGTTTTTCAACGTCTGGGTCGTTTTTAACATCCACAGGAACTGGGGGTGTTGAAGCCGCACCAGTTGGCGTTTCTGGAGCTGGTGGCAATAACGGTAATTCCTCACCTGTTGGAGCGGGAGCACCCGGATTTGGGGGTAATGCCGCATCTTGCTCATTAATATAACTATTAATACTGTTATACCTTTTTAATTCTTCTAAAATTTTTATGTCTATTTTCATTTTGTTATCCGTTTAAAAGTTGTTTAACTCCTTGCAAAGTTTCAACTTGAATTTTTTTATTTTGTTTCATAGTGTTGTCAACTCTTTCAATTAAACCATCTTTCATTCTAATGGTATAACAATCACCAGTGTCTAAATCACATACTTCTTTATACCCATTACCAGCGTCTTTTTCAGTAGTACGAGCACTTTTACCTAAATAACTGTCTAAAATTAATTTTACATCCATAACTTTTTTTATTATAAATATTGCGACTTTTAAAAAAGTATTATTTAAGGCGTTATTGTTGGAGTAATTGTCGGAGTTACCGTTACCATTATTGAAGTTGTTATTGTGGGAGTAATTGTATGTGTTGGGGTATGAGTCGGTGTTACAGAAATTGTTGGGGTAATTGATGGGGTTACAGAAATTGTTATTGTGGGAGTAATTGTATGTGTTGGGGTATGAGTCGGTGTTACAGAAATTGTTGGGGTAATTGATGGGGTTACAGAAATTGTTGGGGTAATTGTTGGGGTTACAGAAATTGTTGGGGTTAAAGCCGCACTTGGATTTGTACTATTGAAAATAGTTATTGCCTTTTTAATCCTTTGTTCCATAATTGTTTTTTCTTCAGGACTAATATTTTTATAATTCTCTTCACCAATTTTAAAATCACTCTCTATATTAATTATCCAAAATTTTAACGCTTCCTCCGATATTAAGTGCGATACCTCATTTAAATTTAACTGTTTTAATCGTCTTTGCCATCTATTAATTAAAAAATTAATAGAATTATCTACATTATCAAATACCGCACATGGTTTAACGACGCCAGTACTATTTGTTAAACACACATAACTATTTTTATTAAAAAAATTTGAACTATTTGCCCAATCAGTTGTTAAATCAATAGACGCAAAATTATTATTTATCGCCATAAATCCTTGTTCATTTCCTGAAGTTAAATAAAACGAAGAAAAAATAATTTGTTCTAATATATTTGTATCTCTTGTTGACAACTTTGCAATTTTTACTCTAGAACTTATTTTAGTTTTAATTTCTTTAAAATTATAAGTTGTTGCTACTCTATCACCACTATCTAATTGATAATACTTTTCGTATCTAGAATATAAACCCTCATTACAATCCGACACCTGCGCAATTGATAACCCCGGAGTTACTTTTGATGCCGAATAAGAACTATTATTTTTATTATTACTACTAATTAATTTACTTTCCAACGCATTTTGTTTTATAAGTTGGTTAGATTTAGTTATTAACGATTGTTTTAAAGTTACTAAATAATCAGTTGGTAATTCTACATTTGAAACACGTTGTCTAACCCCTTCAAAAGAAGTGTCAAATTTACCTGGAACTATTGTGTGACTAACACTAGTTATCATATATGCCCCAGAAAACATTGGAATGTGTCTAAGATTAAAATACATTGTTGGTTGAATCATAGCATTACCTAACATAGTAACACTACATTTATAAGACAAAGTTTTATAAAAATCATATAATCCAACACTTTGTGATGCGGCCCCTCTACCAGAACCTTGATTTCTCAAATCATTCTGCATTTTAAATGTTTCAGCAGTTTTTAATGAGGAGTCTTGAGATACCGTAAACCCATTAAAAATTGATTGATTTTGCGGACCAAATTCTACATTAAAAGCAACTACTTTATTTGAAAGACCCCAATCAACCTTGTCTTTTTGGTCTTCATTTAAAGGATTGTCGGTAGCTCTTCTTATATCAAACGAATCATCTTTAAATCGAACAGCGTTATTGTTTTCTATCTTTATATTTTCACTAGGCTTACCACCATAAAAACAAACCATTTTTGATGATGATTGTCTATAATCAACATTTGTAAAAGTTCCAAATAATGTATTACCAAACTCTAAAGTACCTTCAGCTTTTGGTATTGGGTTTTTTATAACATCTTGCACATTATAAAAATTAACGTAAGATGGTAAATTCATTATAACAAAATTAGAATCCAGTATAATATTTCTAGCATGGAGTAATAAACTACTTGTAGGGGTTATATTTGTCAAATAATCAATCACCTTAAAAATATCAACAATGACTTCTTGTCCAACATTTTTACTAGCCCTATCAATCAATAATACATCTTCAAATAATGTTTTATTTTTAAAATCATTACCTGAAATCCATTTATCATTAATTGCTTTAAAACTATCATATATTTCGTATTTATTTTGTTTTCCCCCTTGGATTTTAGAATTTTTTGTTATGTCAGGTTCAATTTTTACCGTAGCTAATTTTTTATTAAGTATTGAAGAAATTTCGTTGGTGATACCATCATGAAATTTTATTGAATTGTTTAAATAATCATCCATTGATTTTTTAAAAGCTAAATTAGATTCAGATTGTTTTGTTGTTGGAATGTTAGAATAACTAGGGTTTGGTAATTTTACATAATTAACCACAAGATGTTTTTGTAATGCGGCTCTAGGGTCAGAAAAATTTTTCCCGTAATATTCAATTATTACTTCATCCACAATTCCCCTAATAATTTCATCATCAGTAAGATTACCACCAGCATTATTGATTAATGTTTTATTTGGTGAAATATATATTGTTTTACCACTTAAATCTCTTAATATTGGAACAATATTAAAATTGTTAGTCTTATATAAATTTAAAATTTCATCCCCAATAACTTTTGAAGATGATGGCGTTGTAGATGGCACTCCACTTGAAGGTATTGGCGTCCCAATTGACAGTGTTGGTGTTACTGATGGTGTTGGTGTGACAGATGGTGCTCCATTTGAAGGTGTTGGAGTAACAGTTGGAGCTTTTTTTATTTCCGCATAAGCAATTAAATCTTTATCACTTGAAGAAATAGGGACTCCCGGCGTTTTTTCTGAAAAAGATTGGAACAATTTTTGAGAAGCGTATAATTTAATTATTGTTGCTAATTTTTTTATATTTGCACTTGTAAAAGCAACATTAAAATCAATAAAAAAATCAGTTATATAAGAACCATTATTACTATACGTTAACTTTGGATTATTTGAAAACCCAACATACACTTCTAAATCTTTCCAAGCTTGTGAATAGTTAGATTTTGAGACTTCTAAGGAAGGAACTGAACTTCCTTTTATAGGTAAAGCGTTTGGTGTTGTTGTTGTATATAATTCCCAAGTAATTGGCTCAATAATAAATTGATTTGAAAATGAATAAAAAAGTTTTCTATCAAAAAACGATGGATTTCCGTTTACAAATAAAATGTCATTTTTTAAAAAATCATTTAAAACAAGAGTAATGTTTTTAATTTGCGCGGTTTGTATTTTTTCTAATAAACCCTCATTTGTCATCCCCTTATAAAAAGTTTCATCATATGGAACCGTTAACATACTTTTAATTAAAACTTGAAAATTTATATTCTTCAAATTTGGTTTTTCCAACATGATTTTTGAATCAATATTTGTATTAGAAACACAAAAATTTAAAAATTCTTTTTCAAAACCATCTAATATATTTTTATCAAAAACTGAAAACATTTCTTGAATATTTGAATAAGGAATATCTTGCCCATTTATTGAAAAATTCTCTTGTTCAGGTTGACCAGAAAAAATATGTTTTATGTATTCATTCGGTGTTGGCCTTGTTATTTTTTCAACATCAAAATACCCAAATTGAGACGCCGCCCAAAATAATCTAATTGACCCATTATGTATTGAAGTATTTCCGGTTACATTTTGAATTAATTCATTTTTATCATTAGTTATTTCATTATATGCTTGATTTTTAAAAGAACCGTGCGAAGGTAAGATGTAACTATTTAATTTATCATCACTATAAATAATAGAAGTCCATGGTGTTATTGAAAAATCTTCAAATTTAGAAATTATCGCGTTATTTATTAAAAATGTTTTAAGTCCTGGACTTCCATCTATAGACATTTTTGATTGTATCTCTTCTGAAATTGAAGTGCCCGTTGTACCACTTGTATTAATTTCAAACAAATCTTTCCCTGTTAATAAAAAATTAAAATCATTAATAAGTTTAGGATAAAACCCAACGTTTATTGAGGTAAATTTAACGTTTCCAAAAGACATATTTTTTTCTAAAACAATGTCATAATTACTATTAACACCTGTTAAATAATATGTAAATTCTGGATTTTTAGTTACTGGGTCATAATTATTGAGATAACTAAACCCAGACCAAGATTGATTTAAAATATCATTACCAGTTTGAATATGTTTCTTATAACGATGCCAAATTGACCCTATTTTTAATATCCAAGAATACGGTAATTTATGAACACCGGCAAATTTTTTCAACGACGCAAAAATATAATCTAAATCTTCAATATCAGATGGCTGCCCATTCAATTCCGGAGTAAATGTTTTATATTTTTCTTTTAATGTTGACAATGGTAAACTATTTAAAAAAAGATAAGCTGCGGAAATAAATGGGGGGTCGATTGAGTTGTTTTTATAATTATTTATTCCTTCCTGTAACGCATTAATAAAAAATGGGGTGTTTAAAATGGATGTCGTTTGATTGTTCCCTACAAACCCGCTATAATCAAAATATCTAACATTACCTTCAGTTATAAATTGATTATTAAACTTCCTATCTTTATAAAATTCATTAAAAAAATTGTCATTAGAATTTAAAACTTGAGGCGTTATTGATTGTCCGGTCTCAGTTAAAAAATTAACAATTGGTCTTCTTATTAAATTGGTAGTCTCAGAATCAAAATTAGTAATGGTTTTTAAAGTTTTGTTGTATTTTAATGTTGTTTTTGTTTCAAATCCATTTTTTTTTACATTTTTCCCATCCGCAAAATAATCTTTAACCCAATTTAAATCTATAAATGGTTGTAAATCTGTAAAATCAAAATCATTACCACTATCCGATTTAAGAAATTCTTCTATCTCTGTAACATTACTTAAAGAAGGCTTTGGTTGATATGCGGGATTTGATAAAACATTAATATTTAATATTGAATATTGTGAATTATTTAAAATACTCTGAATATATGGCGTTACAAATTCTCCCCTTATAAACTTTAACCAATTATCCCCACTTCCGTTATTTGAAGCTTGTCTTAAAACATCCTGAAAATTAGTACTACTTATATTATATTCTTTTAAAATATTAATTAAAAATGGACTATTGTTACCTAAGGCAGTAATTACATTATTTGACTCAACTTCAGTCACGGAAAATAACAATTTGGAATAATCGTTTGATTTAAACGTTCTAGATAATCTTGAATAATTAGCCGTTAAAAATATTCTTTCATATAATTCATATAAAAATCTAACAACTTCTTTATTTGAAAAAACTTGGTTATTAATTGGTAATTCAATAGTATTAAAACTAAGTCTTTCAATATCAACATCTGAATTTGCCGTTGGAGGTAAACCTTGAGATACATCTTCAGTTTGCACTGAGGCGTTAACAAATTCTTCAACAAAGTGAACCTCAGGCCATATTAGATAATCGTCACCTTTAGTTTGTTTAATTAAATCTGGGTCTCCAGGATATTTGTGATTATAAATTACCTGACCTTTTTCATCTATAGATTGAACAATAAGTGACGGCCAAGGATAAACTGGAGTGGTAGTACCGTCAACAGCGTCCGGATTTACACTATTTGTAAGAGGATTTAAAACACAAGCCGTTCTATCTTGATTTCTATTTTGACTCCAAGCCTTAGTGTGAACATCATCTAAAAGCCTTAAAAAAGCCTCCCCACTTGCAAAAAAAACAGATAAAATATTTCTTAAAGTTGGAGCAAATGTTACTCCAGTGTTTCCTCCACTCTTAACAAAATTTCCAAGCGCGGTGGTTATATCTTGTTCAATTTTATTTTTTTTAGTTTCAAGCTCTTTTTTTATATCATTTATAATTGGTATAAAAGTATTTAATGTTCCATCATTAAAAACAAAAAATATTTCTCTTATTTGGTTTTTTGTATTTCCTTCGGCGTCTTTAACTATTTCAATTTGTTTTGTTTTTAATTTAAGAATTTCATTTTCATAAACTTTTTTTTGTTCTGGAGTTGGACCTGAATTACTGCCAGTCCTTTGTCTCCAAGTTTTTTCAATATCAATATTATCAGGATTAAAAATATGAACAAATTTTTGGTATGTTATATTTCTAACAGTTGAAATTTCTGAATTTTCTTTTGAACTATTTCCATTACCGTTATTAATAACATATGTTCCACCATCACCAAAAGTTTTATTTTTTAATAAGAGGTCATTAAATTTAATTATTAATCCTTTTAATTTCTCTTTTACCTCATATTCTTTACCGTCTACTAAAAAAGCATCCTTTAATTGATAAAATATGGTTCCATCGGTTAAAACAAAAAACCCTTTCATATCTAAATATTGTTTACGCCATGAACCTTCAATAGTGTCATCACCAGCAAAAATTACTCGATTATACTCGGCAATTGTATTACTGTAAGTTGTTATATTTGATAACGGAACTAAATTTTGTTTACTAAATGACTCTACAACATTTTTTGCAAAAGTGTCTAAATACGCTTTAAGTTCCATTAAAGTAAATTCAGGTAAATTATTATTAATCAACCCTTTTATTTTATATTCACTATAAACCTCATTTAATTTTTGTCGTCCTAAACTAATAGTTTCATTTGTAACGTTTTTACTTCCATCATTTGAATTTGAACTAGATGTTGTAGTAACCGCTGTTTTAAACATATAAGGTAACGCTAAAAGGCAAGCCATTGGCAATTCACTTAATATTGAGTATTTGTACGTTAAAAAATTTAAATCAATTATAAAATTTCCTGTTTCGTGAGAATACCTTGATGTAAATTTTTGTAACATTATCTCATATCTAACAGCTTTTCCATAATAACCTTTTAAAGTTAACATAAATATTGGGTATGGTTGGACAAAAAAAGCGGCGTATGGCGAATTATCTCCAAGTTCAAATAACGCTCTCCCTTTTATGTCTTCTAAAACAAGTGATATTGTTGGTAAAAAAGATGTGTTTTGTCTCATTATTATACTTTTTATCCCCAATAAACCATTATTAACAGACCCTGGTTTACCTCCAGAATTAATTGTTTTTGATATGTCATTATCTTCAGGTAAATTATTTTTTATATAATTTGGCTGATTTTCACCTTTACTTTCAATAGACCCTTTACCAGTTACTTCATTTGTCCAACTATTATCTAAAAAAGTTTTATCTTGTTGTTTTAAAAAATTAATAGTCGCTAATGAAATTATATTTGCGCTATCATACGATTGGCCTATTACTAATTTAGTTCTAGGTATCAATTTACACTCAAGATTAGCGTACATAACAAGATTTTCTTGTTTTACAAATCTTTCACTTACAATTCCATTTTCATTAATCACCCTATTAGGGTCAACAACAACAATGTTATTATAATCAAATTCAACAAAAATGTTTTCTGAATTATCTTCCATAATAGAAAAAACGGTTATCTAATGCCGCTTTATAGTCTTGTAATGAACTTACTAAAGGAAATGGAATTGTCAAGATAGAATTATTAGGTATTGCCCACTCTTGACTACCAAATTGTGGATTTGCCATCATAATTAACCACCCAAAATATGGTGTCCCATAATAAAGTTGAGACACTTTATCCATTCTAGATTGAGCGGACTTATATATGTAACGTTTATCTGTTGATTTACTTTGTAATGAAACAAACGGCAATACCGTTTGTTCTCCATTAACAATAAAATCAGAATATCTATTATAATATTGTCTTGATGCCATTTTTAATTAAATTTAATTTTACCGTCAAAAGTAGTTGTATCCACGTTAGGGTTTTGTGTCGCATATAAATTTTTTATTTTTGTTTTTTGGTCATTATCCTCAGCAATTGGAACAGTTGTATATGTAAATTTTCTTGTCGCTCCTTTTACATATAGATTTTCGGAAATTTTATCAATAAACTCTTTTTTAACCGTTTCTTTACGTTTTGCAAATTCTTTAATTTCATCATCAAATATAGTAATATAAATTGTTGATACGTTATTTAACGAACTGTCAAAAGCTTTAATTTCTTTATCATATTTTTTCAAATCTTTTAACAACACTCCTAAAACATTTTCTCTAAATTCATTTTTTTTGTTTTTTAAAGTTTGAACAATAACACTATAAAAATCTGATTGAAAGGGAGCTGTCTGAAAGGGAGGCCCTACTTTTCTTATTATTTTTAAATAAGAGGACTCTATTCCTAGGTCACCATAAAATTTTAAAACGTTTGTGCCAAAATTATTAAAATCAACTTGCAACTCCTGTAACGTATTATTAACCCCCGATTTTGCTGGTTTAGTTGTATCATCTGTTCCCTCTAAATTATAAATCCGTATATTACCACCACCTAAAATAATCCCATCTGTTTTTTCAGATATTAAATTTATTTTTCTTATATCTTGAACTAAAGACTCTTGTTGTGTAGATAAATTTTGAATAATTTGTTGGATTGAATTACTAAAATTACTTTGTACTTTGTCTTTTATATAGGTTTTCATATTATCCTTAATTATTGTTAAAACAGGATTTGAAATATTTTGCATTTTTGTAAAAATTCCAGCTATTATTGGATTTGAGGCAAAACCTATCCCAGTATCAACAGTTTTAAAAAGCTCATCTATTTTTGTATTAATTTCCGGTGTTGGTTTACCAAAAATTTTAGTTTTTGGAGCACCTGTTAAAGTCCCCTCAATAAAAAATCTGTCTTTTTTAAATAATTCCAAAATATCAAGATTATAAGTTTTAATAATTATTTCTAACTGATTTAATACATTTGTATAATATGTTTTAGTATCTTCAAATAATAAATCCATTATGTTTTTATATGAAATATCCCCATTTGAACCCACAGCATTTGATTTTGTTGTTAATATTTGACCAATTGTTGCCCCACCATTATTATTAATTTGGGAAGCTATGTTGTTAACATCCGTTTTTATCTCACTTTTAACAATTAAATCAAAAAACTCCTTATCAATGACTGAAGTGTCTTCAGTTGGTACCGCTCTTTCATCGTAAATTTCAGTATTCGCATAATAATTAAAAGATAACGCATTTTGAAGTTGTTCTATTGGTCTTTGTAATCCAGAACCACCAATAAAATTAAACGCCATTGTTATTTTTGCAACCATTGGTTGAACCCCAATTCCTTCTGGATTTAAATCAAATAAAAGTGGGTCATATGAAATACCCAATGAAGTTGGGACTATTTTAGTGTTATAAAAATCACCAACTCTAAGAACTAAAATTGGTGGAGTCCCAAAAGAAGTGTTTAACGCATCATTAAATTTTGGCCTACCATCAGTACCAATTACTGGAATTGTGTCTCCAGGCCTTACGCATTGTTGTAAAAACGTTAGTCTTGAGTTTAACCCTTCAGGAGTCATTGAATGAAACGCGGGGTTAAAATATTTAATCTTTTCTTTTATTGAAGCATAAACCATTGGTGAATCTTCTTTAATCATTTCAAAATAACTAGCTTCACTTAATAACCCTCTTATTATTTTTTTTGCAATCCCCTCTTTAAGTTTTGAAGTTATTCCAATAACCTTTGGCGGAATTGGTGTTTTTTTAATTCCAATTTTTGACTTTTCAACAACACTTTCTTTTTTGATTGTTTCAGGTTTATCTTCGGCGGTTATACCAGAAATTACAACTCTACGACAAGCCATAGCACTAACCGAATAAATTTTAGCACTATCAGGCGTTTGTAAGTCGGTACAATTAATGTCCGTACCAAAGACATTTCCATTTCCTTTTGGAGTTACATTTTTTTCCAATTCTCCTTTGGCGTCAAAAGTTATTTTTAAAGATTTGTCCTCTATAGAATTTTCAAATGTTTTAGAGGCTCCTTTAAAATAAGTTATAATAGTCTTAACTCTATCTTCGGACAATTTTTGATTGTATTCTATTGTACCAAGAGCCGACGCTGAACCAACTAAATTAATTGTTACTGTTCCCTTTTTTTCATTTAAATAAGTTTCAAGGTCAGACATAAGATTTTTTGCTTCACCCATTGTCTTATCAATTCTTTTAAAATTATCAATAATTATGTTAGTAAAAAAATCTGTTGTGTTTTTATTAAAATCAGTAAGATTTTTAGAATTTGTTTCATATGTTTTACGTTGGCTTTCTAACGTATACGCACTAAACAACCCAGAATAATTTCCATCTCTAGCATTATTATCAAAATAAAACCCAAGAGATTTATATTCATCAAACGAATTGTTTATTTTTGGCCCAGTCGTTGTTTCCTCAGTTTTTGTTTCTTTAACAATCTCAGTAATTTGTTCAACGTTAACACTAGGTTTACTTAATATTTCTTGAAAAGTCACCAAATCTTTTGAATTTACATTAGGAAATTTTTTTGCTAATTCAATTATGTCAAATTTAGCACACCCAGCAAAAAAAGACTCAACAATTGAATTTATTTTTTCACTATTAGCGTCTTTAAGTTGTTTTTTAACTATAAGGTTTAAAATTGAAGGATGGTCAACAATTATTTTCCAAGATAATGTTCCAGTCCTTGTTGTTTCTTTATACGTGTATATTGGCTCTGGTCTTCCAAGAAAACTTGTTGGTGTAAAACTTGGAATACTAGTTTCGCTAAAAGCGATTTCATATGGTGGAAACCACATAATTCTACCCCCATTTTGTCCTTTTTCTTCTGCTGGCAATTGGTCATAAGTAAACCCATCTCTACTAGATGTTCTCCAAGCTAAATTTTCAATTGAAAACATGTATTTTTTAACCGATTTTTGGTCCTTACTATTAAGAACAATATTTGTTGAGTCCCCATTCATTGGAGCAATATTTAAATTATATGTATTATCTAAAACCGAATTTGTAAAACGTCTGTTTTTTGTTGTTATACCATCTGTTTTTTGTAAATCAGCATATGTAAAATATGGAGTATCTTTAGCAAATACTCTACCATATTCAAACCCTTTTTGAAGCCCGGTAGTGTTATCTTTGTATCTTAAAATCTTAGAACCTTTAGTTATTTCTTTATACCCATCATTAAAAACTTTACTTACTTGATTAATTGCGTTACCAACATGTTTTAACCTAGTAATACCGTTAACGTTATCCGCAGAATCTATGAGTCTTTGAGTGTTATCTAAAATTGAACTTGATTTAAATTTTATGTTTGTTGATTGGTTTTTAATATAATCACTTGATATTTGATTAAATTGTTTATCTACAGGTCCAGGCCCTCCACCAATTGTTGGTGCAAAACCAGCTGCGTTTTTATATCTTGGAGAAACCCAGACAAATTCACCTCCAATACCCCCACCATCAGTTAATGATTTACCAGCTAAACCAAAATTAAGTCTACCTATATTACCTTCATATAAATTACTTAACTCCGTTGGACCATAAACTGGTGACGACACTTGACGCCCAAAAATGTTTATAGGTATTTGATTTCCTGGTGAAGTAATTAAACTAGGTTCGGCATTTGCGCTACCAACATAGTAACCACCAGTTGGGTCTCCAAGAAACTTTAAGGCGGTATTAATCGCTTTTAAAGTTGCCCCGACAATACCACCTACAGTTCTATTTAATGATGGTTTATATCGATTTAAATCAATATTAGAAAATAAACTTGATTTTTGACCATCCCCAGTATTTGCAATAAAAATTTGTGATGGGTTTCTAATTGTATTTAACGCTCCGGATATTATCCCACCTGTTAATTGGTTTAAAGAATTTAATATTAAAGAACCTTGTATTGCTGACGCACCAAGAACTAAATTAGGTGTAAAATAATCTCCAGGGATTGGTGATGTTGGATAAAACTCACCGTTCAATCTTACTTTTAAACTTGTTCGATAGGTACTTTGATTTTCTGGGACAGTAATCGCCCAATTTTTATAAATTAAGGGTT
>Ga0209086_10002350_pt1 | contig 14829 bp, 13 predicted proteins | sample M_130207_XF_Meta_FD_187312 | JGI IMG/M metagenome (GOLD analysis project Ga0209086, IMG submission 187312) | Freshwater microbial communities from Lake Montjoie, Canada to study carbon cycling - M_130207_XF_MetaG (SPAdes) (version 2) | ecosystem: Environmental > Aquatic > Freshwater > Lake... | reverse complement strand
CGCGTGCGAGCAGGCTTTCGAACTCCGCAGCGTCATCAGCTTCGTCGAAGTCCCGCCGGTAGTCGTCGATACCGAACGGCAACACGGCCATCACGCCGACCCGGAGGTCGCGCCGAGTCCGCTGAAACCGCAGCGCGACGCGTGCGACGATCCGATCGCCACCCTTGGCGAGCGCCGAGAGAAGAATCATCGGACTATTCGGTGCGACCGCATCGAGTTGTCGGAGCAGGAGCTCTACCCGCCGCTCGGCTTCGGCCACACCGTCTGGAGCGGGGTTACGGTGACCGGTCACTCCGATCACAAGCGGGATCAAAATGAATGGTTCGTTCATGGGGCAGCATGTTCGCAGCATCGGGGCGTTGCGTCAATCGGTGCGCAAGTGTTGAACTTGCATGCCGAGCGTCAATTGAAAAACCAGGATGGCGCGCATCGCCTGCTTGATTCGATTCGCCTGTGTCGCCACCAAATGCGCCGCGCGGTACAACTGGTTCTCCCGCGCAAAGCACGGATGATGGAGCTCCAGACCGCACCGTGTTGACCTGCAGCGACGCGCCCAGACCACGCTCAGGTCCGCCGGAGTACTCGCAGAACTTCTCCGTCGACTTCCAGACGGGCAAGTTGAGAAAGTACGGCTGCGTGCGAGACCTCGACGACTGACGGCTCCCCCACCGCAGCCCCAGATCGCATGACGCGAACTCTCACGAGAATGAGTTCACTTGGACTCCGCCGCATGAATGAGTAGGATCCGCGCCATGTCCACACTCGTGTCGATTCTAAAATGGCCTGTCGCTCTCGTAGTCGCGCTGCTCACACCAGCGGCCGCGCTCGCCTTCTGGGAGCTCCTCCGCGCCGCACACGCGGCATCGCTCTGGAAGTCGCCGTACGCAGCGGGGTTCGGCGGGATGTTTGTATTCATGGTGCTCTTCCACCGCACGCGGTTCGTGCAGTTCTGGTCGACGTTCGAGCACGAGTTCACGCACGCACTGTTTGCGTGGATCACCTTCGTCCGCGTGACCGATTTCTGGACGAGCGATGGCTCGAAGGCGTCAAGCGATCGTCCCGCGATCGGCGTCGTGATGATGGAGGGCGGCAACTGGCTGGTCAGCGTGGCGCCCTACTTCTTCCCGACCGCAGCAGCCGCGCTGCTCGCGGCGACATGGGTGCTCGCGTCCGTGTCGACCATCGCGGCGAGCGTGCTGCTCGGATGCGCAACGGCGTGGTGCGTGGTGTCGACCTGGCACGAGACGCACGCGGGACAGTCGGACCTGCAGACCGCGGGGCTCGGGTTCTCGTTCATCTTCCTGCCCGGCGCGAACATCCTGTGCTACGGGCTGCTGCTTGCGAACGAGCTCGGCGGACCGTCGCAAGCGTGGTCGTACGCGGCGTCGGTGCCGGAGATGACGATCGGATGGGTGCGCGGGTTTGTTTGAGGGGAGTGAGTGAGTGAGTGAGTGAGTGAGGCGCTCTACGCGTCACGCCGCGTGCGCTTGAAGACGCGCGCTACTGGCTTGCGCGGGCTTCGGAGCGACTTCGTCCGCCTCGAGCGCCGCAGCGACGGTACCGGAGTAGGTCACATCGTCCGCCAGGTTGTATCCTCGGTTGATCCCCGCGACCACAAGCCCCGGGGGGTTGTCGCGCAACAGATGGCTCAGGCCAAAGTACACGCAGTCGCTCGGCGTGCCATCGACGCAAACCGAACGCCCGTCAGGACCGCGGTCGAGGTGCCGCCAACGCAGAGGGGTTGCCATCGTCAATGCGTGGGAAGAACCGCTCCGATCTCGATCTGGAGCGACGATCCATACCTCAGCAAATGCCTGCAGCGCATCGGACAGGACAAAGAGCCCCTCAGATGCGCCGCCGTCGTCGTTGGTCACAAGAATGCTTGGCTTTGTCATATGCGTTGCCACGGAATCGGTCCTCCCCCTCCCCGGCAGTCTTGATGCCACTCGAGCTGCGAGGAACTCAGGCCACCGGCGGCCTTCGTTCCTCTGGCCGAGTTCAGCGAACTCTCATGATCCATGCTCGGAGGTCAGCATTTCCAGGGGAATGCGCGAAAAGGCCACAGTGTAATCGCACTGCTCCGAAGTCAAGGTCTCCTTCGCGCCTTAGAGCGATTCGAAGACGTGCGCGTTATGAACCACTGCTCTGTGATGCGCTGCACAGTTTCCTGAGCGACCCATCCGGGACTCGAGGGCACAATGCACGACGCCATGAAGCAGCCACGAGGTGGAAGGAGGCGAGTTGCCGGAAGGACCTCGAAGTTGGCATTGCCCGGCTCCAGCGGCTGATCGTCGAAAGAGCGCTCGACATCTCGATCCTGAGTGAGTCCGACGAGTACTCTGGAACACCACAAGACCTTCGCAGCTCGAGTGGCGCCAAATCGGGGTGAAGACCAGAGTCGTTCAACGCAACGCTGCGCATGGCGTGGCTGATGGCAAGCACGTCAGCTTTCCTCGAGACTGCAAAGCACCCCTCGGCTTCATCGCGGTGCGGTCATGCGCTTCACCGCTTCCCGACCGACATCGGCACCGGCTTGACCATGCGAAATCCAAGCGCTGTTGCGCGATGCCCGGGTGGATACCAGGCCACCGAAGCGCATCGCGCCTCGATGGCAGGTTGGTCGAAAGACCCGCCGCGCGCCTGGCTCCAGCCAGGCTCCGCTGGTTGATTCCTCTTCGAGATCACCCACTCGGCGACATTCCCCAGCATCTCCCGGAAGCCCCAGTCGTTCGCGGGAAGCGATCCGACCTCCACCGAGGTCACGCGGCGAGGGGCAGAGCAGATCCGGAAGACGGGAACGGTGGCGCGAGCGTCACGCCGATCACAGCCGCAACGATCGCCGCGCGTGCCGAGCGAGCCTCACAAGCTACGCGCGCAGTTCACGCCCTTCACGCTCGAGGCGCACCACGCGACCCCAGATGAGGTCTTCGGACGAGTTGATGCCAGGCGAGAGAACCCAAAGAAGCGGGCACGGTGGCCGTACCTTCGGCTTCGGCGCGAACCCATCGGTCAGGTAGATGCACGCGTCGAACTTGCCGCGGCCCCGCGCACGAAGCCACTCAAACGCCGGGTCGTAGTCCGTGCCGCCGCGCCCCTTTACCTCTGTGGGCGCCCGTCCGTCGAATGGATACGACCGTTGAACCTGCGCGTCGCACTCGATGACCTCGACCGAAGCGCCGCTGCGCCAGATCGCCCGGATCTCGGCGAAGAACATCTCGATCACTTCGGTCTCGATAGAGCCAGACGTGTCGAGCACGACGGCGATGCGGCGAAGCCGCCTTACGCGAACGCCCGGGAACGTGCCGAACCGCTTTGACGTCCGCTGGCTCGTCGGCACCAAGCGCGTGCGGGAGCCCGATGACGCGAAGATGCGAAGCGCGCGCCGCCAGTCGAGCCTCGGCCTGCGCTGCGCGATCGTCTGTTCGATCGATGACTGCAGCACGCCGGGCAGCGTGCCCCACTGCCGATCACCCATGCGCGTGCGCGCCTGCTCGAGCAAGCGCCCCACTTCGCTCTCCAGCGAATCCGCAAGCACGCGCGGCACCTCGCCGCCAAAGCCATCGCCTCCTGCATTCGCCCAGTAGCGGTGGTCGCCCGTCGATCCGCTGGACGCCCGCACAAGCCGATCGATGGCCTGGTCCGTGACCGTGCTCTGGTCGGGTTCGCGCAGCGCCGTCTGCAGCCGCTCGAGGTACCACTCGAGGCTCTGGTTCGGCGGCAATTCGAGGGCTGGAAAGGACTCGAACTTCACCGCGCCTTCGGGCAGCGGCCACGGTTCCACGAGCTGGTTCACCACGAGATCCGCGGCGATGTTGAGGAGTCTCGGATCCGGCGGCGGAACCGGGATGCGGAAGAGATGCCGGAGCGCCAGGTGCAGCGCCTCATGCTTGATGACCGCGACACGCTCCTTCGCGCCCAGGCGGTCGATGAAGAAGTCCGCGTTGACGGCCAATTGGATTCCGCCCGGTCTGAGCGCCACGGCCGCCGTGTCGATGCGGGAGTCGACCCCGCGCGTCACCCCCCCGAGAAGATGCCCGTAGAAGGGCTCGCGCAGAAGCAGCGACACGATCGCCTGATCGAGCAGCTCCATCGCCTTCGCATCGCGATCTGATGAACGCGCCGTCGCCATCAGCGGATCCCGAGGATCGCCTTCGCCACCCGCGGCGTGCGCAGCGCCTCCGCGAATCCGCTACCGAGCGAGGAAAGGTCCCGATGAAGGCTGGTCCGAAGGTCGAGGGGCAGATCCGGATGCAGCAGGAACTCCTCGAGGTTGCGCGCTTGCAGGTCTCCCAGCCGGAAACCGGCCCGCGCAACGTGGAGATGCAGGCGGGAGCACATGGTCGAAAGACGGTCCACGCGCACGGAGCCGCCGTCTCCACGCGCGGCCGCGGAAATGCGCGCGGCGACCGGCGCCCAATCACCCGCGTCAAGTACCTCCTCGGGGTCGACGAGCCGGGAGAGGTTGTCGCGCACGAAGTTCGCGAAGGTCGTGGCCGTGATGTCGTCGAGCGCGCTTTTCGCCAGCGCCATGACGAGCTCGAGATCCTGCGACAGGTCGGGGATCGACCGAATCTGGTCGAAGAACTGCGTGAGCGACCGCGGGGTCGTGCGCTTGCCCGTGACGACCTCGGGATAGTTGAGGACAAAGGCAATTCCACGCGGATCGACCCCTGCACCCGACGCCCACTGCACCCACGACTTGAGGTCGTACACCATGTTGAAGTGGAGCATGCGCGTGACCATCGCGTCGTCCATGGTGGTCACGGCGTAGTCGCCGCCCTCGGGATTGGCGGTGCACACGATCTGCCACTTGGACGGAAGCGTCCACGAGAACATCTCGAACTCCTGGAGCAGCTGCATGATTCCGCGCAAGATCCGGTCGTCGGCGCGGTTGATGTCGTCGAGCAGCAGGATGCCGGGACCTTCATCGCCGTCCTTCGGCACCCACTCGGGAGGCATGTAGATCGTGGTCTCGTCGCCCGTCACCGACGCATCGGGGTCGTGCCGCACGGGAAGGCCGTGCAGATCACCCATCTCCTCGAACTGCGCCGGCGCGCAATAGCGGAACTTCCAGCCGTTCCGCTCGGCAAAGGACTTCACCACCGCGGTCTTGCCGATGCCGTGCGAGCCCCAGATGCAGATCGGCGTCGGGCGGGTTCCGCGCGCGTTGGACCTCCGCCCATCCTCCTCGTTCTGAAGATTGGCGCGGAACACATGGGCAAGCGTCCGTTCAAGCGCGCGCGCGTCGAGCGAAGCTCCGTAGCTGGTCGAAGTCATTGTCATCATTTGCTCCGATTCATCGAGAGAGCGCCGAAGGTGGGTAGGCTCATGCGGCGTTTCCGGCCACTCTACCGTCGGGCAGTAACGCCTGCGTTCCCTGCGGAAGCCTGGTAAAGCGAGGGCGATCCAGCAGAGTTGCGTTTGAGAGGTCGAGGCGCGCGCCTGCGGAGAGCCCCGGCCAAGCGCAAGCATCGCAGAGCATGACCACCGCGTCGTCACGCCACTCGGCCGAGACGGACTCGGCCGCGCGCAGCACCAACGAGGACGTGACGGCATGCACCGAGCCCCTGCCGTACACCACGTTGCCCAGCATGAAGTCCGCGACAGCTACCCCGCCACGCGCAATCGCCGCGGCAAGGCACTCGCGGACCTCGGGCCACCGTGCGCGCTCGCCGCCGACTCCAATCAAGGCATCGAGCATCACGGCTGCCGCGATCTTGGACTGCGCGACGCGTTCCGCAGGAAGAGTGCGAAGCCACACTTCGGAACTCTCCTCAAAGGCACTCCCGATCGGCTCTGGGAAGCAAGACTGCGATTGGGACCCTCTGAAGCTCGTGATCCCGCTGCCGCCGCGCACGCCTCGGAACCCACGCAACTCTCTGCAGCGTGCGACATCGATCTCCTCGAGCCGCGGAAAGGCTCCTTCGGGCAGCAGACGCGAGAGGTCGAGCGAGGTGGCGTGCAGCAGCTCGAGCCTTCGAAGTCCTGCGAGCCTCCGGAGCGGCGCGCAGTCCACATCGGTCCCAAGCCCAGAAATGCTCAACTCCTCGAGCGTGGCGAGGCTGCCGATCGGACCAAGATCCGTGGCTCCCGCCCCCACGATCCGCAAGGACCGCAATGCACCAAGCCTCGAGAACGGCGACAAGTCCATCACAGAATCGCAGTCCATCAGCACGAGGCGCCGTAGAGACACCATCGAGGCGATCGGGCTTATCGAAGACTGCCGCTCTAGGCTGACCGCGAGCGACTCAAGGCGCTCCAGCCCGCGATCGGGGAATTGAAGAAACACCTCGCTCCCGATGGCCGTCAACGAACGAAGCGAGTTCAGCGCTCCGAGCGGGCGGCCATCCGCAAGCGCGCTACAGCCGTCCAGTCGCAGCTTCTCGAGATTGACCGCCACGCGCAGCGGCTCGATGTCGCGCAGCGACTCGAGCCCACCAAGGTCGAGCCGCAGCAGCCCGGCGAGCGGAGACGGAGATACCGATGCAAGCAGGAGCAGGGCCAGATTCTCGGCGTTTTCACCGGATACCCCGACCCGGCGCCGCCAGGAATCAGGGATCTCAAGAGCGTCGGACTCGTCGATCGAAAGCCCGCGGGCAAGCTCGGCGAGCGTGGCGTCGTCGCCGAGAGCGAGCAGCAACTCGATCCCCTGGCGGACGGTCGACCAGTCCCGGGATCCGATGAAGGCAGCGATGCGAGCCGCCACCCCGTCGACGTCGTCGTCTTCGCGCGCCACGACTAGTCCTTCGAGGGCGTGCTCTTGGCGGTGATGGTCGCGGCGTGCACTTCGCGGAACACGGCGAGCGTCGCGCGGAGCTTCGCGCCTCGGAGCTGTGCCTTGCGCATGTATGAGAAGGAACCGGAGATCAGACCTCCGGACCGGCTACGCCACGCCGTCGTCTCCGAGTTTTCCTCGAGCGTCGATTCCTCGGAGTCAAGCAGGACGAACTTGAGTTCGGTGCGCCCGATCGGCACGTTGATCTGGCTTGTCACGGCGGTCCTGATATCGAGAGTGCACCGTCCCTCGGCATCTTCTGGCTCGCGGTAGACGCTGAGCTTTAACGGTCCTTCGATGGCCTGGCTGGAAATCACCTTCTCAATCGTCGCGACGCCACGCGCGGCTGCGGGCACATCAATCTCGCCGAGCTTGAAGAACTCGCGCGCGTAAAGGGTGACATAGACGACCGCCGTGACATCGTTGCGCGCGCTACCTGCGAGCGCAACCCGAACGCGATCGCTGGCCGAGCACTCAAAGTCGTCTCCCGGGGCCAACATGCACAGTTCATCGTGGTCATTGGTTCCGTTGAGCGCGAACCCGTCCTTGTTCAGATAGACCGTGTTGAACTGAACCCAGCGGACCTCGTCCTTCGTTGGATTCAATAGTGAAAAAGCAATCTCCGCGTACATTTCGCCATCACTGTCGGGTGCTGCGACCTCGAATTTCTTGATCTTCATCTCGTAGCTCCTGTTGCTCTTTGTCAATCCCGATTCAGTGTAGCCAAATCCGCCCGCCATTTGTTTCGTTCGACCGAGTGCGCGCCTCCGGCGAAGGCGGCGCCTGCCGCAGGCACACGAAGGCTGCGCCCGCCGCGAACTGCCGACAAGGGGGCGCTGTACAGTTGCGGCACTCAAAAGAGACTCTCGCGGCCCAAGGGACCGAGATGAGTCGCCGCTGGAGCGTTCAACGAACAGGAAACGGCATCGTCGCGAGGAGGTGGTCCACAATTCGAGGCAGGCTGACGAGGGTTTGGCGAAGCGCACGCCGATCGCTACGGTCGCGCTGTCTCTCGGGGCGTCCTAAGTCACGCTACCCCGTCGGCGTGCCGAATAGGCCGGGCCAAGCGCGCACTCTCGAGACCCGCGAAACGAGTGGATTGTTGCATCGACAGTTTTGAATGTGTACATTCCAGTCCCATCGAGCAAGAGACCGAAGTCGCTTCGCGCCTCTCCAAGTTGAATGGCGCCTATGAAGATCACGAAGTTCACACTCCAACGCCCCGATTCGGATGGAGACATCGAGGGCGAGGCGGCGATCACCTTCGAGAATCCAACCCAAGAGATCGTTCGTCTGGTCACGATGAATTCCGTGGTGCTCGGCCCGCTCGGATTCCCCGTGTCATCTGGCAACAGCGACACCGAGGAGTGCGCGATGGAGCCTCAGGACACGCACCAAGGCGTGATCTCGGTTCGGAGGGCGCAAGTCGCGCTTGCGGGAAACGACCCGAGCCGAGTCGAGGTCGTGGTGTCCGCCACGCTCCACGCGCGCGAATTCCTCAAGCTCGGGGCGGCGGATGTCCCGCAGATGGAGCACGGCTGGACCACGATCGAGCACGCCGTCTCGAGCAGAACGATCGAGTCGCCCGTACGCGTGTTCGTGCACCGCGGCGACGACTCGGATGACGGGAAAGCGAGTCTCGAATGGCGTGCATCGCTCCGCAACATCGCGGACTTTCACATCGCACGCGTGCAGCTGAAGTGCGACCTGCTGGACGCCGACGACTCCGTCCTCGAGTCGAGCGATGAGTCCATCTCGATCGACGCCGGCTTCGTCGCATGCGTGAGCGACTCGTTCTGCAGCGTCCGCAAGGGGCAGCTCCGAGGCGCCAAGCTCAAGTTCACGATGTCGGTGTTCCGCCCAGTGCACACCGCGACATCCAGATCTACAGGCAGCGCGGCGGAAGAGTGATGAAGTCGAAACGCCACATGGGCGAAATCGCAGCACAGCGAGGTTGAACAAATGAAGGCATCCAGTTTCGAGATCATCCGGCAACCCCCGAGCGGCGAGCTCCAGGCCGAGATCGAGCTCGAGTACGACAACTCGACGGGCACGAAGATCCACGCGATCCGCTACGCAGTGAACTTCCTGGACAGCGGCGGGTTTCCGCTCGACACGCAGGACGGGTGGCTTGAGCGCGAGCTCGATCCAGGAGAGTCGTCGTCGGAAGTGGTGACCGCGACCATCGCGCCGCTCGTGCCCCCCATCGCTGCCGACGGGATCAACGCCCGCGCGACTGCGACGCTCTTCACGCGGGAGAGGATCGTTCTCGGAGAGGTCAAGTTCCCGACGACGCCGGCCGAGCCTTCGACGATCAGCAAGGAATTCTCGAGCTCCGCGATCGGCTCGCCGCTGCAGGCGATCGCCGTCCGGACGGACCACGCCGGTGTCCACGCGCACGCCGAGTGCAAGATGCTTGTCACGAACAAGTCGAACCTCCGGCTTGAGGTCACGCTCCACATCGAGCTCTTCGATGCCGACGGGGACTCATTAGGCAGCAATTCCGAAGCCACCGCGGTGCCCGCGATGTCAACGGTCTCGATCGAGTGCGGCAGCGAGCTCGCGAACAAGTCGCAGCTCAAGGGCGCCACGCTGCGTGTCGCCGTGACCGTGTATTCGCCCGCCGCCACCCTCTACTGCGAAAGTAAGGCTTTCTCGGTCAGGAGTGCAGAGGCAGAGGACTCCGATGCAGAGGACTCCGATGCAGAGGACTCCGATGCAGAGGACTCCGATGCGGGAGACTCCGACTTCGACGAAACGGATATCGAGGTCACGGATGAAGGCGAATCCGAGCACGCCGACGCGGATGAGGAGCTCGAAGAGGAAACCGAAGCCGACTCGTCCGATCAACCTGGGCTCGACCCGACGGTGCTGCAGGTACTCGAGGCCGCGAATGCAACGGAGTTCGCCGACGCTTTCGCCGAGAACGAGATCACAGCCGATGTGCTGGCAAGCCTGAGCGATTCCGACCTCGCTTCCATGGGAGTCTCGGCACTTGGAGCGCGGAAGCGCATCCTCGCTGCGATCGCCGCCGTCAGGTCCACCCCCGCGCGCAGCGCAGCCCGCCCACCGGCGCCACTCGCAGCAGCCGCGCACACTGGTGCGCCGAGCACGCGGGAACTCCCCCGCTCTGCGCGCCCAGCCACCGACTGGACGCTCTTGACGAAGGAGTTCGCCGCGCACTTCAAGCCGTTCGACAGAGTCGATGTCGCTCCAGACGCAGCACACAAGAAGCTCGCGGGCGCACGCGTCTACGCCACGCAACTCACCGGCACAAGCCAGGTCCTAGCGATCTACGACGACACCCTCTTCCGCTCCGCGAAGGACGGGATCACCGTGTCGGACCAAGGCGTCCACTGGCGGAACTCGTTTGCTCCAGCTGGCTTTGCGCCATGGACCTCTTTTCCCGTCGCCACGACATCGGGCAAGTCGGTCGCGATCCAGCCTGGTTCGACCGCCAACACGAACTTCGGTGGTGCGCCGTGCGCGACCGTGCTCGCGGGCTTCATCAACTCTGCCTGCGGCGCGTTCCTCGCGTCGATGCCGACGGGAATCCACCCGCAGCACGGGGAATTGCGAGCGGAGGTTGTTCCGCTGCTCCAAGGAGAACGAAGCGGATCGGTTCTGGTCAAGGATCCGAGCTCCGTCGGCCGCGTGTGGTTCGACCGACGGGGCGATATGCTGATCGTTTCGGTGCTCCAGCACAAGCCCGACGCGCCGGGCGCACACACGGAAGGATGCCGCGTGGCCGGCCTAACCCAGCAACTCGGCGGATACCGCGAGTTCAAGAGCAAGAGCGGACGAGACTGGTACGAGCGCCTGTATGCAGTGAGCGATCTCGATGTTGCGTTGCAGCATGCGTTCCTGATCGTGCGCGCGCTTCACCTGAAGCCCGATGGGTCGGCGGTTTCGATCGAGTATCGAGACACGACCCGCGAGGCAACCCCTCCGCCTGCGGTCACGACGCCCCCGGTTGCGTCGCCTCCGACCGGCCGACCGACCTCTGACGCGGACCAGCTCGAACTTGACGCGATCTGCAAGCGCGTGGCGAGCGCGGTCAATCGCGACAATACACTGCGCCCCTTCTTTGTGCTCGTGGGATACAACAACGACAAGGCCACACTGCGCTTCTCACTGCGCCTGTCCCTCGCCCGCGCGCGACGCGAAATCAAGATTCGCATGATCGTCGAGGTCGGCGGCATGCCCCGATATGCCGACGACACTTTCGAGATGATCAACGACAAGGTCATGGATGACTATCTTTCCGCGGAACTTGAGCGATTGCTTCCAGACTACGAGGACTATCGCCCGAACATCGGCGTGGAAATCGGAGAAGTAGGCTTCTCGAAGCCCACGTGGAAGACGGCCCACAAGGATTGAGGAACGCACGCCGTCTGTCCAAGCAGAAGACGACGACAGGCGCGCGCCGTTGCGCGCTCATTGCGATCATTCCGCCGACGCACGCTTCTTCTTCGTCAGGACGCACTCCTGCCCCTCGTTGTTCGTCCAGGTGTAGAGCGCGACGCCATCGGAGGCGTCCGCATCGGGCACGCTCCACATGAAGGACACCGCGTCGTAGAGCGAGACTCCGTTGTCGTCGAGCCACGAGTGAAAGTCCGCGGGCTTGAACGACGCCTTCATGGAGACCTCGAACTCTGCCTCCATCTTGGCGACAGGCAGAGGGCTGCGTCCGCTCTTCTTGAAGTCGACGCCCAGGAGCCGGACCCAGGCAGCCTTTATCTCGGGCATGCCGTCGCCGTTCGGGTCCGCAAACCACTCCTCCCAGTCGAGCAGGGTCGACGGAAGGAACGCAGCGGCCGCGTAGGGCTGCAGCAGTTTGATCACCGCGTTGCCGTTGCGCTTCGGATCGGCCTTCCACAGCTTCTTCGCCTGCGCGAACGCGGGAGGAAGCGTCCCGGGCTCGTCCTCGACATCGAACCAGTCCATGTTTCCGTAAAACACCGCGGTTGTTGTTGATCGCTTCGCCATGCGTTCAATGTAGCGGGTGATTTTCCAATCGCCGCACGGGTAGCATTCGCCGATGGCACGAGAAACCTCCAGAGGCTCCTCGAAGAAACACCCGGCGAAGGGCGCGGCGAAGCCCGGCACGCGCAGGAAGCCGCCCGCCGCATCGCGCTTGCTCTCCGAAGCCGTCACCGATGCGCTCGAGCTCATCTTCTGCACCGACAAACAGCTCGTCGCCTTGCTCGACCGCCTGTCCGAAGGCGGTGCGCAGGAGGTCGACTACGAGGTCGAGGCGCGGCTCGAGTCGCTTGCGTCGGCCATCGCCGATCCGAAGTGAGCCGTGCTCGAGGTCGCAGACCAACGCGCCGCGCGCGGGGCCGGCTTCGCCGAGCGCCTGCTGAAGCGCTGGCTCGAGGGCTCGGTCGAGGGCTGCGGTTTCGAGGTGAAGGTGCGCGCCTCCGAGGTGCTCGCCGAGTGGAGCGTGCGCACCCAGGAGCCGCGCGCAGCGGTGGTGAAGCGGCTCAGGTCCAAGCGATGGGAGCATCGCATGTGGGCTGCGCGCGCCGTGCGCCGCGCGGACTGGGAGGATGCCGACGCCTTGCTGGCGCCGCTCGAGATTGACCCGTTCGAGGACGACAACGGCTTCTTCCTCGTTCGCGAGGCAGCGGGCTTCTAGGCGCTGTGGCCAGCCGTCGGCCGTCGGCGTCCGCGGCGATTGCACGCGTCGGAACACCGCTGCGTCTACGTGTGGACAGGGAACGTTCGCCGCATGCGCGTCACGATCGTCCGCCAGAGTCGATCCGAAGCTATCTGCCCGACGGAAGCCTCAGGGTGATCACGGAGTCCCGCTCCTGCTCCTCGTCGAAATGGTGCATATAGAGCCGACCTGCATGCTCCGACGCATCGGCAATCTCGGGACCGTCCTGCGTGACGAAGGTGATCAAGTCATCCTCCTCCCACTCGTCACTCGAAGCCGCTACGACGCGCACGCAGCAAGCGAACTTCGCCGGGTCGAGCGTGACCTTGAGTCGCACGCTGGCGAGTTCGATGATCTTCTTCACCGCAGCCGACTTGGGCTTGCAGAGTGCGTCGATCGAAGGGACGACCAGCTTCGGGTCGTCCGCAACCACGCCAGCGCCATCCTCGTCGAAGACAATCGTGAGCTCCTTTGTCTTCGAAAACACAGGGTTGCCGATCTCAACATTTCCTGCGCCGTCGGCATTCGACGACCATCCTCAAGGAATCAGTCCGATCGTGAGAGTTGACATAGCGCTAGGTACTCTCACAGGGAGTGGACCTGTTCACCGCACCCGTGGCAATCGCATTCGCCTTCCGAGTGCTGCACGGTGGTCAGGCGGTGCCGCTGACCAGAACGCTGTTGATACAGCGCGGGCGGCAAGCCGACGAGTGATCCGAATCAATCGTCCCCGAATCCCGCCGCCTCCCGGACCAAGTGGATGCCGTTGTCATCCTCGAAGGGATCCTTCTTGAGAGGCGCCAGCACCGCGGGAGCGTCCTTCCAACGAGCCAGCCGAACCGTGCAAGCCGCCCACGCTCGGCGCTCCCAGCGCGTCGCCTTCAGGCGGGCCTCCGTGACCTTGCGAGGTTCATCGCTTGCCACGCTCCACGCGGCAAGCACCTCTGAAGCCCGCACCTTCGCCTCAACACCACAACCTGAAACTTCCCCAAGCAGCCAGCGCTTCTCGAGCCGACTCCCGAAGTCTGCCATGTCACTGCCGAGCGCTTCGAGCGCGGCGCGGACCTCGACGCCTGCATCCTGCAAGGCCTTCTCCAGCGCCTCAAGCCGCGCCTCCACCTCGTAGTCAATTTCCCGCTCACCGTCGCCAGAGAGACGGGACAGGAGTAGCGGCAACTTGGCGTCGGTCGCAAGGACCAACTCGATGCCCTCGTGCCATGGGCTCGGCGATCCGCTGCCTCGGCTCGAAACACCGGCCTTCTGCTTGGGCACCTTCGGGGGCACCTTTCCTGAAGCGGATGGCTTCGCGACAGCTTCCACCCTGCATAATGTTCCAACAGCCACCCGCGTGCCGCCATCGAACTCAAGCGACTCGAAGTCGGCATCGCTCATGCCTGCCAGCACCGGGGCCTTCGCGTCAGCGGCTGCGACAAACTCCGCGTCGGCATCGAAGCCGCAGTCCTTCATCGGCCAGCACCCCTTCAGCACGACCGTGAGCCGGTCGCCGGTCCACTTGAATGTCATGAGCCCCTTCGGAAGCTGGTCGGAATAAGCCGAGAACATGAAGTTCATTCCGCCCGCAGTGGGGACCTCGAGGTCGACTGACTGCTCGCCATCGGTGATGCGCTGCTTCATGGCCTTCGCCCGAGCGGCCGGCTTCACATGGCACTGCAGCGTGCCGTCAAAGCGAATCTCGAACTGTTTCTTGCCCATGTTAGGTGCCTCCAGAATGCTTGCAGCCGCGAGTTTAGTTCGGCGAAACTGCCGAACACAAGTGTACCGTAACCAGTTTTTGAGACAATTTGAAGTCGGTATTCACGCGGCCTCCCCGAGGAGGATGCGTCGGTGCGCTGCGGGCGTTCGGTAGCCGATCGGTCCGATGATCCAGTGGTTGTTGAAGCGGTGCGCGAAGTCGCGCAGGGCGCGGTCGAGCTCGCCGATGGTGCGGAATCGGTGAAGCCAGAGCAGCTGCTCCTTCAGGGTTCGGATGAATCGCCCGACGCATCCGTTGCCCTCGGGCTGGCGGACCAAGGACGGGCGTGACTCGATGCCGAGTGTCTTGAGCTCGTCCTAAAAAGCATGCGAGACAAACTGGCTGCCGTGGTCGTGGCGGAGCTTCGTTTCCTTCTCGAGGAGTTCATGCTCCAGTATCGCGAGTGATACTCGCCGGAACTTTTCGAGATCCTCGATGAGGCGAGACGTACGCGACAACGAGCAGGCTAAGTGCGGCCCGCCTCGTGCCGCTTGAGCCGATTGGGCTGCGCGAATCGTAACTCGCCCTTCTGCAACTGCGCCTCAGTGATGCCCCAGCGAAGGTCGACGCCGATTACCTCGACGAAGCGATCGCGCGCGCGACGGCGCAGCTCGGGGAAGACGCGCTTCGTGAGCAGGT
>Ga0209086_10002347_pt1 | contig 14841 bp, 16 predicted proteins | sample M_130207_XF_Meta_FD_187312 | JGI IMG/M metagenome (GOLD analysis project Ga0209086, IMG submission 187312) | Freshwater microbial communities from Lake Montjoie, Canada to study carbon cycling - M_130207_XF_MetaG (SPAdes) (version 2) | ecosystem: Environmental > Aquatic > Freshwater > Lake... | reverse complement strand
TGCAATTTGGCTCTACGGTCCTTACAACCCCGGGCAGATCTCTGCCGGTTCGCAACCGGACTTTTATATGGGTTGGCTCGATGGTTTAGTTCGCATGGCTCCTCCAATTGAGACGCATGCATTTGGTCATACGATCTCCTGGAACATTCTGATTCCAGGCTTAATAATTCCTGGAATTCTCTTCACGCTCATGGCGCTCTATCCATTTATTGAATCTTGGATAACTGGCGATAAGGAAGAGCACCATCTTCTAGAACGACCACGTAACAATCCAAATAGAACTGCTATTGGCGCGATGTCTTTGTCATTCATCTTGGTCGTGTTGATCAATGGTGGAAACGACATCATCGCCACCAATTTCCATCTAACGATTAACCAAATTATGTGGTTTACCCGGATCGGTGTAATCGTTATTCCACCTCTTGTCTTTGTTATCACTAAGCGCATCTGCCTCTCATTGCAACGTGCCGATCGTGAGAAAGTTCTACACGGTCGAGAGACTGGCCGACTAGTAATGCTCCCCCATGGTGAGTTCATTGAGGTTCATGAAGAACTAACAACCGAACAAAAATTCACTCTGACTCAACACGAACAACCAGGTGCACTAATCGTTCCAAATGCAGATACCAATGGTGTTCGCAATCCACAAGGGTTAAAGGGCAAAATTCGTGCGAGATTTAGCCAAGCACACGTTGAACAAATTCAAGCTCCAACCGAAAGTGAAGCAAAGGCGTTAGAGAGCGGCCACCACTAACTCTTCATCCACTTCCTTTACACTTCGTAAATGGAGTTCATGGATAATGCTCGAGACTGGATTGCTACAGGTCCTTTAGTTCTATTCTTTTTTCTTGCTGGCGCTGAGTTGCGGGCGGAATTAACAGTTGGTTCCTTTAGGAAGAAGTTCTCATTTCTTATCCCTTTCTCCGCGGCTATAGGTGGAATGGTATTTCCTGCCCTTATCTATTACGTAATTGCTAAGGGGCTCGACGCACCGACCTCTGCATGGGGCGTTCCGATGGCGACCGACCTGCCGCTCGCACTTTTAGCGCTGTCGATTTTAACCACCAAAGTTTCAAATCGAATTCGCGGATTTCTATTGGCGCTAGCGATTGCGGATGACATCGGATCCATAATTCTTATTGCCCTTGTGTACAACCACGACATCGATTTCGCGTGCTTGGCAATAAGTGCCCTCATGCTTCTAATCTTCTGGAAAATTGCACCACGATTCCCAATAGTTGCTGCCTTAATTGCAATTGTTGCCTGGGGAGTTTTCAAAGATTCCGGCATCCATCCGACAGTTATCGGGGTTCTTTTAGGGCTCTGTATTAATCACAATGAATCGAAGTGGCTCGTCCGTAAATTGACTCCACTGGTGAATTACTTTGTTATTCCAGCATTCATAGTCACAACCCTCTGGATCCCTTGGAACTTCACAATGGCACTTGTTACAAGCCCAATAGTTGTTGCGCTGATTGTTGCTCGACTTGTTGGTAAGCCACTTGGCATCTATATCTTTGGCGCCTTTGCAATGAAAATAGCGCGGCATAAGGTAATTGCTGGTCGAGATCTCTTTCTTGTAGGGACTCTTGGAACTATTGGACTTTCGGTCTCGATGCTCTTTGCAAACCTTGCCGAGTTAGGTCAGGAGCTAAATGGTGCGCTCTTTGGTGTGCTAATTACTCTGCCTCTAGCTTTGCTGTTAATTTTGTTCAGTGCGCAGATTTTGAAGGTTTCTCGTATTCAAGAACGAAACCAAGAATACTAATTAGGAGCCCACCAACGGCAATAAGTGTTAGCCACCATCCGATTAACAAACCTAGCCCGGCCAGCACCATACAGAAAGCTAGTGGAAGTGGCCACCATGAATGTGGTGAAAAGAATCCAAGTTCACCTGCTGAGTCTGAAATTTCCGCAGTTACATTATCTTCAGGAAGTACGTTCCCAAGTCGCTTATTTGTAAACCAGAGATAGAAACCTATTAACGCTGCAAGGCCACCTGAAAGTCCGATGGCGGTTATGCCAACTGCTTCACCACCCACTAGCCAATAAATAACAGTGATGATCGCGTAGAAAAGGGCAAGGCCAGTAAATAACATCCAACCGGTCTTCATTGTTAATGGCCCTCTGTTTTTATGTGCGGATAGTGCAGATCGAATGCTGGTCGCTCACTTCGAATTCTCGGCATCGAGGTGAAGTTGTGGCGAGGCGGTGGGCAAGAAGTAGCCCATTCAAGTGATGCCCCATAACCCCAAGGATCATCGACTCCGACAAGTGGTGATTTTCTAGTAATCCATACGTTAACTAAGAAAGGAACCATCGAGAGCGCTAACAGCGATGATCCAATAGTCGAAATCATATTCATATTGGTGAAACCATCTGTTGCTAAATAATCAGCATAGCGACGCGGCATTCCCTTAATTCCAAGCCAGTGTTGAATAAGGAATGTTATGTGGAAGCCGAAAAATGTAGTCCAGAAATGTATCTTTCCTAGGCGTTCATTGAGCATGCGACCGGTCATTTTTGGCCACCAGAAATAGAAACCGGCAAACATTGCAAAGACTACGGTGCCGAAGAGTACGTAATGAAAGTGGGCAACCACGAAGTATGAAGCCGAGACGGCAAAATCAAGTGGAGGTGACGCGAGAATAATTCCAGTAAGGCCACCGAATAGGAATGTGATTAGGAATCCCATAACCCAGAGCATTGGGGTTTCAAATGAGACGCTACCTCGCCACATTGTTCCGATCCAGTTAAAGAACTTAACGCCAGTTGGCACGCCAATTAAAAATGTCATAAATGAGAAGAATGGCAGTAGAACTTGGCCGCTTGCGAACATGTGGTGGGCCCAAACAGAAACTGAAAGCGCGGAAATTGCAATCGTTGCTGCGATCAATCCTTTATAACCAAATATTGGTTTACGACTAAATACCGGCAGAATTTCCGTGGCTATACCGAAGAATGGCAGCGCCAGAATATAAACCTCAGGATGTCCGAAGAACCAGAAGAGATGTTGCCAGAGCATTGCACCGCCATTAGCGGGATCAAAGATATGCGAGCCGAAGAGACGATCTGATTCCAGAGCTAGGAATGCGGCAGCAAGAGGTGGGAAAGCCAGTAAGACAAGAATTGATGTGAGAAGTACATTCCAACTGAAGATTGACATGCGGAACATCGTCATTCCCGGTGCGCGCATAGTGAAAATTGTTGTAATGAAATTTACGCCACCAAGAATTGTTCCAATTCCACCCATTGCTAAACCAATTATCCAAAGATCTCCACCGATACCTGGTGAGTACTGCGAACTAGAAAGTGGCGCATAAGCAGTCCATCCAAATGAGGCCGCTCCTCCTGGTGATAAAAATCCACCGAAAGCCATCAAGCCACCGAAAAAAAATAGCCAATAGGACAACATATTCATTCTTGGGAAGGCAACATCCGCAGCGCCAATCTGGAGCGGCATGATTACATTGGCAAATCCCACGAAGAGTGGCGTGGCAAAAAGAAGCAACATGATTGTTCCGTGCATTGTAAAGACCTGGTTGTACTGCTCGTTGGATACAAATTGCAGCCCTGGGCGAGCAAGTTCTGCGCGCAGAATTAAAGCAAGTAAACCAGCGATTAAGAACCAGGCGAAAGTTGTAACCAGATACATATACCCGATCATCTTGTGATCGGTCGTTGTAATGATTTTTACGAAGAGCTGTCCTTTACTTGTTGGTCTCTTCACTGCCTCGCTTGGGAGTATCGCAGGCTTGTTAGCGTAAGTAGTCATTGTTATGCCACCTTCAAATTAGTTATGTACTTTTGATATGCACTTGGCGAAACGACCTTCACCTTGAACAACATTTGCGAGTGGTTTCGACCGCAGAGGATGTTGCATCTTCCAGGATACGTTCCAATTTTGTTTGCAGTAAATTCAAGGTGATTCTCTACACCCGGAAGATTCTGTATTTGAATCATGAAGGCTGGTATCCAGAACCCATGCACAACATCCGTTGAATTAATATTAAATTTTACTCGTTCACCCTTAGGCAGAACTAGTGTCGGTGGTTTTGCTGGAGTACCTGTGATTGTGGGAGTCGCTGGATTATCTCTGTAAGTAAATTGCCATGACCACTGAAAACCGTTTACATCTATTACGTGGCTAATTTTGTCGGCGGCTGAAACTTTAGTGATTGCAGATTCTTTTACCGCCGTGAAGTAGAAAAGAACTGCAACGATGATAAATGGAATAATTGTGTAAGCAACTTCTACGGGAACGTTGTATTGAGACTGCTTTGGAACCTCATCGCCTTTGCGACGATGGCGAAAGACCGGCCAAATAATTAATACTGCGGTAAACACACCAACAACTCCGGCGGCGATCCAAGCACCTTGCCATAGTGGAAGTGAAGTTTCGTTAACGCTTGATACGCCCTTTGGGAAACCCATCCCCGAAATGCTTTCAGTAGAGCAAGATGTTAGAAGGGCGATCGCCCCACCAGAAAACAGGAAGAGAGCCGCTCTGGCTATTGATTTCTTAGAGGGCTTCATATTCATTGGGTAAGAATATCCTTCGGTTTCACTCTTCCAACCAAGTGGGAGTAGCGTTCTAGGCGTGCTTTCCATCACCTTAAATTTCCAATCCGAACCTCGGCTCCATGAAGCTGCTCGGATCGCCTTGCCACATATCTTCGAGGTCTCCTGGCCAGATCCGACAAAGCTGGGTGTTGATTCAAAGAGCGCCGCAATTCTCCTAAATGAAGCGCGGGAAACCCTTGCCGGGCACCTCAGTGTTAGAAGTGATGAGATCTCATTCCTTGGTGAACCCAGCCTTGGATTTCATTTGGCGCTAAGTGGCTTGCTCTCCCCCGGCAAAAGATTGATTTACAGCAATATCGACCGGATGGAAATCTTCGCAATTGCTGAGAACCATCCAAATCTGCAACTTGCCTCATCAACCTCCGGTGAAATTGATTTCAAAGACTGCACTAATTCTGATGTCGTCTCCCTACAACTATGCAATCGTGAAACCGGAATAATCCAGGTGGGTCGTCCTGCAAATTGTGCTGAACTATTCGTCGATGCCACCGCTAGTGGAACCAGAATTGGATTACCCGGAAATTGGAGCGCTGCGCTTTGGGATTCAACCTCATGGGCTGGCCCAGGCGGATTGGGAGTCCTTGCGATTTCCAAGAAAGCCAAGTGGAAGAATCCACTTCCCCACTTAGATGGCCGAGTAAATCCGGGTCCAACTTCTTTACCGCTAATTGTGGCGAGTGCTTTAGCAATTGATAGCTGGGTCGCTGATGAGAAGAATCTTGCCAAAAAAATTAGTGCGATAAATTCTGAAATTAGAACTTACATCACGAACAAAATTCCAAATTCAGATCTCGCACCAGATGGTGCAGACCATTTACTAAGTGCCTCTTTTCTCTATGTAAATGCTGAGCAGTTAGTGACGATGCTGGCTGATAAGGGCTTTGCCGTTGACTCAGGATCAGCCTGCAACGCTACAAATATGCAACCTAGTCATGTCCTCGCAGCGTTAGGAATATTGACCCAAGGAAATATCAGACTCACAATTCATCATGCTACAAGCTTTGAAGATGTGAAAATTTTTCTGGAAGTTCTGGAACAAACAGTTGCCGAATTGCGTGCCTAGTGGAAGTTTTAGATTGTCTTGGAAAGCGCTGTCCGTTGCCAGTAATCGAGCTTGCAAAGGCGCTTAATTCCAAGCCTATTGGTTCACAAATTAAGCTTTTAAGTGATGACCCTGCTTCTGCACCAGATTTAATTGCTTGGGCACGTATGACTGGAAATAGCGTACAAGAAGTTGATGAAAGTACTTTCGAAGTTACAAAGTTAACCGACTAAACGCGGCTCAATCTTACGGTTAACTTCCGCCGCAGCGCTCTCACCATATGCCTTAGTAAAACGTTCAATAAATTCGCTCTTGGTAAATCTATATTCCTGAGTTCCCTTAGTTTCGATACAAAATGTTGCGAGCATTGAACCTATCTGGGCACATCTCTCATGGTTGAGTTCCCAAGCAAGTCCAGATACAAATCCAGCTCGGTAACAGTCACCGACTCCCGTAGGGTCTAACTTTGCAATCTCTTTAGGGGTTCCGACTGTAATTGATTCCTTCCCATGCTCTTCAATCCGAGAGCCCTGGGATCCTAAAGTGATTACCCGCTTCTTAACTTTGCTGAAAATTTCGGCATCACTCCAGCCAGTCTTTTGAATAGTAAGTGCTAGTTCATACTCATTTAAAAAAAGATATTCGGCGCCTTCTATTAAAGATTTAATCGCTTCGCCATCCATACGGGCAAGTTGTTGTGAAGGATCTGCTGCAAATGGAATTCCCATTTCACGGGCGCTCTGGCTATGGCTGATCATCGCATCTGGATCATCTGGCGAGATAATCAACAGATCGAATTTGCCAGATTTTTCAACGATTGGCGCCAGTTCTATCTCGCATGCTTCGCTCATTGCGCCTGGAAAAAACGAGGCAATCTGATTTAACTCAAGATCGGTTGTAACCATGAATGATGCAGTCAATAACTCTTTTGAAATCTTTACGTGAGAAGTATCTACGCCATGTCTTGTCAACCAAGAATCGTAATCGGCCCAATCAGTTCCAACTGCTGCAATCAAATATGGATTTAGGCCAAGTGCACCAATCCCGAATGCAATATTTGCCGCCGTACCACCACGTCTTACATCAAGCCCGTCGACTAAAAACGAGAGTGAGACTTTATCTAGTGATCCAGCCACCAAAGAATCGGTGAACTTTCCAGGAAAGGTCATCAAATGATCGCGCCCGACAGAGCCGGCACAGGCAATTTTCATAGTGAATTAAATAACTGTTTAGTTAGTTAAAGGAGTCGCCACAGGCACACGAGCCTTCGGCATTTGGATTATCGATTGTGAAGCCTTGCTTCTCGATAGTATCCACGAAATCAATTGAAGCTCCAGTCAAATATGGAGTGCTCATCTTGTCGGTTACGACTTTAACGCCACCGAATTCTGTAATTGTGTCGCCATCAAGAGCGCGGTCATCAAAATAAAGTTGGTAGCGAAGACCAGAGCAACCACCAGGTTGAACAGCAACGCGAAGATTTAGATCATCGCGACCCTCTTGAATCAGGAGCGCTGCAACTTTTGCGGCTGCAACATCGGTCAAAACAATCCCAGTCGCAGGGGCGGCTGTAATTGTTAAGTCTTGTGAGGTTTCTGTGCTCATTGCTCTCCCAATCTAATTTGCATTCAAAAAAGGTAAATATTCGGCTCGTGTATGGGTTAAGGCTACTCCATAATGTCCTCATGGGCTCATCAAGACTTTCCGATTTACTTCTCCTAGGACAAGGCTCTGACCTAAAGAGTGAGCGAGGAGTTTCTTGTGCCGGTGGACTTCCCGAGAGCAGCGATCCAGATTTAGTTAAAAGAGCCTTTGCCGCAAAGGCAGCTCTGGGAAACCGCGCAATGGTCTTGGGCCATCATTACCAACGAGATGAAGTAATCCAATTCGCGGACATAACTGGTGACTCTTTCAAATTAGCCCAAGCCGCTGAGGAGAACACAACTGCGGAATTTATCTTTTTCTGCGGTGTGCACTTCATGGCTGAGAGCGCGGATATTTTGACGACTTCAAATCAAAAAGTAATTCTGCCGGATCTTGCAGCCGGCTGTTCAATGGCAGATATGGCGACTGCAAAACAAGTTGATGAATGCTGGAGCGTCTTTGAAAAGCTTGGGCTTGCAAGTAAGACGGTTCCAATAACATATATGAATTCTTCCGCAGCAATTAAAGCATTCACTGGAAAAAACGGCGGCGCAGTTTGCACCTCATCCAATGCAACTCGAGCAATGAATTGGGCATTTGATAAGGGCGAGAAAGTTCTCTTTCTACCCGACCAGCATCTTGGCCGAAATACCGCAGTATTGAACCTTGGGCTAACACTTGAAGATTGTGTAATTTGGAATCCATGGAAAAAAAATGGCGGACTTAGCGATGACGAAATTCAGGGAGCCAAAGTTATTTTATGGCGAGGCCACTGTTCAGTTCATGGCCGTTTCACGACTGAGAATGTAGATCAAATACGCTCGAAAGTGCCAGGAATTAAAATATTGGTTCACCCTGAATGCCAGCACGAAGTGGCTTCAATTGCTGATGTGGTTGGCAGCACCGAGATGATTATAAGAACTATCGAAAATTCACCAATCGGAAGTAAGTGGGCGATTGGAACAGAGTTGAACTTAGTCCAGCGCCTAGCAAAGAACTTCCCTGATCGCGAGATTCATTTCCTAGATAAGACTGTCTGCTATTGCTCAACAATGAATCGGATAGACCTGCCACATCTTGTCTGGGCGATGGAATCTCTCGTCAATGGGCACCTGGTTAACCAGATATGCGTGGATTCTGAGATTGCTAAATTCGCAAAAGTTGCGCTCGAGCGAATGCTCGCTCTACCGTAGCGCCATGACAAAATCAGCAGATAATAATTCAGAGCAGAGCCCAGAGAAAAAGGGAAAGGCAACGCCAAAGCGCAAAGACGCTGTTGCTAAGACCAAGATCAATTCGATTACCGCGCCAGTTTCAAAAGCTGATCGTACGAAGAATCGTGAGTCTCTAAAGAGTGCACGAGCAGAAGCAAGAGCTGCATATATGCGAGGAGATCAAAGTGCGCTTCCTGCACGTGATCGTGGTCCCGTCAAGAAATTCGTTCGAGACTATATTGATTCTCGTCGCTCGCTAGGCGAATATTTCTTGCCACTAATGGTTATTGTTCTGCTTCTTACAATGGTTCCATCAGTAGAAATAAGATTTTTGGCAATCGTTTTAATGTATTCAGCAATGGGGTACTCAATAATTTACGGTGTTTTCGTAGGCCGACGAATCAAGAAATTGGTTACCGAGAAATTCCCAGAAGAATCCACAAAGGGCCTGGCTTTGTATGGGTGGTTGCGTTCAACTCAGATGCGGCGCCTTCGCGCACCTGCACCTCAGAAAAAACTTGGAGATAGCATCTAACTGAACCAAATAATTTAAGCTCTTGGTTTTGGGCTCTCGGTTTTATCTGGATTAGTTTCTGGAATAGAACCGAGAGCCTTATCAATTTGGCTCATAACATCAGCGCTTAGTTTTACTCCCGAAGCTTTAACATTCTCTTTAACCTGGCTGGCTTTTGAAGCGCCCATAATCACCGAAGAAACATTTGGATTAGCCAAGGCCCAAGCCAGAGCTAGTTGAGACATCGAAAGATCAACTGAATCCGCAATTGGCTTTAACTTCGCAACTGCTGTTAGAACTTCATCGCGCATCCAACGTGAAATCATCTCGGCGCCGCTCTTCTTATCGGTTGCCCTTGAACCTGTTGGAGGTTTCTTGCCTGGAAGATACTTACCGGTCAGAACTCCTTGTGCAACTGGGGACCAAACTATTTGTCCAATGCCTTCGCGCTCACAAAGCGGAACTACCTTTGATTCAATAACTCGCCACAACATTGAATACTGTGGTTGGCTTGAAATAAATCGATCAAAGCCACTCGCCTTTTGAATTTCAAGTGCCTGGCTAATCTGCGGTGCGCTCCACTCTGAAAACCCGATGTAGTGAACTTTGCCCTGTCGAATTAAATCATCGAAGGCACGAAGTGATTCTTCGATTGGAGTTTCATAATCGAAGCGATGCATCTGATAAAGATCAATATGATCGGTATTGAGACGCTTTAGTGACGCATGGACTGACTCCATTATGTGTTTGCGTGAAAGGCCTCGATCATTCTTACCTGGTCCAGTCGGCCAATAAACTTTGGTAAACAATTCATAACTCTCGCGCTTAAAACCCTTTAGCGCTTTGCCCAACACGCTCTCGGCTTTAGTGCCTGCATATACATCTGCGGTATCAAATGTTGTGATTCCAACATCGAGCGCAGCGTGCACACACTTGATTGCCGCATCTGCTTCAACCTGGGACCCATGAGTGATCCAATTTCCATAAGAAATTTCCGAGACATACATTCCTGATGAACCGAGGCGGCGATATTCCATGAGGAAAAGCGTAGTCTGTAACCTATGAAACGGAAGATGTTTTCATTGATTCTTACTTGCGGACTACTCCTGCTTCCTACGACAGGCTTTGCCGATGGCGATGAGAAAGATGAACCAGAGCATTCGATTGAAGACGCTCACGAAGGAGTCGAGGGTGGAGAATTATTTGCAGCAGGCGCAGGTTTGGTAATCGCTCTAGGAATCGCATTCACGGTTGGTCGCCGTTCTCGCAAAAAAGATTGATTTAGTGCTAATTTTCGCGTACTGAATTTACCCAGTATTTTCAGTAGTAATGCGTTTAGCGAAGTCCGGTGAAACCCCGGCGCTGTCCCGCAACTGTAGAGATTCGATTCAACGTTTAGTTGATTACAAATCCGAGCCAGGTCGCCTAACTCATTATTGATGTATCCGACCTCGGAGGAAGGTCGGGCCTCAAGAGAAATTTATTTTTCTTTTTGCCCAAGCTTCCTCCCTCAAAAACTCTTGAGGGAGATTTTTAATGTTTCAAAATAGAAGTTCTTTTGGTGTTCGAATATTAGTAGCAACAATCACAATCGCAGTTCTGGGCCTGACTCCCACCTCTGCGGCTAGTGGCAAACCACAACGAATCATCTCGCTTTCACCAAGCGCGACTGAAACTTTATTTGCAATTGGTGCCGGTTCCCAAGTAATTGCGGTGGATGACTTATCAAACTTTCCTACCAATGCACCCATCTCAAAACTCTCTGCCTTTAGCCCAAACGTTGAAGCGCTCTTAAATTACAAACCAGATCTAATTATTTTGAATGCAGATGCCACGAAAGCAATTGAGGTAAAAGCAGCGCTCGAAAAATTAAATATAAAGGTCTTTTTAGAGAAGGCTCCAAAAGATTTGAGCCAGGTATATCTTGAGATTACAGCCCTTGGGCGCGCAACAGACAATCTAGCGAGTGCGCAAACCGTGGTTACAACAATGAAGGGCAAGATTCGGGCAGCAATAAAAAGTGGAAGACAAGCTAAAAAGATTTCTTTCTTCCATGAGTTGGATAACACTTTATATACCGCTACATCAGATACTTTCATCGGCAAGGTTTATAAAGATTTTAATTTAACTAATGTTGCAGATCCTGCCGCAAGTGCTGATTCAGCTGGCTATCCACAATTGCAATCTGAATATTTAATCAAATCTAATCCCAGAATAATATTTTTATCCGACGCTCAGTATGGCGAATCACTAGCCACGCTTATGAAACGTCCCGGTTGGAATGGAATTTCGGCAGTATCAAAGAAGAGCGTTATCGCTCTTCCGGAGGATATCCCATCACGATGGGGGCCACGTCTTGTTGACTTCTATGAATTCATAGCGGCTGCAATTGGAAAGATCAAGTAAGGAAATGAAAAAATTAGGCAGCGAAAGCGTGATCTCTCCTATTTGGAATTGGAAGATTACAGCCGCCTCCTTTTCGCTGCTTATTTTTGTCGTCTTTCTGGCAATTAGTTTTGGCCCAGTCCATTTGGAATTCCAAAAAATTATCCGCACTCTCTTTGGATTACCAGGTGGATTAACTGGACAAGAACGCACGCTGTTGATTGACTTGCGATTACCACGAGCGCTGCTAGCAGTAATTGTTGGAGCCGCTTTGGCAACGAGTGGCGCGGTTTATCAAACAGTTTTCCGTAATCCCCTGGCCGATCCATATCTACTAGGCGCTGCAGCAGGTGCTGGTCTTGGTGCAACGATCGCCATTACAAGTGCCGGAGCTGATCTTTACAGTCTGCTTCCAATCTTCTCGTTCTTCGGCGCAATCTTGGCTGTGCTAGTCAGTTTCTTTATCTCTGGAAAATTCTTTGCAGAACCGAACTCACTACTTCTTTCTGGCATAGCTGTCGGATCTTTCGCCACCGCTGTTCAAACCTATTTACAACAACGAAATAGTTCCTCGCTACGGCCGGTTTATTCATGGATTCTTGGAGAATTAACTGTTGCTAATTGGCAGAAAGTTACTTGGTCATCAATCTATATCTTCATTGCACTGACAATTCTGATAACAGTCTCCAAACAATTAGATGGCTTGATGTTGACCGATGAAGAAGCTTATTCTCTTGGAATCAATCCCAATAGATTGCGGGTAATCGCAGTCATCGCCGCAACTCTCGCCACTGCTACGGCGGTTTCAGCCAGTGGCTTAATCGGGTTTGTGGGAATTGTTGTCCCCCACTTGGTGCGCGGAATAACCCACCGCGTTACAAATCGTGGACTACTAACAATTGCGCTGGTTGGAGCAAGCTTCTTAGTTCTCGCGGATTTAGGTGCAAGAACGCTCCTATCCCCTGCGGAATTACCTATCGGGGTTATTACCGCTTTTGTTGGCGCCCCATTCTTCCTAGTAGTGCTTCGCAAGAAAAGGTTGGTGGCAAAATGATAAAAGTTGAAGACTTAAACGTTCGCTTTGGTCAAAAAGAGATTCTCAAAGACATCAACGTAGAGATAGAGCACAGTAAATGGACATGTTTAGTAGGTCCCAACGGAGCAGGTAAAACTACTTTTCTTAAAGCCCTACTTGGTTCACAATCATATTCTGGATCAATCACGGATTCAGGTGCCGAAGTTTATGGAAACCATGATCGAAATGTTGCCTTTGTCCCGCAACAACCGCAGATTCCAATAGGCATGAGTGTTAGTGAATATGTAATGCTCGGACGATCTAAACGTGATGGTTGGGGAAATGAGAGTAAGAAAAGCAGAACTTTAGTTGCCGATATTTTGAAACTTACAGGCTTATTTGGAATGCTGAACCAATTCGTTTCACAGCTATCTGGCGGCGAGATGCAACGTGCGCTGATTGCTCGGGCGCTTGCGCAGGAGCCAACACTCATATTGCTTGATGAACCAACCAGCGCACTGGACCTGCACCATCAAATTGCTGTTCTCAATAATATTGAATTACTGAAAGAACGTGGAGTTACGATTGTTTCTACGATGCATGACATAACTCTTGCTGCTATGTATGCCGAAAAAATTGTTGTAATGCGAGAAGGCAAAGTACTTCTCAGCGGAACATCAGATTTTGTAATTCATTCCCCTGAACTGCAGGTGGCATTTGAGAACCGAATCAGCGTTTTCACTCTTGATTCTGGTCGCCCGGTAATCGTTGCCAAGAAGGATTTATCGAATTAACGCACGTGTGAAGCTACAAATGGCGCCTTCACAATAATTGCACTACTAATCCGCCCGCGAACATCAATTTGAATGGGATCTCCTACCTTTAATTCCGGTCTAATTAAGGCAAGAGCTATTCCAGTTTTCAGCGTCGGTGAAAATGTGCCACTTGTAACTTCGCCAGCTAAATCACCATTGCTATCCAAAATTTTCATACCCGCTCTTGGGATTCCACGATCGTTACATTTGATTGCTCGTAAAATTCGCTTAGGGCCAGCGGCCTTCTCTGCTTCGAGCGCACTCTTTCCTCGGAAACTCTCCTTAGAAAATACCACTGCCCAACTAGCACTCGCCTGTACCGGAGTAATGTCCAGCGATAACTCATGACCATGAAGTGGATATCCCATTTCGGTCCGCAGCGTATCTCGAGCACCAAGCCCGCAAACTCGACCATCAAATTTTGCGATTGTAACAACCAAAAGTTTCCAGAGCGCTTCTGCAGAAGTCCAAGAAGGCAGAAGTTCATAACCGAATTCACCGGAATATCCAGTGCGGCAAATAATTATCTCGCCCAAATTCTCATGGCCGGGCAGCGTTGTTTTTGTGAATGACATGTATTCCAGATCAAGTTTTAGCCCAAGGCTCTGTAAAACCTTATTGCTATCTGGACCTTGAATTGCAAGGACAGCAAATTTCTCATGGATATTTGAAACTTCAATCCCAGCTGGAGCAGATGCCAACAAATCGGCGGCAACCTGGGCGCAATTTGATGCATTCGGGATGATAAAAATGTTGTCATCTGCAAATTCGTAAACAATTAAATCATCAATAACTCCACCAAAATCATTGCAGAAAAGGTTGTACTGGGCGCTGCCTGGGGCAATTCGATTCAAATCATTTGTGACCATTGTGTTTACAAAATCTTTTGCGCCCTGACCTTTGACGCTAATTTTTCCTAAATGTGAAACATCGAAGATTCCCACTCGCTCACGAACGGCCGCGTGCTCGGCCAAGGTGCCACCTGAAAATTCACCCACCCCTTTTGGATATTCAATCGGCATATCCCAGCCACCGAAATCTGCCAATTTCGCAGATGCTCCTTGGTGCCAGTCATATAACGGTGATTTCATAGCAGCAAACTTATCCCAAAATTCCGTTAAGGAAGGTTAACTTAGGCAAACCACGAAGATTGATTTATAGTTCGGAGGTCGTAATCAATTATTCAAAACATGGGGGTCAGATGAAAGCGCTGAAGTTAGCATCTGCAATCACAACTCCTTATGCCGTTGTTGGGTTATCAGCAAGCAGAGGCAGAGTTAAAATTGAATCGGGTGCAATCGCGCTAAACGAAAAAGCGCTGCTCGAGATACTAAATAACCTTGGCGCCACTGGTAATAGTGATGAAATTATCAAAGTTCCTTTCTCAAAACCAAAGACCATTTTCTTCACGGGCTTGGGTGAAAGTCAGAAGAGCTATGACCCAGAAACTCTAAGACGCGCAGCAGGTTCTGCCGCTCGCGCACTTGCCGGACAAAGCGCCGCAACTTTTGCACTTCCTGCTAGCTCTCTTGCGCAAATTTCAGCTGTGGCTGAAGGTGCTGCTCTTGGTGCATATGCATTTAATGAATTTAGATCTAGCACTAAACCAGATTTTAAAGAACCTCTTG
>Ga0209086_10002345_pt1 | contig 14842 bp, 17 predicted proteins | sample M_130207_XF_Meta_FD_187312 | JGI IMG/M metagenome (GOLD analysis project Ga0209086, IMG submission 187312) | Freshwater microbial communities from Lake Montjoie, Canada to study carbon cycling - M_130207_XF_MetaG (SPAdes) (version 2) | ecosystem: Environmental > Aquatic > Freshwater > Lake... | reverse complement strand
ACTGTTTCATTTTTATACAGACTTTGGTAGGAGATATTAAATTTTCAAAACCCTTTCCAAATTGCGTAAAATCTTTTGAAGGATATCCTCTTGATGTAGAGGATAAGAGTTATAAAGGTCTTAAATATATGTGTTGTATTGTAAAAGAAATATCACGTAAAACAGAGCCGTGGGAAAGTGTAAAAGGAACAAAAATGGAGGTTATGGTTGAGACATTAGCGAATTACACCAAACAATTTGTATTGCCTATAAAAGAGATTAATGAAAAGTTAGTAGCAAAGCGAGAAGTAAAAGTAGTCGTAAAGGAACAAGAGGAGGATTATACGTGGTCTTTATTTTATCCAAGATTAAATGTAATAAAACCCACTCCTGTATCAAATTTACCCTTTGAAAAAATAATGGCCTTGTCTTTTATGATTCAACATAAAATAAACGTGCATATTTCAAAACAAAGCGCTATCTTGACAAACAGTCTTAAACAGCCTTATTTAATTAATACGTGCTGTCAAAAGAACAACGACGTCTTTCAATATATGTTAGAGAATGCAAAACTAACAGAACTAGATGAAGTTTTTGCGATTAAAAATAAGATGGATAAAAAGAATGAAATCCAAAAAATAAATCATATGTATTCTGCGGTTCCGACTAAAATGATGCATAGAAATGTCTCGGCTTCGTATGAAGAATCTGTCATTTATAGAGGTGTTATCAGATGGTTTATGTTTGATACAGAGTTACCTTTTCCTGAGAAACTTAAAAAGTATGGTATTGTAAAGCCGCCTGATTATAACAAAAAAGATAAAATAGTAGAAAAAATAGCAAAGATTAAAAATTTTAAACCAGTACCTGAGGAAGTTTTTATAGAGATTATAAAGGATATCTCACATAAATTAGATAGAACTATTGTGGAGAAGGTTCATAAGGTAGCGGTAAAGAATAAGATTGATGTGTTGATTAAAGAAAACAAACCCAAGGAGATTTACGACTTCTGTGGAGAAGAGACAAATAAGAAAATAATAAATATACTAAGTCAAATCCCACGGGCAGATAAAAAAAGAACAGAGGCGTGTCTACGCTTTAATACTCTCTTTAGGAATAATAAAAATAATGATTTTTTACCAGAAAATCTTGAACATTTAAATTTTATGAATCAAATTCTATTAAACAAAATTAAATCATTGTTATTTATCTTCCCTGAAAAGATTAAAAATTCCAAATTGAATTACAATATTCCTGCACACTGGGACCTAGATAAAAAGCATCTTATGGAATTAAAGCAAAACATATTTAATTATTACAGAACAATTGAAACATTCCATAAAAACGAGGAGTTAATCTTTAATTTAAATAAACTGGATTCAGAATCCGATTATGACGACTTTAAAAGATGGATTACCTTACCCATTCATAATCAAAAAATGAAAAATGATATTTATTACTATGTTTTTGTCTCCATCTTTCAACATTATGTTTTATTAAAGTCTCCCAAGATGAATGAATACATAAAGGTCATTGTTGCGCTCTTTGTAAATGAGGATTCTAGCGCACTTAACTTTGACAATCAAAAAATAGAATACATTTCGGATATGGCCAAAAAATCCGAGACACAGATTAAGACAGATGCATTGAAAAACTTATCGCGAGAGGCGAGAAAGGCACAGAACACATTAAAGGAGCTTAAATTAGGAGAATGGAATACGGGTTTATCAAAAAGCATATTCAAATACGATAAATCATTATACAATGAAGTGTTTGAAGAGGCTAAAAAGATTAGAGAGGGAATGGATCTTGTAGACGAGGACAACTATGGAATGTACGGACTGGACGATGGAGAAAATGTAGAGGGGTTTGATGGGGATGAATATTTTTAAATTAAAAGTATTGTCTATATTTAAATGGATATTAGTCGTCTTGTTATGATTATGTTTGTATATATATTATTATATTTCATCGTTGTTACGATAAGACCATCTTTTATTTATAACAACCAACACGATTATTTGAGACAATTTGGAATAGGTTATAAAAATACTACAATATTACCTTTGTGGTTGGTTAGTATATTATTGGCAATCTTTTCTTATTTTATTGTGCTCTATTTCTTGCACGTTAGATATAATTGTATATTCATAAATACATAGAATTAATACTTAACTATTAAAGATTGTATTATAATCACCATTTTTAGTAGAACAACCGCTATTCAATAAGGTATTTGTACTTACTAATACAGTAAGAGAACCAATCAATAAAAACCAAATAAAATAACCTACGGTATCTTTTAAAATAATTTTATCGTGTAATTTGCTAATAAGGACAGGAGAAGCACTTGTAAGAAGTTTCATTTGAATAAATTTGGCCAATAGTTTACAATCATAGTATTCAATAGGATTTCCATCATTATCCTTTAAAGGAAGGTCGGCTCCATTATTTTTTAAAACCTCGCCTTTCTCGTTTATTGGTTTCCCTTCAAGGTTTGTTTTATAGAGTTGAAAATCCTGAGACTTTATTTCATTTATCAAAATGCTTTTTCCAGTATAAATAGACTCTATCGCTCTTAACACATCTATATTTTGTTTCGCATTTTCTATTGCCTTATCTCTTTCCTCTGGTATCAAAATTTCATTAATTACATCATCTACGCCAAACATTTGCGCGGCTTTTAGACCGAAAGTATTTGAAAAAACGCGAAGCCATCCAGGAAAAATAATAATGAATAAACAAAACGAACCAAAGATAATAATCCAAGGCATTAAGGTTGCATATAACGAAATGCCTGCTTGCGCCTTTCCGCAAAAGGATGGCAGAGATGATAAATATAAATTATTAATGAATTGTAACATACACGCTAACGAAAAAAATATAATTATCCATATAAAATTATCCCTTGTAAAGTATTTGTATTTAAAAACAAAAAAAAGAAAACAAAATGATACATAATTTACGACAGATGTATTTGCTAAACTACTTAAATCTGACATAATGTATTATAGCGTTATATTTTTTACAATATTACTCTTTATAATATAAATGAAACCATCTTTAGTAGAACCATCTATTAAGTATATTTTAAATTCAGAATTAAAAACAAGCAAATATAACAAATTTATTGAGAATAGTTTTTTATTTAATCTTACCCTATTTATTCTTTTTTGTTTACTTTTTGTCTTTATCGCTTGGCTTTTTTACAAAGGAAACCAAGACCCTAATGTAAAAAAGGAAAGAGAACGAAAGAAAAAAGAATATATCATGTCTAAATTGCATACTTATCAAAAAATGAAGCAAGAAGTATATACAAATATACCAGGATAATATATGGATTCTTATTATCGCGATAAAAAACAGAAGGAAGACAAATACAAAAGAACTCTAAAAAAGGCTCTTACCAAGGGCGATACCGAAAAAATAAAATCCTTGAGAGCAGACTACTCTTTAAATCCCATTGATAAAGAGAAGACAAGATATATGAACGAAGAGGAATATTTAAGAAATCTTAAAGAGAAAATTGTAAATTTAGAAAAAAAACGTATTGATATTTATTACGACATTTTTTATGACTTGCAAGATAGTATGGAAGACTACGATTCTTATAAAAGCGACCTAGATAAATTGAAGAGACAATATGAGAATCAAGTAAAAATAAAAACAGAACGCGAGGAAAAAATAAAATCAAGCCGAGACAATTTAATGAATGAAATAAATGAAAACGTTTCTATTTACAAGTTTATGGACATACACGATAAAAAGGAAAGTTATTTAAAAATAAGAGAATTAGGAAAAAAATTATTGGAAAAAAACATAAATATTCTTCCAATAATGGAAGATGGTAAAATGGTATTTCGCTCTATGATAAACTATGAACCTGTTGTAGATATTAAAATATAATACCATTTTAATGGGAAAATATATTGATATTAAATATTTTATAATAAGTTTAGCTATTGGTTTGTTTTATATATACATTTCTGATGAACATAAACAGGTAATTATAATGTATCCCACACCTGATAATAAAGAACAGTATCAGTATAAGGACAAAACCGATTCGTGTTTTACCTATGACTTAAATGAGGTATCCTGTCCAAATGACATAAATCAATATCACCAGATTAAAATACAAAAATAAAGTTCTAATATAATGTTTAATATCAAAAAATTCTTATCAAGTCGGTCAGGAGTCATCATTATGTCTATTATATTGGGTCTTGGATTATCTACTTTATTTAGGATGAGTTGCACCTCTAGAAGTTGTCTTGTGTATACTGCACCAGATTTTAGTAAAAAAAAGATTATAAAGTACAACAACAAATGTTATAAACCCGAGGAAAAAATGGAAACGTGCAGTACAACTAAAAAAATAATTGAGGTATAATTCTATAATTAGAATACTTGTTTATTTTTATATGGAAAACACAACCAACATCAATGACCTTCCCGTAGATACAAATGCTCCAAGCAGTTATGACTTGCCTGAAAATCAGTTAAGAAATAATCGCCCCATTGATGAAAATGTAGTCATCCAAGAAACAAAAAAGGTCAGATTTGAAGACCCGCCAAGAATGAAAGCGTCTAACCAGAGTTCTAGTTACGAACTAAAAGAAAAACATAAGATTATTATTTTATCAATCCTGTTTTTTATCATATTCAGCGATGTAAAAGTTAAAGCCTATTTGGTTTCTATATTAGTAGTAATATTTGGAGATTTTATACGTATTACTGGCGGCGGAATATCAAAGGTTGGTCTTGTCTTTTATTCTTTGCTTTACGGACTCGCTCTACTTATTACAGTGTCTCTGATTGATTTATCAGCATTCAAGTTAGCCTTTTAATTACATTTTTATAAAAGAGATGACATAAAATCGTTCATGTCTTTTGTTCCCATACTAGAATTACAATTTTGACAAATAGGTTTTAAATTACTTACAATAGTTTGTCCGCCCTTAGATTCTGCAATAACGTGACCACAATGAAAAGATGTTTGTGTAATGTCAGTTGATTTACAACAATGACATTTAGATTTGCCTACATCTTCGCCAATGTTTTTGTTCCAAACTAATTTTTTTATAGCAGACGGTATACTCTTTTTCTTAGCGGCCTTTTGTCTCGGCTTTACTTCCTTTACTACCTCCTTTACTTCTTTGGCTTTAAGGACCCTTTTCTTTGGCTCCTTTAAAGTTTCCTTTAGGACTTCCATCGCTTTGGCTTCATATTCTTTAAGAATGCTTAGGAAAATGGCGTTATAACAAGACTTAATCTTTAATGTATTTGATAAGTCTTGATAGGAAGGGCCTTTATAGATAGGTGGTGACCTAATAAATGACCTGTATTCTTCTGGATATTTTTTTTCAAAATCTTGCAATGAATCTACAAGCATCCTTGAGTATTTTTTATTTTCTCCTTTTATTTCCTTATATTTATCGCCTTGTTGTGAGGCCTCTTCTATCGTAATAGGAGGAGGTATTAAAGGTCTTGGAATAACGATTAAATAAGATAAAGATGACGTTCTAGTTACTACTAAATCTGAAAGTCGTCTAACATCTAGGTGTTTTTCATAGAGTATGTATTGTTCTGGATAAGTTTTCTCAACGATTGACTTTTTTGATACTATAATTTTTTCTGGAAAACGCATATGGGTCATTTCTTCCAGTTCGCGAATCATTGAATAAAAGGTCATTACAATAGTATAAAAAATAGTTTTATACATTTCAATTTTATTAATAACCCACTGCAGTTAGATTGTAACAAGGGAAAACACAGTGGAAGCAAGGAATAATGTAGTTTTCAAGAAGAAACACAACCATTGCATTGAAACTATTGATTACAAACTGAAAGAACGGAAACGCATATTTTTTTAGAAGAATGTTAACACCTTGTGTCAAATAAGGAAGCGCTGTCTTGAAGGTTGGAATAAGATAGTTTTCCATAATAAATACAAACGAAATAGGTATTAACTCAATACAGATTTTTTTGTATTCTTTGTACTTGGTCTGGTAAAAGTTAAGAGTTATGCTTCTATTCGTCCATAGATAGGATATCATAACAGTGATAAGACAAAGTTGATAAAGAAGGATTGTAAGCGTTTTATAATATGTTTTGAGTTTTTCCTTTTCTAAAGCAGCCTCCAATTCATAATTCTTTTTTTGAATATGTTTTGAACGATTTGTAAAGGATGTATACTTTTCCATTAAACCTTTATACAATACTAACAAGGAACCAATGTTGTTATCCTTGTCAATTATCTTACGCTTTTTATTTGGATATTGAATTTCTTTATGTACTTCCTCTCTCTGAGTTGCTTCGTTGATGCGACCATAAATCTTCCGGCGGAAGATAGATGACTGTTGAGTAGTCATCTTGGTGAGAAGCTTTGCGTCCGAGATAATGTTGTTTACGACTTCGCGATAGTTCATTTTTGATACTCATTAAGTATTAGAATGATTTCAATTCAATTTTTTATTTTTAAAATTTCAAAAATTTATTTTAAACTTTTCATTTTTTCAATTTTATTGTCTCGTTCACTTTTGGCTTGTACTTAAAAAATAGATTACGATTTTTTCCTGTCTTACGATACTCCTTGTATTTTTTGTCTCGTTCAAGTCTTAAACTTTCATAAGTAGATTGCTCGCCTATACACGGCATTCTAAAACGACGCATTATAGGGTGGTCGCTTTTTACGTTATTTAACAAATAACAATAAGATAATATTTTGAATTTATTAATACTTTTTATATTCATAAAAGATAACCCATAATAAATAGATAGGATGGTATCATATGTTGCAATTTTTAACTTTTTATTTTTAACTTTTATTTCATTATAAGACTGACAAGAGTCGGTTATAAAAACATAAAGCATTGGTATATTATCTACTTTAACTTCATAGACATTTAAAAACTTATTCTTGTATTGTGTTTTCGTATATTCTATACTTTTTAACTTATCCCAAATGGTATCATCTGATAATACATAAACACAGTTTTGTTGTTCGGTTCTAAACTTTTCGGGAAATAAATGTTGATAATGATACATTCCGTAGTCTCCAAACATTACGCAAGATGATATCTTTGATAATACCTTTTTAAAGAGGGGTGATTTTTGGGTATCATCATCTACATTACAACGTCGGATAATAAGAGGATGGGTTGAGTTTAAAAGTTCAAGGCGTTCATAGACTTTTTTCCAACGGGTTAGGTCACCTAAAGGCCGAGACAATTCTTGGTACATACTCATTCTTAAATAGTTATAGGGTGCGTAATATATCTTATTAATGATAACCGCATTTTTTTTAAGATTTTTAAATAATTCATCTTCTATTTGAGTGATATCTACAAGAGGAATAGAATTTACAAAAATTTTATAAGTTCCTGCATTAAGAGCCGTTCTTACTTCAACGTCTTCATAGTTCTTGCTAAGAAGGTCAGAAAGTTCAATAATATCAGGAATTGCTTTTGTACTAAAAAAATCGTAATCTGGAACGTCATTGTCCGCGTAAAATTTTTTATCTTTAGGTAGAGACATATTGATTGCCATACCTCCATACCCAATCAACTGTTTCTTTATCATAAATTCATCTACGGTACGAAAGAGTCCGGGTTTCGTATAAAGTTTCTTTTTACGTTCCTTTTGAATTCTTTGATTCTCAACCAAGGCTATATCTAAATCGGTATGCATATACTATTTACTTATTTTTAAGTTAAGGGACCTAGAAGTGCCTTTACTTTTTCATCATTCACTGAAATAATGGAATTTTTTAAAAATATCTCATTGTACACTTTCAAATGAACGTCATTTGTTTGAAAAGACATTCCTATAAAATTAATTTTACGATTTAATCCATTTACAAAGTTATAATTATTACTACTTTTTGAAAAATCTGGATATAAAAAAGATAGTGAGTTTGAAGCAAATTCATCTATATCAGACTGTTGAATTAAGTCGCTTTCCCTATAGATAACGTTATCGCCATTACCAATATTGAGAGCACACATTAAAGAGAGTTTACTTTTTCTATATAAATCCTTATTAAGACCTGAAATATCTATAAGAATGATTACCTTACATCCTTGAACTTTATTATTTGTTAAGTCAGTCAATAATACGTTATCTAATGTTTTATCAATTTGTTTTATATAAAAAATCAAATTACCATTTAAACTATTGTCTCCAAAGGTTGAATTTAAAATACTAGCCATTTGGTCGTAGGTGGTTTTCAGTAAACTTTTAACTCTAAATATTAAAAACAGGGGGTCACTTATATTTGGACAATTCATATTAGAAGATACAAAATACTGGTATACTTGAGCCATTGTGTCTGAAAAGGGAAGACTATTGTATGTTTCTTTATAATCATTTGATTGAAGGGTTGATGCAGCAACTACAGGTGTATCTTTTAATGAATAAATAGTAAAATCTAATGCTCTTACACCTTGTTTTGCACAATTAATTAACGCGCAATAGTTGACATAATCATTCTTGTATTCGCCTGAACAACAGCAGTTATAGGCAGTCTTTATAAGGGTTTGATTTAAAGCAGTTCTTGTAAGGTCCATATTACTTTTTGTAAGTAAGGAAACAATATTTGTATTCATTTTATTATCATTTAATGTAGCACAGTTATTTTTGTCCTTTCTTATAATAATAAAAACATAAATAAAAAAAGCGGATACAATAATAAATATAACAACATTCAAAGCATATTGGGATGAAACTTTATTAAGAGATTCAAGATAATTAGATAACATTCCAGTATTGACAGGTTGCATTAAATTATATTATGAATATATTTAAATATATATATCATTATAGCATATAATGCCAGGTGGTTTATTAAATATTATTTCTTATGGAAATCAAAATATAATAGTAAATGGTAATCCAAGCAAAACATTTTTTAAAACCGTTTATTCAAAATACACAAATTTTGGTATGCAAAAATTCCGTATAGACCACGAAGGACAAAGAAATCTAAAACTAAATGAAGAAACAATCTTAACCTTTAAAATTCCTAGGAACGCTGAATTACTTATGGATGCGTATCTAGTCTTTAATTTACCGGATATCTGGAGTACAATTATACCGCCTAAACAGACATCAAAAACTTGGCGACCCTATAATTTTAGATGGATATCTCATATAGGTGCTAATATAATTAAAAAAATGTCGGTTAGCATTGGAGGACAAAAAATACAAGAGTATACTGGAGATTATTTAAAAAATATGGTTGAAAGAGACTTTTCACAAACAAAAAAAGAACTTTTTTACAAAATGATCGGACATACGAAAGAACTTTATGAACCTGATAATGCATTTAGTCGTATTGACCGTTACCCTAATAGTTTTTATCTTACTCCAAAGGTTCGTACAACTACAGACCCTAATACAAATTTTTCGGATTGGTCTACTCCCTCTATAAACGGTAGAACTATTTATGTTCCCCTGCATTTCTGGTTTATGAATTCTCCTAAAATGTCATTGCCTTTAGTAGCATTACAATACAATGAAGTTACCATAGATATAACATTAAGGCCGATTAAAGAGTTATTTACAATACAAGACGTATCCATTGAAAATTCAAAAGGACTTACTCCTATACAACCTGATTTTAAAAATGAACTTCATAGTATGTATAGATTTCTACAACCACCTCCAAATATATTACTTACGGCGGGTGATTATGAAAACAAAAATAATTCGTGGAATACAGACATTCATTTAATGTCTACCTATGGGTTTTTAACAGACGAAGAAGCAAAGATATTTGCTTTAAACGAGCAAAGATATTTGATAAAAGATATTAAGGAAACTATATATCCAAATATTACTGGAAATAATAGAGTCCGATTACATACCACTGCTCTTGTATGCAGTTGGATGTGGGTTTTTAAACGTAATGATGTCTATAAAAGAAACGAGTGGTCAAATTATTCAAATTGGGATTATTCAAATAAAGTACCGATTGAATTGATTGAAGCACCTACTGAGCAATATAATTTTACTTTAAATGACAAATTTTTTGGACCTGGTATTGATTATATAAACATTGCAGCAATTGGCGAACCAGCGGAGTATGAAACATCTTTTAATGATTATTTTATTTGTGATTATTTAAATACTAAAATTAAAAGAGAAATACTTACCCGTTTATCCATTATTTTTGATGGTCAACTAAGAGAAGATTCATTAGAATCGGGTGTTTTTAATTTTATTGAAAAATATAAAAACAGCACAGGTAATTCAGACGATTATATTTATAGTTATAGTTTTAGTTTAAATACTAGTCTGTTTGAATTACAGCCTTCAGGTGCTATTAATTTAAGTAAATTTAAAACAGTTGAACTTGATATTTCTACTATATTACCTGATATAGACGAGACAAACTCGGCCTTTATTACGATATGTGATGCTGAAGGAGCCATAATAGGTACAACGCAAGGAAACACCTTGTATAAATACACCTATGATTTATTTTTTACAGAAGAAAGATATAATTTATTAAGATTTATTAGCGGACAGGCCTCTTTAGTTTACGCGCGTTAAAATTTGGTCTTGTCTACACATTTAAGACACGGACATTCATTTGACGCAAACATATCCGCTCTATAATCCCCTGCTTGATAGCCTTCTTTTACAGATAACGCAAAAACAACAACAACAAGAATTAATATTAATTCTACCCACATTATAAAATAATATATATAATTAAATGGACGATTTTGTAAATATAGAAATTCCAAAATATTATTATTGGGAAGGAGATACTCCTACTTTACCTCAAACTGATACATTGGTTTCCTATAAATTGGTTGGTCCTGATTCAACTACCATTAAAATATCTAGCGGATTTGCTATTGATAATACAACAAACGGGTTTAAAATATCAGGTAAGAGAGCAAGTTCTAATCTGTTGTTTACTTTTGACCCAGCAAATACTTCTGTCTCGGATGGAATAACCAAAATAACAACAAAAAACTCAACTGTATATGAGTTTAAAGGCGAGTCTTCAGGTTCAAAAAGTTATAAGGTAAATAGAGGAAGAGTAATCATTACAGAATCAATACAGCAAAGTCTCTTGAGTGGAACAAAAAGCACGATTGACGTGATTGATGTTGCAAAGGATACCTACGTTAAAAATACAATTGCACAGAGCGAATTTTTAAAAACAGATGCTATTTACACTTCATCCTCTACGATGGATAAATTAACACGTCTATTATTTTTATTTATAAACGATTTATTAACGATAAGTATAATATCTTTTTTTGTTATAGCAATTTTATTAATAGTTAAGGTTGATGGTGATTCTTTGTACCCTTGTAATATAAAACAATCACCCTATGTATCAACAACCTATGATAAAGACCTTTCCATAATCACTAAGGATGGTGGATTTTGCTCTCAATCGCTTAAAGTTCAAGAACGTCCTGACATATCAGATGATGATAAACCAGTTATTGAAATTTTTAATAAGTTTATTATGGATAAAACAAATCTTTATCCTTTTTCAACTATATTACAAGACAAATGTAAGGATACAACAAATTCAAGTGGCGCATTTACGGTTTTAGTTTATTGGATGTTGTATTTAATATTTAATGTTTTTTTAATGATTCAAAAATCGTTAAATATTATGCATAAAGGTTTAAAAATGGTTGGTTCGTCTTATGTATACTTTTCCTTTACTATTTTATTAGTAATATTCTTTTTGTTAGTTCAAAATATTAGTAAAGGAGTATTACATCCCTATTTTAAATACAACGGTGAATATAAAGATTTTGATGTAGGTAGTTTTGTGGATACGAATAGTAATAGTGGTAGAGATATTGAAAATATTTTTATTATGATGGGAATTAATATATTAGCCTTGATAATTATTGTAGCCATTCCTTTATTTTTAATATTGTCAGCCGCATCTATTTATGGTAATGTATCATCATTAATGACACTTATTGTAGGGTCTTCTTCTGTTGAATGTATGTTTTTGTCTTTTTTTGCATTTGTATGTTCTATTAATTTTGTATTGAAACTTTTACCGGATGATTTAGACCCAACCAAAATTAAAATGGAGAATGATATGTCCAGTCTAACCAAACAGTATATAGATTTTATTTTTCAAATGCTTCGGTTGATAAGATTACCAGACTTAAATGGAAGTAGTGTATTTATGTTTTTTGTGAATATATTCAACTTTTTAGGTTCTATTTTTGGAGTTTTTCTTCCCTTTGCAATGGCTTTGGCCGCATCTTTATATATTAGTACTATGGTAGTGGCTAGCACCTTTATATTACCATTTAAAGTAAAAAATATTTGGGAAAGCATATTAACACCAGCGTTTCATGTTGTCACTTTAATATTACTTTTTCTTTTGTTAGTACACATACACGATGTTCTTGATATATATTTATTTTCCATATCTATAATTATTGTATTATTGGTTGGATTTATAATGTCAAAAAACTAATATAAATTGTATTTATTTAATTGTATAATGTCCAAACCGCGAGTTAGTATATGTACACCTACCTTTAATAGACGCCCTTTTTTTAGAGGCCTTATTGAGGTTGTAATGAACCAAACTTATCCAAAAACACTCATAGAATGGATAATCATAGATGATGGAACGGATAAGATAGGCGACCTTGTCTCGGATATTCCTTTTGTAAAGTATGTTCCAGTTGATACAAAAATGTCTCTTGGCGAAAAGAGAAATTTTATGCACGACCAATGTACGTTTAAAGAAGACGATGCAATTTTGGTTTATATAGATGATGATGACTATTATCCGCCTCTAAGAGTTGAACATTCAGTTGAAAAGTTAACTGGGTCAAAGGCCTTGTGCGCGGGTTCAAGCGAGGTTTATTTATGGTACAATGAAATGAATAAGATGTATAGGTTTGGACCTTATGGACCAAATCACGCAACCGCTGGAACCTTTGCGTTTAAAAGAAGTTTACTCAAACAAACCCGTTATGAAGACACGGCTCAATTAGCAGAAGAAAAGTTCTTTTTGAAAAACTATACAATACCTTTTGTTCAATTAGACCCATTTAAAACAATACTTGTCTTTTCACACGAACAGAATACATTTGACAAACGAAAGTTAATAGACCCGGAGAATCCAAACTGCAAGGAGTCCTCTGTAAAAGTAAAGGCATTTGTAAAGTCAAAAGAGTTGCAATCATTTTATACTAGCGAACTTCCATCCCTTTTAAAAGATTATTTACCTGGAGATATAAAAAATAAACCTGATGTGCTGTTAGAAATTAAAAGGAGAGAAGAAAAAAATATGATTACCATAAATACATCTGAAAGGTCATTTCAGATAAATCCAAAGGAACTGTTAGAAGCCCTAAAACATAAAACCGAAGAGTGTTTACAATTGCAAAAAGAATTAGATAATTGCAAGGATTACATTAAACTTTTAGTTGAAAATATAAGGAAGCGCGGTTAATTTCTATTTGACTTAGTTCTTCTGTATTTTTTCTTAATATTCTATAATACAACTCTTTTTTAGTGCAGTTTAATTTATTACACAATCCAATAATGAAAGTATTGTTGTTATATTCATTACTATATTTTGTTAAAACCTTTGTAAATCTATATTCTTGAACCTTTTTACACGATATGTTTGTTTTTTTATACAGATAATAATTATGAAGTATTTTGATATAGTAAGTCATTTCATTGAATATCCATAATTGTTTTTGAAAACTTATCCTATCAAAATAATCACCAACACAAATGTTTTCTAAAAAGTTATAATAAAATGAATAGTCTTCAGGTTTGATACAATCAACGATATTTTCGTGAAAAAATAATGCTTGAGTTGCCTTTTCATTTTCTATAATATTATCTTCATTAAATTCTTTGGTCATAATTTGTCTTATGTTATGTTGAATGTTTTTCTCATATTGATTATGTGATAAATTGACCTCTTTCTGAATCGTTATCATATTTGAAAGTTTTAAAATTTCTTTTATTTTTTTATCGTGAATATTTGTTCCGCATAAAATAATAGAAAAACTTCTGGTCCTTTTCCTCTTTTCTTCTAACTTAAATTGTTTCAAAAAACTTGTTAGTACTTTTTTTTCGTGAGTATGCAAGTAATCAATATTATCTATTACGCATATTTTGGAACATTCTTTTTTGTTAAATAATTCAATAATACTTGGTTTCATAAAAAGTAGAATGTCGTCGTAATCATTTATATCCTGTATTGAAATAAATTGTACGTTGGTAAGTGTTTTAATCATTTCAGTTTTTCCAACACCCGATTTACCATAGATATAAATAGGTTTTGTAGAATTTAAAAAACGTTTTAATTCTTTAAATTTATCAGTGTCAATCATTAATTTTTATATAACTTATACTTTTAATTAATAACATATATTACTATTATTTGTAATTCCATCCCAAGATACCCCACAATCATTGGCCCATTTTTTTTTTAAACATAGACCGCTAGTTGGTCCCATTCCCGAGACATTATAAACTTCACTTTTATAATCAAGATTCTTGCATTTTGAATCATTGCTTTTTGAATAAAGGGTATCATTTGAAACGCACGTTCCTGAAACTAAACTATAATAATCAGGACATTTTGAAATATTTGAAGGATATACCTGCTTCTTACTCATATTTGATAAAATAACCCCAAATATAGATAATATAATTATTAAACTTATTGTTGCTAGAACTAAAATGCTTTTATAAAAGTCCATTATAATAAAAAAATAAAATATTATATAGTTCAATGGAATCAAATGGTCGTATAGATTTATTAAATCTTCCTAGTGGAACACCCCTATTTCTTCAAGAAAAGGTGAAAAGTGTTGATAAAACTTAC
>Ga0209086_10002344_pt1 | contig 14845 bp, 14 predicted proteins | sample M_130207_XF_Meta_FD_187312 | JGI IMG/M metagenome (GOLD analysis project Ga0209086, IMG submission 187312) | Freshwater microbial communities from Lake Montjoie, Canada to study carbon cycling - M_130207_XF_MetaG (SPAdes) (version 2) | ecosystem: Environmental > Aquatic > Freshwater > Lake... | reverse complement strand
AAATATGTAGATACATAAAAAAAATTCACCCAACATATGAATAATATAACTTATCGTTAATCCTATATTTTTGACGTGTTGATTTTCCATAATATATATTATTTTTTTAAAATATATTATTTTTTAAAATATATTATTTTTTTAAAATATATTATTTTTTTAAAATATATTATTTTTATTTTTTATTTTTTTATTTTTTTTTTAAAAATATTTTTTTTGCGAAAACCATCCTTTCCATTTTAAAAAGGATAAATAATAACACTACGAATGTAGAGAAAAATAAAATTAAAAATAAGTATTTGGACAAAAAATACAAGATAGAATAACCAGGTTCCGCATATTTATCCATATGAAGTCCTCGTAAAATAGATGGTCCGAGTTGAGTAATATAATGAACAAAGAAGTTTTCATTTTGACCCCATGATTTTGAATTTTCCGTTTCCGGAAACAATTGATAACACAAAGGAATGTAATACGTGTATTTATACGTTGCCCATGCCCCAAAATAATCCCAATCTGGAATTGTTCTTTGGTCTCTAGCCAAGATGATTTCTCTCATTTTCATATTGTAAATAACCGCGTGAGCGCCCCCCGAAAGCAATGGTTTGTAATGGTAATAGTTATATGGCATAAGTAATATAGGAGCGCACCCTAATAAATAACAAAAAGACGAATTGTGATTATTTTTCAAAAATTGCACAATATTATTTTTATGAAAAGGCTGCTTTATTTTTTCACTAAATATAAAATCGTCTTCCAAAATCAATATATTCGCGTAATTCATTTTATTTGCATGTTTCATAATCTGCAAATTTGCATCGATTAAATCATCACATGGGAGTTTTATAAAATCACTTTTTTTACATTTTTTGAACCCTTCGTTAAAAAGAATATAGATGTTGGTAGTTGGCTTGTAGAATGAAAATTGGTTTAAAATGTCTTCATATCTACCATTTCCCTTTAAATGTAATACATACGTTGCATCAATTGTTTCATCTAATTCGCCTTTTATTTCACAATTATGCTTTACAAAAGTATAACATTTTAAATTTTCTTCCATTCAGATATATAATATATAATATAACAATATAATATATCCAATTATACAATATATCCAATTATACAATATATCCAATTATACAACACAATATATTGATTCAATAGTATAATCTTTTTCTGTTTGCATACGTTATATAAACAAAAAACAAAAGCATGATTATTATGATTCCTGTATTCATTGGTTCGCGTATTTTTTCTACATGATTTGCAACGTACCACTTTTTAAATCGAATATATCTTTCTTTTCCTAAAAATTTTTTACTATCCCACCCAACTGCATTATTTAATAATTGGTATACAATTCGCAAACCGATAAAGAGAATAAATATTACGACTATATTCGCGATTTTGCTTCTGTATCCTGCGATCATAATAGAGACCAATAAACACAGTGTTAATAAACTGTCTGATAGTTCGCCATAATAATTGGAGTCAGTATTCGAGTCCGAATCCGAACCTGAAAACAAATGTGTAATTTCTTTAAAGTCATCTAATGTCGTGGTTTCACCGCATTTGTAATTAGGATAATGCAAAGCTTTGTAAAAATAAGAAACTGGACACTCGTGATTAAAAACAATCCATGAGATTTGCAGAACAATTAAAAACACAAAGTAGCAATAATCAAATAAAAAAACGGATGGAATGATAAATGAGTAAAATGAATAAAATACAGCGATGAATAAATGTATAAGAGCAATCGAAATTCCGAGCATTTTACTAGTCGTATATATTATTGTAATATTGTAATATTGTAATATTGTAAATATTGTATAGAATCCCTTCTCACAGTCTAGAATTTACATGAAAATAAGTCAAATAGATCCATAACACAATAGAAGCCATGCACAACATTTTCACCCGCCGGTTTTTGTTTCTAAATGCTATATATAACAAAGAACCTACAATCAAAAAAGCTTTCAACATTTTTGTGTAAGAATTAAAAAATAATTTGTAATGCGGGATCCATTTTGGATTGTCTCCCAGTTGGTAGGGCGGATGTATTATTTTTTTTTCTATATAGCTTAAAATACATTCATTTTTTAAACACATCCAATGTGCCGTTTGTAGCAAAATAAAACCACAATAATATATGTCAAATACCGTATTGAAGAAAAAAAGATATGACATACAAAACAAATCGATTACAAGATGTATTACTTGAATTGTGCGTAACATTACATAGTTTGTCTCCATATTTATATATATTTATATATATAAACTACCATAATATTTTTTTTCAAAAGTTAATCATTTCCAAATCTTTTAAATTCCAGTATTCGCAGCCTCCGTTAGGCAAAGGTCGTCGAATGATAAAAGGAATACGCTTTTGATTCAACTCCAATTCGGCAATAATATAACCATCTACAATATTTTCAGGAACGCGAACAAATGGTTTGGATCCAGATTCAATTTGTTTTGCACGTTGCCCCAAGACACGTGCTTTTTCATATTTTGTTAAAAAGGGGATCGTTTTATGCAGAGGATCGATGATAATGTTTTCCGAATTTCTTACTACTTTTGTCAAACTGGAAATTTCTTCGTAGTTATGCACAAAACATTCTGGATGGTATTCGCTAATGTAGTTTTTGGTCAATTCATGGTCGAATTTTTGCAGATAATTTTCGTCTGTATCATCGTCATCTTCCTCATCACTGTCCAAAGGGATTTGAATTGGTTTTTTAGCTGGTTTTACTTTGGCTACTTTTTCTTTTGCTTTATTGTTGGATTTTCCTTCTTCTTCTTCTTCTTCTTCATCTTCGTCTTCGCCTTCTTCTAAATCAGGTTCCGAGTCACTTTCATCTATTTCCCCCTCTTCTAAATCGGAATTTGCACCACCTGATTGTTTGTCTTCATCTTCATCCGCATCCGCATCATTCTCATCATCATCATCATCATCGCCATCCGGTTTCTCTTCTTGTCCGTCTCCATCATCATTATCATCATCAATAGTGATTCGCGCAGTCGGTTTTGGTTTTGCTTTTTCAAAAGGCACAACACTGTCATCATCATCATCATGATCACTACTGTCACTATCACTGAATTCGTATTCGCTCATTGTTATATTTACTAAAGATACTTTTAATATATATTTCATTCAATTTTCTTTTTTATTTTTTATAAAAAGGATACTATCTTACGTTTAATCAAGGATAGTGCGTTTGATCAAGGATAGTGCGTTTGATCAAGGATACTACGTTTGATCATTTGTTTGCCAAACAGTGTCACACGTGGAGCAAAGATATACATATTTCATATTCATATCATCATATCGGATATAAATAATTTCCCTGTCATGATCCTTGGTATTTGTCGGACAATCCGGATCTGGACACAAAATTGTATTGACACGTGGAAGAGTAGGATCCAATTTGGTGTATTTGTTAATGATGTAATTAAACGATTGTTCGGTTTTTTTCACAATAGTTTTCGACACGGTTACAGTATCCACCGATAAATTCTGATTTTCATCACCACAATTGCGGCAATAATAAACCAATTTGTTGGGATTTTCGCTATTGATGCGAATATAGTACATATTGTTGCAGTTTGTACAGAAATGCATGATTGTATAATATATATTATGTCTTTACATTATTTATTTATTTCAATTTTTTCTACCTTTAAAAAAGGTAGAGCCAAATATTCATTAAAAAAAAGAAAAAAATCTTTGGCTCTACCTTTTTTAAAGGTAGAAAAGGTAGAAAAGGTAGAAAAGGTAGAAAAGGTAGTAAATAAATCTTTGGCTCTACCTTTCTTAAAGGTAGAAAAGTTCTTTTGCAGCAACCAACTTATCCAACACCTTTTTATAGTTGACTTGCACGGTCATCGTATAAAAAGAAGTGGTAAATATAGTAGGACTGGTTATTACACTATGTTTTTTTTCCGCAAAAGCGACCAATTTATCATAATTTTTCAAGAAGTTCTCCTTTACAAAGGGTTCAAAATCCTGAAAAAAATCCAAATGCACACCCTCTTTTTTGCACAAAATGTCACACACAGCCACATCTAGATTCGCATATTCTATGATTTCATTGTATTTCTGCATGTCTGTATGATTTGGACCAACCCCCGGTTCATTCAACAATGGATTTTCGCACAGCAATGTGCACAATGTCAGCAATACCGTCGAAATAGACTGACACGACGTCCATTGCTCTCCTTTCCATGTATTCAACAAAGAAATGCACACTTTTCCACACTTGTATAAATTTGGATTGAATCGAATATTGCTTCCATTTGTACAATATTTCACAGACGGAGGATTGTGAGGATAAGTCGGTGGATAAGTAAATTCAAAAAAATAATTGCCTCCGAAATAAGGAGTATCTGACGGTCCTACAATGAGCGCATATCCTTTCAACATATCTGTATCATCATGAATGTAGTATATACCATTTTCCGTAAGCGGATTTTTAATGATTTGTTTGACATCTTTTAACAACCGATGTATAGAATCTTTAGATATGACGGTGTTCATGCTACTTTTAACTATCGTCATTTTTTTATATAGGTTAAACAATGTATTTTTCGATTTTTGAAAAATTTTATATTTTATAAAAAAATGAAATAGAAAAATAATATTATATTATTATAACCCAATGAATGATATGTTAAATGCATCACAATTTAGAGATCTATCAGAATTTTTAGCAAAGCATAGTGCTAAAAATGAAAAAGGTTACACTCATAGCCGAATTCCCAATGATCAATTGCAAATATATGGCGGCTCCTATTCTATTTCACAGGAAGAGTTGCCGACCTTTTACAAGCTCTATTACGAGCATGTTTTTGTTAATAAAAGAAAGGAATATTTGACAGAGAAACAATTGGACAACGGTTGCTCACCGATCGCCGTCGATTTTGATTTTCGCTACACTCATGATGTAGAAACGCGAAAGCATGGATCGGAACACATTCAGGATATGATATTAATATATTTAGATGAACTCAAGGAATATTTCGTTTTCGAGGAACAGAGACCATTTGACGTGTTTATTTTTGAAAAACCGAATGTAAATCGATTGGCAGATGGTTCCGCAACAAAAGACGGGATCCACATGATTATTGGCGTTCAAATGGATCACATTATGCAGCAGATGCTTCGTGAAAAAGTAATGAGCAAATTGGCGGAATCATGGGATTTACCATTTACCAATACATGGGATTCGATTTTGGATGAGGGGATCAGTAAAGGAAAAACCGGTTGGCAGCTGTATGGCTCTCGTAAACCGTTGCATGACGCGTATGAATTAACGCAGCATTTCGTGATTACGTTCGATAAAGCGGACGGAGAATTCATGATGGACGAATGCAAGGTTTCCGATTTTGACTTGAAGAATCAGTTTCAAAAGCTGTCGGTGCAATACGACAAAAATCCGAAATTTGAGTTCAATCCTAAAATTATGGATGAATACAACAAAAGATTGCAAACCAAGGAATATAAACTAAAAAAACCGAAAAGCAAAACCAAGATAAATCTGCTTATTGAAAACTCCGGTGAAGAGGAGGATGAATATGTAGGACTCAATGATATCAAAGATGCAAAAACCCTTGAGAAGGCGGTGGAACAAATGCTAAAAGGTCTCAAGGATTCGGAATATGAAATAAGAGAAACGCATGATTACGCACAAATATTACCGGAAAAATATTATCAACCCGGTTCGCATTTGCTGAATCGTCAGGTGGCGTTTGCATTGAAACGTACGGACGACCGGATGTTTTTATCGTGGGTCATGTTACGAAGCAAAGCGGAGGATTTCGATTACAATAGTATTCCCGGATTATATCATGATTGGAAAAAATATTTCAATGTTTCGCAAGATGGCGTGACAAGACGGTCCATCATGTATTGGGCAAAACAGGATAATTATGAGGGTTATGAAAAAGTGAAAAAGGCGACTATTGATTTTTACATCGAGGAATCACTCAAAACTAACACAGAAGTGGATAAAGCTCGTGTCTTGAAACAGATGTACAAAGATAAGTATGTCTGTTTAAACGTTGATAAAAAGGTGTGGTTTGTGTTTGATAAACATCGCTGGGTAAAAGATGGTGGCTATTCACTTCGTTTGGCAATTTCGAAAGAAATGTATGATTTGTATTCGCACAAACGAGACCAAATGGACAATGAATATCATCATTATGAGGAGAATGATCCGAGAGCAGAACTTTTGAAAAAACGTTTAGAAACCATTAGTAATCTAATGATTACGTTGAAAAAGACGGATCAGAAGAATAACATTATGCGTGAAGCGATGGAGATCTTTTATGACGGCGAATTTACTCGTCAAATGGATACGAACAAATATTTATTGTGTTTCAAAAATGGTGTCGTGGATTTCAAAAACAAGATTTTCCGTGATGGTTGTCCTCACGATTATATTACCAAGAGTACGCACATCAATTACGTTCCGTATGATGTAGAAAATGAAGATGTGCAGGAAACAGCGCAACATATTTTGACATTTATGGAAAAGCTGTTCCCTGTTGCGGATTTGAATCGTTACATGTGGGATCATTTGGCGTCATGTTTGATCGGTTCAGGAAAAAACCAGAGTTTCAATGTGTATCACGGAAGTGGTTCCAATGGAAAATCGATTTTAGCGGATTTGATGTCGATTTCTTTGGGTGAATACAAAGGAACGGTTCCGATTACGCTGGTTACGGAGAAAAGAGGGCTTATTGGAGGCACTTCGGACGAAGTCATTAAATTGAAAGGAGTGCGTTATGCGGTCATGCAAGAGCCATCGAAAAATGTGAAATTGAATGAAGGTATTATGAAGGAACTTACCGGCGGTGACCCAATTCAGGCAAGAGCATTGTATGCAGAGAGTGAGGTGTTTGAACCGCAATTCAATTTGGTGGTTTGTACAAACAATTTGTTTGATGTGGATAGTAATGATGATGGAACTTGGCGTCGTATTAAAAAGGTTGATTTTATGTCGAAATTCGTGGATGAGGGTGAAGAATATAATGACGAAACGCCTTATCTTTATCCGAAAGACAAGACGCTGAAGGATAAGCTGCCTCAGATGGCTCCTGTATTTGTCAGCATGTTGGTGAAACGGGCGTTTGAAACCGATGGCAATGTAGTAGATTGTCAGACCGTGATCAACGCATCCAATAAATACAGAAAGGGTCAAGATCACATTGCTGCGTTTATTTCAGAAAGAATTTTGAAAACAGGCAACAAGACAGATAAAATAAATAAAACAGGATTGAAGCATGATTTCGATAATTGGTTTCAACAAGAACAAGGTGGTAGAAAACTACCGAAAGGTCAGGAGTTGTATGATTTTATGGACAAGAAGTTTGGACTACATACTTCCAAAGGGTGGTTAGGTGTTGCGTTTATTCATCCAGATGAAACCGAAACAGGAGAAGTAGAGGAATTGTAAAAGAACAAGACCAATAATAAGAAGATCAATAATAAGAAGACCAATAATAATAAGACCAATAATAATAAGACCAATAATAAGAAGACCAATAATAAGAAAAAAATATTTGCATTTATCTAGTTGAAAATATTTTTTTATAAATTGATATACACGTTTTTTGGTAATATTCCATACATCTTCTGGAATATCCATATTATACCTGCAAGTACGTAAGAAGAGGTAAAAATAAGACTAATTAAAAACACCAACACACCAAATCGCACTTTCCAGTCAAACGGAGAGAAAACCGTCACAGCACAAAAAGCGTAGCCAATCACTGTCAAAATATAAATTATCAAAATATACTTGTGTATGTATTCCTGAAATTCCACTTCTTGGTTTTCATAATAGGTTTTTCTATTGTTTGTATTCACATCAGCATTGTCATCCGTAAGCATTTTTGTCAACTCCACGTTTTCATCTTTGTATTTTATGTATAAATCATAGACATTTGCGCAATTGTTAAAGACGCCGGTATAGGTTTGAATTTGATCTGTAATTTCACTCGCTTCTCGATTAAACTTTTTTACGAATTTATCTACTATAGATTGCGCTTTTTCTGTAAAATTGGTATTTTGCATTTGAGTGTATGCAGCGGGACCTTGGGAATAACTAATCCACGCCTTTTCAGCTTCATTCAACTGACTAGGAGCTGTTTGGACATTGGTGACGGCATTCAAGTAATTTTGGTGTAGTTGTTGCGAATTTTTTTTCTGTTGACATTCCGTTCCACACAATAATTGACTGTTTGCATTTTCTAAAAATGAGTTAAAATTATCAAGGTTAAATCCATTTTCCATTTATACTATATTATATAAGGATAAGATTTTTACACAACAGAAACAGAATTATCTAAATCCTTGATAAGTTGTAAAACTTTTGGTGTTCGAAGCTGCAGGCGGTGGGCTAAACATGCTATTGAATTTGTAATTATTTGTAGAACTGTCTTTGGAAAGCACACTGTTTACAATATTTTCCATAGAAGAAGAAGGAGAAGGAGAAGGAGAAGGAGAAGGAGGAGAAGGAGAAGAAGAAGAAGAAGAATGCATTATCATAGGCATGACAGTAGAGTCGCCTATACATTGGTTCAACGATGCATCATAAGTCTGCCCACTAGAGCAGCACATTTGCCCTATGCATGTGCCAAAACTGCTATTTTTATTTAACCAAGGATCGGTTGTATTACCGGAAGGAGCCGGTGCAGCAGAAGGATCAAAATACCAATTATATTCATCGTAATACATAGGGTCGCGCGACCAGATAGAAGCAATTCGTTTCCAGAAAAAATAGCCACCAATAGCAGCGATTATTACGAGCAATGCATTATAAATAAAAGAAGGAAGTAAATCATTTCGTTTCAAAAATGTTAGAATAATTACCGGAACCAGAGTAAATATAACAATTTTCATCAACTGTGAATGTTCATAATATCTGTCGCCGTAATAATTGTTAATCTCTACAATACGCAATTTGTTTGTTTTTTCCGTCTGGAGGTTCTTCAAACTTTGTTTCAAACGATTCAACTCTTCTTCTACGATGTTAATGGCGACAGATTGATCCTCCAATGTTCCGTGGGATGTTTTGAGTGCATTTTGAAAAAACCCATTGACATTGCTTAATGTTTTGTATAAATTTACTCTCATATTGGTTATTTGATTAATATTGTTAATTATCTTCGTTTGCTGCTCAGGAGTTAAATTTGCATTCGTTTCTAGACTGCTGAATAAACCTTGTTCGGTTTGCTGTAAATTTTGTATATCCGCAAGTATTTCTTCGCTTGTTGATTGCATACTGCTAGAAACGTTATTAGACATATTTTGGGACATATTGTTAGGCATATTGTTAGGCATATTGTTAGACATATTTTGGGACATATTATATAAAACAAGAGAAGATAATTATATAATATTTATGCAAGACAAAAATTATTTTGACACATTCATTGTAACAATAATGCATCCCGTGGCTAAAATGCTCCAAAACAAATAAGTATAATTTTGTTGAAGAACAGTAATATCACTATCCTCCACAAGGTGGTTCATGTTGTTTTTGGTTAAATGATTTATTTTGCTTTTAGTTTTGAAAAAATCGTTATTGTATTGATTTATTCCTTTTATGTTTTTTAAAGATTGATCAATGGCTTTGTGATTATCTTGTCGTAAACTATTGTTTGAACTAATCATCTGTTGTGAAACATTTTGCAGATTTTGTTGCAGTTGTTGCAGCTTTCCTTGCTGACTCGATATAGATGGAGCTAAACCGTATTCGTTCTCCAGCTCACCTCCGGCAACATAGTTGCCGTATGTAATGCTGTCTGTGTTATTAGTAGTAAAGGACACACCTGATGGAGGGTTTGCCGGCTCTGCATTTCGCATGTAAAAATTTACATTTTGATTTATTTGGCTTGCTCCATTCGGATAAGCACCTGAAGTTTTCGGATAACAAGTCGCTGTAGAATTATCAAAGACAAACCCAGAACACATTGGTTCCGCATTGCACGTCTTTTGACACTGTTCGACCGTTGCATTACTATAAGCGAGATTTGGTATGTCATTACCAGAACTATTCAAATTGGGAAACATGGTATAACTATTTTTGTATTGCGTATTGGAAGAATACGGATGTATCATGGAATTGGGATCAATGTACGCAAGATCTTTCATAATGGAAGGATTGCCTTTTTCACCGAGATTGTAAATGGCATTCGCGCCTACACCTCCCCCTGTGTTTCCATCCGACATGCGCTGGCAATTAGAAACTTCCAAAAATGTATACAACACCAAATTACCATCGCTTTGCATAATCAGCGCCACCGTTCCGTTTGTATTGCCAACAAAATCGCCGGCAGCCAATGTAGCACCATTGGGAATCCAGTTTTGACCGTATTTGCCTTTGGATGCAGCATAACTTGGATTAGCTGCTTGTGTTTGATTGCTTGTCCCGGTGCTCCATATAAGACCTTGATTATCTTGGGGTCCGGTTCCGCGGTAAATAAAAACATTACCGTCATCACCCATGATTAAATAATAGTTGCTAGTGTCTGTATTTGCGCTGTAAACCGCGTTTGTATTAGCACCCGCAGTGATGTAACCGTTTTGACTCCAACAATTAGATGATAAACCATACTCGGTGACTTGTGATAAATTATTGCCACTACCTAAAGAGATTGTACATTGAGCACCTCCCGATCCTTGATACTGAAGCCCAAAATAATCCGCTCTAAAGTCATTTGCTACTTCCTGACATTGCTCTAAATTGGAAGTTTGCGATTGTATCGCAACAAACATTGCTCGATTTGTGTCTTGTCCTGTTCCATTATCAGCGTAACAGCCCAGATAATTGGGAGGCTGAGCATTTGTATTGGGTGTGCTATAAATTGTTTTTCCAGCTGAATTGATGACAGACAAGGAGCCGGTGTTTGTTAAAGTAGCTGTATTACCGGTGCCTGAAGTACTCGATCTCCACAGCGAAGTTTGTCCAGTAGGAACTGTGGAAGGTCCCAAGCTAGTGGCTTGCGACAAATCGTTGCTTACTGAACAAATACCAGTAGAAGTATTCGTATTCACGTCTTGCAAAGCGAAATATTGGAAGCCGCCGTCAACCGCTGCCTGCTGACATTCTGCATAATTACTAGAACTACTTATCAAACTCATCAAAGGAGAGGATGGATTGTCTGCAGCACACATTTCATAGTTGGCCGAAGGGTTGTTCAACACTTGATTGACAAAGACATTAGTTCCTTCGTTCCCACAGCTTTGCCCTTGGACCATGGGTGTTCCGGCAACGAGCGGCGGTTTTGTTGGAATATGCGCACCTTGACTGTAACCATTTCCCCATGGTATATTCACTGTCACTTTTTCGTTAGGACCAGGGCATCCATTTTTCCCGACTGTATTCGCGAACATAGTGGATGTTTCAAACGCAGATGCATTTGAATTTTCGTATAATTTGACAACTCCTTGGTGTGTAACATATGCCCAGTAACCGTCTGAAAAAACAATATTCTTGCCTAAATAAGGATTCTGAGGGCTTATACGATCAAAATAGTCAGTTGCAGAGCCAGTAAGCTTTGCACTCTCATTTTCATAATTGTGCAAAGCCCGACCGTATTTCTTATGCAAATTGTCAATGTATTTTTGATCGGGTGAAATATTGGTTTCTGTGAGGACTTGATTCGTTTCTTTGGTATAACTATTGGTTGGAGTATTTCCTTGGAATCCTTCTTTTCCTTGTCTTCCTTGTCTTCCTTGTCTTTCTCCGTCTTCTTCAAACAATTCATAAAACTTTTCGTCTTTCTCTAAATGTTTTGCTATTTTGTGTTGGTATTTATAAAACTGATTTCCTTGATCCAGTGCAATCATGTCATCGTATGTCCCAGTTTTATTTTTACTCATGCTTATATGTTTAGGATTTGAATCAAATATAGAAAATAAATCAGATATGCTTGTCATTAATATAGTAAAATAATAAAAAGTATTCTTTCCCAATTCTTATTTTTTGTAGTAATATGCAACAATGATCAAGAGAACAACTAAGAATCCAAAGAAATATGCTTTGTTTCCTATTCTTCCGCCAAATTGAGCAAAATCTTCGGAATATGATGATGATGATGAATTGTTTGAACCAAAAAGTGAAGAAACATTAAACAACACCACAAAACACAATATAGCTAAAAGCATGAGCAGAAGATAAGAAGAATAATTCGAATTGGTTATGAGCTCACTATTGTTTTTTTCTCCGTCTAAATCCTGAAACCGTTCTAGTTTTTCTTCAATTTCTCTTCTGTCCTTGACAAGTTTCTTGTAATTTTTTTGCAATTCTTTATTTTGAGTTGCTCGATCCATTTCTTCCGATTTATAAATTGCATCCCCCTGGTTTTCCACAATTTCCATAATTTTCTTATTGATTTCAGTCAATTGTTGGTTTAAGTTTTGCATATTTAACAAATGAGACTTAGAAAGAGGAACAATCGCATAGTTGCTGGAACTAGAAGGAATAAGAGAACCGTCACCGGTTCTTAAAAAACAGGTTGGCATTCCATTGCTGTCTGGGTTGAATGTAGCCCCACTACAACCTTTTGTTTTGGCACACGAAGTCATACAAGTAGATTTGGTTACTTGTTGTCCAGGGATAGTTTCTAGGGTTCCACTTCCCCAATAGACAGACCCCGGAATGACAGCAAAAGACGGATCTACAGCTGGATTTTGTAGTGAATGGACATAATCGGCGGCGGCTTGTTGATACTTTATTAAAGTTGTGTCATATTTGCTCGTCAACATTTCCAATTTTAAAATGACAGAATTTGCTTCTTTTCCTTGTTGTCCTTGTTTTTCTTGTTGTCCCTGTTGTGCATGTTGATTACTGCTATTTGCATTCGTATTCGCTACATTGTTCGACATATATATTTATTAGAAGAAAACAAAATTTTATTTTTTGTGACAAAAGTAATAAATCAATGCAGAAATGGAAAAAAATATTGAGAAATATGGAGAATAAATAGGAAGATAAGGCGAATTATCACAACACTTTACCCCGGTGCTTACATGTCCCTCACTTATTAGTAGATTTTCATAGTTATCGGACAAGGTGAGATGATTTTTATACTTTTCCAAAGATTTATGTGTAGAATCACTAATATATTTTCTAAATTTACTGCTTACACAAAATGCATTTTTGGGTACTAAAACATGACTAAACATTTGATTTTATACAATATTAAAAATAAAAAAACCAAACTTTTTATTTAGGATAAGGGAAACTTTTTATTTGGGAGAAGTAGAAGAAGGAAGACCCCCTGGTTTGTTTTGAAAGATCACGTATAAAAAGAAACAAGAAGTTGCAATACTGAGTCCGAGACCCCAATTTTTTAAATATGCTTCGTTATACAGTTGTTTGTAACTGTGAATCAATTGATCGGAACTATTATTTTTAGATTGTAATACACCTGTTTTTTTTTTGAGATTATAATTCTGGTATTTATAATACTGAATATTTTTGTCGAGTGTAAGTAAATTTTTTGTAAGAGAATTTGTATTAGACTCTACACTATTGGACAAAGCGAAGAGTTGTGAATTCAAGTGATTCAAATTACTTTGAATATTTGAATACATTTGATGATATTCACTGTTGTTTGGATTTTGCATGTAAGCAACATAATAATTAATAAAATCGTTTGTAACAGAAGGCATTTGTTGTTCCAATGTTTGTAATGTGGTTGTAAAAGTGGATGGTGGTGGAAAATTAAGCATATTCACTGGGGTAGGCTGCGCATTTTTTACCCTTGAATTCTTATTTTCGTAAGGAGTTTCCATTTGTTGTATTATATATAGAAATAATTATTATGTGCAGAAGCACATTTTTTCCAATAAAAAAAAATTTTCTAATAAAAGAGTATAATGGAAATTTCGATATTAGGGTTTTCCGTAAATCTAGAAGTCTTGATATTAATTGGAATAATCTATTTAATTTTAGTTTTGAATACAGTTTGCAGTTGTTGCAACATTCCAAAAATTATGGAAACAATGAAATTGATGGTAAATGCTGAAGGATTTCGTGTAAGTATAACAAAAGCCTAAATGTTGATTTGATTCGATAAACATTTTGAATTATTCCGTGAAATAGGATATTATGTATACAATTACTAGTAAATTAAAAGCTGCGTGATTATGTTCTTCAATATCATGCACATTGTGTTTTGTGTTAAAAATAATGTCTGAAAAATCGATGCCATAGTTAGTATTAGGATAAAAGTGATGATCCTGATGTGTAGTCGGTTTTATAAATAAATAATTAATATTGTGAACTGTTGCGTACATAAAAGCCCATAATATAACAACTCGTATATCTATAAATTTGATAAAGAGAATTAGTCCTATTCCTTGGGTGATGAGATTATTTACAAATTCATAAAAGATATTTTTCCATTCTTTGTTTATAGAAGAATCGTGATGCGTTGTGTCATGAAAATCTAGAAAAGAGAGAATATTTGTAGCCACGGAGTCTATAAGTTTATTTTGTGTAAATAAACTGCCTGATTTTTTGTAAATTTCCAAAAAATGTATATTGTGGGATGCAAAATGCGCAAAATGACCTATCCAAGCAATCGCCAAAAAGGATAGAAATAATTGAATATACGAAGATGTGTATTTTTTATTTTGTTTGAATTTATACAAACAGAAAAATACCACGAAAAAAAAGATATAATTTGTTTTTATACTTTCCCACAAGAAGGTAAAATTAGTTGCGTTGTCTTGAATTACTTTTTTCCCTTTTTCAACAAATTCTTTTTCTTCTTTTTCCACAAATTCTTTTTTTTCTTTTTCTTTTTCTTTTTCTTTTTTCTTCTTTTT
>Ga0209086_10002339_pt1 | contig 14856 bp, 16 predicted proteins | sample M_130207_XF_Meta_FD_187312 | JGI IMG/M metagenome (GOLD analysis project Ga0209086, IMG submission 187312) | Freshwater microbial communities from Lake Montjoie, Canada to study carbon cycling - M_130207_XF_MetaG (SPAdes) (version 2) | ecosystem: Environmental > Aquatic > Freshwater > Lake... | reverse complement strand
GTCCATTTCACGACCTTGCGGGTTGCTCGATACTTGGCGCGCTAGCTCCACCAAGTTGTCGGTTGCTTTGCCCATCGCAGACACCACTGCGACTACATCTGTACCCTGCGCCCGAAGCGCGGCGATGTGCTTTGCCACATTGCGCATGCGGTCTGGGTCGGCCACCGAAGTGCCACCATATTTTTGAACGATCAATGCCACAGGTTCTTTACGCTACATGGGTCGCGAGTAACCTTCATAAATCATGGGAACTGACAAGCGCAACCGCAAAAAAGAAAACCGCCGCCAACGACTTGACGACTTGGCAAAGCATCAGCAACGCAAACGCACCCGAAAGCTCGCTACTCGCGCAGCTATTTTTATCGCCGTAGTTGTGGGCGTTGCTCTCATTATCTCTGTTTCGGGTGGCTCAGATTCAACCAGCACGAACGACACCACGGTGGACACCACAGCGACAGCACCAGTTGAGGGTCGCGCCATTACTGGCGACACCCCATGCCCAGCCGTTGATGGCAGCGAAGCTCGTGCCTCCACGTTTGAAAAAGCTCCAAGTAATTGTCTCGACGCCGGCAAGACCTACACCGCAGTTGTCACCACGAACAAGGGTGAATTCACCATCGTGCTTGACCAGAAAAAAGCACCTCTGGCCGCGAACAACTTTGTCACGCTTGCGCGTTACAAGTACTTCGACAACACGCAATGCCATCGCGCAATTCTCGACTTCGTAGTTCAGTGCGGAGACCCAACTGCAACGGGAAGTGGCGGACCTGGTTACTCGTTCGCCGATGAATTGCCACAAGCAGGCGAATACAAACTCGGTTCAATCGCCATGGCAAACTCCGGTGCAAACACCAACGGCAGTCAGTTCTTCATCATTACTGGCGATCAGGGAATCACGTTGCCGCCGAGCTACACCTTGTTTGGTCAGGTAACGAGTGGTCTTGACACCACAGTGCCAGCACTGAACGCTGCGTCAAACCCAGACCCTGCAGCAAATGGAGTGCCAACTCTTGAAACCATCACCATCGTGAGTGTGGTTATCACCGAAAGCTAAACCGATTCGTTTAGTTAGTAGGCAGTGGGCCATGCAATACCACTGCTCCATGGGTTGACCAAGTTCCGTTGTTATAAATCAACGCTGCACCTGTTGGAATTTCTGCAACAGAGGTATTGGCCAAACTCAACGTGCGCTGTAAACGCTCGTCTGGCCATTTTTCCGATTCCGTAATTGCAGCAATTCCGCTAACAAGTCCAAGTCCTAACGCAAATGCTCCTCCGCGAGGATCGACCATTGGATCGCACATTGCTCCCGCACTGCCAGCTACTGCAACTACGCATGAATGCGCTGCCACAGCATCAAAGACCACCGTGTCTTTCAATGTTGATCGCAAGTGGATTGGCGAATCCCCCACCACATACACCACTGCAGCTTGGGAAATAATCGTTGCGAACGATTCTTCTCGAGCATCTGCTCGTGAATACACGGCGCACAGTTTTGTTGTAATTCCCAATCGTTTTGCCCATGCAACACTGAGTTGCACCAGATCATCAGGGTTTTCGAATGCTTCAGCTGTCGGCAATATTGCAACGTAGCCAGGATGTGCGCTCAGAATCCGTGCATCAAATTCATCGTTGGCAGTGAACGGTCCACCACCCTGCAGCACCACGTGTTGAGTCATTACTGGGAACTTACCACCGAATTTTTGTGCCTATTGTTCAAGTAATAGTGCGGAGAGCGATTGAATCTCGCTTTCACTTACACCGAGCGATCGAACATAGTTAATGACCGAACCATGGGCAGAAACCAAATCATTCAAGATCACTTGCATCGCTTGTGGCTCTGCAGCCAAATACACCGGGTTAATTTCAGTCCATCGTGTTGCCATTTCTGGGTAATGCAATTTTGCCCACGAAATAGTTTTTTCAATTGACCGCTGTGTTAAGCCGTAATCAGCACAAATAATGTCGTCGGAGACCCCAACAGTGGACAAGATCAGTGCCGCGAGTACACCCGTGCGATCTTTTCCTGCGGCACAGTGAAACACGGCAGGTACATTTTCCTGATCGCTCAATATTTTCATTGCGAGCGCAAATTTTTCGGAACCGATTTCTAATAGATCGCGATAGCCCCACACCAAGAACTCAACTGGGTCTTCAATCTGAGGTGTTTCCTTCGAGTCTGACCATGTTGCATCAACGATGGAAACATGATGAAAGTCAACTTCAATATCATCGAGTGGAAATATTCCTTGCTCCTGTTGCTCACGTTTTGTGCGCAGGTCAATAACCGACTTCAAACCGAATGTCTGCACAATCTCAATATCGGCTGCGGCCCGCAGTCGATGCAGTCCATCGGCACGAAACAGGGTGCGCCATTTCGTCGTTGCCCCACTTGCGGTTGGGTACCCACCGAGGTCTCGAAAGTTGTGTACCTGCTCCATTTGAACCAATCGGTCTGGGTGGTCGAGCAGGCTAAGGAATTGATTAGATGACATTCCATTGAACCTACTGATATCCAGCAACGACAAGAGGACATATCGGTTACCAGTTGGTAAACAGATGTCTGAATTGAGTACGGTTTTCACCCATGACTACCAACAATGTTCAACTCGTCGGCGTGTGCGGTTCCGGAATCATGGGGGCAGGACTCGCTGAAGTCGTTGCTCGGGCTGGAGTAGACGTCATTGTTCGCTCGCGCACAATTGACGGCGCAAAGTCGATGCTCTCATCGATCGAAAAGAACCTCGACAAACAGGTTGCGAAGGAAAAAATGACCGTTGATCAGCGCAACGAAGTGCTGTCACACATTCGCATTACCGACTCGTTAAATGACCTTGCGTCATGCGATCTCGTCATTGAATCAATTGTTGAAGAACTTGCGCCAAAGCAAGCACTGTTCAAAGAACTTGACGCCATTGTGAAGCCAGATGCAATTTTGGCAACAAACACCAGCACGCTCGCAGTAGTGAAACTGGCCGAAGCAACAAACCGCCCAGACAAAGTATGCGGCATTCACTTCTTTAACCCTGCAGTACTGATGCCACTTGTTGAAGTGATTCGCCCAATTACTGCGAGCGACGAAACCATTGCTTGCGCAAATGCGTTTGTTGCAACATGCAAGAAAGACCCTGTGCAGGTGCTTGATCGCGCCGGCTTCATTGTGAATGCTTTGCTCTTCCCTTACCTCAATAACGCAGTCAAAATGCTTGAGGCTGGAACCGCAAACATGGAAGACATCGACACGGCAATGAAGGGTGGCTGCAACTTCCCGATGGGACCATTCGCGCTGCTCGACCTTGTTGGCCTTGATACATCCGTGTCAATCCTTGACGCGCTGTATGCAGAGTTCAAAGACGAAAACTTTGTTCCTGCAAAAACTTTGCGCACCTTGTTGGCTGAAGGAAAGCTCGGTCGCAAAACAAAGCAAGGATTTTTCAGCTACTAAACCTCATGTGGAACAACACACCTCAGTTACTTGACGAGTGTCGTTGGAAATTTCCACCATCGAAGGAATGGCCAAAGAGCGATCTCGTTGGTCGCGGCGCCGACCTACAGCCGGAAACACTGATTCATGCATACATGAATGGCGTATTTCCCATGTCGTCAGAACTCGCACTTGGTGAAGATGATGTTGCTTGGTGGTCGCCGTTGTTGCGCGGAGTCATTCCACTAGATGCATTGCGCGTAACACGGTCGATGCGTCGTAGCCAGCGCAAATTCCACATCAAAATTGATACGTGTTTTGAACGCGTGATGCGCGGCTGCGCCTCACCCGACCGACCAGGTGGGTGGATAAACGAGCGATTCATTGCTGCATACGTTGATCTACACAAACTTGGTTGGGCACACAGCGTTGAAGTGTTTGACGAAAACGAAGTACTCGTAGGCGGCCTGTACGGGGTGCGCGTCGGCCGACTTTTTGCCGGTGAGTCCATGTTTCACCTTGTGCGAGATGCTTCGAAAGTGGCACTGATGTACCTGGTCGACACCATGAACCGTGATGGTATGACACTGCTTGATGTGCAGTGGCTAACCCCGCATCTTGAGTCGCTTGGAGCAATGGAAATTCCTCGCTCTGAGTATCTCCATCGTCTTTCAGTGGCCCTCAACCCGTAACCTTTATTTATGGCCAATCGTCGCGACGAACCCTGGTTGATGCGCACCTATTCGGGTCACTCCACCGCTGCAGCATCAAACGAGTTATACCGAATGAATCTGGCAAAGGGCCAGACGGGATTGTCCATTGCGTTCGACCTCCCTACCCAAACTGGTTACGACCCAGACCACATTCTTGCCCGTGGTGAAGTTGGCAAAGTTGGTGTGCCTGTTGCGCATCTTGGACATATGCGCACTCTGCTCAATGAAATTCCACCTGCAGACATGAATACGTCAATGACGATCAATGCACCTGCCGCATGGCTGCTAGCTCTGTACGTTGCAAACGCGCAAGAACAAGGTGCGGTCACCTCTCAACTTCGTGGTACTACGCAAAATGACATTTTGAAGGAATACCTCTCGCGTGGAACTTTTATTTTTCCACCGGCAGCATCGCGTCGAATCATTGTTGACATGATCGTGTGGTGCTCACAACATGCACCGAAGTGGAACCCGATGAACGTGTGCTCGTACCACTTGCAAGAAGTTGGTGCTACACCTGTTCAAGAAATTGCCTTTTCACTGGCAAATGCAATCGACATTCTTGATGCGGTACGCGCTAGCGGAAAAGTCAGCGACGAACAGTTCCCGCAAGTATTTGCTTCAATTTCATTTTTCGTCAATGCCGGCATCCGCTTTGTTGAAGAAGTGTGCAAAATGCGTGCATTCACAGAACTTTGGGACCGCATTGGTCTAGAGCGTTACGGCATTACCGACGAACGCGCTCGACGCTTCCGCTATGGCGTTCAGGTGAACTCACTTGGCCTCACCGAAGCACAACCAGAGAACAACATTCAGCGCATTGTGTTGGAAATGTTGGCCGTCACGCTGTCGAAGTCAGCACGTGCTCGAAGCGTGCAGTTGCCGGCATGGAACGAAGCACTCGGCCTGCCTCGCCCATGGGACCAACAGTGGTCGCTGCGCATGCAACAAGTGCTCGCATTTGAAACCGACCTGCTTGAGCACGAAGACATCTTTAACGGTTCACACGTCATTGAAGCTCGCACAGCCGAACTTCGCGATGCTGCGTGGCAAGAAATGAGCGAGATCGTCGAAATGGGCGGAGCATTTGATGCAGTTGACTCTCTGAAGGGTCGCTTGGTGTCATCAATGGCAGAGCGAACTCGTCGAATTGAAACCGGTGACCAAACTGTTGTTGGCGTAAATCGATTTACCGAATCAACCGACTCTCCACTCAGTGGTGCCGACAACATTTTGAAAGTTGATCATCGCGTCGAGCAGCAAATGATTGACGATGTGGTTGCATGGCGCGAAGCTCGTGACCAAGGCGCAGTGGATTCTGCACTTGCTTCATTGCGTACGGCAGCCGAAACAGGCACCAACATCATGGATGCTTCTGTTGAATTGGCGAAAGCAGGAGGAACTACTGGTGAATGGGGCGAAGTGCTGCGCCAAGTATTTGGCGAATATCGGGCCCCTACTGGCGTTGGTGCTGCTGCAGGCCGACGCACCACCGAGCTTGCCGACGTTGCCGAATTTGTGCGCACCATTCCAGGCGGACCACCAAAATTCTTGGTTGCAAAGCCAGGCCTAGACGGACATTCCAGCGGTGCCGAACAGATCGCTGTTGCTGCACGCGATTCGGGAATGGAAGTGGTCTACTCGGGCATTCGTTTAACGCCGGCGCAAATTGCTGCATCCGCACGAGACGAAGACCCAGATGTTGTTGGTCTTTCCATCTTGTCTGGTTCACACTTGCAACTCGTTCCCGATGTGATTTCTGAACTTGCCGCAGTCGGAGTAACCGCACCAGTAGTGCTTGGCGGAATCATTCCAGAATCTGATCGAGCAAATTTGCTAGCGAATGGCGTAACCGCTATTTACACGCCTAAAGATTTTGACATCGCTCGCATCATGCGCGACATTGCTGAAATCGCTGCAACGTACCGCAAGTCGCAAAAATAATTACGGCAACATAGTTGTCGAGCCCGCAACAGCAACAAATCCTGTGGCAGGCGGCAACTTCAATTGCTGACCAGCATCAACCCGATCCGGGTTTGTAATGCCGTTGATGTTCATCAGTTCGGCCATGTTGAGTCCAAATTTTTCAGCGATCCCAAAAAGTGAATCCCCTGGCTCAACGGTGTAGTACACCGGTTCCTGATACACAGTTGTTGTGGTCTGAGGAATCGTTGATTCCACCGTGGTAACTGCGGGAATTGAATCTCCACTGTCATGACGAGACAACATGACAGCAATGATGCCGCTCACTAACGAAACAACGAGGAGCGACCATTGGAGTCTTCCTCGTAGATACATCAGGGTCATGTTAGGTCGCGCAACCTAACCTATGAGGCATGCGTGTACTTGCAGCCGTCGATAAGTTTCGAGGAACCGCAACCGCGGCTCAAGTCGCTGCATCCATTGGTCATGCTTGTTGGGAAAACGGCCATGAATGCATCGAACTACCAATTGCCGATGGTGGCGAGGGAACGCTTGAAGTTCTTGGTGGACCAAACCGTACGAATCGCGTAACGAACCCTCTTGGCCAACCCGTAGATGCGCAGTGGCGTCTGTCCCGAGACGTTGCAGTCATTGAAATGGCGCGTGCTTCCGGCCTCGTTTTGGTTGGAGGAAAGTTAAAAAATGATGTCATCGCTGCAACAACCATTGGCACTGGCGAACTCATCGACACTGCGCTAAACGACGGTGCAAAGCGAATCATCGTGTGCGTTGGAGGCTCCGCAACTGTGGACGGAGGCCTTGGCGCCATTCGTGCCATTAAGTCTGCAGCTCGCTTACGTGGTGTGGAGTTTCTTGTTGCTTGCGACGTGCGCGCAAAATTCACTGATGCCGCCGAACTTTTTGGTGCACAGAAAGGTGCGTCACCCGCACAAATCGAATTCCTCACATCTCGACTGCACGCTCTCGTACAAACCTATAAAGACGAATACGGTGTTGATGTTTCCGAAATCGAAGGAGCTGGCGCCGCTGGCGGACTCGCAGGTGGGCTTGCAGCACTTGGCGCAAAACTCGTGCCTGGGTTTGACATTGTTGCTGACGAAGTTGGCCTTCACGAACACATCAACAATTGCGATGTAGTGATCACCGGTGAAGGTTTTCTTGATGAGGAAAGCTTTAACGGCAAAGTCGTTGGCGGTGTTCAACAACTCGCGATTAAAGCCGGAAAACCCGTTTTCGTTATTTGTGGAGATGCTCAACCCGAGCAACGATCACGAATTGAAGCAATCAGTTTGGTGGAGTCCTATGGCCAAGAAGCAGCCCTGGAACAAACATTGACTTGTATTGAAAAAGCGGCTCGCGAATTACTCGCGAAGCGTTAATCAGCCGGCAGCTGCAGGAAGTGGTTTGCCCGCAAGGTCTGTACCAAGCAGGATCAACACGCTTGCTTCACCAATGTTTCCTGTTTCCGTTGGAATTGGAGTTGGCATTGGTGCAGTTGCAACACCACCAAGCGTTGTCGCAACAAGTGCTGCAGCGGCTTCGCTAGTCGGGTTGTAATACACGATGGTTGCCGTTTGTTTTGGCGTTGCAGCATCGGTATTGATCGCTGGCTGAACAATAAACCCACGACCTTGAAGCTGTGTTGTGAGATCGCCTGCGCTACCCGAAACTTTTGAAGCATTCGCAATTTGCACCTTGAACGCCGTCAGCGTCAATGTCGTTTCAGTGACGGGTACGTCGACAGGAATGGTGTCAGTAACCACGGTGTCGATTGTGGCTGGATCAGCTGGCACATCTGAACTTGATGAATCGCTGCCACCAATGTCACGCAAAATGAGGAAGCCGAGCAATACGGCAACTGCTGCGACAACAATTGACATCGTTGAGTTGAGGCTAGAACCGCTGGAACCTGGTCCACGGCGAGGGCGACGTGCGTTTTGACTCATACATTTACCGTACCCGTCTAGGGCACACCGATTGAGTCATGGTCGGTATTTCAGAGCCGGGTGTGGGAATTGAACCCACGACCTACCGCTTACAAGGCGGTTGCTCTGCCCCTGAGCTAACCCGGCGTACTTCATTGAGCGCCTCAATGATACGGGCGTTTGGCTATTTCGTTGTGCGTGCCCTCACAACTTCATAGGTGGCTAATGCCGCAGCTGCCGACACATTCAGCGACGACAACGCGCCCAGCATCGGGATACTGACCAATAGATCACAGCGTTCTCGAACTAAACGAGATAATCCAGGTCCTTCAGCCCCAAGCACCAAACACACGGACTCGCTTGCGAGGGACCCCATTTCAAAGATGTTCTTGTCGGCAGCATCGTGCAGACCAATAATCCACACCCCAGCGTCTTTGAGTTGCTTCAGTGCCGTTGGCAGTCCGCCAACAATGCACATCGGAACGTACTCTGCTGCACCTGCTGCAGATTTTGCTGCCGTAGGCGTGATGTGCACAGCACGATGTCGCGGAAGCACGACAGCATCAACACCTGCCCCATCACACGAACGCAAAATTGCACCGAGGTTGCCTGGGTCTGTAACGCCATCAATGGCGACAAAGAATGGTTTACGCGTTGGCGAGGCGTTTTTCAAAATGTCGCCAATTTCTATTTCAGGAATCCCTGCAGCAGTGGCAATGATTCCCTGCGGTGCTTCGCTTCGTGCTTCGCGCTCGATGTCTTTGCGCGGAACATATCGCACAGGAACACGTTGATCATTTGCCAACTCGATGATGTCATCAATGATGTCGTTCTTATCTAAATCATTGGAAATCAAAATTTCATAGGCCTTGCGTTTGCGCGCAATCAACAACTCGCGAACTGCCTGGCGGCCTTCAACTTGCGAACCACCAAGACTGTGCTTGTCTGGACGCGGCGCACGTGGGCCATCATGTTCGCGCGGCGCTGGCTTGCCTCCGCGATGTTTTTTCGTTCCTCGTGGTGCTCCACGTGATGGTCCGCGACCACCGCCTGTGCTTCGTGGTTTCATGCCTGAGTCCTTTCAATGACTGCAACTGCCCAGCAGGCAATTCCTTCTTCTCGACCTAATGCTCCAAGACCTTCAGCGCGTCGACCTTTTACGGTGATCGTCGCACCAGCGGCATCGGACAACAACTTCTGCATCGCTTCGCGATGCGGCGCAATCTTTGGCTTCTCGCACACAATGCTGCAATCAACATTGCCAATTTCATATCCAGCGTTTCGAACCAACTTGGCAACATGTGCAAGCAGTGTTAACGAATCTGCATTTGCCCACTGCGGGTCGGTATCAGGAAAATGCATACCGATATCGCCAAGTGCTGCAGCACCAAGCAGCGCATCGGCTGCTGCGTGAGCGATGACATCTGCGTCGCTGTGCCCTGCAAGCGGTTTCTCGCCTGGAAATTTCACACCACCCAGTACCAACACGCGATCGCTTGAACCTTCAACGAAACGATGAATATCGAAACCCTGTCCTACACGTGTACGTATCGCCATGATGTACTCCTAAGCCTCAGTACGCGCCATTGCGCGTGCCCATTCAAGATCTTCTGGCGCAGTGAGTTTGCGATTCATTGCTTCACCAGCGACAACGACGACTTGTTTTCCCATCGCCTCTACCAGTGTCGCATCATCTGTGCCTTCTGGTGATGATGCATGCGCCGAACGCAGCACAGACGCCCGAAATGCCTGAGGAGTTTGTACGGCAACAAGAGAAGACCGATCAGGAGTCGCCGTAACAATATTTTGAGAATTCACTTGTTTAATTGTGTCGGTCACTGGCAATGCAGGAATTGCGCCTTCCGCACCAGCATGAACCTGCATGATGACTTCGCGATACAAATGTGCGCTTGCAAAAGGCCGAGCAGCGTCGTGCACACAAATAATGGTTGCATCAGCTGGAACGGCTGCAAGACCACAGCGAACTGATTCACTTCGTGTTTCGCCACCAGCAACGCCACCCTCGCGTTCTGCATCAGCAGCTGGAAGAACAACCACTACTCCTGTGCTGCAACTGCCGGCTGTTTCTACCGACCAATCCAAAACTCGGCGGTCGCCAAGCATTGAAAACTGTTTTGGGCCACCAAACCGAGCCCCAGAGCCTGCGGCAACCACAATTGTCCAAACAATTTCATTGGGCGCGGTTGTCACGTTCATTTAGGGTAGTACCGTCATAGTTCGCATGACACACGAAGAAATTCTCGCAAATACGTCGTTTTTTGCAGACACACCAACGAGTGCACTTTCGCTGATTTGCGCTCAAGCAAAGACGCAAAACCTTCAACGTGGAGATGTCTTGTTCAATGAAGGCGACGTCCCTGACGCGCTGTTCGTCGTACTCAGCGGACGCATTGCCATTGCCATTGGCAACAAGCCGCTCGACAGCCGCGAGAGCATGCTTGCCCTTATGGAGTCGGGAGACTTGTTTGGCGAGCTCGGCATGCTCGACGAAGGTCCTCGTAGCGCAATGGCACGTGCCATTGAACAGAGCTCGGTTTTGCGCATTCCTTATGCACCAGTACGCGAACAAATGGAAGCGAACCCAACCATGTTGTTGGGAGTCATTAAATTGCTCGCCACTCGGTTGCGCACGATGGATGAAGTACTCGCCGACAGCGTGTTCCTCGATGTCACTGGCCGAACAGCAAAACGCTTGCTTGAACTATCAAGTGGAAACAACGAGTTCGTACTGCCAGTAACCCAAGAAGAACTGGCCGGCATGGTTGGAGCCTCACGTGAGCGCGTCAACAAAGCAATCGCTAGCTTCATCCGACTTGGTTGGTTGGAACAACACGATCGTCGCTACAAAATTTTGATGCGCGACCGAATGGAAATTCGCGCCAGTTAATTACTCTGCAAGCAGCCATTCTTGGGTGCGAGCAAATGCATCGGCAGCATCTTCGGCCCGATGCGCAGGACGTGTTGCATCGTGTGCGAAGCCGTGCACTGCGTGCGGATATTCACACACCGTTACTCCACTTTCAAAAAGTTCAGTTACTTGTTCGGGTGGTGTGTACGGGTCTTGTGCACCAATAATCGCCAACACACGTTCTGGTTGACCTGCGTACAAATATTCCATCGGGTCACCTTGAGTTGTGCTCTGCCAACCTTCAGGAACGTGAATCATCCCGTAGAAACTTGAGATCTTCGCGAAGCGATCGCTTCGTGCTGCTTTAAAGCAATACATGCCGCCCATGCAAAACCCGATGAGGCCAACACGATCAACTCCAAGCGCATCGGCGGCTTCGGTGAGATCGCGCAGGTGCACGTTGTCGTCCAGCTTGGCCATTTCAGCGAAACGTTCACTGATATCGGGAGATAACTCTTTGCCTGGAAATGGCTCAACCGCAATCACAGCCATCTGCCATTCGTTTGCCAGCCGCGAAACGAGATCGGCGAACAATGGACGAAGTCCAAAAATGTCTGGAGCAATGACCAGGCCCATCTTTGGGTTGGATACCGATGTGTCGATTTCGGCTGAAGTTCCTGACGGCAAAGTAATGCGCATCACCCAATACTGACAGGGTTTTTACTGCGCGGTGAGACTTTCGGTGAGTCTGCCAGTGAGAACCACAGTGATCCACATTCCAGATGATCCTGTGCATGACCACAACACGACCAACACAACAACGTCCATCACTCACCCACCCTGCGGGTTCTGCCCCGCTGGTCCGAAAACTCGTCACCGAATGGGGATCTATCGCTGCGCAGCCTCGAACGCTGCGAACAATCAATCGATGGGATCTCCCTGGCGGTCCAATTGATCATCTTGATGAAGTACTTCTTCGTGCCGGATACGGAATAGACACCAGTTATGAAAATTGCGATGCATTTCTGTTTGCGTTGGTGAAGCGAGCTGCTCACGATGAACTGGCGGCGCGAATTGTGTTGCAGCGAATACTTCCTCCACTCATCGCTATTGCAGGCCGCCGAGGCCACATCGTGAATGGCGGATTCAACGCTGCATTTAACGAAATCCTTGGGCAAGCATGGATTCTGATTCGCCAATACCCAGTAGATCGTCGACCAGCAAAAATTGCGTCAAATCTTGTTCGCGATACCGAATACTTTGCCTTCGTTCGCAATGCCCGCCTGAAACGTTTAGAAGTTGAGAACTGGACAGATGATGTCGATGAAAAGTTGGTCTCCAATGATGAAGAGACCATTGAACCAAATGTTGAACTTGCACAGATTGTTCACGATGCTGTGAAACGTGGAATTCGTAGTGCTCCGTTGCAGCTCATCATGCGATTAAGCAGTGGCGAAACGTTAGAAGACATCGCTGCTGAAGCGGGAGTATGCGTGCGCACGGTACGCACCTGGCGGCGGAAAGCGATTATCGAGTTGCGTGAACGAACGCAGTGTGCGGCGTAAGTTTTGCCGTGCGCAACCGTAACGAGTTACTCACGACGAACACACTGGAAAACGCCATCGCCAAACCCGCCCACATTGGGTTCATGTATCCAAGTGCGGCAAGTGGAATTGCTGCGGCGTTATAGATAAACGCCCAAAACACGTTTGCGCTAATCGTTCGCAAGGTTGCGCGCGACAACAGGATGGCATCTGCAACTAAGCGCAAGTCGCCACTCACAATGGTGAGATCGCTCGCATTCATTGCAACATCGGTGCCAGTTCCCATGGCAATGCCAACATCGGACTGCGCAAGCGCAGCAGCATCATTTACGCCATCGCCAACCATGGCAACCGCATAACCGCGCTCCTGTAGGTCGGCAACTACACGCACTTTTTCAGCAGGGAGAACACCTGCAATTACGTGCTGTTCGTCGGTATCAATACCCACCTGCTCAGCAACGGCAACAGCAGTCGCCCGATTGTCTCCTGTCAGCAACACCGGCCTGAGGCCAAGCTTGCGTAAATCGGCAATGGCTTCCGCGCTGTGCTGTTTTGGCTGATCGGCAATAACGCACACACCCTTTGCCGAACCGTCGTAGGCAACAAGCACTGCAGTATTTCCAGAATTGCGCGCAGCGTGCAGGGCATCTTTCATGTCTTTCGACACGATGGTGAGCTGCTTTTCAAACAGCGGTTCGCCACCCACCATCACTCGCTTGCCATCAACAACACCAACAGTTCCCATTCCCGCAATTGATTCAAAGTGGCCAACACCGGCAAGAGTTCCTAGTTCTGTGCGTGCTGCATTGGCAATTGCTTTTGCCACTGGGTGTTCACTTGCGTGCTCTAAAGCACCAGCAAAACCAAGCACCTCTGCACGAGTTACGCCATTTGCGCACACCACATCAATGAGTTGCATCACGCCAGTTGTCACTGTTCCTGTTTTGTCAAACACCACGGTGTCAATGCGACGCGTGCTCTGCAAAACGTCTACACCTTTAATCACAATTCCCATTTGTGCTGCGCGCCCGCTGCCCACCATCAACGCGGTTGGCGTTGCAAGACCAAGCGCACACGGGCACGCAATAATCAGCACTGCAACTGCTGCAGTAAAAGAATCTGCAATGTGATTGACATTGTCGCCAAGCACATACCACCCAATGAAGGTGAGAATTGAAATTGCAATCACCGTTGGCACAAACACGCTGCTCACTCTGTCGGCTAAGCGCTGTACCGGTGCTTTTGTGGATTGCGCATCACGCACGAGTTTGGTCATTTGCGCAAACGTTGAATCTGCACCAACTCGGCGCGCTTTCACAATGATCCTGCCCGACAAGTTCACCGTTGTTCCCGTTACTTTGCTGCCTTTTGCAACATCAACAGGAACACTTTCGCCCGTGAGCATTGATGCATCGATTGTGGATTCACCGTCTTGCACAATTCCATCTGCTGCGATGATTTCGCCTGGACGCACCACAATCAAATCGCCCACTTTGATGAGCGCAGCCTCAATCACCACTTCTTCCCCATCGCGCAACACCGTTGCATTGCGTGCACCAAGTGCAAGGAGCGCACGAAGTGCATCGCCTGCTCGTCGTTTTGCACGAGCTTCGAAGTAGCGACCAGCCAATAAAAACACCGATACCGAAACGGCAACTTCGAAATACACATGTGGCGATTCAGCCATGCCTGCCATGTGGTGATCATCAGTTGCACCGCCCCAAATCAGTGCCCACAACGACCAACCAGTTGCAGCAACAATGCCCAATGAAATCAGCGTGTCCATTGTTGTATTTCGATGACGCGCGTTCATCAGTGCTGCACGATGGAACGGCCATGCACCCCACGTCACCACTGGTGTTGACAAGGCAAGCGCATACCACTGCCAATTGTTGAACTGCAGTGCCATAAACATGGAGACCACAGCAACAGGGACCGCCAGCACGAGAGACACCATCAAACGCGTTTTCAACATCGACACACGTTCACGAACTTCGGCGTCCAACATGTCTGGTGTGGTTTCAGCAAGCGTGCGCGCGCCGTAACCAAGACCTTCAATCGTCGAAATAAAAGTCGCTACGTCTGCTGAGGTCGAATCAAATGCCACGCGGGCAGATTCGGTTGCATAGTTCACCGTTGCTTCCACGCCGGGAAGTGCATTCAGACCCTTTTCGATCGACATCGCACATGCGTTGCACGACATGCCGGTGATCGAAAGATCTAACTGATTGACTACTGACTCGTCTGTACTCACTGCGTACAGTCTCGCCTTTCATTCACCCAGATGTCACTGACATCGGGCAAATTCAGAAATTAGAGACGAAAGTCTGGGCCTTGGTCGCCGTATCCGTTGAACGAGTCAACCGAAGCCATGACCAGGCGGTGTGCGAGGGTGAAAACACCCGATGCGATAAGGAGGGGGATGAACATGTATTCA
>Ga0209086_10002338_pt1 | contig 14869 bp, 13 predicted proteins | sample M_130207_XF_Meta_FD_187312 | JGI IMG/M metagenome (GOLD analysis project Ga0209086, IMG submission 187312) | Freshwater microbial communities from Lake Montjoie, Canada to study carbon cycling - M_130207_XF_MetaG (SPAdes) (version 2) | ecosystem: Environmental > Aquatic > Freshwater > Lake... | reverse complement strand
GTCAGTGGATCCGACTATTGGTACTGGACGGCGCAATTTGTTTCTTGGAGGGAGCCTTTCGGCGGCTTGTTCAAGAGCGTGTTCTTTGGCGCCGCGATTGGGTTGGTTTCTTGCTACAAAGGCTTCAATTGTCGCCCTGGCGCAGCTGGCGTGGGACAAGCGGCGACATCTAGCTTTGTTGCAAGTTTCATGGCTATTGTGTTGCTGAATTTGGTGCTGGCGCAATTTCTCAACACATTGATTCGCTGGCTGTACCCCATCTTGCCCAGTGTTTTGGGCTAAGCCCAAATGTAAAATTGCGGCAATGCGTGGCGGCAAATTGTGACGCGCCATAATTCTGACAAGATGACAAGACCGTACACTTTGACTCTTACTGCGGGAGTAGCTCAGTGGTAGAGCGGCAGCCTTCCAAGCTGCAAGTCGCGAGTTCAAGTCTCGTCTCCCGCTTTTGTCGGTTTGTCCTGCGCAGGAAATGTTGGCGTTTGTGAACGTGCGGCGTGCACGCAAAATATTTTCGTAGTCCGTGGTCACTTCACCGATGAAGTTTCGCTCAATTGAAACTGGCCAAGCAGCGCGCGATGCTCGCCGGGCAAACCACCCGCGAGCGGCTTGGGATTGCGGGCACTCACAGCGCCGCTCTCGCCAAGAATTTCAATTGAATCGCAATGAAGCCGCGCGTTGGCGAAAATAAAATCAACGCGGTCGGATCGATCACGCTTCAGCATAATCGTTGGCCATGTTGCGCCTGGCGACAAGACAACTTGGGGTTTTGCCGCGCGAAATGCGTCGCGTAAGCCAGCGCGCTCCAAAGTGACCACGCACGGCCACGCCACACGCATTGGACATAATTCGGCGGCAACGGCTTGGTCGCACCAATCGCCAGCGCTGGGCTCGTTCACCATTCCCGCGGCGATCACGGCAAATCCAGCGGAGGTTGCGGCACGTGCGGCCACGGCCAGTTTTTCGCTTTGCAAGCCGCGAGTTGTGTTTGCGCTGGTTGCCGCGGCTTCCGCGGAATTTAAAAAAGGTTGCTCATCATGGGGCACGCCAGAAAGTTGATAAGGCTGGTATGGCGCAAATGGAAATGCAATCGCAAACGCAACCACTTCACGCCCATTCGACGCGGCCAACCGCACGCCGAGTCCTTTCCAGATTTCACCTTGTTGAGCGGGAGATTGCGACCAAGTTGTAATTACTCCAGCGCCAGCCGCCACCGCGGGAAGAGCGATCCAAGTTCTACGTGTCGCTGCCGCAAGCGCCGGCGCAACGCATTCACCACGCGCGACAAAAATAATGTCAGCTGGAAAATCTTCGATCATTTTTTTCGCACGCGTCAGGCGCTCTTGATCGGTCAATATATTTCGATCACAACCGCAGCCAAGATCTATAGTCATCACTTGGAAGCTCACTGGTGCTGACGTCGTAACAGGAACGTTCGCATTCGACGGCACCACTTTGTCCACGGTCTTTATTTCTTGAGACTTTGCAACGGAAATTGTTTCTCCAACGACGCCCCCCACCAAACAAATTGCAATCATTGAGAAGCCCAATACAAGCAAATTCAATGACTTCGCGCAATTCCTAAGCGAGGCAATGAATGAGTTCCTCATGTGGATCAGCCATTACTTTGGCGCGGCGGTCGCTTCTTGCACGGTCAATGTCAAAGTTAAAGTCTTGGAGGGCGCAACATTTTTTTCCCAAGAACGCACAAGCACAAAAGGAACCTTCACAGTTCCCACACTTTTCCCATGCAGCACAAAAATGGTGCGCACTCGTCCGCCCACAACACCCGTGTCCACAGGCGCGGTCTCTGGCGGAACTTCAACCGCAATAAATGGATCTGTGGTCAGTAGACATTGCCACTCGTAGCCCGTGCCCGCGTTTGATTCAAGGGCAACTTTAAATTCCTCGCCAACCGCAATTGATCGATCGAGTGAATTCTCCAAATCTAAAACCTGGCCTTGATCAATGGAGGAATTTTCGGCATCGGCTTTGGTTCCAAGTGTCGACAGGCGACGAATTGCCATGACGGGCGATGGTCCACCTCCACTGCATCCAGCTAGCGGCATGGCGACTCCAAGCAAGATCAACACTACAAGAAACAATTTCAGCATGATTGGACGGCTTTTTCAATGGAAACAAAATCAACTTGAACGCGCGGGTCTTCGCTGATCGACACGTACTTCACATGTCCAGTTGCGTCGATCACGAACGCCGATCGCTTGGAGACGCCCTTGAGACCCATTAAATCTTCATGCAACGCGCCGTATGCGCGCGACACATCCTTGTTGAAATCACTCAGCAACGGAAATGGAAGTTTCTCCATTTCGCGAAACTTGGCCGTGACAAATGGCGAGTCCACGCTCACGCCAAAGACTTTGCAATTCATGGCGCTGAGCTTGCTCCATGCGTCGCGAAAGTGGCACAATTCTTCCGTGCACACTGGACTGAAAGCCAAAGGGAAAAACAATAAGACTACTTTTTCGTGGCCAATGACTGAGGCCAAGTCCACCACTTGACCAGGTTGGCAGGGCAGAGCGAAGGCGGGCGCTTTTGATCCAACAGAAATAAGCATTGAGTTAACTCCAAATGGTGCGAAGCGTGCAACAATTGCGGGCGCTGAAGTTGCAACGGTAGCACGATGCGCATCCATGCACCACTTACCCACACAAAAATGGCGTCTTGAACACTTTGAAGCGGGTTTGACATCAAAATTATTTATTTTGAAAATCATGAAGAAAAAAGGCAGCGATTTCCAAAGTGGCCGTGGCGCATGCCCATGATGCGTTTACCGCAATTCGCGGAGAAATGGAGCCACCGATGAATCGCCACATCGCATGCTTACTGAAACACACCGTAAAGCTGTCCGAATTTTTGCATGGTCACATAATTTCTTGCAAGGGCAATGTGCCACGCGGCGTGCCCATGCGCCACCTCAATACGACGCGGTTGACATATTGCAACGCACTACTCGCTCTGATCGCGGCGTTGTGCTTTGCACTTTCAACCGCGCAGGCGCAAGACGGTCCCTGTTGCAGCGCCCATGATGGCAAAGGCTGCATGAGCCAAGATTGCAACGACACAGTTTGCCAACTCGATCCATTTTGTTGCTCAATGTCATGGGATGAACGATGCGCCATGGAAGCAAGCGTGTTGTGTCAAGCCTGCCGCGCCACCAGTGCGTGCGATGTGCCCACTGCCGATATTGAGGAACTCACCCCATGTGATTTTGGCCTTCCGCAGGATTGCACCACAATCCAGAATATTCGCACACTCATTCCAGGATTGAAATTGGGTGGTCGCGCGTGGTCCAGTGAAACATCACGCGATGTGGATTGGTTTGAAATCTCTCTAGATGAGCCGCAAATGCTGCGCATTGAATTATGGACAAAAGGCTCAATTGGCGTGGCCATTGTGGATGATCAATGTCCTCCCACAACTTTGGCAGAGGGCGTGGATGGATGTTCTTCCATCACGCAAACATGCGTGCCGGCCGGAATCACCCGCATCACAGTGCGATCTTTGCTTTTTGAAAATATTTCTTGCGAAGATGATCGCGCGCGCTACACCATTCAAGCCACGCTTGCCCCATGCACGCTCACGCGCTTGGTGAATGATCGCTGCGACATGGCGCTGCCCATTGGCGTTGGTCAAATTTTCACCGACACAACCAACGCCACAACGGAACCCACATGGCTTCCAAGCAGTTGCGATGAGGGCGCGGGCTTGGCGTTCACCCACGATGCGTGGTTTCGTTTCACCGCCAATGCGTCTGGAATTTTTCAAGCAAGCACATGCGTCGCGCCAACATTTGATTCGCGTCTTGCGGTGTATTCGGATTGTGGCGGCGACTTGCTCGCTTGCAGCGATGACGCTTGTGACGGAGTTGGATCCAGCACGGAATTTCAAATGTATTGCGGCGCAACAGCGCTCATCCGCATTGGCGGCTGGGGCAGTGGTGGACCAATAACTTTGTCCATCGACCCCATCTTCACCGTCTCTTGCAGTTGCCCCGCGGATCTGGACAATTCGGGTGAAGTCGACACCTCCGATGTGGCGCTTTGCCTGCTGGATATGGGCAATATTGGAGGTTCAAGCGACATTGACCAGGACGGAGAAGTGTCGACTGGCGACCTTTCCATCATTCTGATTTCGACAGGCCGGTGTGATTCTTAGTCTTGAATCGATCAATTATGGAACTTTGATTCAAACTCGTTCGGACTTATAGTGTTCCAATGAGCCACGATGTTCTTGTTGCCAATCATTGCAATGCTTGTGGCTGCATCTATTTCTCCCGCACGATTCATCTTTTGAAAAACGCAATATCCATTCTCAATTTTTCTCGCTTCGCCTCGCTGGCAACACTCAAAGCGCGAGTTGGCTTTCTTGCGCTTGCGTTCATTTCGTCTGTGTTCGCCCAACAATTAATGGCGGATGAAAATGGCTGCGGCTTTGGTAATTGCGGCGCGGTGCATGTTGGCAACGGATGCGTTGACATCAAATGCTGCAGCGATGTGTGCAGCTACACCCCGCACTGCTGCGAGACCAACTGGGACGACGACTGTTTGGATATGGCCAATCAATTATGTGAAATCTGCGGTATTCCAGGGCTTGGTTCCTGTTTCATTTCACGGGGCAAAGCGTCTTGCGCGGACGCGACATGTTGCGGAATTGTGTGCGCCATTGATCCATTTTGTTGCGAAGCCGTTTGGGACTTCACCTGCGCATTGTCGGCCCAAGATCTGTGCGTGCTGCCGCCGCCAAAAAGTTGTGGCGATCCAACCGCCGGTGATTGCTTGGTGCCGCACGGCAATTCCAGTTGCGCTGATCCAGTGTGTTGTGAATCCGTTTGCGCGGGCTTGCCCACATGTTGCAATGTGATTTGGGATGATTTTTGCGTGTACTTAGCCGCTGATTTGTGCAATACATCTTGCACATTGGTGTGCCCGCTGAATGCAAGCCATGAACTTGAGGCATGCGGAACTCGCTCAAATGATCCGAGTATTCGACCCGATTTGGTCCTGCCAAACACCGCGCAAACCATTGGCGCGCAAACCACAATGTGTGGCTCGCTGTACACCACAATTGATGGAACCACCATTACGGATGTCGATGTGTACTACATTGATCTGCGCAACGCCGATACGGACAAAGATGGCTATGTGAAAGTTGCGATCACGCTTTCCTCCATTCGCCCCGTGTTCGCCGCCTTGACCGCCGTCAACGCGACGGAGACTTCGCTTCCAGGCGCGCAAGTATTGGTGAACGCAGCCGGTTGCGCCCCTGGCCGCGAATGGAACTGCGTGGCGCCCGCCAAATATTGGGTGGTGGTCGCGCCAGGCACCAACGGAATTATTTCAAGCCAGTCATTTAATTGTGATGATGGCGGCTATTGGTTTCAAATGGAAACCGCGGCTAAATGCGTACTGCCCTGCACCAACGCCACGGGAAATTGTTTTGCCACGCACACAACTCCAAGCTGCGTGGATCCCGCGTGTTGCGCGGTTGTGTGCGATTCGCTTCCTTCGTGCTGTGAAACAACCTGGGATGAGGATTGCGCTATCTGGGCCGCGCAATCATGCGGAGCGCCTCGCCCAAGCAATGATTCTTGCGCGACGCCATTGAATGTTTCCGTGGGGTCAACTTCGCTTTCATTGTTGGGATCAACCGCGGGCTTGCCCGCATTTTCTTGCCCAAGCAATCCAACACCCACGGGCGGCGATATTTGGTTGCGTTGGACGCCACCTGCTGGCACGCACAGCAACTATCAAATTGATGTCTGCGGTGTGAATTTTGACACGCGCATGGATTTGTTTTCTGGCTCATGCAACAATCTTGTGCTAGAGCAATGCTCTGACGACAGTATTTTTTGCGAGCCAAATCGTGGCAGCAATATGCGGTTTGAAACACAATGCGACACCACATACTTGATCCGCTTGGCTTCACTGCAAAATGCAACTGGGTTTGCCACATTGCGCATCACGGCCCTCAGCGACATTCGTGGTTGCTGCGTTGGTGATTTCGATCAAAACGGTCAAATTGATAGCGGAGATATCTCGTCCATGCTGCTTGACTACGGCGTCTGTTTCTTGTGCCCAACAGATCTTGATTCTTCCGGGCAAGTGGACGCCGGAGATATTTCAACGCTGCTGCTGGGTTGGGGCGCATGCAATTGATGCGCGTGTAAATGAACTTCAAATCACAACATGAACTTTTTTTGCGTGGTCGTTGAGATTGCGCGAGATTTATAAATCGCCGGGGGTTTCGCTTGTCAATAAACGCCGCATGATTTTCCCCGTGGCGTTGCGCGGCAATTCCTTGCGCGCCCGAATGGCGCGCGGAACTTTGAACTGCGCCAAATGCTCGCGGCAGTGGGCGCGCAGCGCGGCTTCATCAAATGTGAAGCCCTCGTTTAATTCCACAAACGCAAGCGCGGTTTCGCCGCGGCTTTCATCGGCGGCGCCAATCACCGCGCTGGCTTTCACGCTGGGATGTCGATTGAGCACCTCTTCAATCTCGCGCGGAAAAACATTTTCGCCGGCAATGATCAACATTTCCTTGATGCGGCCCGTGATGTACAAGTGCCCGTCGTCATCAAATCGACCCATGTCGCCGGAGCGGAAAAAACCTTTCTCGTCAAAGGCCTGCGCGGTTTCCTGCGGCAAATTCCAGTAGCCCTGCATAATGTTGGGGCCACGCATGCGGATCTCTCCATCTTGATTGGCTGAAAGCCTGTTGCCCTGCGGATCCACAATCCATTGCTCCACTTGCGGCAACGCGCGGCCAACACTGCGCGCGCGATATTCCGCGGGCAAGCACCAATTGGTCACGGGACTGGTTTCGGTCAAACCGTAGCCCTCGGAAATTCTCACGCCAAACTTTTCAAAAAACTCGTCGGCCACGCTCGCCGGCAACGGTTCACCACCACTGACGGCGTAGCGCAACATTCCCAAATGCTCCTTGCCACCGCTCTTTTGCGCGGACAGCGCGTGATACATGGATGGAATTGCGACAAAGACCGTGGCTTGATGTTGCTTGCCCAATTCCAGAATTTTGCGCGGCACAAACTTGGCGGTGTAGATGGCTTTGGCGGCGATTGCCAATGGCAACAACGTGAGAATGGTCAAACCAAAAGAATGAAATTGCGGCAACACACCAAGCAAAATATCTTTGCGCGTGAAACTGGCCCAATTCATAACTTGATCAATGTTGGCGGCAAGATTTCCGCAACTCAACATCACGCCCTTGGGTTTGCCACTGGTTCCACTGGTGTACAACAACACCGCAAGCGCATCGTCGCCACGACGCTTGGCGCGGCGCACAGGCGGCAGCCCCTTGAAAGACATGTCCTCCATTAAAAGCGGCTTCATGGAAGCGGTCGGACCACCAATAAATTCAAGCATGGGTTTCACGGTCACCACGCAATCAATGCCCGCGTCGCGGCAGACATATTCCAAATCGTCGCGCGACAATAAATAATTCAGCGGTACGGCGGTCTTGCCAAGCATCCATGTGGCCAACAACGCGGCAGGAAATAAACCGCTTGTGGGAAGCATGATTCCAACCCGCTCTCGTTGAGTGGTTCGCTCAATGGCGCGCGCAATGTGCCACGCGGCCACAAGCAATGTGAAACCTTTCCACTGGCGTTGGTCATCTTGCACAAAGACATGCGCTGGATGCCGCAGAAGTTGGCGCTGAATATCAAGCAGGAGTTTCATTTGTGGCGGTACAGTACGCCAAGAGAAACTGCTTCTCAAATTTGGTGGGTTGCATGCGCGGCGCCACTCATTTGACTGAGATTGCTTGAACAAAACTTGCCTCAACTTGTTTGAAAGGAATTCAATTGAACAACTCGCTCTTTGTATTGATTTCACGCGCGCGCATGTTGGTTGCCGCGAAGAAAGACCAGGCTGCTGGATTCGACAATGTGAGTTCCGAAATCGCACAATCAAGAAGCTCGCGCGCAAGCACATTGCGTGGCGTGGTTGGAACATTGCTGCGTTGTGCGGCGTTGCTTGCGGTTGTTAACACGACGGCGTGTCAAAGCGCGCAGCCCGACCGACTTGATGGCGCCATCTCCAATTACGAATCCAAAAATTGGAAGCAATCATTGGAGCAAGCCAGCGCCGTGCAAAATGATTCGTCGGGCACGTTGCGCGACCAAGCCGCCCTGCTTGCCGGCCTGTCGGCGTATCAACTTGGAAATTTTGCGGACGCGCAAACACGTTTTCAAATTTCAGAGCAAAGCATGGACGCGGAAACAGCGGGTGAAAGCAAAGTCATGCTTGGCGATTTAATGGTGCACCAAAAGCGCTACGGCGACGCCGCGAATTATTACGACGCGGCCGCGAACAAACTGACTGGCGAAGCCAGCAATCGCGCCAAGGATTTGGCCGCGGCATCCCGGGATCCGGCGCGGGCTGGAAAAGTGTTGTCAATGGCTGAGCCTGCTATCAGCATGAATGGCAACGCGCTGGCCACCTCAAGCAGTTCGGCATCGACAAATAGCGTGACCATTGCTGCAAAAGCCGCTGATCCTTCGAGCGGGTTTGAAAAAGATTCCAGTCCGCCACCCACGGCAAAGCCCAAGAAACCAGCCAAGGCCGCGGATGACAAGCCCGCGAAACCTGCGAAGCCGGCCAAAGTTGCGGATGACAAACCCGCGAAACCTGCCGCCGCATCCGCTAAGACTGCCGGTAAAAGTGCGGGAAAGAAAGTTGATTCCGCCGCGTTCGTGATTCAAGCTGGAAGTTTTATTCTGGAAACCAGCGCCAAGAATCGCGCCAAAGAACTTGCCAAGGCCGCGTCTCGAAATTCAATTGAGGCCCCAAAAGTTGTGGCGTCAAAATCAAAGAGCGGGCAAAAGATTTGGATTGTGTATGTGGGAGAATTCGAAACGCGCGCTGAGGCGGAAAAAGCCATCAAGAAATTGGGGCGCAAAGATCTCGTGGTGATTGAGAATCCCAAGTAACGTTTTTAGCCTGCGCGATTTATATTTGACAGCCACAAAAATATTGGGTTGCGTCTGCGTGTGTCATGTTGTGAACATGCGTGCAATTTAAATTCATGTCCAATTCGATTTGGATGAGGCTCTGCATGCAACTCTGCATGCAACTCTTCATGCAACTCAAGGCTTGTTCATCATGAAGGTCGCCGTGCGCTCAAAGTACGCCATCATGGTGGCGAATATGGGCTCTGGAATTTCGGCGTCACGCAAAGCGCCGCGCATGCAATCAACCCAGTCATTGCGCATGGCAAGGTCAATTGGAAATGGCGCGTGGCGCATGCGCAAACGCGGATGACCTTTGCGATCACTGTAGGTTTGCGGGCCACCAAAATATTGAATGAGAAACTCCGCTTGATTGCGGATGGGTTCCTGCAAGTCATGTGGAAAAATTGGGCGCAGGCGCTCGTGCTTGTCCACGTGCGCGTAGAAAGCGCGTGCAATATCCCAAAATTTCTCCGCGCCAAGTTGCTGGTAAATGCTTTGCTCCGCGGCGCGCTCGGCGGCGGGATCAACCGCGGCGATTGGCAGCGCGACATCGTGTGGCTGATGTGGTTCTGGAGTTGGCTCTTGCATTGATGTCATCCTAGGCGCGACAAAAGCGCGCGCAAGGTGGCGCTACGCCAAACATTTTTGTAGCGCCGCCACCAAGCGCTCGTAGTGCGCGGGCTCATTATGAATGGCGGCGCTGACACGCAACAACCATTGCTGATTCCACAGGAAAATTGGAACTTCTATCCGCTCGACATCAAGCAAGTGCTTCTGCATTGCCTCGGGTGTTTGAAACTTCTGCTGCAAGAATGCGGGCAGGCGCACGCTGGCCATGCAACTCAGCATGGAACCATCTAGCGGCGAAATGGGCTCGAACGACAATTCCTCGCACAACAATTGATGCGCCCACGACGCCAACTGATGATTGTGATGCAACACGCGCTCCGAACCAAGCTCTTCAAACCAGGTCAGCGCGGCGGAAATTGAATTCCACGCGCTGAGATCGCGCGTTCCTTGCCAATCAAATTCACTGGTGAATCCATTGGCAAATTCATGGCTAATGATGCATGGATGAATATCTTTTTGAAACTGAGGCGCGACCCACACGAACGCGCTGCCACGCGGAGCCATGGTCCACTTGTGCAAATTGGCGGCGTAAAAATGCGCGCCCAACGTGTCTAGCGAAAGCGTGAGCGCGCCGGGCGCGTGCGCTCCATCCACCAACACGTGCGCGCGCGTTCCCTTGACGGCTTCGATAATTTTCCGCACATCAAAGCGCAACGCGGTCGGACTTGTAATGTGATCTATCACAATCAAGCGCGTGCGCGGCGTGATTGCGTTCAATATGCAATTCATGGCGTGGTCTTGATCGCGCACGGGTAACGCGATTGGAACTTCAACCACGCGCGCGCCAGTTTCTTGCGCGCGAAATTTCATGGCTTGCCGCACCGCGTTGTAGTCGTGATCGCATGTGAGCAATTCATCCCCCGCTTCAAAGCGCAGCGAACGCAAGACCGCGTTCACGCCCTCGGTTGCGTTGGTGACAAATCCAAGATCATTCGGTTGGCAACCCACAAAGCGGGACAACGGTTTTTTGACCGCCGCCAAAGATTCAATATTGCGCCGGCCAATCCACTCGATGGGATTGGATTCAATCCGCATCCGCCAGGCTTCTTGAGCGTCCCGAACAATTCGGGGAAGCGACCCAAAGGAACCGTGATTTAAGAAGGTTAAATTGGGGTCCAAGGCAAATTGAGCCCGAATTTCAGGTCCAAATGGCTTGGGCGGCTGGATTGAAATGGACATTTTTGAACTTTAACAGACTTTTAGACAGAAATTTGGCCTGATTTGTCCGATCGTGTTTTGTTTGGCTAACATGTGCCTAACAAAAGTGCAGAACAAATACCGAACATGTCGATGCATCTCCAACTGTTCAGTCAAACACAACGGAGAACCACAATGAATCAATCACACGCGACAACCATTTCAGTCACACGCCTTGCAGCATTTTACGGGCTCGCACGCCTGTTTCAAAGCGTCGACTCCATCAACCGAATGTTGGGCTGCTGCAGCACATCAAGCCGTCAAACGGCTTCACAGGCACGCGCAACTGTGACCGAAGAACCACTGCTGCGCTTTGGTCCTGGCGGATCATTCGTGACGGATTACCACCCCTTTCGCGGCGGACTCATGGTGGTGGCGGGCCAAGCTCCTGCTGGACAAAAGTCGTTAGTTCGCGAAGTTTCCGATTGGATGGAACGCCTGCTTGGAATCCGTCGATGGCGCTGGCAGGAACGAGGCGCGACAACTTCATCGCACATCAATCACACGGTGCAAGAACCTGTTCCGGAAATCGCTCCCGCCACTTCACCTTCTATCAATTTCAATTCACCCAATTTCACATCGTCTGGCAACGCTGGTCCATCGCCTTGGCGGCATGGTCGCTGGTCTGCCCAACTCTCACTTTCAAACACTCTCGCAAGGACTTTGCAACATGTCAATGAGCCTCACACCACAACAAATTCGCATATTCCGCTTTGTGCGCGACTGCCGCAACAGCAAGGGCTTTTCCCCAACGATGCAGGAGATCGCAAACGAACTCGGCGTCAGCAAAGTCACGGTCTTCGAGCACGTCGAGGCGCTGATCGAGAAGGGCGCGCTGGTGCGCAAGCCCAACAAGGCTCGCTCTTTGGAGATTGCGACTGACGCGGAACTGCCCGACGAGCGCGCGAATGAACATGAGTTGCCGCTCATTGGTCGCATTGCCGCGGGACATCCCGTTGAGAAATATGAGCAATCCGAAACCCTGCGCTTGGACACTATTTTTGGAACGCGTCTTGGCCAGCGCGGAAATTTATTCGCCTTGCAAGTGGACGGCATGAGCATGCGCGACGAGGGAATTTTGGATGGCGATTATGTCATTGTTGAGCAGCGCAATGTGGCGCGCAACGGTGAGCGCGTGGTGGCGTTGCTGCCTGGCGGCGAAACCACTTTGAAAACATTTTTCAAGGAGCGCGATGGAACATTTCGCTTGCAGCCGGCCAACCCGGAATTTGAGCCGATCATTGTGAAAGAGTGCGTGATTCAGGGCGTTGTTGTGGGCGTGCTTCGGCGCTATCAGCGCAATTGAGATTTTCACTTTTGCCCAACACAATTATGCGTTGCGCTATTGAATTTTTACTAAGTGAAAGACAGCAAATCAATTTACAACGCCGCGACAAGCTCTTGCGTGAGTTTTTCAGCGCGCGCAACGGATTGCTTGGCGTCGCCGCTTGCCATTAATTTCACAAGCGCGCTTCCAACAATGGCCGCGTCGGCGTGACGCACAACGGCGCGGACATGTTCGGGGGTTGAAATACCAAAACCAACCGCAAGCGGCAAGTCGGTTTGCGCGCGGACGCGCTTCACAAATTCAGCGACTTCAGGCGCGCCAGTTTGCTCGCCTGTAATGCCCGCCCTTGAAAGCAAATAAACAAAGCCGCGGCACTGCGAGATTATTTTTGTAATGCGCTCGGGCGGAGTCAGCGGCGAGATCAACATGGACATGGACATGCCGCGCTCTTTGGCGGCGGCGAATAAAGGCGCGGCGCAATCAAGATCAAGATCGGGAATAATAATTCCGTCAAAGCCGGCGTCGGCAAGCGCGTGCACAAATTTTTCGTTGCCAAGGCGCTGCACAATGGACACACTCACCATGGCGACAATTCCAATAGTGAGCTTGGCGCGAATGGCGGCAACCTCTTTCAAAATGGCGGCGGGCGTGGCGCCCTGCTCAAGCGCTTGGTGCATAGCCTGTGAAATGACAGGTCCGTCCGCTATGGGATCGGAAAATGGAATGCCAATTTCAACAATGGAACTACCCGCTTTTTGCAGGCTTTGCAGCGTTTCTGCCAGCGTATTGGGCAAAGGAAAGCCCGCCACAACAAAGGGCATGAGCGCCTTGCGATTGCCAGCACGAAGATCCGCAAAAATGGTGTCGATACGATTCATAGTTTGGATGCTACCTTTCTCCTTCGGCCTAGTAGCTCAGTGGCCCAGAGCTCCTGACTCATAATCGGAAAGACCTCGGTTCGAATCCGAGCTAGGCTATTTTTGTGAGCGACTCCACCCAAAGCGATTTCACTCGTCCATGGATGCGCAGGTGGTTGATCGCAGCCGGCATATACAACATTGTCTGGGGAAGCGTGGTGGTGATCGCGCCCGACTTTCCACTTTCGCTGGCCAACATGCCACCGCTTGCGGAACCGGGCCGCGCAATTTGGCAATGCTTAGGAATGGTGTTGGCGGCGTATGGGCTTGGATATATCGCCGCGGCGCGCGCGCCACTTCGTCATTGGCCAATTGTGTTCGTGGGATTGTTTGGGAAAGTCATGGGTCCAATTGGATTTGTGTGGACCGCGTGGCAAGGAACAATCGCGTGGAAGTTTGGCGCCAACATTCTCACCAACGATTTGATTTGGTGGATTCCATTTGCATTGATGTTGTTGGCGGCGCGGCGCGCGTGGTTGGATTCGATCAGGTCATAGATCGTTGATCGATGACGTGAAGGATGAGAATCAAATTGCTAGAAGTATGAAGGATTGCCACTCGTATTTGCAATGCATCATTCGCTTTCACGCATTACAAACTTGCCGTGGAAATTTCGCGCCAAGTTGGCCCCGCCTTGAAGAGTGTTGTTGGATAATCTTGGGTGTATGAACCCTTGCGCTCCACGTTCTTTCATTTCCACCCGTTCAACTTGTTCTATCAGCGCAGCATTGACCATGACCGCCGCCGTCGCCCTGTGCGCCGCCATCACCGCATGCACCACGGTTTCAGGCACGGGTCGCAAACAATTGAACGTGTATTCAACCAGTCAAGAAAATGCAATGGGCGCGCAGGCTTACCAAGATGAAATGAAGAACGCCAAGATCATTAGTAGTGGTCCGGTGTTTGAGCGAGTGCAAAAAGTTGGCGCGCGCATTGCCATGGCCGCGAAACAGCGTCATCCAGAAATCGCCAACACCATGGTGTGGAAATGGACCGTGATTGATGATCCGAAAATGATCAACGCTTGGATGCTTCCCGGCGGTTATGGCGCCGTGTACACCGGGCTTGTGAATTTTGTCCAGTCCGATGATGAGCTTGCGGTGGTGATGGGACATGAAGCCGCGCACGCTATTGCGCGCCATGGTGGCGAACGAATGACGCAAGGTGCGGCCGCGCAACTTGGCGCCGCCGCCGCGGGCGCTGCAACTGATAGCGAGGCTATTGCGCAAGGCGCGGCCATGGGTTTGCAAGCAGGAATTCTTCTTCCGTACAGCCGTAAGCAAGAGAGCGAGGCCGATGAACTTGGCTTGTTTATCGCCGCGCAAGCTGGCTACGACCCGCGTTCGGCCATTACGCTGTGGCGGCGCATGCAATCGCAAGGCGGCACAAAGATTGAATTTCTGTCCACGCATCCAAGCGAGGACACGCGCATTGAATTGTTGCAACAACAAATGCCGCAGGCGTACGCCATATACAAGCGCACTCGCGTCGATGGCACCGCAACGGACGCCAGGGATTTTGTCAACACAAAGACGCCGGTCAGCAAATAACGCATACTGCGTATGAATTTCTTTTCATGCGCATGCCTCACATTCATGTTGTATTGCAACGCGCTTTGCGCATTCAAGTTGTATTGCGACGCGCTTCGCGCATTCAAGTTGTATTGCGACGCGCTTCGCGCATTCAAGTTGCGATTCACACCGAGCGATTGCGAGCGCGCTTGAGCGCCCATTTTAAACGCACCGCATTGCCAACAACGCTGATATCGCTGCACGCCATCGCTGCCGCAGCAATGGCCGGTCCATACGCGCCAAGCAACGCGAATGCAGCAAGCGGAATGGCGAC
>Ga0209086_10002336_pt1 | contig 14880 bp, 15 predicted proteins | sample M_130207_XF_Meta_FD_187312 | JGI IMG/M metagenome (GOLD analysis project Ga0209086, IMG submission 187312) | Freshwater microbial communities from Lake Montjoie, Canada to study carbon cycling - M_130207_XF_MetaG (SPAdes) (version 2) | ecosystem: Environmental > Aquatic > Freshwater > Lake... | reverse complement strand
TTTTATTATTTTATTATTTTATTTTATTTTATTATTTTATTATTTTATTGGCACAAGCGTAGCAGGTTGTTTTTTTGGCTCAACCTTTTTCTAAAAGGTTGTTTTAAAAAAGTACGGTTAAAAGCACCCGTCCATATCAAACACACTTGCATCCTTCGTCTTTGTAGCCAAGGCATATTCGCCGACCCGCTTTTCAAAGAAATTAGTTTTTCCTTCCATCGAAATCAACTCCATGAAATCGAATGGATTGAGCACATTATAAATGGGAGCATATCCTAGTTGCAAGACGAGCCGGTCAGCAATAAATTCAATGTATTGAGACATGAGTTTCGCATTCATCGAAATTAATCGACACGGCAACGCCTCACAAATAAATTCTTGTTCAATCATAACAGCTTCTTTTACAATATTATAGATAATATCTTCCGACAAAGGATAAAGCAACTGCCTATAAAGGAGAATCGCAAACTCTGTGTGCAGGGCTTCATCGCGGGAGATGAGTTCATTGCTAAAGGTCAACCCCGGCATTTTTCCACGTTTTTTTAACCAAAAAATCGAACAAAAAGCCCCGGAGAAAAAAATGCCTTCGACACAAGCAAAAGCTACTAAACGCACGGCAAAAGAGGTCTGCTTATCTTGAATCCATTTAATAGCCCAATCGGCTTTTTTCTTTATACAAGGAAAGTGTTGCAAGGCGGTAAATAATTGCATTTTCTCTCCACCGTCCCGGATATACGTGTCGATTAGCAATGAATACATTTCGGAATGTATATTTTCCATCGCAATTTGAAATCCATAAAACGCCCGGGCTTCGCTTAACTGCACTTCAGACATGAAGCGCATCCCTAGATTCTCCGAGACAATACCATCCGATGCGGCGAAAAAAGCTAAAACCATTTTTATAAAATGTTGCTCGTCACTATTTAGCGTAGACCAACTAGCGAGGTCTTTCGACAAATCGACTTCTTCTGCTCGCCAAAAACACTCAACTTGTTTTTTATACATATCCCATATGGGTTTATTCGTTATAGGAAACATGACATAGCGCTGGTCATTACTCGTTAATAAGGGTTCTCGGTGGGCATAATCTTCGGTGACGACGGGTGTTGTTTCTTCCATATACTATAATATAATATAAAATAGTAATTAAATACTTTTCACCAACAACCTTTTTCTAAAAGGTTGTATATAATGGAGCTCGCTAAAAGAGATATTGGTATCCAGCATTTACAACATCTAATCAAAAAGAGAGAAGATATGTTACTTGAAACTAAAAAACACTTACAGCATCAAAGTAAAGAAAATAAATATTTAAAAGCGATTGTGGAGGATTATGATAAATATACCGATGCTATATATTTAGAAAAACAAAACCAATATAAGGCACTGCAACTTTTACACGAATATCTCATTCAACTTACATTGGACCCCACTTCAACGGAAGAAATATTAAGGCAAGTTAAATTCGACCGTTCATTAATATTAGCTGAAATGAAAAAGGTCAACTATTAAAAAAGGTCAACTATTCAGAAAAATATATTATATATATATATAAATAAATGAAAGGTAAAAGACATACCCGAGGTTCTAGGCATACCCGAAAAAATAAACTCTGTGGGGGGTTTCGTTATGGGAATAAGCTAAAGCATATGTCTATTCCTGGAGAGGTCTTAATCAGTTCTCCAACCACTAGCACTAAAACTAAAACCCGTACCCGTACCCGCACCAAAACCCGCACCCGTACCCGTACTAATAAATATTCCAAATGGTTTTAGTTAATATTCGTATTCTTAATCGAAAACGGCTTTTTATTGACACATATAATATAGCATGGCTCAAGAAAGTAGCACATAAAAAACGTACAAATAAATTTAACGCAATAGAAAAATTTAGGCATCTGTAATTGTAAAAATACTTTTAATTGTAAAATTACTTTGTATAATTAAAAGTATTTTTATTATATTATATATATAGAATGAAATTTGAGATGCAATCGTTGTTAAAAGACAAGAATGTATTATACGTTACCTTATTTATTGCAATTTCTAATATGTTTGCGTATTTAATGTTTAGACAATTTGAAGCTATTGTCTTCTTTGTGATAGTATCTGTCATTACAAGCCATTTTACCAAAAATATGATTGTTATTCTGTTGACGGCCATTGTTTCTACCAATTTAGCGATAAGTATTAAGATGATTGGAGGCAAAGTGCGCGAAGGCTTGGAAGGTCGGAAAGAAAAAACGGCTGTAGGAGAGAATAAAAAAGATGGAACAGAGAAAAAAGACGGAACACAGAAAAAAGCCGGAGCACAGAAAGATGTAAGGGACGTTTTAAAAAAGTCCAAAAGTAGTGAACCCAAAGGTGTGCCTTGCAAGGGAAAAGAATGTAAAAAACAAGGTTTTACCCAACAATTAAACCCTGCGCGGATAAACGCGGCCGACGGAGATGACGACGACGAGGATTATGAAAGTCAACAACCCACGGTAAATTATGCGTCTACTTTAGAATCGGCATATGATAACCTGGATAAACTATTAAGTTCAGACGCGATTAATAACATGTCGGAAGATACTCATCGTTTAGCTGAAAAACAACAAATGTTGATGGGTAATATAAATAAACTCCAACCCATGATGGAAAAAGCAGGTTCGTTACTCGAAGGTTTAAATATGGAGAAGATGACTTCTATGATGGACGGATTAGGTGATAAGTTAACGACTTTAACTGGTGCGTCAGCCGGACAAGCAAAACCTAAGCAAAAACAACAATAAGCAATAACACAATAATATATATTTATATTTATATTTATATTTATATATATTATAAATGAGTAAACGTTGTTTACCTGGAGTAATATGCATTGAAAATATGACGTTAGTATTTGTGATTGTTATCTTAGGTATTATACTATTATTTATCCATTATAAAAAATCTCCGCGAGAGAAAGTAATAATTAATGAGAACGAACCAAGTCTAGGTAGATACTTGTCTCCTCCCTCAATATTTCCAGATGAACTGCCGGCCAATCCTTATGCGTCAGCCAATCCTTATGCGTCAGCCAATCCTTATGCGTCAGCCAATCCTTATGCGTCAGCCAATCCTTATGCGTCAGCCAATCCTTATGCGCCCACCCGACGTGGATTGGTTATGCCGATTAATGTACCGACACAGCCGTTTGATCCCAATTATCGGCAGGTCGGCATTCTAACGCGAATAAAAGGCAAAGAAACAATACTGCCTTTATTAGGCCGGCCTGTGTTTACCAATCGCGACAAGTGGAATTTTTATACGATGAATGATAAGAATAATATGATTACTTTACCTATTACGTATAAAGGACGCAGTTGTACGAGTGAATATGGTTGTGATAATCTATCTAGTGGTGATGTGGTGTTTGTAGAAGGTTATAATGATGCCTTTAGAGTCACGTCCTATGACAACCAAATGTTACGCTATATTCCATTTATGTAAGCTATGATGATTAAAAATTAATAAATTCTTCTGCAGTAAATAATTGGGCTAAACGTTTATTTTTACGCGTAGATTTACTTGTACCTTTGCCGGACCGTCGTCTTGTACCGGACAATTGTCTTGTGCCGGACAATTGTCTTGTGCCTGACAATTGTCTTGTATATGTCTTTGTTTTTTTTCCGCCTCTATTACTTGTGTATAGTGATTGGCGAGGTTCTCCACTAAAGGGTGATGGAGGGGGAGGGGGAGGTAGAGGCAGAGGCAGAGGGTTATTTATATTAGGGTCAAAATCTGGGAGACTATAATCGGGTAATTGTCTTGCTTCTGCTTCGTTTATGTATGCTTCTGCTTCGCTTACGTATGCTTCTGCTTCGCTTGCCTCTGCTTCGCTTGCGTCTGCCTCTTCATTTAACTCGTCAGTTATATTCATAACATTAGCTTCAACACTGGTGCCAATGTCTCCACTTTGAGTCATTACATGTTCACTGCTACCAGGCACTGGATATTTTATTCGCACAAGAAATTCTTGTCTTGCATTTGGCCCTGCATTTGGCCCTGCATTTGGCCCTGCATTTGGCCCTGCATTTGGCCCTGCATTTGGCCCTGCACTTGGCCCTGCATTTGGCCTTGCACTAGGCCTTGCATCGGACCCTGTTCTCGCCAAGACACTTGGATTAGAAGCTAGCGACGGATATTCACTCCCACGACCGACCGGAGTGTTACTTGTAAACGTCTTACTTAACAAGTCGACGTTGTCGCGTAATTTAGTAACTTCTTGTAATTGGATTGGTGTCATTTGTTGATTTTGTTCTAGTTCAGAAATAGTATTTTGTAAATTTTGTATAATGGCTTGTTGTGCATTTATATATTGCATAGCTTCTTCGCCTTGTGCGTCCCGTTGTGTTTCGGCGTGTTCTAACATGCGTCTTGTTGTAGCCAGGTCAGACTGCAAAACGTCTACATTACTTTGCAAGGCATTTACTCGTTCAATTTGGAGTGGCGTTATTTGTGGATTTTGTTCTAGTGCATTAATAGTGTCTTGTAATCTCTGAACAACATTTTGTATGCCTTTATTCTCCAGAATTAATTGTCGTTGATTTATATTTTCTTCTTGGACTAATTCCAATTCTTCACGAAGTTGAATCATATCAGTACGAGCTGTATTTAATTCTTCTAGCTGTTCGCCCGATAAATTATTTTGCACGTCGGATTGCAATAAATTAGTTATATTTTCTTGTAAATCGAGTATATTTTGAGCCTGTCTAGCCACTTGTGCGGTTAATTTTTCTTTTTCTGCTTCATGTATCTGGATACTTTCATTGAGTAAATTTTCTCTATCAGCAAGTTCTCTACTTAAGAATTCTTCGTTTCTTTGTAAATTTGTTTTCTGTTGGTCTAATTCAGCCAGGTTAGCTTCGAGTGCGTTTATTTTAGTAGCCTGTTCTGTAGCGGTATTATATACACTTGTAGTAGCCTCTTTAGTTAAGTTTAATTCATCTGTTAATTTTTCTTTTTCAACATTTATTTTTTCAATATCAGCATTTAGACTGCTAATCTTATCAACTAGCGTATTTAAGAATTGTCTTTCTTCCACATCATTTGCTCCCCTAGGCTGGGCTGCTGCGACTGGTTCTTGTACTGCTAAAGGTTGTCTTTGTTCTGCTAAAGGTTGTTCTAAAGGCTGTCCTAATTCTTGTTCTCCTACTGCTAAAGGCACTGCTAAAGGCTGTCCTAATTCTTGTTCTCCTACTGCTAAAGGCTGTCCTAATTCTTGTTCTCCTACTGCTGCTAAAGGCACTGCTAAAGGCTGTCCTAATTCTTGTTCTCCTACTGCTAAAGGCTCACCTACTTCTTGTTCTCCTACTGCTAAAGGCACTGCTAAAGGCTGTCCTAATTCTTGTTCTCCTACTGCTAAAGGCTGTCCTACTTCTTGTTCTCCTACTGCTAAAGGCTGTCCTACTTCTTGTTCTCCTACTGCTAAAGGCACTGCTAAAGGCTCTGCTTGTTCTTCTAAAGGCTGTCCTTGTTCTGCTAAAGGCACTGCTAAAGGCTCTCCTTGTTCTTCTAAAGGCACTGCTAAAGGCTGTCCTTGTTCTTCTAAAGGCACTGCTAAAGGTTGTCCTTCTAAAGGCTGTCCTTCTAAAGGTTGTCCTTCTAAAGGTTGTACTAAAGGTTGTCCTTGTTCTTCTACTTGTGCTAAAGGTTCTCTTTGTTCTGCTAAAGGCACTGCTAAAGGTTCTCCTAAAGGTTGTTCTCCAAAAGGTTGTTCTACTACTACAGCTTCTGCTCCAGGTCTAGCAGGATTATCCAGCAAGGGGTCGTTTGCTTCTGGTCCAACACCACTTAATTCTTGTAATATATCTTCTGTACTTTGTTCTTTCGCTGGGTTATCAAAAGTTATATCTCTACTATTCAATAAAAAGGATAAATATGATTCGAGTCTGTCCAATAATCCAGAATAATCAAATTTTGTTGAATTATTAAAAAAATCTAATATGGCCATACCTAAAACATATGGTTTACTATTAAAGTCTTTAGCATGGGAAATAATACGGTTTAATTTAATTTTATTATAATCCTGACAAATTTTTTTGAGGTTGTAATTAGGATTGTTTAAAATAAGAAATAACTCACTAGTTTTTTTCATGTCTTCCAAGTTTTTACGTTTAAATTCAGAGAAGTTTATTAATCTATCATACTCTTCCAGATTTTTTAATACGTTTTTAAAATCTTCATGTACAATGTCAAATTTGTTTTCATTTACAAAACTGTCATTGTCTGAAAACAATTCGTCTTTAAGTGTGCTTATAAATAATTCATCCTCGCGAGTGACTTGTTTTGACACTTTTATTTTATTAATTCTCTTGAGTAAGCCTTTAACATCTTCGACATGTGCACCTGTTTTTACATTAAAAGTTGTGTTTAACATCCTCAGTAGTGCAATTAATATTTCTAAATCTTTATACAATTTATTAAATAATTCGGTTTTCTGTTGTTCTAATTGAACTAGTACATCACCATCTACTTTTGCTTCGTCCGGTCTACTCGTTGTAAGACCACCACCCCGCAAGGTTTTATTTCGTAAATTCAAAGGTCGTCTCCGTCTATTACTTTTGGCCCTATTACTTAATTTAGTTTTTTTGCATCGTTTTTGCGATTGATTTTTAACTTTTAGTAATTGTCTAATTTTATTTTTAGATAATTTCATAGTTGTATATAAATTAAGATATATATTTTTTATTATAAAGCTAATATAATGACTTGTCCGAATGGAACTGCACCGGTAAATATTGTAAATAATCCTGAACTTATTTGTGACCTCAAGTGTGAATATGGGTTTGCTTATCCTCTATCAGGTCTAAATATTACCAATAAAGAAACCTATTTGTCGCTAAAGACCGACAAAACAAATACTCCACCAGTAACATATAATACAAATAAATATGAAGTATCAGGCATGCGTTTATATCAACCATCGCTTCACAGTTATAACGGTAAAAAGGCCGAAGCCGAACTCATTATCATACATACAAACATATCTAGTCAAGGAAATTTATTAGTCTGTGTGCCAATTTTAGCAGGCAGTGGGTCTAATAATGGGGATAGTGTATCTATATTTGACACGATTATTTCTGAAGTGGCCAAAACGGCTAACTCCTCGGGTACTAAAACAACGGTGAATATTCCAAATTTTTCTATTGATAAACTTATACCCCGTAAACCGTATTATTCTTATAATGGTACTTTGCCTTATTCTCCTTGTAACGGTGATTATGATTATGTTGTCTTTAGTAAAGACAATGAGGCGTTTTTGTCAATGTCCACGAATGCATACGAGGCATTGCAAAAAATAATTACGGTGAATAATTCTACCACGGCTACTAATAAGAATGGTGTTTTTTTTAACAAGAATGGACCCAATTTAGCCAGTGCTGAAAAAGGTGATATTTATATGGAATGTTTACCGACGGGTAGTGATGGACCGGAAACATTTATACCCCTTGTGAAAAGTTCGGAGCAAACGTTTAACACGGAAACGATTACAAGTTTGCTTAAAAATAATTTCATTTTACAAATACTACTGGGAATATGTATTATATTGATACTTATCAAATTAGTACAATGGCTAATGCAAAGTTTAACGGGGCAAAGCGGGGGCATGCGAAGCGGGGGCGGACACATGCAAAGCGGGGGCGGAGGCATGCGAAGCGGGGGCGGAGGCATGCGAAGCGGGGGCATGCGAAGCGGACACATGCGATGCAAAACATAGCCTTCTTTTTACGAGCTACATGGTCATACATAAATTATTATTTTCGAAAATAATAGAATGGTTCTAACCACTCAAATTGTAATAAATTCATTACCCCTAAGGTAAATAGCGATATTTTTTCACCAAAACCCAGTTGCACACCCCCATAATTTACCGGCACAAATAAATAAAGTAATAATAAAGACATTAAAGTATCACTGATAATGTATATAATATGATTTTGTAGACGTTGTTTTTTTATAAACTCAGGATTTGTATACATAAATCTTTCATAAAGTTTTAAATGTATAGTAGATAATATATATATAATTTTAAAAAATATTACAATAAATAAGAATATTTTATAAATTTCCATTATATATATACTTTTGAAAAAACGTACTTTTGAGAAAAGTACAGCAAAACACAACCTTTTAAAAAAGGTTGAACCAAAACGTACTTTTGAGAAAAGTACAGCAAAACACGTACTTTTGAGAAAAGTACAGCAAAACACACCCAAAATAACCGATAAAATATTGTGTGTAGACACCTTTATCTATAACAGCGTAGCACTACTGATTTTTGGTCCAACCTTTTCCTAAAAGGTTGTTTCCTAAAAGGTTGGGTTGTGTTTTGGTTCAACCTTTTCCTAAAAGGTTGTTAGACAACCCCGTCATAATCAGTAGGCGCCGCATCATGTAAGCTATCTAAAATCGGTTTATAACTAGACCCGGTCGACGTGTCATTCTGAATAATCGGAGCCATGCGAGCTACTTCTTCTTCCTCTAAAGAATAAGGATAATCATTAAATTTACTAAAGTCCAATACTTTTTTGGCTTCTGAGGGCAAATAGTTAGTCATTGCAAAAGTACCACTGGCTTTACTGGCGCGGTCAATCATGGTATACGCGGCAACAAACGCTAAAACCCCTGCGACTTTATTAACGTTGAAAAATATGTTAATAGCCAAAACAAACAGTACTATTTTTCCATAAATGGTATCAACTGCTCGTGTCAACATCATGGGTAATTGCACGTCTAGAAGAATATAAATAATTAAAAGCACTGCAAGAATTAAATGTTCTTGTTTCTCCATTTTAATTTTCTGCAAAACTTGTTTCATTATGATATTAATATATATTTTTATTTGTATATAAAAGAATAAAAATAAAAATGAGCATATATTTTTATTTGTATAAAAAAGAATAAAAATAAAAATGAGCATATATTTTTATTTGTATAAAAAAGAATAAATTTAAAAAGAAAAGAATAAGAATAAAAATTGAACTAAATTATATTGAATGGGGTATTAAATATAAAATACGCATATGAATATGGCTGAAATTCAAGGTAATACATATCTCGGACCTAAAGGTTATACTATTTATAAAGAATGCCTCGAAGCAGATGATTTAAAAATCTTAAAAGAAGAATTAAACGTCCGGGCTTATGTGCCGACTGCCCCTGTTCAACCCCCCGGCTTTCCCGTCTATCGCGAAGCTCCCAAGAAAATATACCTCCCGCGTTATTATGGCATACAGAATTATGGTCCCCCCGAAGTCATAAAAATCCCCCAGGGTATCGATATTTCTCTCGAGTTTAAAGGTGACTTGCGGGATTATCAAAATAATATTATTGATATTTATCTAAAACATACGGATAAAACCTGGGGCGGAGGCGGATTGTTAGAAATCCCTTGCGGACGCGGGAAGACCGTGATTGCGTTGAAAATTATTGCTTTATTAAAAAAGAAAACGCTCGTTATCGTCCACAAGGGCTTTCTTTTAAATCAGTGGGTTGAGCGCATCGAACAATTTCTGCCTACAGCCAAAGTCGGCCGTATTCAAGGACAAATTGTGGACATTGAGGGAAAAGATATTGTCCTAGGTATGTTACAATCACTCTCGATGAAAGAATATCCCGAGGACCTCTTTGCACAATTTGGGCTAACTATCGTCGATGAGTGTCATCATATATCGTCTGAGGTGTTTAGTCGCTCTTTACAGAAAATCATTACTTTTTATACATTAGGCCTCAGTGCCACGATGCAACGGAAAGATGGTCTGTCGAAAGTATTTAAAATGTTTTTAGGGGAGATTGTGTATAAAGAAAAGAGAGAAGAAGAGGACCCCGTATTAGTCAAGGCGATTGAATTTAAATCTACAGACCCCGAATTTAACGAAATGTGTTTTGATTACCGCGGAAACCCGGCTTATAGTACGATGATTTCGAAGTTATGCGCGTTTAGCCATCGCAGTGAGTTTATCTTAAAAGTCGTCGAACACGAACTGCTGCAAAAATCGGGGCAACAGCTGATGATTTTGGCGCATAATAAGAATCTGCTTACTTATCTTTATAGTGCAATAGAACATCGGCATATTGCTACAGTTGGTTATTATGTCGGTGGTATGAAAGACCAAGATTTAAAGGCCAGTGAATCGTGTCAAGTGATTATTGCTACTTATGCGATGGCGGCGGAAGCTTTAGACATTAAAACCTTAACTAGCCTGCTTTTAGCAACGCCCAAAACCGATATTATTCAAGCCGTCGGGCGTATTCTCCGGGTTAAACATGAGCGACCGCTGGTGATTGATATTATTGATACGCACGAGGTGTTTATCAAGCAATGGCAGAAAAGACGCAAATATTATGCTAGTAATAAATATAAAATACTACATACAAATAGTCAATTGTATTTAGCAAATGTAATGGGGGCAAATGTAATGGGGGCAAATGTAATGGGGGCAAATGTAATGGGTCCAAATGTAATGGGTCCAAATATATGGAAAACTTTAACGGATAGCAGTGGTAAAAAAAGTAAGGAGACTAATCCACATAAAGACAGTCTAGCTACTAACGGGTTAGAAGATGTCTACGTCTCCACCGAAACATTAATGAAAGGTAAATGTTTAATTGATATTATGCATATTTAACTTCTTATAACTTTTCCACAATCGTTATAAGGTAAAAATGGCGGTGGACTGGCTAAAGCACTTTCATTCGCACTTAATGTGGACGTAAGGCCTTGGCCGAAGGAATAGGCTTTATTGCCGTACGGCTGGTCTTGCGAGGTGTCTCGCCCGGCAGTGTAATCACTCGCACTGCTCAACATACCGCCACGCATACGTTTACTACGCATATGTTTACTACGCATATGTTTACTACGCATATGTTTACTACGCATATGTTTACGACGCATAGTTCTACGCTTTTTTCTACCGCCGTGCATAGTGCTACACTTTTTGCTATGCTTATGCTGGCTACGCTTATGATGGCTACGCTTATGATGGCTACGCTTATGATTGCTACGCTTATGCTTTGTACGTTTCTGTCCCCCTCGTGTTTTTCTATTACACCCATATTGTATTTTCTTCCTGCGTGATTTACCACCTTTAAACGCAGCCGGAAATTGAGGAGCAAAATCATTACGAAATTTCGTATTATTATCATCATATTTATCTATAATGGAATAGGGGGCATTTGGACCGGCTACGGGACCCACCGGTACGTCCGTAAAAGAATAACCACTGCTCCCACCCACAAAAGGGGAAGAATATTTGGGTAAAGTCGCATCTACACCACTTTTCGTACCGTCACAGCCTACGCCTGCAATCTTCCCATAAGGACTCGCATAATTCTCTACCTGATAATTAAAATTAGCTGGTTCGGTGTTATAACTATGAAAAGAACCACTCATGTATATATATACACTTTAAAAAAATTATGTTTTGCTCAACCTTTTTCTAAAAGGTTGAACCAAAAGACAACCTTTTAGGAAAAGGTTGAACCAAAAGACAACCTTTTAGGAAAAGGTTGAACCAAAAGACAACCTTTTAGGAAAAGGTTGAACCAAAAGACAACCTTTTTCTAAAAGGTTGAACCAAAAGACAACCTTTTTCTAAAAGGTTGAACCAAAAGACAACCTTTTTCTAAAAGGTTGAACCAAAAGGTTGTTTTTTTTGGTTCAGTCTTCTCTACTTCGTTTGCACTTGACTTTTCCCAAAAGTACGGTTGGGTTTTGTTGTACTTTTCCCAAAAGTACGGTTGGGTTTTGTTGTACTTTTCCCAAAAGTACGGTTGGGTTTTGTTGTACTTTTCCCAAAAGTACGGTTGGGTTTTGTTGTACTTTTCCCAAAAGTACGGTTTTGGTTCAACCTTTTCCCAAAAGGTTGGGTTTTGGTTCAACCTTTTCCCAAAAGGTTGTTTTCGAAAAGGTTGTTTTCTAAAGCCTGAATTTCTTTATAACTATTGACTGGCGTTTTTTCATCTACCACTTCGATTGGTTGCCATTTTCTAAACTTTCGCATATATACGCACCGCATTTTATAAGATTTCTCTAAATCTACAAATTTGCTAATATTAGTATTTTCATATTCATCTTCAGTATCACTTTCTTCCAATAAGTCTAAATTCGCATTTTCTTTAATGTGTCTAAAGAGTGAATTCATCATAATACTACACTTATAACTAGGTATAAAAGCAATGCTATTATAAGGGACTATATTAGATGGGTCTATATTAGATGGGCCTATATTGGATGGGCCTATATTAGATGGGCCTATGTTATATGCTTGGCAATATAATTCATAAATGTCTTCACTGAGTAATGGCTTAACTGTAAAAATCGCTTCTGGCAAGTTCGGTGTATGAAATTTATAAATCCCCAAGACATAATTGTCTAATGTAGAATTACAACTAATAAAATTAATACCATGAATTTTGTAAGGTAAACCATTTATACAAGCTAACGCGTGTTCATAATTTTTTTTCATTATCGGCAAACCGAGAATCAAAAATTCGGAGGTGTAGGCGATTTGTTTAATATCGGTCTGGAACATTTGGCTAAGTATGGCTAATTTATGTAAAAATCTGTTAGTACCTTTAGTTATATTTGCTCCTTTACTTATATTTGCTCCTTTAGTTATATTTGTACCTTTATCTACGTTGGTACCTTTATAATAAAATAAATCTTCACATGTAAAATGTGTTAAATTATTATGACTAAATATCGTACCGTAAATTACGGTACCTAGGACTAATTTCGCATCAAAACACGCGGAAAATAGTTTAATATCGCAGATATTATTTTGAGCGTTTAGCAATAAAACCAAACAGACATTTTTATCCTGCCAATAAGTAAACCAGACAAAAGCCTTTTGTCCGACAGGTATCAGCATATACAAGTCCGCGGAAACTTTCTTATGTAAGACATTTTCATAGGAAAGTTCTAAGGGTGGGAATCTAGCAAGTAATTGTTTCTTATCTGATAAAAACATTATCTTTATATAAATAAAACGATAGCTTTAATAGGTTTTTACAAACTATTAATACGGTGCATACGCACCACTTGACAGGTCATTTGCTGTTGGAAAACTCACACTATTCTCTAGAATCGCACTAGGAAATTTATTAGACATATTTACACTGTTCTCTCCGGGTTTTTTCAATTCATTTAAAAAATTATTAAGTTCTTCTTGCATGCTTATGGGCTTTTGCATACCTTGGCCTTGCATACCTTGGCCTTGCATGCTTATGGGCTTTTGCATGCTTGTCGGGCCTTGCATACCTTGGCCTTGCATGCTTATGGGCTTTTGCAAGCTTGTCGGCTTTTGCATACCTTGGCCTTGCAAGCTTGTCGGGCCTTGCATACTAATCGGCTTTTGCAAGCTTGTCGGCTCTTGCATACTTGGCTCTTGCATACCTTGGCCCTGCATGCTTGTCAGCTCTTGCATACCTTGGCCCTGCATGCTTGTCAGCTCTTGCATACCTTGGCCCTGCATGCTTGACAGCTCTTGCAAGCTTCTATTATTTGTCATAATCTCAAACATTTCATCATATCTTTTGGCAGGCTTATTTACTAAATCTTTTATTTTCGGTACAGTTAATGTATCCTTTAAAAAAAAGTACAAATAATGTATAAGAACTATTAACAATAAGGATATGCATATGGCTTTAATTGTATGAAATAGCATAGGATTTATATATAGTTAACATAAGTTAAGTTCTAATAGAAACGTACGAATAGTTTCTTCAAAATTAACAGCATCGGTCGAAAAATATATATCATTGACACATGCTTTGTCATTGACACATGCTTTGCTTTTCTCTCCCATTTCCACCATCAGCAACAGGTCCTCGGCAAGAGTATATGTTTTTACCCACACGGTTTCACTAATATGCGCGGGGCTTAGTTGATAACACGCTGGTTCATAAGCAATAATACTGTTATCTACTAAAAAATCTATATTATTAATGGTTCGCTTGGTAACTATGCCATCAATAATAACAACTTTATTTAATTTATTATTATTCAGGTGGTAAATACCTTCAGGAGAAAAGAGTTTTTTTATCATACTTTTACTAGTTAATTTCTTTTGTAAAGAAAAATTATTTTGCACATCAAATGGTTTAGTAAAGTACACCCGCATACTAGAGTTATAGTAATAATATATAAACTATTTAAACCCATTAAATTTATAATAAATAAAATGACAACGATTGTATTAGTAGAACATAATGGTAATCTCAAACAAATAAAAACCAAGGATTTTTCGTTGGACACTTTATATAAAAAATGTGGTTTTCGAAACCCCGAACATTTTGATAAAACTACCGCCTGGTCGGTAGAACACAATAAAGAAATATATAATATCGAACTCTGGGCGAAAAATGAAGGGAAAGCGAATAATGAAAATAAATATGATTTCCCCCCGCCGGTTGATAATGATTTATATTACGGTACCTGCGCTTTGCTCCGGGTGGATAATAAAGGCATGGTATTAGATTTGACCTTGGACGCGTGGGTAAGAATCTATGAAAAATTATTCGGTGGATTTGAGGATATTGTCGAAGAGGAGGCCGACGAAGAGGAGATGGAAGAGGAAGAAGAAGAAGAACCAACCAAACACGGTTTTATTAAAGATGATTTTGTAGTGGACGATGAGGAAGAGGAAGAAGATGACGACGAAGATGAGGAAGTCGACCACAAACGGAAAGAGAAAAATATTATTGTATCGAAAGAAGAAGAGAATTTAGAAGAAGATTATTATGGTTCAGAATTAGAAGAAGAAGCTTATTCTTATTCTGACGAAGATTAAATAGATATATTATATATAAAAAATGAATTAATATAAAAAATATATATTATATAAAAAATAAA
>Ga0209086_10002333_pt1 | contig 14893 bp, 16 predicted proteins | sample M_130207_XF_Meta_FD_187312 | JGI IMG/M metagenome (GOLD analysis project Ga0209086, IMG submission 187312) | Freshwater microbial communities from Lake Montjoie, Canada to study carbon cycling - M_130207_XF_MetaG (SPAdes) (version 2) | ecosystem: Environmental > Aquatic > Freshwater > Lake... | reverse complement strand
CTCAGGCCTTGTGTATATTGACCAGCGTTGTTACCGATAGCAACAGCACTCAGGGCTTGTGTAAATTGACCAGCATTGTTACCGATAGCAACAGCAAATTGACCTTGTGTAGTGTTACCAGCGTTGTTACCGATAGCAACAGCACCAGAACCTTGTGTAAATTGACCAGCTTGGTAACCAATGGCAACAGAATTTGCACCTTGTGTAGTGTTACCAGCGGAATTACCGATAGCAACAGCACCAGAACCTTGTGTATATTGACCAGCATTATTACCGATGGCAACAGAAAAGTCACCTTGTGTATATTGACCAGCACTTACACCAATGGCAACAGCATATTGACCTTGGCTGTTATTACCAGCAGCGTTACCAATAGCAACAGCATTAGTACCTTGATTAAGTTGTCCAGCATTAATACCGATAGCAACAGCATTAGTACCTTGAGTAGACTGGCCAGCACCCCAACCAATAGCAACAGCCGATTCACATTGTGCTTGATAACCAGCACTATTCCCGATAGCAACCGCATTTGCAGCTTGTGTTAAGCTACCAGCAACAGTACCGATAGCAACAGCATCTGCACCTTGTGTAAATCTACCAGCGTTGTTACCGATGGCAACAGCACCAGAACCTTGTGTAGTGTTACCAGCATTACTACCGATGGCAACAGCAAATTGACCTTGTGTAAATTGACCAGCATTAATACCAATGGCAACAGCATTGGCACCTTGTGTCCGATAACCAGCGGAATTACCGATAGCAACCGCACTATTACCCTGTGTAAAACTACCAGCACTGGGACCGATAGCAATAGCAAGCTCACCTTGTGTTGAGTTACCAGCGAAAGAACCGATAGCAACAGCAAGTGGACCTTGTGTAAATTGACCAGCACTGGGACCGATAGCAATCGCATTATACCCTTGAGTAGATTGACCAGCGGATTTACCGATAGCAATCGCACTATCACCTTGTGTAAATTGACCAGCACTTGTACCGATGGAAACAGCACCAGAACCTTGTGTAGTGTTACCAGCATTTACACCGATGGCAACAGCACCAGAACCTTGTGTAAATTGACCAGCACTTGTGCCAATGGCAACAGAATTTGAACCTTGTGTAGATTGACCAGCACCATTACCAATAGCAACAGCATTGACACCTTGATTAGTTTGTCCAGCACCAGCACCCAGAGTTATATTTGTATCACCTACAACCCAAGTACTGCCATTCCAAAAAAGATAATCACCCCAATTAGTTCCAACTGCTCCTATTGTACCTGTGGCACCCGTTGCTCCTTGGGCACCAGTTGAGCCTGTGGCACCCGTTGCTCCTTGGGCACCAGTTGAGCCTGTGGCACCACCAGAAGGTCCAGCAGGTCCAGCAGGTCCAGTAGCTCCAGTGGGACCAGTCGGGCCAGTAGCTCCACTTCCCACACCTTGTAAATACCACCCTACAGCGCCACTCATCTTAATTTAAACTGAATTAAATTAGTTAACTACTAATAATAATTATTTTTTTTAAAATAATATTAATTACTAATAGAATTAATTCAGTTTAATTCAGTTTAATAGAAGAATGAAGGATAATAAAATTAATATTGGGATTGTATTAATTGTTGGCTTAGTTATTTGTTGGATTATTAGAACTTATTACTTTAATAAAGACAATTTTGAATTAGTTGGTGATTATGAAATAGACCAGGACTATTACTACAGAAATTACAAAATCAAACCAAATGATTCGAGGGTACCAAACAATCAGGCACTTACAAAATTAGATCTTGAAAATTTGGTAAGCAGTATAATTACATATTCAAATGGTGCTCCAAAGGGGGCAAATGTAAATGTTGATCAAAATAAGTACGATTTAATATTTACAGACATCTTGGTAAGTTCAGATAAAAGAAATTTGGAACAGTATCCAAATCCCAATAATTATAGAATAACCATAAATGAAACAATTAATAAGATATACAAAGCAGAAATAATAGAGGTATATATACCAGCAGCAACAGATGATTCCATAAACATACCATCAGATGCTAATAGACTTTATTTTAAGTATCGTAATTCAGGAAAAACAGCATCAGGTTATGTTGTAATACAAGCAGGTACATATATGAATCCAGAAACAATAGCATGTGAATTATCAAGACAATTCTCTATAGTACTTCCTGTAGCGGGAATAACGATTTCTAAGACTTCCGGAATTGCTGTGAATTATGATAAAAATCTTAATAGATATATAATAAGGGATAAAAATTATTCAGCAGATCCATTACCAACACTTATAATATTTACAAAAAATGGATATGATTATTCAGGTAGTTCTGATATTGTAAAGAATTCCATAACTGACTTACTTCATATTTTTTCTGACACAGGGTATATAATTGCTGGACCACAATATGTGAATACAACACCTGAGGGTGTTTTATATGTGGCTCCTGCTAAACCAGGTGATTTTGGACAATATGCTCCAGGTCTTGATGTACCATTGAATTTGGATTCAGCTTTTAGTAATTGTATACTATCGGGAGTAGTATTAACAGATTGTAAATTATATTTGTCATTAGGTAAATTGAATGGAAATACATGTAATATTATCCAAGATGAAAGTGGTAAAGATAAAAATGTTCCACCAGTATTTTGTCAAATACCTAATAACACATGTGTAAGTAGTTCAGCAACAAAAACACTTCTTAATCAACCAGCAAATTTTTCGGCAATTCAATTTTATAATCCACCCATAAGTAAGTTAAACAAATTACATATTGAATGGTATCAAGAGAATGGTGAAATGGTAAGAATACTTGATCATTGTTTTACCATAAGACTTTATTATTTTCAAAAGAGATTTGATACAACTGATTTTTCTTATCCAATTCCATAATTTATTTTAATAAAAATAATAATGTTACTTATTATTAATTACTACAAAATTAACTTTGTTAATTTAATTTAAACGAAATTAAATGAAAGCTTCTGTATTTAACTATTGGTTATTAAGTTCTCTTCCAGGTATTATTTTTACTGTGATAATAATTGTACTTCTTATGGTTTTTAAACCTTGGAAGAGTAAATTTGGAAACAATATTGGTGAGCTAATTTCAGAAAAGTATTATTCTTGTGGGGATAATTCCCGAACGGATCCATCTGGAAACATTCCAGGTAATTATTTAAACCTCAATGAATATGAGAAGAATGAATTATTACGTAAATTTGTTGAACAAAAAGACTTAAACAACTAATTAATTATTTTCTTAATTAAAGGGGTTAATGGAAACTACTGGAGATGTTCCAATTAATACTACCGGGAATACTACCGGGAATAAAGATGAATATAACTTTAGTTCATTATTAAATTTGATAGAAACTGTTGAAAATTACAGATATTCAAGAAAAAAAAGAAAAATAAATTATGAAGAAACTACTCCAATGAGTTATAACTACGATATGGAGTGTTTAAGTAAGTGTATAGATCCATTAAGGAAGTTGTATGAACTTATAGGTATGGATTCTATTAAGAAAAACATAATAGACCAAGTACTATTTTATGCGCAAGGTCTAAATACAAATGAGATGATGCATACGTGTCTAACTGGTCCCCCGGGTGTAGGTAAAACAACATTAGGTAAAATTCTTGCTGAAATCTATTGTAATCTCGGATTTCTTACCACAGATAAATTTAGAGTAGTAAGTAGAACGGAATTAATTGCTGGATATGTAGGACAGACAGCCTTGAAAACCTTAAAGGTATTAAATGATTCTAAAGGAGGTGTTTTATTTATAGACGAGGCATATTCCCTTGGAGGAGGTAGTGATGAATCTGGTACATCATATTCTAAGGAATGTCTTGATACAATTAATAAGTTTTTATCAGAGAATACATCGGACTTCATTTTAATTATAGCTGGTTATAAGGAAGAATTGGATAAATATTTTTTCTCAATGAACAAGGGTTTACGTCGAAGATTTCCATGGACATATGACATAAGTGAGTATTCCATACACAACTTAAAAGATATATTTATTCATCAAGTTGAATCTAATAATTGGAAGTTTGAAGAAATAATTAAGCTTAATAGTTATTCGGAAATTCTAAAAATATTAGAATCCAACAAAGAATACTTTGAATATAATGGCGGAGATACCCTTTTACTATTTGACAAGGCTAAAATATGTCATTCAAGAAGAGTCTTTGGAAAACGTAGACGTCAGAAGAAGTTTCTTAACTTAACAGATATTAAGTTAGCTATGGAACTTATGAAATCGTCAAAAGTTCGTAAGGAATCTAAGTTACCTCCCTTTGGAATGTATTCTTAATTATTCGTAAACTAATAACTTTGTAAAAAATTATTGTTTGTAATTTGAATTAAATTAATTAAATTACAAAAAATATTAATACTTAACAATTAAGGAATTAATAAGTAAGTAATTAAAATTTATGGAATCAATTAATAAAGATTTAGAGACACAGTTAGTTCAATTAAGTATATCCGATTTATTGGAATGTATAGAAAATTCAGAAAAGTCTACCGAGTTTATGGAAAAATTTAAACAAGAAGAACAGTACACCAAGTTGTTTAATAATTCAAGAGAATTAAGTACGGTAATTGAAATGAGAAATTTCCATAATTGGATTAAACTAAATTTGATAACAAACATTAGTGAATTTTATTTATCTAATTCCTTTCGGAACGTGGTTACGAATAACATTCGTGTCCTTGATCCGAAAGGAACAAGTAAACCAAAATATGGAAAGAAATTATCATTATTAGATATATCAGTTGGAAGAGGAGGTGATTTGGCAAAATGGGATAAAGCGTTTATTACACACGTTTTCGGGTTTGATCCAAATGTTGAATCCATAAACTCAAAAGATCCACAGAACCCAGGAGCTAAAGAAAGACTTAAGAATTACAAATTTCAAAATTCAGCATTAAAGAAGACTAACGTATTCTTCGAAGTAGGAAATGCTATATTTCCAACAGGTGCTCAGGGAATTCTGAATGTTTCTGAAAAAATAACAAACTTTTTAAATGTAAAAAAGTTACCACTTTTTGATTTAGTATCTTGTCAATTTTCATTACATTATTTCTTTGTTAGTGAAACAGCTCTTCGCAATGTTTTAACTCTTGTAAGTACATTTCTTAAACCAGGTGGATATTTTTTTGGAACGGCAATAAATGGAAAAGAAATAATAAAATACTTTAATTTGGCAGGTAACGCGCAAGCAATTAGGGGTAAATTATATCAAATTGATAGATTTTTTGACCCAAGTATTAATCTCAATAAAAAACCATTTGGAAACAAATACAATTTTACAATATTTGATAAATTTGACCAAACAAATTATTTCAATACAATTCCACAGAGTACGGAATATTTAGTTAACTTTGATACTTTTATAAGAATAGCCAAGGAATATTCATTAGAACCTGTAAATATTAATTTCTTTGAAAAGTCTCAAGGAGTTTATACTAATTTTAATGGAAACATAATAAATTTTGAAGAAATATTTAAATTAAATAAATGGAGACCCAAAAATGAACCCATAACTATGGATGAACTTCAAATAAGTTTCTTAAATTCTACTTTTGTTTTTCAGAAAAAATAAATTAAACTGGTTCCTTCGGGAACAAAAAAACAAAATAAAATGAATTTATTCTTTTTAGACCTCGACCCTAAGAAATGTGCTGAATACCATTGTGACAAACACGTAGTTAAGATGATATTAGAGGCTACTCAGATGTTGTACACAGCTCATCATTTATTAGATAAATTACCAATAAAATTACCATTAGACCATTATAAAAAGATAAGTAATCACAACCACCCAATGGCTATATGGATAAGAAGTTCAAATGAAAATTACATTTATGCTAGTAGAATAGCAAAAGAATTATCATTAGAATATACCTTTAGATATAATAAAGTACATTCTTGTGATAAACACGTTAATTGGTTAATGAACAACCTTCCTGAAAATATTTTAAGTGGTATTAGAACAAATCCACCGTTATGTATGCCAGATGATTCTAAGGACTTGTCAGGTGACTTTATAAAAAGCTACAGAAAATATTATTTACTCCATAAAAGACATTTTGCTAAATGGAAATTACGGAATATACCTCCGTGGTTCAGCTATTCAGATATTAGAAATTACTTTTGATTTTTTTGAATTATTCTCACTTGGTTCAGGAGGTATTAGATTTTTTCTGGCCCTTTGCATGGTTTCTCTACATTTAATAATTATATTATCAATTTGAGCAATAGTTACAGGATCATCTGAATAAGTTGTCTTAAGATTATTTAAACCGGTCTCCATAGAGTCCATTTCAATTAAAATTCTACTTAGGTTCCAAGTATAGTCTTCGTGTGAAAGTGTCTTAATTTTATTAAGTGCTGTACCAATGTTCTTAAGTAAGTCCTTTATATAATTTAAAATAATGTCACGAGAATCTCTATTAAACCATCGTTTTATGGATTGTATATTTGAGTCTCTATCAATAACAAGGTGTCCTTTACGGATGCCTAATTTTTCATTTATTTGAAGTATACTTATTATTTTTAAATTTGTGATTATGGAGTCTATGAATTCCTCATTTATCGAGTCCATTAATTAATTCAACAAAAATAATAATATTTTAATAATTAATTCTTTTAATTAATTCAACAAAAATAATAATATTTATTAATTAATAATAATAAAGGATGGAGTTTATCGATAAATTAAAAAAGATGGTATCTAAAAATCCAGCGGTAGTCTTAATTGTACTTTTTGTGGTAGTACTTGTTGTAGTTATGATGAGCAGAAAAGGTTCCACAAGTAAATTCAATGACTTATTAATTAATAACGACTTGACTCAAATACCTCCCAAAGATTTTCCTCCCCTGGGTGTAGACAATGTAGACAACCTTCCATTACTTCCAGCAACTGTTAAAGAAGAAACTGGTTTAGCAATGGTTTACCCTCAGGGATCAGGTGTAGGTATGTCAGACGCCGATAGCAATTCATTTACTATTTCTAAACCAGGACCACTCCTTACTGATTACACCATACCAGAAGCTTATGGAGAATCATCTCTAGCTGACCCCACTGGTATTAACGGTGCTTCCCAAGGTGTTAGAGTCATCAAATTAAAAGGCACAGGTAATCAACTAAATTTTAAACCACTAGATGAAGCAGAAAAATTAAATTACGCAGCTGCTTACACTTCCGGAGAAGTTCAAAGTGGTAAACAACTTATAAATGGATCTATGTTCATAAATTACGATGACTCATTTAACCCTGAATCACAGTTAGGATTAGAAACATCTCCAGGCCAGTCATCAACCTTAAATAATTGCGAACAGACATATCCCAATGTTGAGAAGTATGGAGAATTCTGTATTACCGATGGTGACATCCCCTATGGAAAAGTTGTAAATGGAAAGGTAAATCCCAGACTTGTATCAAGATGGCAGTCATACACGGGTGATTATTCCCGTCAAAAGGCACTTGCCCCCATCGACGGTGTTCTTTATCCCAAACTTAACATTTTGGAGTAAATTTTTTTTTTAAAAATATAAAAATCAATTTTAATTAAAAAAATATGATTTTTTTATTTTATTGTTAAAAGTATTTGTGTCCTTGACCCGAAAGGAAGTATTCGTTCTTACGAGACCGAAAGGAAGTATTCGTTCTTACGAGACCGAAAGGAAGTATTTCTTAATTTTTTCTTCAACGTGGGGATGATATTTACATCTATATTTTTGTTTATTATAATAACATCTACTTAGCATAATCATTTCTTTCTCAGACAATTCATTATTTTTATTTTTGTTTACCAAAATATTGTAATTAGTAAGTCAAGCCTCCTCAGTGAGCTCAGAAGCAGAATCCTTCTTCTTCTTAACAATCACGGTCTTCTTCTTCTTCTCAACCACAATAGCATCAGAACCAATAGCACTGGCCGCAGGAGCAACAGGTGCTGGCTCTACCTTCTGAACGGCCTTGGGAGTCTTGCTGGTGCTGGCAACATCCTTGGAAGCATCGACCTCAGTGTTCGTGGAAATATAATGGTGCTTGAGGTAACGCTGGAGGTTGAAATACGTTACTGGATCCGTAGGGTTGCCTAGGAGCTTCATAAGTACAGCTCCCTCTGGCTTGTCACCAGGGAGGAACTTCTGACGGTTCTCAGGGTCAGAAAGCTCGTACTTGCGCACGTAGGCAGAAACACCCTTGGTAACCTCATTGCGAGGTACGAGAGTTCCTGGTTCAACACCTAGGAAACGAGCAAGCTCGTCTGAGATAGAAACAGGCTTGGTAATCCCAGAAGGAGTATCAGATGCCTTGCGCTCAGAACGATTGCGGCTCTTCTTGTTGCGAAGCTTGTCAAATTCCTTTGACTGCTTCTCAACGTCCTTAATAAGGTTCTTAACGGTTAGCATAAGGGTCTTGAGCTGAACAGCTTGCTCGTTCATAGAAACAAACACAGCCTTAAGATTGTCAGCAGTGCTCACTGTCATAGTGGTAGCTACGGGGGTCTCAACTTCGGTGGCCATTTTAAATTGCTAATTGGTTAACTTATTATACTAAATTAACTTGTTATTCTTTAAGTAAATTTAATTAATTTAGCTCATTTTTAGTACTAAATTAAATTAATTAAAATAATTAATTAATTCTTAATTAATTATTTGTAATTTTTCCGCGGTAATTAATTTAAAGATTTCAGGATTAATAATTTAAACAAGCAGCACAAGGTAACTCAACTAAAAACAACAATGCCATCAGTAATTACCGCCTCCAACTTCAAGGTTGACTCGGTATCATTCGGCAAACACAAACCCAATACCAACGGAGGATACAACATTGAAATTAGTGTTGGTGATTCAACCAATGAGACACTTCTTCAGACTCCGAAGATGCGCGCTCCATTCGGTATTAGTACCGACAAGACGAACCCTTTTAAGAAGTCTCTTGACGTATCTTTTCAGGGAATTGAGAACTCCGGTAGCATTAAAGCTTTCCGTGATCTTATTGAGAAGATGGACCAGATGGTCATTGATTACGCAATGAACAACTGTAAGACTTTCTTCAAGAAGGAATTGTCTCGTGAAATTGTATCCGATTATTATTATTCTGGAATCAAGTTGTCCAAGAAGGAGCAGTATTCTGATACCTTCAAGTTCAAGCTTCTTTTTCTGAAGCCTAACCCCGAGAAGAATCTTCCCAATGGAAAGTTCCTTACTACTTTCTGGAGTCCGAAGGGAGATGAGCAGAACGACACTTACCTAGACAAGGGTGATTCTGTGACGGCCCTTATTAAGCCTCAGATGCTCTGGGTTGCTAACCGTAGCTTTGGAGTTACGTGGGTCTGTACTCAGCTCCGTGTTCACAAGCAGGTCAAGAGTTCTGGATATGCCTTCAAGAAGGTTGAGGAATCTGATGATGAGGCCGAGGAGGAAGTTGAAGAGTCTGCTGAGGAATCCGAAGAGGAAGAGGCTGAGGAAGAAGAGATCGATGATGAAAATTAAGAATTCAGCATCAAAAATCAAATACTAAAATAATAATAATAATAATAATATAAAAAAATAATAATTAGTTTAATTAAACTAATTACTGTTTTTTTGATGACATCTATAGATAATTTAATAAATGATGCTATACACACGGCTATAGTAAATAATATATTAAATTTGTATAGAGACTCAATCAGGAGTGTGAGAAATCCAAATAGATTACCCAGTGAAGTAATAAATAACATTAGTAGCCGATATTACAATAACCCACCCCAGGGTGGATATATAGTAAATGAAGAGCACGAATATGTTTTTCCAGATAGTGATGATCTATCTGCTATGATTTTTTTGGATGTTGCTACGAGATTTGGAAGTCCGGGAAGTGATAACGGGTTTTCGGAAAAATATAAAAATTACCGAAAAAATAAGATAAAACAAATAGGAAAGTATAAGAAAGTTAAAGAAAATGATCAACTCGTTAACAATGAATGTTCAATATGTATAGAAAATTTTTGTTGTGGTGAATATCAACGAACATTGGTATGTAATCACGTATTCCACAAGAAATGTATCGACAAGTGGTTCAAAAAGGACAAAAATGAATGTCCCATATGTAGAAGAGTTATTATAGAATCTGAATAATTTTAAATAAGACTTTGTTTTTTTAGAAAATTAAATTTAATGAAATACTTTTGATTTTTTGGGTTGGTGGTGTTTTATTTCACATTCATTTTCAATGAATAGTATTAAATTAGAATATGCTTCTAAAACTAAGTCTAGTTTAATATTACAGTCATTTACATTTAAAGATTTATCTAGTAATTCTTCAATTATTTTTACAGTATCTTTAATTGAAAGATTGTCGTTAAAAGTATTAACATTGACATTAAAGTCTATATTTTTCATATAATACTGGTTCATTGAATCTATTTTTTCCATAAAAAGTTTGAAAGATGTTTGAAAAGATGTTGAATTATTTTTAATTTCTTTGAATTCTTTTAGTTTATAAAAATTTTTAACAAGTTTTCTAAATTCATAATCAGAATCAATTTGATCAATTTGTATTTTATTTATTTCTGAAACTAAAAGATCAACATTATTTTCAGAATCATCAATCGGAAGTTTTTTAAATAATTCAATAACGTTGCTTAATTCAGAATCATCTCTTTCGGTTCTTTTCATTTAATTAATTAATTAATTACTTTAAGTAATTAAGTAATTAAGTATTTAAGTAATTAATAATTTTGTAAAAAAGATTAAGAAAACCTATAAGCTAGCTGGTGAGTGTTTATTTTATAGGTACGTAACCACTCTATACATTTATTAATTCTAGTATAGAGTATATTTTTATATAAGAATATGTAGTTAATTGTTACTTTATCGATAAAAAGTTTAAGTACTAAATTTTGAAAATAAGTATCTTTATTATGAACCATTTTTATGGATTCATTTATTGTTTTAATTTGTTCACAAAGTATGCGATTATTAAAACTAGTTAATTTTTTTATTTTTGGAATTTTATTAAAATCAAACTCAGGATAAATTAATGTATGTACACCATGTTCCTTTTTAAAAGGTTCTATAAATATATACTTAATTATTATTTCTCTGATGTTATTCAAAATTTTAGTATTATCGTCAGTTAGTCCAAGAAAAGAATAGCACACCAAGTATCTTTCGGAATTAGAAATTCTACTTGTTTTTGGTTTAATTATTTTAACTTGGGAATAGAAACAACAAAGCAATAAGTAACACATAACTGAATTATGTGTAAACATATCAAAAAATTTTATTATAAACATTCCACCAGTACGTTGAGTATTAAGTGCTAAATAAATTTCAGAAAGTATTAACTTATTTGATAATAATTCTTGGCTATTAAATGTTTTTATATCAAATCCTCCATCAGCTGTTATTAAGTCTAAAAGTAATGGAAATTTTTTATAAACTTTCTTAATAGTCTCATCAATAATTACAATATCGGTAACATCTCCATAAAGGAGGTTATCTTCTTCTAAATACCTATCGTATTTAATATCGTGTTCCTTCTTTTCAATTATTTCAATTGGAAATTTATTATTACTAATACTTAAAAAATTCATTCTCAAATTTCTTTTTCTGCGAATATCTGAAACACACTCTATAAACCCGCCGGGAGCTTCGCAAATAAAGAAACAATTTAATTCAGGTACATTTAGTATTGGTTCAAAAAAAACCATTTCATAGAGTTTAAAATATGCTCTACTTATTACTTGTTTTTTACATATTATCTTGACAAGTTCATATTCGTGGAGATACTTAGCAGCAGCTCTTCTATTACGTTCTAAATTTTTATCAAGGGCATCAATTTTACATTTAGTAAGATCAAGTTCTTTAAAATTTCCATATTCTATATTTTTTAAAGAATCTATATTATTAAATTTTATATGTTTGAATGAAATTGAATTATTAAAATAATTACTTTCTATTTCTTCTTTATCAAAAATTGTAACATAATTCCTAAATTCCATAAAAGACCATCCATTAAATTAATTAATTAATTAAACAGTTTTTAAGTATTTTTCCATTTTTTTAATTTGAACAATTGTTAATTCTTTTTTTGAGGACTTGTTACTTTTTCTTTTACCAAATTGAAATAATTGTGTTAATTGTCTTGGAGCAATATTATCCATTACTCTTCTAACTGGAAACCATCTTCGACGACCATTCACAAGGGAGACCATCCACGTATTACCATCTAATCCTATTTCTTCATCACCTTCATCAAAATTAGATGCGCTTACTTCAGGGGCTCGGCCACTGGTCTCTCTCTCGTATGGAGAATATCTACGACCAGTCCTTTCTGCTGGAGGGTTCAAACGAGCTCTACAATTTGGGCATGTAGCAGATGGTCTATTATTCCATGTATCAATACAAGATTTACAAAATTTATGATTACAAACAGTTGTAGTAGTTGATTCTGGATTTAAACATTCTAAGCAAATAGAACATACATTTTCATCATCATTTCCAAAACGAGTTCTTCTTTTTCTAAAAAACATTTAAATTAGTAATTAATAATAATTACTAATATTATTATTAATTATTAATTACTTAATTAATAATTAATTAAATGGGAAATAAAGTAAGTGTAGAAAGTTCTTTACCCAAAACACCAAAATATGGATCAGTAAATGATCCTGGAACTCCGCGAGATGGGTACTATTACAATCCATCAAAGAATACAATAAAATATAGGGGAAACGATATACCCATATTACCAGGAGAAACAGAATTTAAGAAATTAAAATATGGATACGCAAAAACAAATAAACGTGTCTTTTATCAGGGTAAAGTAATTCCGAATGCTAATCCCCTAACATTTGATGTAGTAACAAGAGACTCTTTAAAATTAATGAGTAAATTGAATGAAGTTAATTTAACTAAATTAAATTCAGTATTGGGTATGGATAAATTTAATAATAAAACGAGACTATATCACAAAGGAGTACGTGTATTAATGAATGAATAAAATAGCATATAAGCCTTGTTATTTGTAGTATTAATTTGTTCTCCCAAATTTATGGAGTCATCATCTAACGAAATCCATAAATTATCTTTTCTGAGAATAGTATAATAATGACCATAATTATGATCACCAGAATGATTAATAATACTTTGTAAGGAGTATTTCATAATTTCAGAAGATTCTGATTCCTTTATTAATAAATTTTCAGTAGTAAAATCAACCTTGGTATTTATTTTAGAACCGTTATCGGAATACCTCTTGAGAACAATAATAAGTTTTTTTGGAAGTTTCCATAAAGATATCTTTTTTTCTGAAATAGTATTACAATTACAGAAGTCGCAGAAGTATAGGTTATCTGGGTCATTGTGTAATTCTTTCTTTAGGTATTTTACAAACAAGTTAGTTAAATTAAAATCATTTATTCCAGAATTATCTGGAACATTTAAATTAATAGTACTGAAGTCTTCAGTAATATATTTACAATTTTTACACTTTTTACAGGTTATGGATAATTTTGTTTTTCCGTAGTAATCCTTGTTATCAAATAATTCTATAAAATTTAGTAAAAATTCGTGAGCATCATTTTGTTGATACCTCTTAAAATATTTATTTTCACTTAGGAAGTAATCTATAAATTGAGAAATGTTAATCTTTTTGAGAGTAACTTTATTATTATCCTGATCAGGCTCATTTAAAAATGTAACTAATTCTTTAAAAAGGTCATTAGATTCTTTATTTGCTTTGAAACTTGCTATTTTATTTACAAATTCAGAATCATTTATAAAACATTGAATTACTGAATTTATATAACACGTATTACCTAAATTAAAAAGCCCAATTAATTTCATTTAATTCAAATTATTACTAATAAAATTACTTAAAAGTTTAAGTATTCTTTAATTAATAAATTGAATGGAATCTGATTCAGGTAATTCTTTAAAAAAAAGTAAGTTGTATACGAAGACAGGTGACACTGGTTTAACAAGTTTATACAATGGTTCAAGAGAACGAAAAGATAGTGAATATTTTTCGTGTTTGGGAGATTTAGATGAATTAAATTGTAATCTTGGAATGGTAAAAGCGATATTTAAAACTGAAATGGAAAAACAAGATGTAAAAATATATAACGCTCCAGGTGCTGGAGCAATGTTCTACAAAGATCAGAAATGCGTAGATTCAGGTAAATATTATGAATGGTTCGCTTTAGAAAAGTATATAACAGAGATTCAATGTAACATTATGGATATTTCTTCACTTATAGCAACTCCTCCAATAAACCAAAATACTGATATTATTGTATGGATATCTAGAGTTGGTCTTGATAATAAAATAATTAATTCAATGGAAAAATATATAGATCGTCTTGATTCTTTGTTACCACCTATTAAAAATTTTGTATTACCATCTGGAAATCAGTTACTTGCTCAAGTTCATATATGTAGAGCAATTTCACGTAGATGTGAAAGAAATTATTTATCAGTTGAAAACAAACTTAAGTTTATACCACACGGTTTATCTGTAAGAAACTTAATGGAAAATAAAGTTATTGAAGAACAATATTCAATTGTTAGAATATATCTTAATAGACTTTCTGACTACTTTTTTGCTTTATCAAGATTTGTAGGAATGACGTTAAATTTACAAGAAGATTTATATTCAAAAAATAAAATAGTTAATTGAACTTTTCCCCTATCGATAACTTCAGGTGAATTCATTATTTATTTTACAAAAATTTAAAATACTTTAATTAATTTAAATAAGTTAATTAAAGAATTAATTAATTAATTAAGAAATGATTAGAGCGGGTGTTGTTAATAAATTAAAAGAAGTTTTTGAATCAATTGATTTTAATTTATTAAGTGAGGAGAAGGACAATTTA
>Ga0209086_10002331_pt1 | contig 14899 bp, 18 predicted proteins | sample M_130207_XF_Meta_FD_187312 | JGI IMG/M metagenome (GOLD analysis project Ga0209086, IMG submission 187312) | Freshwater microbial communities from Lake Montjoie, Canada to study carbon cycling - M_130207_XF_MetaG (SPAdes) (version 2) | ecosystem: Environmental > Aquatic > Freshwater > Lake... | reverse complement strand
ATAATCTGCCGCTTGCATTCTTTCTTCTGGTGCTATTTCTGCCGGTCTTGCTGGTACTTCAGCTTGTCCAGCCACAGCAGGAGCGTTGATAGCGGTTCCGAGCGCCGTTATATCGGCTAACTGTTCGCCGCGGTACTTCTCGCCTAACGCTTTCTGTTCTTCTTCCCCTTTTTGTTGCGCCATAATGCTAGTAAAACCTTGCAGCATTTTAGCCAGCCCCGCCGAGGCAGGTACATGCGCCTCAATGCCGTTATAGCTAAAGCGTTCCGAAGGCTGCATTGATTGAGCTTGCAACATTTCGGCCATCTTTTGCTGCTGATTAATACGCCGCTGCTCCGTCTGGTACGGACTCGGGACGTTAAAATCGACCGTGGTATTTGCCATGATTTATCCCGGAGAGTAACCGCTATTAAGGTAATCCGCATTTCCAACGGGGGAAGTCTGACCTTCAAATACCGGCGCGGGTGCTTGCGAAAATGGGTCTTTCTTTTTCATCATTTTAGCCATGTCCATCAAACCCATGCCCATACCGCTTGCAGGGGTTCCCGGCATCTTGAAAGTATCCTGCGGCATTTGTTCAGGGTTTTGCAGCAGAGCAGCCAATGCCAGGCGCTTTTCGTCAGGGTTAAAGTTGTGGTATTGGTTCATGTCAACATCCCATAATCAACCATCATATAACCGCTTGGATGGTTAATAATTGCCTCTGGTATTACTTGTTTAACTTCATCTGCCATTACGCCTATCTGGTGTTCGCCAAATATATCGTACTCGTAAATGCCAATGCCTAGCGGGTGCGTACCGATGCGTTCAATGTTTGATTTTAGGCGGCGGTCTGAGTATGCCATCGCGCCAGCTTTCAATCCCGCTCCGGCAAGTCCATAAAGCCCCGCATTTTGTGCGTTTGCGTTAGCAGATTGAATGCCGTAGTTTTGCATTGCGTTTTGCCCTTGAGCCATAGAGCCTTGCATAATGGGAGCCGGGGTGACTTGCTGCCCCTGATAGCCTTGAAACTGTGGCATCTGAATCTGACTGCCGGACATTAGGCCGGTTATCTCATTAAGCGGTTGTTGCCGCAAAGCAAGCTGCCGCTGTAATTCGGCTTGTTGCGCCGCGTTTTCGCCTCCCATTTGCGAGGTGGCCTGATTAAAACCTTGAGCGTTTGCGCCTATGTCAAGATTCAAACCCTGCAAAGCGGCTTGTGACATCATGTCGTTTTTTTGCTGGTTCACGTCCAGCATTGCATTTTGGTACGCTTCGCCTCCTGGCACTAGCCCTTGATTTGCCAACCGCGTGCGGGTTTGTGCATCCATGCGCTCGATCTGCGGTTGTAGCCGAGCCATAATAGCCTCTTGCCCCGTAGTGCCAGCATTCACAGGCATAGCAGCCACGCCCGAGGTGTCGAGCTTGGTTCGTAGCGGCCCGCCGGTAGGGTTAAAAGCAGTACCTAAAACACCGCTGGCAGTAGACGCCCCCCGCTCCCCAAGGTTAGCTAATGCCCCTTGAACACGCTGCTGCGCCTCAAGCGTCGATTGTGCGGTAGGTGTTAGGGTTTGGGTTACCGTAGGTTGATCGCCGTTCCAGCTTACCGTTTGACCGCCCAAAGGCCCAACGATGTTAGGGTTATTCATGCGCCCAGCAACACGGGCAGCATCCACGTTTGCAGCGCCCTGTGCTACTGCCGCCCCCGTGTAATCGGGTGTTGCCGGTGCTTGCGGCGCACTTCCTTTATCGAACATTCCACCCATATTATTGCTCCATTCGTTGTTTATATCTCGGCGCAAGCCACCGCTCGGCATCCTTACGCAACAGCCCATAAATGCAAGTATCGCCCTTCGGCGTGGCATCGCGCATCACGCCCTCTAGCTTTGCCCCAAGGTGTAGCGCAAAACGCCGCGAAGCTCTGTTTTTCCGGTCAATAACACCCGTTACCCGTTTGCACTCTAACTGCCTAAAAGCGTAATCCATTATCACGGCAATAAAAGTCGGCGTCATTTTCTCTGCCGCAATGTGCATACAGATCGCCGGAGGCGTGTAACCGTTAAAAACAACGCCCGCCATCAATTCCTCGTCATTATTCACAAGCCCAAAAGCTACAAAATCCGTCCACTTGCCGCCTGAATCCAGTTTGCTGGCAACGTAACGCCCAATGGTTTCTTTTGGTTCGGTGATTATTCTCATATCCCCGCCCAGCCAACTTGATAAACAACGTCCGTTGCCGCCCACTCTATTTGTAACCCACTGGAGCTGCTTTTAAGCTGTATGCCTCCGCAGTACCCTAATCCCGTTATCCCTTGCCAGTTATTTGTAATTTGTAGCCCCGAACCCCATAACGCAGTTCCCCAAATACCAGAACCCCAAAGACCTACGTAGGTCGGACTAAACGACAAACTAGCGGTTGTATCAGCGGTATTAAAATCCGTATTCATACCAACAAAAACAGCAGGCACTCCGTTCGTAAAAATGCTTGGCCTAGCGCGGGTAAAGTATTTTTTTACGCCACGCGACTCGTAGTAATTAAAGGCTTGCAGCACATTTGTCTGGATATTGCTTGTGTCATCTACGTAGGTCGAATCCCACGCCTTGCAAACAACGCCATTCCCGCCAAAATACGGATCATCATTAAATGTTTCCCAGCAATTAGCCGCCCAGCCGGTAAAGTTACACCAGCTTTTTGTGATGTTGTTCATTACCCACTGCTCTTGGCGTCCAACCGAGACAGGTATATTTATCCACAAAGCATTATTTTTAGAGGAATACAGTATTTCCCAGCCAAAATTATTCCCATATTCGGTGGTTGCCGTTGTAATTGCGCCTTGTATTTTATTGCTTAACGCAACGCGAGGGTCTAGCCTTGAGCTTTGCAAAGCGGAGGCCAAAGGCACAAGACCGTCATAAGTAATTAGCAACAAGTCGCCGGAATACTTCAACATGCAACGGTTACCGATAGGAGCGCCGAGCCGCCATACTCCAGCCAGCGCCCAAGTTGCCTCGCTCGATGGGTCTGTGCCGCGCCAAACTATGACCTCGCCGTTAGAGGTAACGAATACGAGGTTATCATCTGCGCCATAACCCGCATCGAGCGTCCATGTATCGAAGTCCACCAACGAGCCGCCGTACTTGGCAATTTGGCTCATATCCAACACTTGCGCCGCCCCTCCCACCGCGCCCGTTGGTAAATACCATGCTTTTAACGTATCTTTTTGGATAAACCAAACGCGGTTTTTAAACAACGAAATGTTGCTTAATGTCGTAGTCGTGACGCCCGTAATTGGTATTGCGGAAATAGCCGTAATGCTTTCCCACGTCGAATTATTGTAGAGCAGCGGAGCATCCACCCCGTTCACGCAATACAAGTAGCTTCCCGCAGCGGTGGTGACGTTTATATGCTCCCAGCGTGCGTTACTAAGCCCCGTCTTGACAGCCGCCCCTACAGCGCCCTGTGTAGTTACGTCATATACCGAGTCTATAGCCCAAGCGAACAGTTTTTCTACGGTTCCCGTTGAATAATTAATAAGCGTTTCGACTTGCCCAGAGATGCCGGTAACCCAGTTTTGATAACCGCCGCGCAATACGATATTGCTAACGGAGGGAAAAAAGTTGGTTAGACGAACCGCATCGATTGGTTCCATATTTGCTATGGAGTCCCGCGCATTCCACCCCCCCACGGGGGCGGGAATAGAGGCGACCCTTGCCGCGTTGCGCTGAACGAGGGGACGGGCCACTAATTTGCCCCGTAACCGGAATCGGGAATGTTATCGTACCCGATTAAAACTGTACCCGGACGCGGCGCAAAACTTAGGTTTGCCGAGGACATATCAAGCGCCATAGCTGCTTCAAGCTCAGAGGAATAGTTCCTGTACATTGCCGTGGTATCAAAGCCTTTACCTTCAAAATATTTTAGCTTTGTGAACAACACCATCAGGCGCGAGGGATAGATACAGGTATCGGTGTCTAACGTAAAGCTGGTTTTTGCCGCGCCGCCAGAGCTTAAAGCCCAGCCATTAGAACGGTATTCGTACCCAAGCAATTCGGCATTAGAAAACCCAGGCCATATTTGGAAATATGAACCCAAAAGCCGCCACCGGATGCGCGGGCCAGTCGAGATGTAGCCCGAGAGCAGCCATTCCCACTGTTGTGCGTTCTCCGGCCCCAGCATCTCCCAATGCTTTGACTTATCCCACATCGTGCGGGGGACAAGGCTCTCGTAATCATCGGGCAGGTCGTAGCGCATTTTCTGGAAGTACGCCGCACCTGTATTCGCAGCCGCGAAGTCCTGATTTACCGTTACCTGAGTCAAGCTATCGACCGAGCTTATAAACGTGTTTTGGTTTATGCCCGTTCCCGTTACTTGGTAAGTCGTATCCAGCCCTGCGGTCGTAGGGATGCCGGTGATCGTTCGCGCGGCCGTAGTCCATGTTCCGGTTGTCGTCAAATATTCGGTGCTAAACAACTTTTGTTTAGTCATTTCGCGCCAGTCAAACTTCCGCAGCAACTCGTAGCCGCAAGCATTCATCAGGGCAAGAATCTGAATTACATCCTGATTCGTGTTGCCAACCACAGAGCTAGGAGTGGAGACGCCTAGCTCATTTGTTACCTGCTGCACCAACTGAAGCACCGAACTCGACATAATTACGCCTCTTTTTTGGGTCTGCCTGCCTTACGTTTTTCGCTCAACAGTTCGGCCATTTGCGCCTTCAATTCATCCAATTCAGTTCTTGTTTTTGCCAATTCCGTGGAGCTTTCCGTCTGGTTCTTGCTCAACAGGTAAGCCCGCGCCTTATCCCGCAAGCCCGTAGCGCCCATCCCCACTCGTTGCAATTGCCCATCCGAGGCGGTCGCCACTTGCTCAACGGTCTGAAACTTGAGAATCTGCAACTCTGCCATTTGGTAATCGTCGAACTCCTCCGGCTGGTCTTTGTTCCAGTCCGGGAGGCTAGTCCCTATCACTTGCCCGGTATCGGACTTCATCTGAAAGTGCAACCACTGGCGCGGGAACCGAGCTTTGTGATCTTCACGGACAGGCTGATCTATCACGTTTGTTTTATCGCCAGGAACAATAATACGGACAAAGGGTTTGTCTTTGTACGGCTCTTTTTCGTAGGTGTAAAACTCAACGTGCAAGTGCTGATCTCCGTTACCAATGTCGCTGTCTAACATTTTTCTTCTCCTGTGGGGATTAGGTTCGTGTACCGCTCAAGCTGTACCACTTTGTTGCCGATACCGCAAAAAATATGCTGCTGTAATTACTGGCAATGGAAGCCGATGTGGTTTGATTAATTGTCGTCGCCGCCTCGTAAGGATAAACCTTGAGTGTATTGGCGCCGGAATTGGCTATAAATATCGTCTCCCCCTGTTGCGTGGGAGGAAGCAAAACGCCAGTCCCTGCGGCTGCGGTATCAACGGAGTTATAAACCCGCGTCAATTGCAACGCATTGGCCCTCGTTGAACCTGATGCTGTCAATCCATCAACCCCATCGCCGCAAATGGCAACCGTCATTAGGGAATTGGCCCCCGCGCCTAATACTCTGGACGGGATTGTCACTTACGCGCCGGTCATCGTTGCCCAAACGGTAGACGAAATTCCGAAGCAAAGCATGGTTTTGCCATCAGCCAGCGTAACCGAGGAAGCCGCCGCGTTCATCGTTGAGCCGGTCGGCGGGTAGACGCTAATCGTCTGCCCCGAGTCGTTCCGAATGCCAACAATTGCGCCCATTTCCGTGGGTTGCAGCTTTACGCCGGTAGAAGCCGAACTGGTCGTTATTTTGTTAAAAACCGCCGACAGTTGCAGCGCATCGGTGGCCGAGGAGCCAACCGCGACAAGGCCAACCGTGCCATCGCCGCAAATGGTTGTCGTGGAAAGCGGGGAGTTACCCGAAGCAAGAACTCGTGAGGGAATAGCCATTTTTTAAATCCTTTGCGTTAAGGGGAATGTCATGGCTTTCGCCATTGCGTACAATAAACCAGAACCGCAGACCTCGATTACCACATCTTCCTGCGCGAACTCTCGCGCAATGTTCTGGAAGTCTTTTACTTGCTGGCACATCCAAGGAGCCGCTTTAAACTTTTGCTCGTGAATAGTCGCCGTTATTACGTTCTCGCCGTCATTAGACTCCTGCTTATAAGCGTGGTGCTTATCGTCCGAATAGCTGGAGTCCATCCCGAATAGGTAAATGCGACGATACCCTTTCAACTTTGCAAGAACCATTGCCAACATGCCGACCGTTGTAAAACCGCCCATAAGGTGTACGGGACGGTCTTTCTCGCTTTCTAGGTACTCGTACACCCCCTCCGTCTGAACGTGGACTAGATCGACGTTAAAGCCGTCCAGCGCGTTAAATATGCAGGGATCGCATTGCGAGGCGATGTAGAACTGGGTTTCCTTGCGCGGGTGCTGCAAAAACCTGACGTTTTCCGGTCTAGCGTCTAGCATAACGTGGCCGTCCGGGACTATGCCGCGTTCAATAAGCCAGTCATAAGTGCCGTTCATTGACCAGACCCGAGCGCCATTCTGATACCGCGCTTTTAGCTGCGGGAAGGACTCATCAAGGCTAGGAGCGCCGCCAACAATGCAAACGCTTTCCTCGTTCGGCTCCGTATCGAAATCGAACCAAGAAAGCTGTCTTTTGCAAGACAGCCCCACATTCCCCAGCATTACGCTGGGGAGTGTGTTTCCAACTACATCTAAAACTGCATCAACCATTAGGTGATTTGGCTTTGCAGGTGCGGACGGTTAATCGTCACCGTGACCGTCGAAACGGTTGCGGCAATCGTAGCCAGGTTTGCCGAACGAGCTGCGACAACTTGCAGACCCGCAGAGGCAAGAACCTTAATACGACCGGCAGTAGCAGACAGGAAAAGCGTCACTTGCGGAGTAACCGCGACTGCCGTTTTCTTGATGACCGCATTACCAGCGATTTGATACCAGCCGAACGTGCCAGCCAGATTTGCCGACATAGCAACCGCTACGGGGCAAGCCTGAACAGCAGTATTGACGGATAGCGCGGTTTGATAAGTCGTCGCGTTGTAGCTAACCAACGAACCGACCACCGTTGAAGCTACCCCAACCAGCAGGATAAACTCGCCCTCGCCATAGGTCGGATCGTCAGCACGCACGATCTTACCAAGGACGTTAGGCGGGGTGGGGATAACGGTAGTAACACCCGTCGAAACGCCACTAGGCGAAGTAACACCCGTGTCGATGTTTGCGATCTGAAGCAGACCGGCTTGATTTTCTGCAAAAGTGTAGGCCATGTGTTTTCTCCTTTAGGCGATCAACACGCCGCAAAACTGCGGCCCGCTGCTCGTCAAATTGCCCGCCCACCCGATCAGCTTAACGATGGCGTCCTGATTGACCGCCTGCCGTTCGCCGCCAATCGGAACGAAGTTACGGTCTGCGTGCGGCCTGAACATCATATATTTCGTGTTCAAAAACCACATGTGGCTTGCAGTAGCAGCCGAACCGATACCGCCGTCCAGCACCACATCGGAAGCCATACCAGCGCCATAGTATTTCAGCGAGGCGAAACCAGCACCGGCAGACGAATTACCGCTATCCGAGATGCGCTGAATCGACTGCAAGGACTGGAGATACAGACGGTAAAAAATATTATCTGCAACGATCAGGTCAGGCTTATCGGTTCCGCGAATCAGTTGCACGGCCAGAGAATCCATGTACTGCTGAATGTTGGAAGCCGTAACCGCAGCACCGCCGTTCGTTACGCCCGAATAGGCCACGGACTGCCAAAACGAGTAAGTTGCACGGTTGATACCGCCGTAGGTTCCCGACGAAGGAGCATCAGGAACGGCAGCGCCGAGGCCCGTGATGTTCTTTCCGCTGTTGCCGGTTCCGTCCAGATAAATATCCCCACCGATACGGTTAGCCAGTTGCGCTTCGGCCACATTCATGCGACCGTCGAGCAGGTCGATGATCGCCTCTTTGCCGCTGTTTTGGATCATTTCCAGACCGCTAATCGAAACCGCCGACGCATACTGGGTGATACCAAACTGCGCCGCCGAGATGGGGCTGTTTTGCGACACGTTCAGCACTTCATAGCCACTATAGCTATTGGTGTTGTTCGTTGTCGAATCGTTGTACATAATCTCTTGCAGGATTACGTTACCGCCGGAGAATGTTTTGACATTCCCGCGTTCTTTCAGGCGGCGCAAGAGTGCGTTGTTGTTTGTTACGTTGTCTGCCAGCTCACCCGAGCGACTTTGAATGTTGGTCGCAATGATGTCACTAACAGAACTATTGGCAAAAGCCATTTTTTAGCTCCTTAGAAAGTGAATTAAAGTCGGTCGCTTAAGCCCTCAAACTGCTCGGCAAGTAACGTCCGACGATCTTGCGCTTTGGATTGCGTAGCTGCTCCGGGTGTGGAGCCTCGCACACTAACCGCCGCCGCCCTTGCCGCTTTCGCGGCCTTATCAGCACCAGCCCTTTTCGCCGCTTCCGCTTGAGCTTGTTGGCCCGCGTGAACGGTTTCAAAAAGACCTGGATCAAGGCGTACCGCTTTTTCGTAAGCATCTTGCAAATCGGTCGCAACGCCACTCTGTAGGAGTTGGATCATTACAGGCCGTGCTTCTTCAAAATGCTCTGCTTTTTGGGAGAATTGATTTATCTCCCCCAATAAAACTTGGTTCTGCTGCTGCTCCTGCTGCTGCTTCCAGTTCTGTACCTCGCCACGAACAGAATTTAGTTCGTTTTGAAGTGCATAAAACTGCGGATCAACAGGGGTTTGTTGTGGCAAACCACCCATATCGGACAAATTTACGCCATAACTCTGTGCAAGTCTAGCGAAATATTGCTGCTTTTCATGGGGTTGGCTAGTTCGCAGGATATGGTCGGCCTCCATGAGCGCCTTAACCGCTTTTGGCGCATCGATTCCCAACCCCGTAATCGTCTGCATATACGGCGCAATTATCGATTGCATCTCATCGGCGTATTGCGCTTTTAACTTCAGCGGCTCAGTACCCGCTTTCATCTGTTCTTCCCGCTGGTAAGCGTATTCCTTTAGCTTATCATCAGCGCCTTGCCAGACCTCGTGGTAATCCTTTTTCCAGCTTGCGGGCGGGCGTTTCCAGACGGGTTCATCGACTACCTCCGGGGCTGCTGGAGCCGCTTCAGGCGCGGCTTTCGCATACTTGCCCGTATCGTCGCGTGCACGTGCGGGTTCAACCGCCGGAGCCGCTTCTACCTCATCAAACTGCTGTGCAAGCAAATCACGCCTTGCATCTGCATTCTCTACCGGAACAATTTCATTTAGGTCTGCCATTTCTTTACTCCCTGTGGGGGTTTAACTACGGGTAAAACGAATATCATCACGCAGCTTGTTAAGTATTTTGTTCGCTTGCGAGTGCGTCATATTTGACAATTGCGCTTTTAATACCTCTTTGCGGGTGTCCTGAACGGGTGCGGGTTTGCTCTCCATACGCTCATTCCCTACCTCAAAACAGTTATGTTCCCGCAAGTGTTCCCTGTGTTTGCTGCGGCTGGTGATCATGCTGCCATCGACCATAGACTGATACGGCTGGATGTCCGGCATGATGTAGTGGTGATCTGGTTCATAATTGCCTTTTTCTACCGCTACGCCATCGATGTAAATCCATGTTTTTCTCATAGCAAAGTCAAAACCTCCTCATCATCAAGCTCAATATACTCGTTCAATAGCCATTCTACCCTTTCCAAATCGGCCATAAAAGCGCCAAAATCTATAGGAGGATTGGCCGTTTTTTGGATTGTGTTGCTAATATACGGTTCAACGATTGCCGCTGCGACTGTTGGCCGACCTTCGACCAGTATTTCATAAGCCTCCTCAATTTGCTTTCTACGACGAATTTCCGCATTTCGCTCTCCCTTTATCTTCTTTTTGCGGTAATCCCCATCGTGAAAGTCGGTAATGAAAATGCTTGTTTTAAGACTTTCTCCGGTAATAACAGAGCCAGCGCCCGTTAAATTCCCTGTCGTGTCATAAACTCGGAACCGCGCCGCAGTCCCATCTACGGTAGAACCTGATCCAATCAGTGTTCCGCTTGTATCGTGCGGAACCGGCCCCGCCGAGCGGAATGCCGCACCAATGACCACCGACCCTGCCCCGACCAGGCTTCCGGTAGTGTCGTGGGGAACAAAGCGTTTTGCCGCGCCAGCAATCGTGGATCCAGCCCCGGTCAGCGTCCCCGTGGTCGGGTGTGGCGTGTTGTGGCGAGCAACTCCAGACAGGGCCGCGCCCGCGCCTGTCAGGGTTCCGGTGGTTGCATGGGCGCGGAATCGGCTTGAGGTTCCAGAAACCGCAGACCCTTGGCCGGTCAACGCTCCGGTGGTCGTGTGCGGAACAGCAACGGGTGAGCGGTTAGCCGACCCGACAATGACCGACCCCGCCCCCGTCAGAGTGCCGGTAGTCGGGTGTGCGCGGAACCTTCTGGAAACGCCAACAACGACCGATCCAGGCCCCGTAAGCGCCCCGGTGGTTGTATGAGGGACGGCGGCGGGGGAATGGTTAGCTGACCCTGCAATTGTCGAACCGGAGCCGACCAGAGCGCCCGTGGTGGCGTGAGTTCGGAACCTAGTTGAAGCCCCTACAACTACCGAACCGGGGCCGGTCAGAGCGCCCGTCGTGATGTGGGCTACAAACCTGTTTGCCGCCCCAACGATGGCCGAACCGGAGCCAATTAGCGCCCCGGTAGTTGCGTGGGTTACTCCGCCCCCGCCCCTTGGTACTGTCGGATCGGACAGTACAATATCATTCGGGTTTGTTTCCCCTGTGTAGAGGAAAATATCCGGCATGACTACACCGCGACTACGGTATCAGTCGTTGTTCCGGCTACGTCCGGGGAACCCGGCAGGTACGCCCTACAGAAAAAATACCCCGCGTTGCTGCCAACGGTAAACGAATAGTTCCCGCTGGCATCGCTGTAAGTGGTTGCAATGTACGTTTGTGTGGCATCTGCCTTAAACAAATCCACTCGGCAATTTGGCAACGCAACGCCGGAACTGTCCTTTGTGACCCCCACCGGGGCCACGGTGTTGATTGTAAAATTGCCTTTATATTGAGGCCGGATAAATTCCGGTACTTTTTTGAGCCAATCGCCGGGAGTTCTACCCAAACTTTTCGGATGACGGTAAAGAGTCCGCACAGCCCCGTGGCCGGCCATCATAACCCCTGGGTTTCGTCCTCTGACGAACTGCGCGCCCATTACTGGCTGCTAAACCCTACGATAAGCATATCCGTGCCAGAAATTAACAGCCCACCGTTTTCGCCTACGTTCAAGTTGACCCGGTTGATTTGCGAAGTCGTTGTCCAAATCCCCGCGCCGGTAGTGATGCTAGGCGCAGTAGCGGCGGTTTCGCTTACGTCCGCAGATTGATAACTGACACCATGAGCCTGACCGTTGAGGTTGCGGACATCAAACACCATCAGCGACCGGGGGCCAGCAATGGCAACCGCAGACACGACAATCCCCGCAGCGGACGTAGCAACGGCGGTCTTGGTCGTAAACGTCCCAGCCGGTGCCAACGTGCTGACCGTGTAGGAATAAGCGGTTGTACCCGTATCACCGTTAAATTGCAGTCGAGCGAAACCCGAAACCGTATACCCCGCAACGCGCACATAGATACGCAAAAACGGGTCTGTGGGAATTGACACGGAAGGCAAATCCGCCGCGTTTGCGGAAAGCGAGGTGTAGCTGGTAGCGGTTGTCCCGCCCCACGCTGCCATTGCGGTGTTAATCCACCGCCGCGCACGTTTCTTTGATTCGTCCCATTGTTCATCCAACGGAACGTGCCACGGGATAACCCGACTCGTCATGCTGCGGCCCCCATGTTCATATCAATCAATGCGAACTGGTGGCAGGTAATCGAGTTTGCCGCGTTTGAAACCGACCAAGTGCCAAACAGGTCAACGACGAACGCCGCCGTACTATCAAAACCTGTCCCGACCACCGGGGCCGTGTTGTAGGGCAGCACATGGCTTGTCGCGCCGCCCGCAGTAGGCAACGGAGCGCCGATTACCGCTTCAGAAGTCCACAGCCCCTGCCCGATCACGTTTGCCGTAGTGGTTGCGCCAACGGCGCGAACGGTAATGTCCACATCCAGCACCCACCCAACGTTTGTTTTGGCGACAATGTTTAGCGTCATTGCGCCGCCGTTGAACACAACCACCGAACCAAACCGCATATCCAGCGTCAGCGTTCCCGGCGTAGTAACCACCGTGCTGATCCGGCCTGAAGCGCGCAGCTTGAACAGTTTCCCCGCCGAGGTAAAGTAGTTCGCGGGCAGGGTTGGTTTTGCAATCGCGGGGAGCAGCGAAGTCGCAACCGTGCTGGTTGCAAGCGCAGTTCCGTCAATCGGTGAGTTGTTAAGGGTTTGTAGCCAAGATACGCCGGGCATTTTTCTTTCTCCTTAAGCCGACAACGCGGCGTATGTCAGGGATGAGCAGGACACGGTATCCCCCGGCGCGACAGTCAGGCCGTTGGTCATGTTGATGTCAGATGCCGAGGCTGCGACCGCGCAATGGATCACGATTACCGCGCCCGATGCCTGAAGCGTTGCAAACGCAACCGGCGAGGCGTTGCCTGTGGCGTTCGTATCGCTGGTGATTGCGCCTGCCGTTGCCGTGCCGCCCGAAGACGCACCAAACGGCGTGGCGTTCAAACCGAGCGTTGCAACCGCCGTTCCTGGAGATCCAACCGAACTGGGCGAGATCCTGAACACCAGGCTGCCGGCTGCGCCAAGCAATGTGGTGACCGCGTTAGTCGCCGCGTCTTTTGCTGCCGTCGAGTGTGTTACCGCCATTTGCCGCCTCCATTATCTGCTCGTGCTGTTCTGGGGTCGTTTTCCCCGTCAATACGATGTTTTCGGTCGTGCCGTTTTTGCGCGTAACCGTTACCACCGCCCTTAATTCGCCACCCGAACCCATAAGGCTGCTCATTGTACCCCCGCAACGCGACCGTCAAGGCCACGGATGATTGTTTTCGGTTTTGCCAGCGTCTCCATCACGCCACGCAGCGCCGCCAAGGTTTGCCCGTGCATATCTACCATTTGTGCCGCCGCCGCATCCTGCGTCCCTGTTGCTTGCATTTCACTTGCCGCCGCCTGCTCCGCTGATTGAGCAGCTTGGTCTAGGCTTGCTTTTGCGCCTATTTGCGCCACCATTATCTTAGTCGCCGCATCCAGTTCCGCTTTCCACCGCTCAAACTGCTCCTTGCTTGCCAGTTCTTGCGACTTCATAGCCATTTCGTGCTGCATTTTCTGGTCTTCAATCTGCGCTTGCATTTGCGCCAATTGCATATCGGCTTGTAGTTTAGATTGGTGTATCTGGCTATCCAGTTGAGCCTTCATTTGCGCGGCTTGAGCATCGGCCTGTACCCGCATTTGTTCGCCTTGCGCCGAGGCTTGCATCTTGGCTTGCTCTAGCTGCTGTTGCGCCTGAATCTTCATCATTTCCGGGTCAGGTCGCTGTTGCGGGTTTTGTTGGCTTGCTACGGCTTTTTGCTTCAATTGCTCCAGCGCCACGTCTAGCGTTCCCTCTATCGGTTTGGCTTGTTTAAAGCCGCCTACGCCGAATTTCATAAGCTGCACGAGCATCGGCACGAGGTCTGGCGACTGCTGACCCACGGGGAGCGCCTCCTTTAAAAACCCGCCAAAAGCCGAAAGAAACTCTACCCGGTCTTTTTTGTTTTGCTGTTCGTCAAGTTGCACAAGGCTATCGGCATCAACTTGAATGCGGAAGTTACGCAAAGGACTATCTTGCAGCATCATCAACGCTTGCGGCACTAACGCTTGGTCGGCCTCGCTCATCTGCTCCGCAGCGGAGTATTCGAGGATGGTTTTAGGCTGGAATTTAGAGCAAATTACTTGCGCTTTTAGCCTGATAAGCTCCGAGGCAAATAGAGCAACTTCCTCCTGCATACTGCGAAGCCGCAGACCGGCATACTGGCCTTTGATTTGCTGCGCGGTAGCGGTTTCGGAAGCGGCTGTCTGGCCCCGGATAATGTCCGATATGCCGGTAATCTCGTAGATTTGCGCCTTTATATCCTCCCGCGCTTTGTAGCATTGCAGCAAGGCATTTGACAGAACATCAAGAGGAAGCAAATCAATACTGCCCTTCAACCCGCCCTTTTCGCTAAATGCCATCCACTTATCAACGGGAATAAGAGCGTTGTTTTCGCCCTCCGTCAAAAGCCTTTGCAGGCTAGGTTGACTAGCGTCATATACACCACGAACTCGCAACGCTTTAACCAGCCCGTCAATGCGGTCTGAAAGGATGTCAAGCTCGTTTGCTTGGTCTTGGTACAGGATGAAGTCAGGAACCGGAACCAGAGTGTCTGAGGTGGTGGTAGAAAACAGCGGCCCAGGACAAGGAAAGAACCCCTCCAACTCTAGCGGATCGTCGCGCTCATCGATAATGGTCGGATTGTTCTTTGACAGCCAATAGACCTTTCCGCTTTCTTTGTCCCAAAGTTCGCATATTTTGGCGCGGGTACGCTCTTTAGTGCTTTGCCCGTAGTTTGTAAGCGTTTCGGGGCCGGAGTCCAAAGCGATCTTTTTACCCTCTTTTTCGCCAAATCGCTCAATAAGAGCTTCGCGGCTCATGTACACCCAGCGCCAGACGCAAGTTACCTCCTCCCAAGTACGCGCAACAGAATGACCAAAATCCTTCCAATGAACGTAATCCGTGGGGGCGCACTCGTATTCAATTTCCTCCTGCGGTTCGGTTTCGCCAGCGGTGTAATCCTCATTTTCAGAGGCTTCGGCTTGTTCGTTTTCAACGTCCTCCGTAACCTGCAACCCGTCCTCTGGTACGTCTTGCTGCCTGACGTGTGGCTCGTACCGTACCCAAGCTATCCCGCGCCCGCCCAGGAACCTATCCTCAACCGCGTGCTTCATCGTTGCGCGGAAGTCTGG
>Ga0209086_10002329_pt1 | contig 14902 bp, 19 predicted proteins | sample M_130207_XF_Meta_FD_187312 | JGI IMG/M metagenome (GOLD analysis project Ga0209086, IMG submission 187312) | Freshwater microbial communities from Lake Montjoie, Canada to study carbon cycling - M_130207_XF_MetaG (SPAdes) (version 2) | ecosystem: Environmental > Aquatic > Freshwater > Lake... | reverse complement strand
TACCTGAATTCCCCGTATTTGTACCTGAATTCCCTGTATTGGGCTCAGTCTTACCTGTATTTGGGCTCGTATTTGGTTGATTTTGAGCCGTATTACCCCCTACAGGTGAGCCAGACGGTTGATTTCCACCTTCAGTTGGTTGATTTGTACCTGATGTGCTTCCTCCTTCTGTCTTATTAGTCCCTTGAGATGAATTAGTTGTTGTTCCACCTCCTTGAGTTTGTCCTGATGCTCCACCTTCTTGATTATTTGATTTACTTCCTGAATTATTCTGTCCATCTTTGTTTTCTTTTGAACTTCCCCCACCACTACTGTTATCTGATGAGTTATTCACACTATTTCCTAACGCAGTTCCTGCACTTTGAGAACTAACAGTACTAATTGAACTCGTTACGGACATTGTTGCCGCTGCGGTTACACTTGTTAGAGTTGAAATAATGTTATTGGTTATTATTGTGTTTGTTTTTGTTTGTGTTTCTGTTTTTAATCCTTCACAAGGTTGTGATGATGCTGCTGATACGGAATACATCCACAATGAAAATGCCCCGTTTTGAAAATCGGCTTGAGTAAACGTACTTGATACTCCATAATAACTTACCGTAACTGAACCTTGACCTGAAGGTATATATACGGTATTAGTTTTTTTGGAACAAGGGTCCACATACGAATATGAGAACCCCTGACCAAAACTGACAGAGGATACTAACAATAATAATATTGAGAATATCCATTTCATTAATCTACTGATGTTACGTTAGATAAAGATTGACCATCTTCTTCGTCAACCTTTTGGATTAACATTTTGTCTCTGTCTTCAGAGTTGAACCAATAGTCAACAACTTTGTTCAAGTTACCAACAAACGCACCCAACAAGATTAATAATAATTCTTTCCAATCTTCTCCAATTGTTATATTGAAGAATACCGCTGAGTTAATTCCAGCGATGATGAAAAAGAATAAGAATAAAATTGCTAAGGTGATATTCCATCTGTTATTTTGCATTTGTTGCAACATGAAATAGAATCTGTTCTTGTCTTCTACTTTTACATAATCAGGTTTACCTAAACCCAATGTGTTTTTAATTTTTTCTTTAATTGCCATTTTAATTTTTGAATACTTCTTTTTTTATCAACTTCTCTACCACTCTCACGGTAGAAGTTTCCAATGCTTTTTTGGTTGATACACCCACAGTAGACTTGTTAAACTTTGGTCCTTCAATATCACCAAGAGTTGATGATGTTTTTGTTGTAACCGCCTTACCTTGTCCACTACCTGTGATAACCTCACCAGATTCTGCATCAACAAATCTAACTTGTAAACCAAGTTGTGTAATTTGTTTGATTGTAACACCTGATGTTTCAACCACCTCATCTTCACCTACAGAAAAGTCATAAACTTCAATGTAGACGAAATACTTAGCTAACTTAATCTTACCTTTACCATCAACTTTGTTTTCAGTAAAACCTTTATTAGACGCTTTGAATTGGTTCACCATTCTCTCTTTTATTTCCAACTTGTCTTCAGTGAAAACAAATCTTCCAGTCTGTTCCAAATATTCTAATACAATATTTGTAACACCCAAACCAACTCTTGCATCTTTTAATTCAGGATACATCTCATACACCTCATCGTTAATACCAATCTTTAAGATTTGAATTGGAATCTGAATTGTGTCTGTGTATGGAGGTAATGAATCCAAAGATTTTTTCTTTTCAAAGCCTGCGGTATATTCCTCAGTTTTAACTGAACCTATTTGTGCGTTACACTCTTTAGGTGTTCCACAACTAAATAAAAATAAAGTTAAACCTATTAGTATATTACCAAGGTGCATCTTCAGTTTCGCTTTTCTTTACTGGTTTAGATTCTGCAGGTGCCGCTTGTTTTTCTACAACAGTTCTTTCTTTGATAACTGTGTTAGTTCCACCACCGCCAGCAGTGTTCTTTGACGAATTGTCAACACTTAAATTGATTACAGGTGCCGCCGCTGGGGCTTGTTCTGTTTTAGGTTTTTCTTCGTCATCACCACCACCGAATAATGTTGATGTGAACCATGCTCCACCAGCCGTAACTGCGGTAGCAATTGCTCCGATAATGGTTTTTTTCAAACTAGACCAAGTACCGTCATTTGTTTCTTCTGTTTCTTCACTCATTTTGTTTTGTATTTTATTTTGGTTTATTTTATTTTTCGGCTAGTGGGGGTCACTGACCCCCGAATTTATTAGTTAGTTTTAATTCCTCTTTTTACTTCTATCTCTTCTTCTTTTTTCAAAACTGCCAAGTACATTCCATCAGATAAGTCTGACATATCAACAGTGTAAGTATATTTTCCTGAAGGAGTCATATCACCCATTACACTTTTAACTTCTTTTCCTGTCACATCAACAATACTTAAAGTTGTATTACCTTGTTGTTTTATGTTGAAAGAAATTGTTAATTTTGATGTAAATGGATTTGGATAAAGTTCCATATCATTACCAACGTAAACGTGTCCACCCATTCTAAATACCTGAACGATACCATCAGTAGGTGTAATGTTTAAATCAATAGCGTCTTTGTTACCAGCAAATTTTCTTGTAACATATAGTGGACTCATTCCCCATTGACTTTGAGGTTTCTTTGCAGAAAATTGAAGTGTGTAAATTAACTCACCATCATTGAATAAGTTGACGTTATTAGTTGGGTCATACCCACCCCATTCAACTTTGTTTTCTGATGTGTTAATATATGATAACCATAAAGAAGATTTCAATTCGTTTTTAACGCTTTTGAATTCCAACAATGAAGTATCGTATTTAATCATCAATTGTAATGCTCCAACGTTAATACCACCTGTCTTTAATCTAACAGGAATGTTAACCAAGTTTCCATCGTCAACTTTCAACATAGGTAAATTAACTTCTATTGTTTCAAGTATGTTATCGTAAGCTGTAGTAACATCAATGATGTGTTTTTTAGCATTTGCAGGATTAACAACTTCAATTGGAGTCATACGAGCTCTGTTGTAACCAGTTCCGTTAACGTCACCCATACCTAATACATAATAAGTTACTGAGTCAGGTTGACCAGCGATGATTTGAAATGTAAAGTTTGTTACACCAGCAATTGTAGATTGTTTACTTGAACTTGAACCGTTAACTGAACTATATTGACTTTCAGTGAAGAATAAGATGTCAGCTCTACTGTTAGCCCAAGAAGTGAATCTTCCTGAAACTCTTGCGTAAATTCCATAAACGTCTGATACAGTGATTTTATCATCGTTGTTTACGTCAGTAGAATAGAAATCAAATCCTGATGGTGTTAAAGTTCCTAAGACAAATTTGTTAGCTCTTTGTGCATCTGCCGTTGAAACAATTGCTCCCACACCCATCGTATCACCTTTAACCGCGATTCTAACATCCCAAGCGGTTGTATCAATTTCTACGTTTGTAAAATTAAATTTACCTTGAGTATTAGTAACTGATGTTTGAACATAAGACCAAGATGAAGATGTTTTTAATTTCTTCTCTAATGACACACTTAAGTTCTTAGATGGTGTTCCTGTTACGTTAACAAACTTTCCTTTGAATGACATAACTTGTGGTTTGAATTTACCACCAAAGTTTTTAAGTGTTAAAGTGTAATCAAGACCAGATTGAGTTGTTGCTGTTTCAGGAAAAGATGCCGTACCAGTAAACTTCATGTCGGTTACACTGAAATACGTTCTTGAAAGTGATGTTGTGTGTTTTAATGTAACTTGAAATAATCTACCATTAGGAATAGTAAAAGAACTATTAGTTCCTGTGTAAACCATTGTGATTGTTACATATCCAGCAGCTGCGTTATCTACATATTGTAAATCTTGTGAGAAAGATGTGTTCATAGATGTAATCGTGTCAACTTTGGCAAAAGCCGCATTGTCATAAAACACTCTATATTGAACTGCAGTAATGTTTGTTGATGTGTTGTTATAAAAACACAGTCCTATGTTTGTTTTTCCAGACCTATAGGTACCTGTTTGATAGGTTGAGTCCAACATAATGTGAGCACCCGTGGTACTTGGAGTTGGACATGTTTGCGCAAAACCTATCACTGAAGCGCAAATTGTGATTAATGACGTAAGAAGTCTTTTCATATTGTAATATCTTGGTATATATAAATATGGTTAAGCGTCTTCTAGTATTACTTTTTATTCTATCATCAACAAATTTGTTTGGACAAATAAAGATTGCTCCCGTTGAGTTTTTATGGGTAAAACGAGTGGACTCTGCTTTAACTATTATTAAAACCTATGATAAAAGTGCCTATGATACACTTACAAAGTATTGTACCAACATTGGTTTTTGGAATGGGAAGTTTTCATCCATTGACGGAATTAATGAAATTTTAATAACAAAAAATGATGTGTTATCAGGTTCGTTAAACAATATAGCGGCAGTGATTGTCCATGAATCAAAACATTTACAATACGTTAACAATAATATTTTGATACCATTAAGTCTTGAAGAGATTGAATGTTTTACATATGAAAAAAACTTTTTACTAAAAATACCAAATGTTGAATTATGGTTGATTAACAATACTGAAAAAGAAATAAAAAGGTTTCAAAGAAATTGACTATTTATTAAAGTATTAAAGACATAATAATGAAAGATTTTATTCGTTATATATTAAAAGAAAATTTACCAAAAAAAGGTATTCTAATAAAAGAAGGTGTTGAAATCTCAAAAGGATTAAAATATCACAAAGAATATGATTTGCCTTTAGTTGAAAATGTTTTTATACCATTTTCAGATGAGTTTTTTTCGTTAATAAATGAAACACGTAGTCTTTGGAAAAATGGGTTAGTACAACTTTGTGATGATGATGAGTGGTTATTAAAAACTGATATTGGAAAAACAGCAATGTTTGAAGGTGATGAAGTTTGGTTAGATATTCCATTTTTAATAGAAGAGGATGATGAATCTATTAATGAGGCTGAATATAAAGGTAAAAAAGTTAATCTAAATTCACCATTTAAAACTTCAGGTAAATTAAAGAAATTTGCAGTATATGTAAAAGAACCAAGTGGTGATATTAAAATGGTTAAATTTGGTGACCCAAATAACAAGCCCGAAACTAAGAAAAATTTTAGAGTACGTCACAAATGTGATACAAAAAATGACAAAACTAAAGCGGCATATTGGGCATGCAACATATCAAAGTATAGAAAAAAGTTGGGGATTAAATCTTAATTACTCGGTAATTTAATATTAATATAATATTCTCAAGTATTTCATTTTCTATTTATAGTTGTATGGAATTACAAAATTTATTAACGGTAGTTATACCGTGTAAAAATGAAAAAGAGAATATCCGAAACGTTTTAAATTCTCTTAACAAACAAAAAAATTCTAAAGGTTTATTGGTAATTGTTGCTGACATCAGTGACGATATGGTAACAATTCATCATATAAATTCTGAAAGAAATAAAAACATTCAAATTTTAACAATTGACGGTGGATATCCAGCTTATGGTAGACATCAAGGTGCTTTAATGTCTGAAACACCATACACTTTGTTTTTGGACTCAGACATGGAAATTAAAGATACAGATTTTTTAGAAAAAATATTAAATGAAATCATTACTAAAAAAGGTTCACTACTTACTTGTAAAGTTAGAACCACAGATAACAAATATAACAACTTTTTTAAGTTTTTTGATTTAATACAAAAATTTCACAGAATAACAGGACCATTTGCCTTAGGTGGAATTATGTTGTTTAATACTGAAAGTTATTTTAAACTTGGTGGATTTAATCCAAATGATAAATTTGCTGAAGATTATAACTTAAGTAAAAAAGTTAACTCAAAAGATTTTATTTTATCAAAAAATATAATACACACATCATCAAGAAGATTAAAATCTAAAGGTGTTTGGTACATGGCTAAATTAATGTTCCTTTCTTTTCTTAACAGAAATAACCAAAGTTTTTTTGAAAAAACACATTCGTATTGGTCATGAGTTATAAAACAGTGATAATTTCAGATTTACATTTAGGTTCAAAGGCTTCAAGGTCAAAAGATATTATTAATTTTTTGGAAACAATTGAATGTAATAATTTATTTCTTAATGGTGATATTATTGATGGGTGGGCGATGAAACGTGGTTCAAAATGGAAGGACTCACACACCAAAGTTGTTAGAAAACTACTTAAAATGGCAGAAAAAGGAACAAATGTAGTTTGGATTAGAGGTAACCACGATGATTTTTTAGATAACTACATGGGACTAACATTAGGTAATATCACAATAAAAAAAGATTTGATATACAAAGGTATTGATAAAAGATTGTATTATATTTTTCATGGAGATGTTTTAGATGTATTCTCATCAAAATTCAAACTAATTGCAAAAATAGGTTCTATTGGATATGATTTGGCTTTGTGGTTAAATAGAGTTTACAACAAATATAGGGAACTCAGAAAACTACCATATTATTCAATATCTAATGATATTAAACAAGGTGTTAAAGCTGCGATAAATTTTGTTGGTGATTTTGAAAAAAATGCAGTACTTTTGTCCAAACAAAAAAATTGTGATGTGGTTGTTTGTGGACACATTCACAAAGTTGAGTTGAGTGAAAAATATATGAATTCAGGTGATTGGTGTGAAAGTTGCACAGCTTTAGTTGAAGATTATGACGGTAAATGGTCCATCATTAATTTTCATTTAACAATATAAAGTTTGAAATCACTACTTAATGGTTTTTCATTCTTAAAAAAGTATTTTGTTGTTTTACCATTAACTGTAATGTATTTGTAAAATCCTGAAGGTACAGTTGCACCTGTTGGTAACTTAATTGATTTTTTATCAAACACCAAAACAATTTTAACTTTTACTGTTGCAGTTTTAGATAATTCTCTTTCATGTACTTCTAATAATCTCCAAGTTCCACGATTTAAATATTGGTCTTGTAAACAACAATTTAGAAATGTGAATGTTGAAAATAGCATTTCTTTAGTACAATTAAAGTCGGCTGCCGGAGCCAAATGACCTTTATCGTAAATGTTATTTTCATAATCTTTATTGTCAGATGTTTTAATTGAATCTACAGTAAAGAAATCCATACCAGTTCTTGGTGTACTTCCATTTGGACATTTAACAACATACTCAACCCATAAAGGCTCCTCTAATACTTCAGAATACATTCCCTTGAAGATTGGGTTTTGAAAAAAAACAGAATCTTTTAATTTAGTTTGTGAAAACAAAAAGGTTGGTAGTAAACATAGTACGAATAATAATTTTTTCATACTAATAAATACTACCAACTAAATACTATTTATCCACCACCATATTCAACATACTCACTCCAATCAGGTTGGTCATTAGTGGGTTCATCAATTGTTACTAAAGCTTCATTTCTAACACGTCTGTTAACATTTCTCATTGGTGCAACTTCCCCAAGAGGTATTGGTGAATCCATTTCTTCATCTTTCATATGTAAATCATGAGATTTTGTCCAATACTCACCACCAAGTTCTTTATTGGTTTTTGTTTCTGAAGATGAGTACATTTTTTTAATCAAATTATAAACATCAAAATCAATTTCAGCCGACAAAGAATCTATTCTATCATCAATGGAGTTCCAAAATGAAATATCATAAAATTTTTTATTTTCTTTCCACATATGAAACGCCAACTTATATCCTGTTTCTTTATTTATACAATAGACTAAAACACCATTTTCAGTATATCTAAAATATTGACTGGGGTTATGTTTTGCTGAGGTACACCATTTTGTACTTGAGCCGTATTTTAGAGATGATTCATAGGTTAATGGTCTAATAATCAACCATTTTTCAGTTTCTAAATCAACGTATGTTTGTTTTTCAAATTCTTTACCAATGTTTTTTATACTAATTAAATTTACAATACCTTCAATTTCATCAATAGTTTTTAATTGATTAATATCAACATTATGAATTTGATTTTTTTCATACATCTCCATAAAATTTACAAAGACATCTATTTCATTATTGGGAATTCTTTCTAATAATGACCAAAAACTATAAATTAATGTAGGGTCTGAAATACTAAATTTACCTTTTAAATGTGGTATTGTGTTTTCTATTCTTGTAAGAAATTCAGTAACTTCATATTCACCCCAATTATCCACTCTTTCTTTAAATGATGAATCAGCAATTTTTACCAATAATGGTAAAAATTTATTTGTATTTGATGGGTCTACCATTTCTAACACATCAATAAGTGATAATTTCATCCAAGGTGGTACGGTTTCTTTAAACTTTTTTAATTTTGTCATGATTAAATTATTTGATACAAAGATAGTAAATAAAAAAAACCGAGTCAAATAACTCGGTTTTTTTTGCGGAAGATGAGGGACTCGAACCCCCGCGCCAATTTCTCAGCCTAACAGTTTAGCAAACTGCCCCCTTCACCAACTTGGGTAATCTTCCAAAAAAAAATCTTGGGTTGGTGTCCCAAGATTTTGCGGAGGCTTAGGGATTCGAACCCCAGGATGCCTTTCAACATCTTCAGTTTTCAAGACTGACGCAATCGACCGCTCTGCCAAACCTCCGTAGTGATAATAAATACAAATTTATATAGTTTTGTCTAAAATATCAAGACTACCATCAATAATTTGATTAATTCTATTTTTTGCTCTGTCACTAATAGGAATTGGGTTTCCCTCATCATCAATTCTAACAAAGGTAATTTGTGTATGTAAGATGACGGTTTGTTTTCCTGTATAAACACTATGTGACCTGGCCTCTAAATAAAGAGTGATTGATGTGTTCCCAACCTTAAGTGGTTTACCATATACTTTTAATAGTTGACCTTCTTTACCGGGTTTAATAAATCTACATTCATCCAATGCGATTGTAACCAATCTTGGTGAATCACAAAGTTGCATTGATAATCCTGAGGCTGCAGAATCAACCCAAGCAAGTATTTTACCCCCAAATAAATTTCCGTGAAAACCCAAATCTGATTTTTTGATTGGGTGAGTGTTTAACAATTCCATGACAGAAATATATAAATTTATTTGTGGAAATCAAATTGATTATGTATCTTTGTATTATGAAACGCCTAATAATCATAATTTTTGTTTTATTTACAATACCTGGCAAGGCGCAATACAACAATGGTAGGACGTGTGATTTTATTTTGGTTCAGGGTGACACATCTTTAATTACTGGATTTAATGGGTTGGACAAAAAAGACTTTGGAATTTACTTGGGTGTTAAGTATGGTGGGTTATTCAGTGGTAGTATTTTTTACACACCATTCAACTCAATCAATAGGTTGGGTATTTCTAAGGGGTATATGAAAGATGGTGTAAGAGCGACTGCTGGTATTAAAATAACACCAACAGGAACAAGTAGTTATAGTTTAATACCTGAATTTGGTGTGGCGTTACACCCGATTCGTTTAATTAGTCAAGACCCATATTCGTTTGATATTGTGTTGTCGTATTACCAATCAAGTACTGCTCGTTTTGGTTTTGGTATATCATTCCCAATTCAGTACCGAAATAACTTTAGATTATGATATTTATATAAAATGGACAATCCACTCATAGATAGAATCAACAAAACGTTCAAAAACAAAAAACTTACATGGTGCGGTAATTTTTTGACAGTAGGGGACCCTGACCAAGAATTAGAAAAAGGTGTTTGTTACGATTTTACTTTTCAAATCAATAAAATAAAACCCATGATATCCATTGGTAATTGGACTGATTTTGCACTTGTTGATGTCACTTTATATGTTAAAGAGGATACTATCCTTGGTCGTCTTGTTTCAGGAGAATATTCTAAAATTTTTTCAGGAGACAATACTGAATTGATACGTTTTTACCCACTTAAAAATAATACAGCTAAAAAAATTAGAGAAAATCTTAAATTGGTTTCTGATTTAGATGTGGTTGTTGAATCTATTAAACCAATTCTTGTGAAGAATGATAAAATTGTTGAAACAATTATGGAACAAAGGACTAATAGAAGTGTGATTCGTGACATTATTAGAAATATTTTGTTTGAGGTTAAAAATGACATGAAAACAAAAAGACGTGTTCACATTGGGGAGTATGATTTTGGATTAGACGAAAGTGTGGATGTTATTTTATCTGTTAATACCTTTAATAAAAATGTTGAACCATCACAATATTTAAAACCATTAGATGTTGAAGGATATTGGGATGACGAATTAAATGTTTTGGAGATTGAAATTGATTTAGAAAAAAATATTGGTAAAAATGTTATTTATGATTTAATTGGTGAACTTAATGATGTTGTAACTCACGAAGTTGAACATATTAAACAAACCAAACACGGTTATGAATTTCCCGATAAAAAATATAAAAGAAAAATTAATTATTACAAACAACCTCACGAGATAGAAGCCCAAATTGCCGGATTCAAAAGAAAGGCAAAATTACAAGGTAGACCAGTTGAAGATGTAATTAGAGATTTTTTTGAAAAAAGAAAAGAAATGTTGAATATATCTGACAAGGTTATTGATAGAATGGTTCTATTATTACTTTCTCAAATTATCTAAAATCTTTTTAACAGTTTCTTCTAAGAAAGCTGTTGTAATATGTAACGTACCACTGGCGGCCAAAGTCTCAACCAAATTATTAATTTGTTCTGGTGTTAACTCATTATATTGCAAAAATGTTGCTAAATGACCTAATGCGGGAATCAAATAAATATATGACATAACGTCACTAATAAAGGCGGCACTGTTACCTAACGTGGCTATAAAACCTTTAAATACGGTAATTAATTTTTGAACCTTAGATAAACCAGTACTAAATTCATTTGTTAATCCTTGTTCTTTTATAATTGGTAATACTTTTTTTAATATATCTTTCCCTTCATTAAACACAACACAAATTATTCCAACTGTTAATAATGTTACTTGGTCATTATTTAATTCAGGATATTTTCCATTAAGAAATTGTATTAGTGGTTCTGCTAAAGCTCCAACACCAGCACCAAATGTTAATAGAATCTTTAAATTAAATTTGTATCTTTTCATGATACGTTTATAAAGATTTGCTGAAAATTCTGCACTGTGTTCAAAAATGGATGACATAATATCTGACATCCCTTCAACAAGAATTACTTTTGTTTGTTCTTCCGTAATTAATACGTTCATAATAATAAATACTTTGATATATTTATTATTTATAATATGTCACAATTAAATCCAAAACTAGAACCAGGTGATAGAATAGTTTTACTTCATATGGATGACCCATACAGTGCGGTTCGTATGGGTACAAAAGGTACTGTTGTTAAAATTGTTAACCTTCCATTTGATATGGGATACCAATATAATATTAAATGGGATAATGGTTCTACCTTAGATTTATTACCTGATACTGATAGTTGGGTATTAGCCACGGATGTTAAACCAAAGACAAATTTAACAACTGAAGAATTTGGTAATGAATTAAAAACATTATCAAAACATAAAGACATTATTAAGAATATGGATTATAAACCAGTTCTTGATTATCTAAAACTGGTTCAAAAATCAGGATTGGTTAATATGCTTCAGGCAATGCCATTTTTAATGACAGACTCACACGATTTACATAAATTGATTTATAAGTTTAATGGTGAACCCGATGATTATCCTGAATTATTTGAAAATGTTGATGATGTAAAACAAATTTTGGTTTCTGAAACAATTAGAATTATGGAAGAAAACAATATGGAGTTTAGCGATTTTACAATCAATCGTGTTTTTCAAAAAGTTTGTAAAGCGGTTATGGAGATGTACGTAAGTTTATACTCAACTTATTTCAAGAAATAAGTTCGTACTTATATTCCCCATGTGTTTTAATTGGCATTACGGTGTGTACTAAAAATACTGGTGACAATTCCCCAAAGTAACCATTTTTAATGTTGTAATCAAAATATTCTTCAGCTTCCAACCAAGTCATTCCATCTTTACACAAACTATCAATAATTTGTTCTTTTGAATATAGTATTCTACGACCTTCAAATGAATCAACAACACCAATTATTGCGTGTTCATATCCATCTAAGAGTACCGAACCCTCACAATATTCATCAAGGTCTAATATTGGACGTGTTTCCATTATGGGAAAAAATAATAAGAAACCCTTTGTTCTTTGTCAAATACAACAACACCCAAACCATTTTCCAAGACTTTGATAATGATTTCCATATTCCTTTGAACTTTTGCATTGTAGACTTTCAAATATGCGGCATCATCAACTTTTGAATAAGACAGAATATCATAATTGACTTCACCGTTAGAAATCATTCCAGTATTTTCATTAGTAACGTTGAAAATCCAAAGACTTTGGTATGTAGTTATATCTTCATTTGGAACAAAATCCCATTTCTGAGTCTGATAATTGTATATCATTTTTGAAGTGGATAATGTGTTAGTCACAACTTTTGTGGTTGTGTACTGACCAAATAATGATGTTGAGAACAACAATAATAGAGATAAGAGTATATTTTTCATTTAGTTAGATTTAATAAAAAAGGTTCTCATGTTTGTCAGGGCTTAAATAAATTACCAAGATACTACTACACCAAACAAGTTTTTTGAGAACCTTTTATTAAATCTACATATAAATCTTTAATTAATCAAGTTCATTATCATCAATATAATAATCACCACGTCTTAAACTTTCTACATCTATCTCATCTCCACCTTGAAATGAGTAATATTCCTCTGCTGTGGACTTTTCAATTCTAAAACCATAGTCAAACATATTATCAAAAAAATCGGAATTTTCACCAAGGGTTTCCTCATCAGGAAATTTGAGGAAACCCACCAAGTCATCACCTGACCATACTTTAACAAAAACCTCCATTAGTTATAAAACCTTTCTGCCAAGAATTTGAACCGACCACTTTGAACAAATTCCCTGATTTGAGTTTTTGGAAGCCAGAACTCAAACTCACCAATTTCTTCAACACGAAGAGCCAATTCTTCGTGGAAACGAGCCACCTCAACTTTGTCTTTGATGTATTTTACTTTCAAATGTTTGGCACAAACTGGACCCATACCAGTTAAAATTGAAAACTCATCCGTCAATTCCGCTCCACAACAACGACATACATCACCATTTTCTTTAGTCAATTTGGCACGAACTCGTACCGCCTTGGAACTGATGTGAGTGGTTCCAACCAAGTCAACCAAGATTGGCATGAACTCCAAACCATATTCTTCTTTGATTTTTAGAGCGATTCCACGTTTGATACGGATGGATTCGTTTTTTAAATCAACACGAATTTCTATTGTGGGTGTTTTTTCTTTTTTGATTGATTTGACTGCCGCTGAAATCTGACGGTCAGACAAATTTCTCCATTGAGTATATTGGTCTTTCATCTTCAAAATAAACTCATTAGAACCTGTGTAATTCATAATCAACTGCAAATCCTCAGAAAGATTTTCAATTACAAGTTCACCGTTACGTTCAAGGTTTCTCAATGATTTTTCAGCAATATCACATTGACGTTGAGTTAAAGATGAATAACGAGTCAAAGACTCTTTAAGACTGTTCAAGAATTTGTTGTTACCTTGGTAGTTGCGGACTTTTTGTTCTGTTGTCATGGTGGTGGTCATTTGTTATACAAAGATACAATTTTTTTCATACTGCACAACTATTTATATAAAAAAGATTATGAACTCATATTTTTTCCCAATATCAAACGAAGAGCGTGAAAATATCTTAAATAAACACAAACATGTTTATAATGGATACAGAACGTTAAACCCAAATCCTGTTGAAAATGAACAGCCTTTATATGTTCAAGACTTTGCAAACGACAAAGAAGGTTTGGTTGTTAATAATAAAGGTGAAGTTAAAGCCTATACCAATATGGGTATAAACGAAACCAAAAAAAGAAAACCATACTTGGCTGATGAAGAAATGAAAAAAGGTGAGGTTGATGAATTCTATTTTGACGTAGAAGATGAAGAAACAAAAGAAAAAAAACAAAAAGAAAGACAACAAGATTTAGATGCAATTTTAAGTAGTTTAGGTCATGATGAAGACGATAAAGTTGAAACCAAAGAAGGTATGGGCGAAACATGTGAAGAATGTGGAGGTGATTATATGGAAGAAACTGAATTTGATAAAAACGAAATGGAAGAAATTGAACACCATGATTTGAAAAAAGGTGGTTCTTATAAAATGAAAATTCCAAATTTTGATGATGATAATGATGAAGAAGGTGAATTTGAGTACACTGGTCCTGTAAATTATGAATTTGGTGAACCACACCATTCTTTCCAAAGAAAAGATAGAACAGGTATGGCATTACTTGGAAAAGATTTATCACGTTTGTATACCGAAGATGAAGATGAAGAGATTGAAGTTTCTTCAATTGAAGAATTGGGTGATGCAATATTCAATTCAGGAAGATTAGAAGAAATTTTATCTATGTTAGATATGGATGAATATTCTGATGAATATGACTTTGTTGATAATGTTATTAGCGAGTTGACATGGGAATACACTGAAGATGATGTTTATGATGAATTACAAGAATATCTTAAAGTTGTTCATGGTGAAAAATTATTTGAAATGTTTGAAAGATATCTTGAAGGTGATGAAGATTGGATGATTGATACTGAAGAATTAGACTACAGCGATGAACTTGATGGTGATGAGTTTGATAATGACGAAATTGAAATTTTACCCGATAATATTGATGAAGATGTTGATGAATTAGATGAAGATGGAACAAATGTGTTCTCAACTGAATTTGATTCACCAGTAGGTAGAAGCGCATATGGTTTTATGAGTGGAGGTCCTGAACAATTTAGCGATGACGAAAATAAACCACAGGATGGTTACCAAGATGATATTGAAAACATTCAAAATATGTTTGATTACTCATCTCAACACGATAGTGATTCAGAA
>Ga0209086_10002326_pt1 | contig 14910 bp, 12 predicted proteins | sample M_130207_XF_Meta_FD_187312 | JGI IMG/M metagenome (GOLD analysis project Ga0209086, IMG submission 187312) | Freshwater microbial communities from Lake Montjoie, Canada to study carbon cycling - M_130207_XF_MetaG (SPAdes) (version 2) | ecosystem: Environmental > Aquatic > Freshwater > Lake... | reverse complement strand
GCGCGCGTCACCCACGACTTCCTTGGCGGCGACCGCGTAGGTGCGATCGCCGAGCCGTATCCAGCCGTTCGGATTGGACCTGACCCGGCTGGCCCAATATCCACCGTCTGGACGGGTGGCGGTGATGATCCCGCCGGCTTCGCCCACATTCCAGACGTGGATGACGAAGGGAGGGAATCCCTCCAGTTTCAGCCGCGCGACCTTCTCGCCATTGACGGTGCTCCAGTCGGCTGGCGGTGGAGTCAACTGCCCGCCGATGCGCACGCCGGGGAAGCGCGTGTACGGAGCCGTGAACACGTAGTAGGTGAATCCGAGCACCAGGGCCAGGCCCAGCGCCATCGCCGCACGTCTTGTCTGTGTCATCGAGCGTCCCTCCACGGGTCACGAAGCGTCACTGGGGTCATGCAACACGATACAAACGGAACACGGGGTGCGCCGCGCACGTCAACGAGCGCCGGCGCCAGCGCTGGCCCGCACCGGGGCGAGGGCGCGGTCGACGATCGACGCGACGGTTGATAGCGCGAGGAGCACCGCACACGGACGCACGAGCAGTTGCGCCAGCGCGCTCAATGCCGGCAGGTGCAGCGCGGCGATGGCCATCATCACGAGCGGCGCGAAATAGAAGACGCCGTTCCAGCGTCCGAGCGAACTCATGCGCAGTTGCCGCTGGCGATGCAGGAAGTACGAGTCGAGCACGTACTGGCCGAAGGCGACCGGGACCAGCACCGGCAAGATCACCGGCAGCACGCCGGCCGTTGCCGCGCCGGCGAGTCCGGCCGTCACGAAGAGGCAGTCGGTTGAGTGGTCGAACAGCATGCCCCTGGCCGACGCCGACCCGGTGCGACGCGCGACCTTGCCGTCCACCAAATCGCTGACGATGGCGACCAGCATGATGAGGGCGAGTACCCAGGCCGATACATGGTCAGGCCGCGAGAACGCCCAGGCGGCCGGCACCACCGCAAGCAACCGCAACGCCGTGATTGCGTGCGCCATCAGCTTCCGAAGAGTTCGCGCCGCGCGCGTTGCAGGAAGACCAGCCCGAACAGCGCGTTGAAGAGGACGAAGAAATTGTGCTGGACGAAGCCGAACGCGGCCATCTGCCCCACGTTGTTCGGGAACAGGACCACCCACAGCGTAATCGCCGCGGCGCGCATCGGTGTCGGCACCGTTGCCGCGAAGAAGATCACCGGCAGATAGGGGAAGAGCGTGAAGAAGGAGGCGTCGACGCCGAAGAGCCGCAAGGCAATGGTGTAGACGACCCACGCGCCGAGGAGCGCTGGCGAGCGCAGGAGGAAGAACGCCCCGTAGTGCCACGGCTTCGCCTGCCGGAAGGCGTGGAAGATCGGCTGGTTCCGCAGGCCGTTGTTCGGCAGGATCGTGCCGTTGAAGTAGAGGATCCAGAGCGTGAGTACGATCGCTCCGCCGAGGCCGATCCACGGGATGAGCTGGAACGCCGGTGGTAGCCCGCTTCCGCCCACGGCAAAGCCGATCACGGCCCACGCCATCAGGTAGAACACCTCGCCGAACATGATGAACAGCATGGCGGAGCCGACCTCCCACCCGGGAACGCCGTCTCGGCGATTCAGGTAGAGCGCCATCGCCCCCTTGCCGATCTGCTCGCTGAGCAGCGAGAGGATGTAGGCACTGGCGCGAATCGGCAGGATGTCGCGGTAGCGGATCTTGTCGTCGACGAACCAGTTCAGCACGCTCGTCGTCACCCGTGTATCCACCAGAAAGTAGAAGCACGAGTAGACGATCATCAGGGCGAGCCACGGCACCCAGGCCACGTGGCTGAACACCTCTCGCATGTACGGGATGAGCGACATCCCTTCCCGTGCGGCGGCGCCGTTCAGGCGCGAGTACATGATGTAGAAACAGCCGACGGCGATCGCCAGAAAAAGGACTCGCTGCAGCAGGCCGGGCTTCTTCGGCTTCGGCACGTCGACGGGGTCGGCCGAGGCGGCGGTGGTCATCTGGTTCCTTTCCAAGCGGTCACGATCTTGTCGAGGGTGGTCGACAGGGGGGTGAGCGTAATGCCCAGTTCGCCGTCCGCATTGTGCGGCACGGCCTCGCTGGTGGTGATCACGTCGATCACGGTGGGGTTGAATCCGCCGCCGCCCTTCAGTCGACTGTTGATGGCGGCACCGAGTTTTGCCACCCAGATCGGCACCCCACCGAACGTCACGGTACGTCCCATCATGCCGGCAACCCGTTCGACCAGGGCTCGGTAGGTAATCGGCTCCGGACCTGCCAGTTCGTGGATGCGCACGCCCTTCGGATGGTTCCGGCACGCCAAGAGGATCGCGGCGCTCAAGTCGTCGATGTCGAGCGGACGCATCAGGTAGCGGCCACCGCCGAGCAGACGCACCGTGCCGGACATGATCGGCCGCACGATGCCGGCGGCACCGGCCGTCTCGGGCCCGAGCAGGATCGGCGTTCTGATGATCGTGCCGTCAAGGCCCGAGCGCTCGACGGCCCGCTCGCCTTCGCCCTTCGACCGGCGGTAGCGGTTCGATGACCGCACATCGGCTCCGAGTGCGCTGATGATCACCATGTGCGGGACACCCGCCCGCCGACAGGCCTCGACCGCGACCTCTGTCGCCGCGACGTTGGCCTGCGCGTACGACGCGGTCTTGTTCTCGATCAGGATGCCCGACAGGTGGATGAGCGACGACGCGCCCGCCAGCGTCTTCGCAAGGTCGTCCACGTTGTCCGCAGAGACGATGCGGACGTCGACGTTGGCACGGGCGGGGAGCGTGGCGGCGGCACGCTCGGAGCGTACGGCGGCCACAACCTCGATATCGGCGTGCTCGCTGGCATGCACCAGCAGATTCTTGCCGACGCTGCCGTTCGCGCCGGTTACGACAAGGCGCATGCGGGGTTCCTGCTGCTGGTCATCGGGCTTCCTGACTGAGGCTGAGCACCTGACGATCCCGGACAGACCGGGATTCGGGGCGTTTGGTGAGCGCGTCGGATTCTATGCGACGTTGGTGACCCGCGCAAACCGGCGGTGCGCCGTTTCGGGCGTCGTACACGCTCGGTCCGAGAGCCAATGCAGTGTAGGATTCGACGTCGGTCGAGGCGAGCCAGGCGATTCTGGCACCAGAGGAGGATCATGAAGAAGCTCGTGCGATTCGGTGGGTCCCTCGTTGTTGTTGTGCTGTTGCTGCTGGCTACGCTGCGGGCCACCGGTTTCGAACCGCGCGCCTGCCCGAACGCCGGCGAGTCGTGGACGTGCCAGACGCCAGGACTCTGGCTCAGGGGCGACCCGATCACCACGCCGGTGACCGACTGGTCGTTCACCGACGCGGTGCCGACCATCAAGGTCGAGACCCAGTCACCGTGGCTGCTGCCGTACTCGGTCGCCGCCTGGTGTGCGACCTACAACGGCAGTCTCTACCTGACGTCCTACCGCGGCCGACGCTGGACCGAGGACATCATCAGCCAGCCGCACGTGCGGCTGAAGATCGGTGACCAGTTGTTCGAGAAGGACATTGTCGTGGTGGACGACCCGGCCGAGAAAGCCGCGGCGATCGCGGCCAAGGCCAGGAAGTATCCGACGTGGAAGGCGCCGAAGGTCGAAGCGGCGACCGTGTTTCGCGTCGTGTCGTAGCGACGAGCCCGATTGAAATTCGCGCAGTGCCCGCCTTCAGCGTGGCCTCACAAGGGCCCACCTGAAGGTGGGCACTACGCGGCTCGACAGAGCCGCCTACCGCGGCGTCCAGAGAAAGACCTGCCATTCGCCAACAGGCTCGGACTCGCCGATGATGACGCCGCCTGACAGCCGTCGGTTGAGGTCGGGGCCGTACATCGCCTGGATGTAGGGCTTCTTCTCTTCTCCCGTGACCTCTCGGGCCCTCATCGCAAACGTCGTGTCGCCGTGGCGGATGTAGCCGTCTGGTGCGATGCGTGCGCGCGTCGACCAATAGCCGCCATCGGGACGCGTCGACGTGATGAACCCGCCCTTGAACGCCACCAGCGAGACGTGGACGACGAAGGGCGGGAAGCCGCCGGTCTTGAGCTCACCAACCGTTCGCGGGTAGTCCTTCGTGAAGTCGTCGGGGGGCGGCGTCAGGGTGCCGCCGATCCTGACGCCGGCAATCCGGTTGTACGGCGTGGCGAACACGTAGACGGTGGCGGCGACGACGAGAACGGCGGCGAACGCGATACCCGCAATGCGCTTGCTGCTGGCCATGAGCTCTCCTGTCTGGGTCAGAGACGAATCGTCCGCACGACCTGCGCGTGTGACTCGGCCTCACCTGGATCCTCGGGGAGCCGCCATTGTATACAGGGCGCCCCTGGGCGGAGCCTCAGCTGTGAAAGACCAGGGGCGCCGTCGGCGCTAGCCGTGCATGCGTGGCCACGCGTGACCACCGCTCGTGTCGTGCGCCACCTCACGGACGCCGCGCGGCTCAAGCGTCATCTCGATGCCCGGCCGCGGCGCGTTCGACTTGGTCACGATCGGGCGGAAGTGCTGGCCGGGCACGAGCCGCGCGCACCAGCGCTGTCCGAGCGTCGCGAGGATGATGGTGTCCTGGAGGTTCACGAACCCCTCGCCGGCACACGCCCGCGCGCCCTGACTGAATGGGAAGTAGGCGCCCTCGGGCACGCTGGCGCTGGCTTCCGGCGTCCATCGCGACGGATCGAAGCGATAGTGGTGCGCGAAGGAACGCGGATCGCGGTGCATCAGTTCTGCGCATGCCATGACCACGGAGCCGGCCGGCACTGCGTAGTCGCCAAACGCGGTGTCCTCGCGGACGAAGCGCAGGAACATCCAGACGGAGGGGAACAACCGGCGCACTTCCCGCAGCACCATGCCGGTGTAGACGAGCCGCGGCACGTCGTCGGCATTCGGCGACCGGCCGCCGAGCACGCGCGCCCACTCCTCGTGCAGTTGCTGTTCGACATCCGGATACTGCGAGATGAGATACCACGCCCAGGTGACCGTGGTGACGCTCACCTCGTGCATCGCGAACATGGTGCCGACGGCGACGTTCACGGCGTTTTCGGGGCCGACGTACTTCATCAGCGTGGCGATGAGCGCCGGTGGCGTCGGCATCTTCAGCGCGACGTCGAACAGGCGCTGCATCATGTCCTGCACCACGGCACGCGAGGCGTCCGTCACGGGCCGCTTCCGTTCCGGTCCGGCCGGCAGCATGTGGCCCAGGTTGGCGGTGAGCGGGTCGAACCCATAGCCGGTGTCGAGCTTCAGGATGGCCTCGACCATGTCGGCAGACTGGTCCTGCAGGTCCATCTGGAACAGCGTCTCGACCACAATCTCGAGCGTCACCCGCATCATCTCGCGATAGATGTCGACCTCGGTGGCAGCGTCGGCCGCGAGCCGGTGCTGCCAGCGGCGGTTGGCGCGTTCGCTGGACGCCATGACGATCGGGGCGTAGCCGTTCACCATCGACTCGGCGAACACCTGCGTGATGTAGGCGGGACTGCTCAAGAGGAAGAGGCTCTGCGTCCCTAACGGCAATTCGACGATGTCGCCGTGCGACTGCGCAAGTTCGGACGCGAAGGTGATGGCGTCGAGGCGGAGACGCGAAATGATCGCGTCGGTCGTCATGTCGGCCCTTGGAGCCAGCTGAGGCAGCGTGCTCTCTCTCTTGGAATAGTGCGTGAGGCCTGCGCGTGTGAACGTGCACGTGCGGGAGCCCCTGGTTTTGCACGGTTGCCGCGTGCGCCGGCCCTACGGGCTCGCCGCCTGCTCTAGCTCGTTATGAACCATGCGCCGACTCGTCCCACCTGCCGATTGCGGAGACGGAGCAACCTGCGGGAGGCAAGTGCATGCGCGCCGACGAGATCGATTTGTCGAAATTGCTCGAATTCAGGCCCGGTGAAGGCGCGCTGCGCCTCAACGGCCGGCGCATGCTCATCCTTTCACAACAGGCCCTGGGAGTGATGCGCAGCCTCCTGGAGGAGCACTTCGGTGAGGACTACGCCTTCGCACTGTTCTTTCAGTTCGGCTATCGCTGCGGCCAGGAAGACTTCGCCGCCGTCGCGGCCCACGGCGAGTGGGATACGGAACTGGACCAGTTCGTGTCCGGCCCCACGATGCACATGTGGGAGGGACTGGTCCATGTCGAGCCGGTCCATCTGGACTTCAATCGAGCCGAGCAGCGCTTCCACATGACCGGAGTGTGGCGAGAGTCGTTCGAGGTGGCCAATGCCCAGGCCACGGGTGGACTGCGGGCCCAGCCATTCTGCGCCGCACTGACGGGATACGCCTCGGGCTGGGGGAGCGCCTTCATGGGGTCGCCGTGCCTGGCCATCGAAACGCGGTGTGCGGCGCAGGGGCACTCATCCTGTGGGTTCGAGGTCAGGCAGGAGTCCGACTGGGGCCCTGAGGCGAAGCGCTGGCTCGACGCGCGTGGCCTGAAGGGCACGCCAGCCGCATCGGTCCTCGAGCAGATCATCGACGATGGCCGACGAGACCTGCTGGACTTGAAGCAGGCGCTCGACGCGCACGCGATCGTGTCGGTGGCGGACCGGCGTGGTGTCATCACGGTAGTCAATGATCTCTTCTGTGAGATGTCCGGCTACAGTCGGACCGAGCTGCTGGGCCGGACGCACGCCGTCCTGAACTCGGGTGCGCATCCGGCCGATTTCTGGCGTGAGATGTGGCGCACGGTCGGGAAGGGCGGCGTGTGGAGAAGAGAGGTCTGCAATCGAGCGAAAGACGGCTCCCGCTACTGGGTGGACTCGACGGTGTATCCCCTGCTTGGCCCGGACGGCACGCCGCACCACTACATGTCGGTCCGCACGGACATCACCGCGCGCAAGCTCGCAGAACAGGCGCTGGAGAGCGCCCGACAGGAAGCGCTCCGCGACGCCGACGAACTGCGCCGGACGCAGGCAGAACTCCGAGAGAGCCAGTTGCGCATGCAAATCGCCGTGCGCGCTGGCAAGGTGGCACTGTGGGAGCTGGCGTTGGGCGACCGACAGCTGCGGGTGTCGACCGATTGGAAGCTGCAGCTTGGCTACGATGACCACGAACTGCCGGACACGTTCGACTGGGATGATGCCCGCTTCGCTCGCGTCGTGACGCCGTTCGCGGCGGTCTCTGCGATCGCCCTGGAGAGCGGGACGAACAGTGAGTTGGAGGTACTCGTCACGACCAAGCGCGGCGAGCAGCGCACACTCCTCAGTCGTTCGCATCTGGTGGTCGATGCGACGGGCGCGGCGCTCAGCATCCTCGGCACCAATATCGACATCACCGAGCGCAAACGCGCGGAGGAGCGACTTCGAGCCGCTGACCGCTGGCAGGTCGTGGTGTCGACCATCAGCGCCGAGATCGCGGGCGTGGCCAATCGCGACGTGTCTCTCGAGGAAATGCTCGGCGGGTGTCTTGAGGCGCTGACCACGCACCTGGACACGGGCGGGATCTGGGTCTGGACCGCTGACAGCGCCGGTCGCCTCACGCTTGCAGGCTCCGCTGGTCCCGATGACGCAGACGCCGAGCGCTGGCACGATTTGGCCCAGACGGCGACGCAACACGCCGCGATTCGGGTCAGGAACTGGGGCGCGGTGTGGGGCGGCGCCTTTCCGCTGCTGATCGGCAACACCCCCACTGGAGCACTGGTTGTGGTGTTGCCGCGCGGAGGCGAGGACGCGCTGATCGATGGTCTGAGCACGATCTCGCACAACATCGCGTTGGGCGTGGAGCGCTACCGTGGAGCCGCTGCGCTGAAAGAGGCGGCGTCCATCGACCCACTGACACAGTTGCCAAACCGCGCCCGACTCACGAACTGCCTGCAAGAGGTCTTTGACGACCGCGATGGCGGGCGCCTCCACGCGGTGCTCTTCATCGATCTCGACAATTTCAAATTCATCAACGACAGCCTGGGCCACACGGCCGGGGATGAGCTGCTCGTCGAAACAGCCGCACGCTTGCGGACGGTTGTGCGGTCTCACGACTCCGTGATGGGGCCGAACCGCTCTCTGGCGGCGCGCTTTGGCGGCGACGAGTTCGTGGTGGTGCTCGACCGGCTCAGCGACCCCGGTCACGCCAGCATCGTCGCCACGCGGATCCTGACGGAGATGTCGCGGCCGTTCGTGCTCAGGGGCCAGAATCTGGCCGTGCGGTGCAGCATCGGGGTCGCCACGTCCGACCGCGAATACCTCACGGTCGACGAGCTCCTGCGCGACGCGGACACCGCCCTGTATCACGCGAAGGCGGCAGGCAAGGCACAGTGCGTCGTGTTCGATGACTCGATGCACCTCAAGGCCACGCGACGGCTGCAGGTCGAGACCGAGTTGAGCGCCGCGCTCGGTCAACACCGCATCGAGTGCCACTATCAGCCCTTGATCAACCTTCGGGATGGTGTGGTCATCGGATTCGAAGCCCTGATGCGGTGGAACCACCCGGTCTACGGGATGGTCCCGCCAAGCGAATTCATTCCGCTGGCCGAGGAGAATGGGCTGATTGTGGAACTCGGGGCGGAAGTGCTGCGCGCGGCAGCGGAGGCGATCCACGTGATGAGTGCCAGCCAGCAGCGGCCGGTCATCGTCAACGTGAATGTATCCCGTCGACAATTGACGCACGCCGGATTCTTGCCGACCCTGGCCGACACCCTCGATGGCCTGGGCGACCTGCGCCCCTGCCTGCGCATCGAAATCACCGAGAGCGCCGTCTCCGGGTCGAATGCGCAGGTGCTCGAAGCGCTGCGCCAGGCCAAGGCGCTTGGCGTCGAGATCCATCTCGATGATTTCGGGACCGGACTCTCATCGCTGAGCCTCCTGCGGATCCTGCCGATTGATGGGATCAAGATCGACCGCAGCTTCCTCGAGGCGGCGCAAGACAACGAGCAGGCCATCGCCATCCTGCACGCAATTATTGCGCTCGGGCACAACCTGGGAATGACCGTCACGGCGGAAGGCATTTCCGACGTCGAACAGCTCAGCACGGTCCTGGCACTCAACTGCGACGTGGCGCAAGGCTACTTGTTGGGCCGCCCCCAGGTGCGGGCTGACGCCCTCCTCAACATGGCCCCGCGGGTGCTCAATGCCGCCGTTGACCAGGACGGCTAGCCCCGGAGGTCCGTATGTCTGATCGAGCAGCCGCAGCCCTTCTCGCGATCCGTCGCACCTCGAATCTGCCAGGGCTGTCAGCCGCCGCGCAGCGCATCATCGAACGCGTCAACGCGCCTGACGTCTCGCTGGCCGAACTCACGGCGCTGATCGAACCCGAGCCAGAGATCGCGATGTCGGCGCTGCGGATGGTGAATTCGGCGTTCTACGGACAGCCGGGTCGCGTCAGCTCGATCCAGCGCGCGGTGACACTCCTGGGGGTGCGGGGGGTGCGGACGGTCGCGATTGTGTCGAGACTCAGCAGAATGCTGGACGTCCAGGCGACCGGCAGCTTCAGTGCGAGCCTCCTATGGACACACAGCGAAAACGTCGCGCTGACGGCTCGCGCGTTGGCGTCGCGGCTTCGTGACGTCGACAGCGACGATGCGTTCGTGGCCGGTTTGCTCCACGACATCGGGTATATCCTCGAACTCTCGGTGGATCGTCGTCGCTTCGCGACGTTGGTCACGCGGACTCAGGGGGGAGAACAGGACCAGGCACGTCAGGAGATGGACCTGTTCGGCGCGTCACACGAGGATTTTGGCGGTGGCTTGTGCCAGCACTGGGGGCTGCCGGAGCAATTGACGGCAGCGGTGGCGAACCATCACGCGCCGCTCCAGGCGCCGCTCAGCCATCGGCGGCTGGCCGCCGTGGTCTATGTCGCCGACAGGGTGGCACATGCGGAAACACCGGCCTTTTCCCTGGACGTCGCCGCCGCACCCGACCCTGAGGTGCTGCAGTTTCTCGGTGTCGCCCCAGAGACGCTCGCCGCTGTGGTTGCTCAGGTGAGGGATACCCTGAAGGCCCGAGAGGAAAGCCGCCCGACAGGGCAGACCGCCAGATAAGACCATGCCCGTCGCACGGCGCGGAAACTGCACGCCGAGTTGCAGGCCGACGGGTTGGGCCAGCGTCTTCGTCGATCCCAGGAGGACCGCGACGATACAGCCTGATTCGGGGATCGAATCACCGGTCCGTCGGTGGGCACACCACCGGCGTCCTTGCCCTGGTCAATGCTCACCAAGCAGCGATGGTCAGTTTTCGGTGAGCGTCAATAGAACCGGGCACACTGCGCCAACGCCTAGACGAGCTGATCGACGCTCAGTTGTTGAAGGAGATGGCTCGCCGCACTGGACGATGTCCGCAACGGGCTGGTCCGAGACGCGGCAGGATTCGGCCAGTCCTTGAGACGTTTCGTTGCCATCTTGTCGCGACTGCGCGTCGCCAACAGTCACCCGACGTGCTGTCCTTGAGACCCAGGCCGTGGCGCGCGGCCCGCTCATAACTTTTGACAACCCCTTGACAACGCCCTGACCCGGCACCGGCCTCTGGACGGCAAGCTGGGACCAGTCGGTTCTGCCGCCGCGGCCAGAACGGTTGCCGGCTGGAACTGTCCGAGAATCCGTTCACCCTGAGAGTGTCTGGTATTTGGGAGCAGCCTGTTCAAGGATTGTTCACTGGCGCTCGCAGTCGCTTTGAAGTTCCGCGTGTCGTGACACTCGGCACGAGTCACACCTTGTTGGTGGCCCGTCGGCTCACGATACGCGGAGCAGGCCGCTTGCGACCGCTGGTCGGCGCCGCGCTCACGAGTGGGAACCGCTCCGGATGCTCAATTGACTCGACCGCGACGTCGATATCGAGATCCGGCCAGTGCAGGTGATGCGGGCTCGGCAGTTCGACGTTTGTAATCGCGCGGATTGAGGCATCTCGAAACCACGGGAAGTGCTCGAAGGCGACGAACAGTTCCCGGTCGCCAATGAACAGCCAGAATCCGTGGACCGAGACGTTCGTGACTTCAACTGGGGAAATGTTTTGTCCACGCGCGGTGGATTTCATCGAGATGCTCCTCAACGAGGCGCTTGGCTTCGGCGACCTGCGTCGGTTTCAGACCGTAGTTGGCGTGAAGGACCACACCGGGCTCAATCCAGAACTTCGCCTCACCAACGGCATGCTGAACATGCACATGCGCCCTCGGTTCCTCGCGCGAGAAGAAGTAGAACCGGTAGAGACCGTCGGACTCACGGACACCAGAATAGCGCAGCAAGAATGGGCGATGGATAGCCATCCACGGCGATCGGGAACGGCTTCGAGGTCGGCGGCCGTCAGTCCCGCCGCATCCCGCTCGACTTGCCAGGCGCAACGGGGGATGTCGGGAGTGGCTCACCGCATGGGACGACTTCCGCGACTGGCTTCCCTGCGAAGCGGCGCAAACGTCCTGTTTTCACTGGTGACTGCCGTCGGACCACCTCCACTCGCTTCCGCCCGGTGCTAGACTACGCGCCCATTCGATTACTCGAGATCGCGGTACGAGGCAGCACATGACCATCAATCGTCAATGGATCTTCGCCAGCCGACCGCAAGGCATGGTCGGGCCGGGCAACTTCGAATACCGCGAAACGCCACTGAGTGACGCGCCGCTCCAGTATGGCGACGTGCTGGTGCGCAACAGGACCTTCTCGCTGATTCCCGCGCAGCGCACCTGGATGAACGCCGACTCCGAGTACTTCCCGCCGATTGCGGTCGGGGCAGCGGTCGCCGCGCCGGCGACCGGTGAGGTCGTCCAGTCTGCCAATCCCGCATTTCCAGTCGGGACGCGCGTGGTCGGCTTGACTCGATGGGAAGATTACTCGCTCGTCAAAGCCGACCGGCTGACGATCTCGCCGCTGCCCGCCGACATCGAGCTACTGGACGCCTTGAGCGTCTTCGGCGGCAATGCGCTCACTGCCTATCTCGGGCTCCTGAAGATCGGCGAGCCCAAGCCTGGCGAGACTGTAGTCGTCAGCGGCGCCGCCGGGTCCACAGGTTCGATCGCGGTGCAGATCGCTCGCATCGTCGGCTGCACGGCGATCGGCATCGCTGGCGGTCCGGCGAAATGCGAGTGGCTCAGGACCGAAGCGCGGGTCGAGGCGATCGACTACAAGAACGAGAACGTCGCCGAGCGACTCAAGGCGCTGGCGCCAGGCGGAATCAACGTGTTCTTCGACAACGTCGGCGGCGTGATCATGCAGGACGTGATCGATCAGATGGCGATGCACGGTCGTGTCGCGGTCTGCGGTCAAATCGCGCACTACAACGCCGGCGCCGCGCCGGGCCCGCGCAACATGTTCCGCGTGGTGTCGCACCGCCTGCGGATTCAGGGCTTTATCTCCAGCGACCTGATGGCCGACCGCGGGGAGGCTCTTCGTCATCTGCAGCAGTGGGCGAAAGACGGTCAGCTCGCGTACAAGACCGACGTCCGCAGCGGGTTCAAGAACCTCCCGACCGTCTTTGGCGAACTCTTCACCGGCGGCAACGACGGCACGCTGATCCTGACGGTCGACTAGCCCCAGGGAGTCAGCGACCGAGCGCATGCGCGACCCGTCGGGCGACCAACTGCAGGGCCGACCGGTCGTGGTTGGCTCGTCTCGGGCTCGCGCTCGCGGGGCCAGTCAACACTCGAGTGGTGCCAGGTGCCGCTTCGCAAAGGCACGACCCGATCCGACTTTCAGCTACGTCTCGAAGCGCCGCGCATCCCGTTCGGTGCGGAACTCGATGGACACCAGCACCGACCACGGGCGGCCCGACTGGGTGTGCCCGCCAGGCCCGCTGTTGTGCCGCCGGACGCGCTCAGGCATGCCGCGGTGAACCAGCCGAAACGCCACGAACAGACACTGAAGGTTGCAGATAGTGCGAGCTGACGGCGTGGGAGGGTTGGCGCTGACTGCGCCAGAGGAGGTCCGCCTTCGCGGCGTCGGCGCTTGGGCGCGACATCTCGCCATAGCGCGCCTGAGAGGTTTGCGCGCGGCGGCGGATGGCTCCCCTTCCTGGACACGTATCGAACTCAATGCCAAGCGCCGAGCCCGGCGTTCATGAAGCTGCTGGAGGGGCTGGGACGTCTGTCGGCCGTGGCGTAGGCCGCTGGACGAAGACGCATCACTCGCCACCCCTACGTCGTTCCGCGTGAGGCAAGAACCGCCATCCCTGCAGGCGCGCCAGACGGCAATATCTGCCACCCCGCTCTCGCGCCTACGTTTTTGAACCGATTTCGTCGAGGGCGTTGCTGGCACGGCGCCCGCCTGGTGGCCTCGCATGGCCGCCCCCTCGACGCGCTACGAACCCCGGTGCCCTGGGCATGGGGCGCTCTATCGGGTGGTCCGCGACCACTTCGAGACCTTCCGGGCGCAAGCGGCCAGCCTGCGCGACGGCGAGGGTCTGCCGCGGTTCGTCGAGCAGGAGTTTCGCGACTTTCTCCGGTGCGGGTGGCTCGCCGGTGGGTTTGCCCGGTTTCACTGCGAGGATTGCACCCTCGACCGGCTCGTCCCCTTCTCGTGTAAGGGCCGCGCGATCTGTCCAAGTTGCGGTGGCCGTCGGATGGCCGAGCGCGCCGCCCACCTGATCGATCACGTGTGGCCCGACGTGCCCGTGCGACAGTGGGTGCTGAGTCTGCCCTACCGGTTGCGATACCAGCTGGCGTGGGACCACGAACTGTGTCGCGCGGTCGTCGCCGTGTATCTGCGCGCCGTCCTGGGGTGGCTGCGTCGTCGCGCTCTCAGCGACGGCGTCGTGGACGGCCGCGGGGGCGCGGTGGCCGTGATCCAGCGATTCGGGGGTGCCCTCAATCTCAACGTGCATGTGCACGCCCTCGTGTTCGACGGTGTGTTCGCGAGGACCGCGGCTGGTGCGCTGACCTTTCACCCCACTCGTCCACTGACCGCCCTGGACGTCGAGGAGGTGTTGGCCACGGTGGAGCCGCGCATCGCCCGCCTGCTCGACCGCCGGGGACTGGGCGACGACGACGTCTCCGCGTCAGACGCCTGGGCGGAGGAGGCCCCGGTGCTCGCCGGGCTGGCGGCGGCGTCTGTGCAGGGGGGCGTGGCGCTCGGGCCTCAGCGAGGCGCGCGCCTGCGGCGTCTGGGCTACCCGTCCGGGGCGGAGGAGGAAGCCGTCGGGCCGGGCCGCTGTCACGCGCGCTGGAACGGCTTCGATCTGCATGCGGGCCTTGTCGTCCCGGCCGGGCAACGAGAGCGGCTCGAGCGCGTGTGTCGCTACGCGCTACGACCGCCGGTGGCGCAGGATCGGATCCACCTGACCCCGGAGGGGCAGGTGCGGCTGCACCTCCGGCAGCCGTGGCGTGATGGGACGACGGACGTCGTGTTCGACCCTGTTGAGTTCCTCGGGCGACTGGCGGTGCTCGTCCCCCGGCCGCGCATCAACCTGATCCTGTACCACGGCGTGTTGGGAGCCCGTGCGGCCTGGCGGGCTGAGGTGGTGCGGCGCCAGCCGTCCGGAGAGGGCGGCGATTCCGGGCCGAAGGACTCGGCCACCGCGCAGCCGCGTGAGGCGGACCCCGCGGAGGCCGCGCGGCGCCACGCCCGCGGCCAGACGTGGGCATCGCTCATGGCCCGGACGTTCGGGTTCGACGTGTTGGCATGCCCCCGTTGCGGCGGCCGTCTGCGCCTGATCGCGCTCATCGAGGAGGCGGACGTGATTACGCGGATCCTCCGGCATCTCGGCCTACCACGGGAGATCCCGGCGCCGCGTCCCGCCCGTGCGCCACCGTTCCCCGCGAGCACGCCCGACCAGACCGGTTGGGACGACGACCCCTCAATGTTCGCCCCCTGTTCCTGAGCGAGGCCCCGCGCGTCGGCGCGCCGAAGGTGTGCCCCGTGACGCCGCGCGACGCGTGACCCGAAACGCGTCACGCTTGACACGGCGTTGGCGCGGGTCATAATCGGCGCGTGATGGGCCAATCTGCGCTGTGGCGCGGGCGGCGGGGTGTCCGAACGCCGGGCATCGGTGCACCTCCGCGGCGGACACCACTGTCGAGAGGCCTCTAATGTCGGCTATCGTCCGACTGGC
>Ga0209086_10002323_pt1 | contig 14915 bp, 13 predicted proteins | sample M_130207_XF_Meta_FD_187312 | JGI IMG/M metagenome (GOLD analysis project Ga0209086, IMG submission 187312) | Freshwater microbial communities from Lake Montjoie, Canada to study carbon cycling - M_130207_XF_MetaG (SPAdes) (version 2) | ecosystem: Environmental > Aquatic > Freshwater > Lake... | reverse complement strand
GCGCATCCTCGGCCAGATCGGCTATCACCCCGACTTTGCGGAGAACGGCCTCAAGGCCATTGCCGCGCTGGAGGCCCGGGTCTACGACGTCGTGTTCCTGGACCTGATGATGCCGGAAATGGGCGGACTGGAGGCCGCCCGCATCATCCGCCAGCGCCAGAAGGACCCTGTCACCAACCCTAATTACCGCGGGCGCATCGTGATTGTGGCCATGACCGCACTGGCCATGCAAAGCGACCGGGACCAATGCCTCGAGGCTGGCATGGACGATTATCTGGCCAAACCCGTCCGGCCGGGCGACCTGCGCGCACTCCTGGAAAAATGGGGGCCCGCGACCCGGCCGGCCGCTGCCATCCCGGGGTCGCCCCTACCAGGCACGATCCCGGCTGGGCCGCCGGTTGATATGGGGCGGTTCAACGAAATGACCGGCGGCAACGAAGATAACCTGCGCGAACTCACCTCAATGTATTTGAAGCAGACCACGGGACACCTTGCAAAAATCCGGATGGCCATCCACGAGGGTCAGAACATGGAAGTCCGCCGGGTGGCGCACAGCTGCGCCGGTGCCAGCGTCACCCTGGGCATGATGCACCTCGGACAATTGATGCGCGATCTGGAACGGGAAGGCGCCGCCGGACACTGGCCGGACATCTCCCGCCTTTACGAGCAGGCCTTGCGCGAGTACGAAGCCGTCCAGCAATTTCTCTCCACCCAACCGGCCCTGACGGCAACAGTGGCCGCCCATTTTCATCCATGAAAAAAATCCTGATCATCGAGGACGACGAAGTTGTCGCCAATGTCTATTGCAACCGGCTGATGGCCGAGGGCTACCGGGTCCAGAGGACGTCCCACGGCGAGACCGGCCTGAAAGTGATGCGCCTTTTCAAGCCCGACGCCATCATCCTCGACCTGATGCTGCCCGGGATGTCCGGGATTGAGGTGATCCAACAGGTCCGCGCGGATAAGGACTGCGCCGCCATTCCCATCATCGTCTTTTCCAACACTTATCTGACCGAGATGATCCAGGAGGCCTGGAAAGCGGGCGCCAACAAGTGGATCTCCAAGGCCAATTGCTCGCTCAAGGAGGTGCTGGACGTGGTCCGCCACACGGTCCGCAAAAGCGTTTCGGCCCCGGAGAAGATGGAAAGCGAGGCGGATCTCCAGGCCGGCCTGAGGACGAAATTCATCGAGGGTCTGCCCGCCACGCTGGCCAGCCTGCGGCTCTTGGTGAAAACCCTCATCAAGGCCGGCAATGAAACGGAGCGGCGGGAGGCCATTCACCAGCTCCATCTCCAGATTCATGCGCTGAATGGGAATGCGGGCGTGTCCGGACTCAAACTGATCGCGCAACTGACCAGCGCCCTCGAGGCGCTACTACGGGCGATCGAGGAAAAGCCCGAGCACATCAACGCCTCTACCCTGCGGACCACCGCCGCCGGCGTGGATTTTATAGGGTTCCTGTTTGACCGCGGCCTGCTGCCGGAAAACCAGGCACTGCCCGGCGCCAGGATTCTCGTGGTGGACGACGACGCCATCTCGCGCCGGGCCATTTTAAAGGCGCTTGAACAAGCCGAGCTGCCTTCCCTCGACGTGGAATCCCCGGAGGCCGCCTACGAGCTGCTGGCCGCGGGTCCTTTCGACCTGGTGTTTCTGGACGTGGACATGCCCGGGATGAACGGGTTTGAACTCTGCACCAAGCTGCGCAGCCTGCCGCTGCACCAGAAAACCCCCGTGGTGTTTGTCACCGGCCTGAATGATTTCGACAACCGCACCCAATCCACCATGGTCGGCGGAAACGACTTCATCGCCAAACCGTTTCTCTTCATCGAACTCACCGTCAAGGCCCTGATCCACGTCCTGCGCGGAAAAATACAGCCGACGAAATAAGCCCGGATCCCGCAAGTCCATCCGTTTTAACCCGAATGCCGCAATAGAAGTTCACGCCAGTAACGCAGGGACAGCGGATGTCAGGAAGGGGCTTGGAATCGACGCTCTTGACCCTCTTAAAAGTCCCTTCTGCGCCGGTTTTTTTACCGGGACTGCCGCGCTGCGGCGTCCCTGTCGCCGAGCGCACCATCAGGAGACGGAAATCAATGAGTCAAGGCGGATATCTTATTCCGTTCGTTCCGCCCTGTCGGGCGGGGGCATCGCAGCGCGATTGCCCCTACCTACTACTGAAGCGTGCTTTTGCGGAAAATGGTAGGGACCGCCGCGCTGCGGCGTCCCCGTCGCCGAGCGCAGCGTCAGGCGGCGGAAAGCAATCAGGCGTGGCGAGGCGTCTTGCTCCGTTCGTTCCGCCCTCCCGGGCGGGGGCATCGCAGCGCGATGCCCCTACCTATTTCGGAGTGCGGGTTTAATCAGAGTGGTTCCGCTCAAACTCCGATCCGTGTGAGAATCTCGTCCGGGGGAAGCCGGTGCAGCCACTGCGCCGCGCTACCCCCCTGCCCCGGAAAAATAAAATCCGGCGCGATCTCACACAACGGCTGGAGCACAAACCGGCGCAGGTGCGCCCGGGGATGCGGCAGTACCAGCTTCCGGGTGGCGCGCGTTTCCAACCCAAACGCAATCAAATCCAAATCCAGCGGGCGGGCCTCGTTTAAAACCGTTTTAGGCTGGCGGCCGAATTCTTTTTCCAAGATCTGAAGTCTATCCAGCAACGATTCCGGCGTCTCCCCGCTCCGCGGCAAGAGACCGACGACCGCATTTAAGAATAGCGGGGAGCCGGGCGGGCAGTCGACCGGCGACGTTTGCCACAGGGAGGATTTCAAGAGCGGCGCCCCGGAATAAGCCTGCAGCTGCGCCATGGCCTCCACCAGAATTCGCCGCGAGTCGCCCAGATTGGAACCCAGGGCGATAAACGTCATGGTTGAATCCGATGGTTGAAAACTCATTTTCAAGAATTCACCGGAGCCCCCCGGCAAAGCTGCCGCCCCTCACTTCAACCCCAGCACATCCTGCATGTCGTATAGTCCGGGCTTTTGCTGCACCGCCCAAAGGGCAGCCCGCAGGGCGCCGTTGGCAAAGGTGTCGCGACTGGAGGCCTTGTGCGTGAGTTCCACCCGCTCCCCGTTGTTCGCAAAAATCACCGTGTGGTCACCCACCACGTCCCCGCCGCGCAGGGAATGAATCCCAATCTCTTCCGGGGTGCGTTCGCCGACAATGCCCGCCCGCCCGTGCCGCGCCACCGTCTCCAACGACTGGTGCCGGACGTCCGCCAGAATTTCCGCGAGGGTCTTCGCCGTGCCGCTCGGGGCGTCCTTCTTAAGCCGGTGATGCATCTCGACAACCTCCAGGTCGAAATCCGTCCCCAGGATCTCCGCCGCCCGGCGCGTCAGCCAGAACAGGGTGTTGACCCCGGTGGAATAATTCGAGGACCACACCAGAGGGATTTCCGTTTTCCGGGAGGTGATCTCTGATTTTTCGGCTTCCGAATGACCGGTGGTGCCGATAACCACCGCTTTTTTATGACGCGCACACAGCGCCACAATACCCGGAGTGGCACTGTGCAGGCTGAAGTCAATCACCGCGTCGCCGCCGGCGATGACGGCTGACAAATCGTCGCCGGCCTCGATCCGCCCTACGATTTCCAGTTCTCGGAAGTGGGCGGCACAGGCGAGGAGCGCCTTGCCCATACGCCCTCCGGCACCGGTGATGATGACGCGGGTCATGGCTATTTCAAGATGTCACAGCGCTTGAGGGTGGTGCGGAGAAGATCCCAGTTTTTGGGGTCCATCGGCACCAGCGGCAGGCGGTATTCCTCCTCGATCAACTTCATCATCGCCAGCGCGGCCTTGACCGGAGTGGGGTTGGTTTCGATGAACAGATCCTTGAACAGCGGATAAAAGCGCTGATGAATCTTTAATGCGGCGGCGGCTTTGCCCGACGCAAACAGCCTCACCATCTGCGAGACTTCCCGGGGAATGAGGTTGGAGGCCACGCTGATGACGCCCTGGGCGCCGACCGACATGAACGGAAGCGTGAGCGAATCGTCGCCGGAAAGGATGGTGAACTGCGGGCCGGTGGCCGCGCGCAATTGCGACACGCGGTCGCAGCTGCCGCCCGCCTCCTTGATGCCGACGATGTTTTTGCATTCGCGGGCAAGGCGCTTCACCGTCTCCAGGCTGATCTCAATGCCGCAACGGCCGGGAATGCTGTACAGCACGAGCGGCAGTTGGGTGGCGCGCGCAATGGCCCGAAAATGCTGATACACGCCTTCCGGAGTGGGCTTGTTGTAGTAGGGCGCCACCTGGAGCGATCCGTCCGCCCCCGCCTTCTCCGCCGCCTGGGTGAGATCGATCGCCTCGCGGGTGGCGTTCCCGCCCGTGCCGGCGAGGACCTTGATCTTGCCGGCCGCGAACTGGACTGAGAGCTCAATGATCCGGATGTGCTCAGCACAATCAACCGTAGGGGATTCGCCCGTGGTCCCCACCGGGACGATGCCGTCCACGCCGCCCTTGATCTGGAGCTTAATCAGGCGTTCAAGCGCCGCTTCATCCAGGGTGCCGTTTCGGAAGGGTGTGACAATGGCCGTGTAGGTTCCAGTGAACATCATTGACCATAGAATCGGAAAAACGGCCCGGTTTGGCCAGCCTGAAATTCAAAACCGGGTTAATACAGTGGCCCAGTTCCCCCCACCCGGAGCGCCGCCAGACTGAAGATGCCGGCGCCGGTTCAGATTTTACGGTAGATCGGCTTGGAGACCACCACCGCTGGCGCCCGTTTGCCGCGGATCTCGATTTCGATGATCGTTCCCGGCGCGGCCCATTCGGGCGGCACATAGCCGAGGCCGATGCCGAGGTTGAGCGACGGGCTTTGCGTGCCGCTGACGACTTCGCCGACCGGGGCGCCGTTCGCCCAAATCGGGTAGTGGGGGCGCGGGGGCGCGGATTTATCGGTCATCTTGAACGCGACGCATTTCTTTTTCACGCCTCGGGTTTTTTGTTCTGCCAGCACGGCGCGTCCGTTGAATTCGCCCTTGTCGAGCGAGACGAAAAAGCCGACACCCGCCTCGATTGGGGTGGTGCTTTCATCCAGCTCATGTCCGTAAAGGGGGTAGCAGACCTCCGTGCGCAGGGTGTCGCGGGCTCCGAGCCCGGCGGGTTTTAGACCAAACGGCTGACCGAGGGCGAGGCATTGATCCCAGAGCCGCTGGATTGCATCGTCGCTGCCGACGATTTCAAAGCCATCTTCACCGGTGTAGCCAGTGCGGGAGACGAGGATGCCGGAGGTTCCAAACTTGAATCCGCCGATCTGATTTTTCTTGAGGTCGGTCACGGCCGCGACCCGCATGGCGGAGCTGGACGCGCCGGGGATGACGGCGTTGATGAACTCCTTCACCCGCGGGCCTTGGACGGCGATGGCGGCATAGTTGTGGGAGGCGTCGGTGAGATCAAGATCGCCAGAAAAGCGGGAAGCCTGCGATTGCAGCCAGGCGACGTCCGGATCAATGCGGGAGGCGTTGATGATCAGGAAATAGATACCCTCGGAGAGTTTATACGCATAAAGGTCGTCGATCACGCCCCCGCGCTCGTTGCACATCAGGGTGTATTGCCCCTCGCCGGCGGCGAGTTTGCAAACGTCGTTTGTGAGGACGGAGTTGAGAAACGCCTCCGCGCCGGCGCCGCTGACGGTCACCTCGCCCATGTGCGAGATGTCGAAGATGCCGGCGGCCTTGCGGACGGCCAGATGCTCATCGGTGATGCTGGTGTATTGCACCGGCATTTCCCAGCCGCCAAATTCAATGAGCTTGCCCCCGATTTTCTGGTGGGCGGCATACAGCGCGGTGCGTTTTAGCATAAAAAATTAATCACAGACCAACTCGGGGGGGGACGCCAACAAAACAGATTCAGCAAAAACAATGGATGAGGTCAGCCCCACTTCTCGGTCTTCATCTGCTCCTTCGGCATTCCCAACCCGTGCAGCACAAGTTCCTCGGCGAATCCCACCAGGGCGTTCGGGCCGCAGGCGTAGAAAACCGTGTTGGGGAGGTCGGCGGCGATTTCCCGGACCCATTCCGGCGTGATCCGGCCGGTGCGCCCGGTCCAGTTGTCCTCCGGCGTTGCCCGCGTGCAGGTGACGTGGAACCGGAAGTTGGGGTTTTCTTTCTCCAGCTCGCGGAATTCCGTATTGAAAATAATATCCTTGGGCTGGCGCACGCTGTAGAGAACGGTGATCCGAGTCGGCAATTTCCGACGGGTGGCCTCGCGGGCAAAGGCGCGGAACGGAGTCACGCCTGAACCGCCGGCAATACAGACCAGATGCTTCTCAGGCTCGTACACCGGCAGGAATTTGCCGACCGGCGGGATGACGAAGAGTTTGTCGCCGGCCTTGGCCCAATCCACCATGCGGGTGCCCATCTTGCCATCGCGCTTGATGGTGACCTCGTAGGCGCCCCGGTCCAGCGCACACGACGACAGGGAATAAGCGCGCTTGTAATTGGCTGTGTCCGGCCAGTAGAGCGTGATGAACTGTCCGGTCTTGAATTCGGGGTTGTAACCCTCAGGCCATTGGAGGCGGAGGGTTTTGGTGTCGGGCAGTTCCATCGTCACCGACTCCAGCAGCATTTCCACAATTTCTTTAGCCATAAAATAGTCAGGAGCTCCGAGCTTAAGGCATTCGCTCCCAACCGGCAAGCGCGGTCTGGCTTGGAAACATTATTCCATCATATCGTCGCACTCAGGGCCGAGGAATCCGTGGCAATCCGCGCCAGGACTTCCTGTGCCAGCAGTTCATAGGCGGCCGCGCCGGAGCTGTATTTGTCGTAATGGATGATGGGCTTGCCGAAGCCGGGCGCTTCCGCAAGCTTGGTGGTGCGCGGGATCACGGTTTCAAAAACCTTGGCGCCCAACTGGCTGCGCACCTCGCCGACCACCTCATTGGACAATTTGGTGCGGCCATCGAACATGGTCATCACCACGCCGAAAATCTCCAACCGGGGATTCGCACCGGTGGCCTGTAACTGGCCGAGCACGCGGGTCATCATCGAAATGCCCTCCAGCGCGTAATACTCGCATTGCAGCGGAACCAACAAGCCGTCACTGGCAATGAAGGCGTTGAGCGCGAGGATCCCCAGGGCGGGCGGACAATCGAGCAGGATCACATCAAACCGGCCGCTATCCACGACGGGCTGGAGGGCATGGGTCACCGCCATCAAATGGTTTTCCGTCCGGGCCAGTTCCAGTTCCACGGCGCACATGTCCAACTCGCCGGGCACCATTTCGATACGCGGATAGGCGGTGGGCTGGATTTTATCGAGCAGGCGCCCCTCGCCGAGCAGGACGCGGTAGGCGCTGGCGCCCTCGATTTTCTCCAGGCCCATGCCACTGGTAGCGTTGGCCTGGGGATCGAGATCGAACAACAGCACCCGCTGACCGAGTGCGGCCAGGCAGGCCGCCAGATTGACGGCGGTGGTGGTTTTTCCCACGCCCCCCTTCTGGTTGGCAACGGCGATGATTTTGGTTGGCACTGGCCCTGATTAAAAGGGAAACAGGGCGGCGTTTCAAGCGCGCACCGCGTATTTCAGAAGCCGGAAAGGCTCAATGCCCGGCGGGAAGAAAACTGACCGGGCGGACCAGCCCGGATTGCGAACCGAACAGCGATGCCACGGGCTGGAGACTGGCAACCGCGCTGTTGCTGACGGCAAAATCGCTGGACAGCGACGGCGTGAAGGCCGACGACCCGGCGCTGGCGAATGTGGCGGTGGACGGGGCCGAAGACTCCAGGATCAGCCCCGGCTGGGAATCGGGCCGCTCCGCGTAGACGATCCCCAAAACCAGCAACAGCGTCAGCGCGGAGGCGAATGCGCCGGCGAATGCCGGCTTCAATTCCAAGGTCTGGAGCAGTCTCAACAACCAGGGAGCCTGCCAAAACAACTCCCGCTCGGCTGTCATCGACGACAGGGCTTCCGCCTTGCGGAGCTGCATCACGACCCGGCCGGAAAAGCCGGCGAAATAGCCCGGCGGAGGCAGCTCCTGCCGCTTATGCGCCAACAGCTGGCGCAACGTTTCAAAGTTGTCTTCGTTCTCGCTCATGTGGATTTCAGATAGTCGGCCAGCCAGCCCTGCATTTGCTGCCGCGCATAAAACAGCCGCGACCGGACCGTGCCAATGTTGCAGTTCATGATTTCGGCGATTTCCTCGTGGGACTGCCCCTGCACATCATGCAAAACCATGACCAATCTATGGTGTTCGGACAGCTTGAGCAATGCCTCGTTCAATTTTCCCTGCAATTCTTTCAAGCCGGCGGCCCGGCGCGGCGTTTTGTCCGAGATCAGGGCGACCAAGTCCGGATTGTTCTCCGTGTTGAAGTCCAAGTCATTGAGACTCATGTGGAAACGGTTCTTGCGCTGCTTGAGGAAGTTGAGGGTTTTATTGACCGCGATGCGATAAATCCAAGTGTAGAAGGTGGAACCGCCCTTGAAGGAGTTCAGCGCCTGAAACGCCTTGATGAAGGACTCCTGCGCGAGGTCGTTGGCATCCTCATGATTGGAGGTCATGTGATACACCGTGGCGTAGATGCGCTCCTGATACCGCTGAACCAACTGGTCGTAGGCTTCCAGATCCCCCTTTTGCGCGCGCCGGACCAGCTCCTTTTCGTCGGTCAGGAGGGGCATTTCTGGTATCGGAATGGGGTCGGGTGCGGCCATAACATTCAGCGCCCGACCGTCAAGGTTCCGGTCTGCTGTGTGAGAAAATCCGCCAGGGCCAGAAGCCCGTCGCGGCCGCTCGAGCCGGGCAGAATCGCCAGCGCTTGGCGTGCCCGCGCCAGATATTGAGCGATCAGCTCCAGCGACGGCTGGAACGTCTCATAGCGCACGAGCAGTTCATTCACAGCGGCCCAGTTTTGAGGCTGCCAGTCTAGAATCATTTTTTCCAGAGCCTGGCGATCGTCCCCCGTCGCCCGCTCCCAGGCCAGCAACACCGGCCACGTCAGCTTGCCCTTTGCCAGATCCGTGCCGAGGGATTTGCCCGCCGCCGTCTCCGTGCCGAATAAATCCACGCAGTCGTCGTACACCTGATACGCCGTGCCGAAGGCGGTGCCGAACTGCCGCAGCGCCGCCCGCTGATCCGCACGGGCCCCGCCCAGAAACGCCGCCAGATCGCACGAGAGCGTGAACAGCTCGCCGGTCTTCATTTCAATCACCCGGAAATAATCCCGGCGCGACAACTCAAACTTGCGGCGATGCTGCGTCTGCAAAATCTCCCCCGTGCACACTGTGTTAGTCGCCTTCGCCACCGCGCGGCACACGTCCATGGTGGGGTACGTGGAGGCCAGGGTCAGCGCTTGGGCAAACAGGCAGTCTCCAAACAGGACGGCGATTTCATTGCCCCACTGGGCGGCAATGGTGGGCTGGCCGCGCCGGATTTCGGCCTCGTCCATCACATCGTCATGCACCAACGTGGCCAGATGCACCATCTCGATAATGACCGCCGCTGTGACCTGCTCATCCCCGATCGGGCCCACGGCGCTGCCGGCCAGGGCGACCAGCGCAGGCCTCAGATGCTTGCCGCTCCCGCTCAAGGCGGACTGGGCATAGGGGATGAGCTGGGGGTCGAACTGGTGGGTTTGCTGAATTAAGCGCTGGTGAACCGACTGAATAAAGGGATCCACCTGTTCCACGATTTGATTCCAGGAACGGCTCGGATTGGTTTTGGGCGATTCAGAGGGGTCCAAAAGCGCCACGGTTATTTCAGCTGCCAGCATTGATCTGCAACTGTACTTTTGCCAAGCCGCCTAGTCAAACCTGTTGTGCCAGCCAACACCGAATGAACCATTGGCATGGAGCGCCTCAACGGGCGGGGTCAGACCACGGGCAGCGGTTCAAAGGCCTTGCCCAAAATGGGGAGGCTCTTTGTTTTAAGCCAGTTTTCCAATACGCCCGCGTAAACATTCCTGAAATCCAAATTGTATTTCAGGTCGCCCTGATGCAGATCCTGCGGAGCCAGGCTCGGATGCTTGCCGAGCAGGCCTGCTTTCACCCGGTTGCCGACTATAAACAGGGGGGCGGCCGCGCCGTGATCCGTGCCGCCGCTGGCGTTTTCGGAAACGCGTCGGCCGAACTCGCTAAACGTCATCACCAGCACGCGCGGCAGATTGCCCTGAGCCTTCATATCCTGCACAAATGCCTGGGTGGCGTCACCGAGATCCTTCAGCAAACGCGCTTGAGCACCGATCTGGTTGGTGTGCGTGTCATAACCGCCCTGGGACACATAATAAACGCGCGTGGGCAATCCGCCGCCAATGAGTTTGGCCACAAGCTTGAGCGACGTCCCCAATTGCGAGCCCGGATAGGCCGCCTGAGTTTGCACCTTCGCCGCGATGTCGCGGATTTTATCGGAGCTCATCTGCGCATCCATCGCGGTGCGGGAGATGAAGTCCACCGCCGACCCGCCCTGCATCGGCATGCCTGCGGCGAGCGACCCGATGCTGCCGCCGGAATTATCGTCCTCGGCGGGAATGCCAGCCATTTCCGTGTCGTTCAGCTTGCGGTAGGACTCCTCCGTGCCCGCCCCCTTGGATAGGAACCGGTAATTTTGCGGATTATTCAGACAGATGCCCCGGGGATGCTTGGCGAAAAAGGCCTGCGGCAGCTGTCCCCCGATTGCGATACCCGCCGTGGGATCTGAACCGGCACAGGCGTTATCAAAGTATCGCCCCAGCCAGCCGTACGGTTCCGACCGGTCCGAGGCGCTGGCGGTTTGCCAGATCTCGGTGGAACGGAAATGAGAGCGGCTCGGGTTCGGATAGCCCACGCCCTGGACCACCGCCAGCTGCCCGGCGTCGTGGAGGGATTTGAAACCCGACAACGCCGGGTTGAACGCCAGCTCATCATTGAGCTTGATGAGCTTGTCGCCAGATAATCCAAGGTGCGGGCGCGCCCGGTGATAGAAATCATTTGCATAGGGCACTACCGTGTTGAGCCCGTCATTCCCGCCAGCCATCTGCAGCACCACCAGGATGGTGGCGTCGCTGCCGGTGACGATCTGAGTGGCCGAATCGGCCGCCTCGCTGTGCAGCGCCGTGAGCGTGTTGGCTAGAAACGCTGGGACCGTCCAGGACAGCGAGCTGCCCAGCACGGTCGTCCGCAGGAATTCCCGGCGGGTCTGGAGCGTGATTTCGTTTTTCATGATTTGGAAGGAGGCTTGCCCCTTTGGAGGCATCGACCGCCCGATTTCAGGTCACTTGATATTGGGGGGTGGACATCATCAGCCGGATGGCTGCCTGAATGTCGTCGTCATTTAAATGGGTCCGGCTGGCGAGAAAATCTAGCAGGGCCCGCTTCTGATCGCCCTTGAGCGGCGACTGGAACAACCGGCGTTCCAGGGAAACCACGAGGAGAGACTGGTTGGCGCGCTCTTCCGGCGTGAGAATTTTACCAACCTCCACTCCCCCCATGCGGACACGCTGCAGAAACCGCAGCGCCTTCTTGCCACCCCCGGCTGTTTTCGTTTTGCCCCCCAAATCTCCCGCACCCAGCGGCGGGAGCGTCCCCTGCACCAGCGATTCCGCATCGTTATAACGGGCCAGCAACGTATTGGTGGTGATCCAGGAAGTTCCCCCATCCCATCCTTTGACGTTGGGCGGCGCGAACAGATCCTGCCCCAGCTGGCGGATCATCCCGCAGCTGACCAGCGGCGGCGGCAGTGGACATTCCAGGGCGCGCACGCTCCCCACCAGCCATTGCACCGGGCTCTTCACCTGGTTGCGAAGGACCGACGCCTGGTAAAATTCCTCGCTGCGGAACATCGTGCGAAGGAGCGGCTTGAAATGCCCCCCGCTGGCGCGAAACACCGCGGCCAGCCCGGTGTTCAGTTCCTCGGATGGAGGCTGCCCGGCGAAATAGTTCCAGAGCTTGCCGGTGATGAACCGGGCCGATTGAGGCTGCGCAATGATTTGCTCGATCACGTCCTCCCCGCTCCAGTTGCCCGTGCGCCCGAGGAAGGTCTTGGGCCCGGCATCGTGAATCTGGGGACGATAGACAAATTTCTCGCGGGCGCGATCCAGCGTCCAACCCGTCAGCGCGCGCGCGGCCTCGGTGACGTCCCGTTCGCTGTAATGGCCTTCGCCCAACGCAAACAGTTCCATGACCTCGCGCGCAAAATTCTCATTGGGATGCTGCCGGCTGCTCTGGGCCTGGTCGAGCCAGACCAGCATGGCCGGATCCTTGCCCGCCTCCAGCAGCAGATCCTGCCAGTTCTGCGTGGCCAGCCGACGGAATAATTCGTTCTGGCGCCACAGGTAGTAGGCGTTGCGCACCTTCTCCGCGCTGGTGGCAAAATGTCCGTGCCAAAACAAAACCATTTTTTCCTGGAAAGGGCGCGGCCCAACGGCCATGCGCTGCAACCACCAGCCGCGCAACTCCATCAGGCGGTCGCGCTGAAGCTGGTTTTCCTCCCGCTGCAACTGCTTCTTCTCCTCCGGCGTGCCCCGCTGATTGACTTCGCGAATCTTTTTCAGCCGATCCGGATCGGGTTTGGCCCACGCCGGATTGGGAGTGGGATCCGGGATGGATTCGTAATCGACCACAAAGTTCACGGCCGACTCCGGTCCGCGGTCCGCCAACGCCTCAATTTCCCGAGGGGGGCCGCCGAAACCGGCGCGATTCAATAAATGCGCCGCCATGGCATAGTTCCAGTCCCGGACTGGCAGCGGTTTGAGCATACGTTTGCAGACGGGAATGATCCCCAGGAGGTTTCATGCCCCCCACTGTATTTTCTACAATCGAACCGAAGGCCCCTTACTTTCCTGGTCGTTTTGTTTTGGCAAGAGAGCTTTTCGGCGATTAACTATGCCCCATGCAAGTCGTTCTCAATTATCTGAAACAGAATCAGGCCCGGGCCGTCGCCGAACTCTGCGAGCTGCTCCGCTTCCCCAGCGTCTCCGCCCAGCCGCAGCACAAGCCCGACCTGCGCGCCTGCGCTCAGTGGCTGGTGCGGCATTGCCGCCAGATCGGGCTGGAGGCGAAGCTCTGCCCGACGGCCGGCCATCCCATTGTGCTGGCCAAAACCCCGCGGTCCAAGGGCAAGCGGCAGCGCCCGCATTACATGGTCTATGGCCATTACGACGTGCAGCCGCCAGAGCCCCTGGAGCTCTGGCACACTCCGCCCTTCGAGCCGCGCATCGAGGGCCGCTCGGTGTATGCCCGCGGGAGCACCGACAACAAGGGCCAGTTTTTCGCGCATCTCAAGGCCGTGGAAGCCTATCTCCAGACCGGCACCCCCCTGCCCTGCGACCTCACCTTCGTTCTCGAAGGGGAGGAGGAGGTCGGCAGCAAGAGCCTTTCCCATTTTCTTAAAACCCATCGCCGGGAACTGGCGTGTGACGCGGTGGTAATCTCGGACACCGGCATGCCGGGCTTGAAACATCCCGCACTCACCTACGCCCTGCGCGGGATCATCGCCTTCGAGATCACGCTGCACGGCCCCGAACGCGACCTGCATTCCGGCGTCTTCGGCGGCGCGGTGGAAAATCCCGCCATGGCGCTCGCCCGACTGCTGGCCGGTGTGCGGGATGACCAGGGGCGCATCACTATCCCCGGGTTTTATGACGGAGTCGCACCGCTGTCCCGATTTGAGCGGGCGCAGGCCGCGCGCTATCCCCTGAAGGAGGCTCAACTGAAGAAGCTCCTGGGGGCCCCCGAGCTGTTCGGCGAACGCGGGTTCACCGCCACCGAACAGCGCAGCGCCCGCCCCACCTTTGAGATTAACGGCCTCACCAGCGGGTACCAGGGCGAGGGTAGCAAAACTATCGTGCCCGCTTGGGCGCGGGCCAAGATCACCTGCCGCCTCGTGCCGGACCAGAGCCCCGAACAGGTCCGCCGCGCCGTGCTCGCGCACCTGAAAAAAATTTGCCCCCCCACCGTGCGGCTGGAAATCGAGGCCGGTCACGGAGCGGAAGCCTATCAGGTTTCGCCGACCGGTCCCCTGGCGCAGGCGTCCCTGCGCGCCCTAAAAAAAGCTTTCGGGGCTGAACCGATCCTGATGCGGGAAGGCGGCTCCATCCCCATTGTGAACCAGTTCAAGAAAATTCTTGGCGCCGACTCGCTGCTGCTCGGGCTCGGCTTGCCGGATGACAATGCCCATTCCCCCAATGAAAAATTCCATCTGGACTGCTTTGCCGGCGGCCAGCGAATGAGCGCCTACCTGTGGCAGGAACTCAATCCTGGATTGGATTGAACCCGAATTCCAACCCCTCTCCCCGGCCCAAAGCCCTGTAGGCTTTTGCATTGTTCTATAGAAGCAGGTTGGGTTGAGTATGATACGTGAATTGCGCCGTCGCCGATGACGACCTTTTCGATCAGTGCTTCGATATTCTGCCGCTTTTCCGGCATCGTCATTTTTGGCCACCGTTCATGAAGTGAATGCGAGTCATGAAGCACATTGTTGACTAATACCTTGTTAACCTTCAAGTAATCCACCTCGGCCTCCAGCCTAGGCAGTTCGGCGGTCAACTGCTTGATCCGTTTCTCGTCAAGGCCATAAAGAGGAGATTTTGAGAGAGGGGCAGGAGGGGGAGAAAACAGATCAAATAAGCCAAAGGCTCGATAATAAAACTAAGGCTAGCGTTTCGGATGGGCAATTGAATTAGTTATAAGGCTATTTGTGTGCGAGTGAATTGTTGTGCGCTGAATCGGGACAAGTGCTTTATTTGGCAGTGCTTTATTTGGCCGATGCTTACGCTCACTTCACGAAATTGGTGAGGGAACGCAATCTGGACGTGATCAAGCGCAGTGATTTTAAGGGGTTGGTGGTGCCGTTGATCCATGAACAGTTTGGTGTGCGTTTACGAAATGATTTGGTCGTGGATGAGAGAGGTGGTGTTCGTGGTTGGAAAAATGTGAAATTTCAGACTGGGCCGACTGGGTTTTGGGGCCGCTCTTAAGAAATTCGTTGGTTTTGCCACCCCCTGTCAACGGA
>Ga0209086_10002322_pt1 | contig 14916 bp, 11 predicted proteins | sample M_130207_XF_Meta_FD_187312 | JGI IMG/M metagenome (GOLD analysis project Ga0209086, IMG submission 187312) | Freshwater microbial communities from Lake Montjoie, Canada to study carbon cycling - M_130207_XF_MetaG (SPAdes) (version 2) | ecosystem: Environmental > Aquatic > Freshwater > Lake... | reverse complement strand
TCGCGCACCTTGCTCATCTCGGCCGGTGTCGTCACGCCGCGGTCGAGCAGCTCGACAACTCCCTGCATCTCACGTTGCACGAGCCCGTCGACGTTGCGGCGCATGGCCGCGACCTCGGCATGGATGAGCGAGCTCTGGAGTCCGTTCTCCTCGAGTTGGCGGAGTTGGAGGTCGATGACCGCGGTCACGAGGCCGGCCGCCTTTTGCTGAGCCCGCTGTTGGCGATCGAGGCTCGCCGCGTCGTCGGCCGCCCGCGCGGGATCGGACAGCATGACCAGCGGCGTCGCGGCGACCAGGCAGCCGAGCGCGACGCGAATGAATCCGCCAGTCGCTTGTGTGTGCCTAGACTTCATGGCTTGCCTCCCACGCGAAGTTGTTCCTCAATAATCGACTGCAGTTCCTGGGCCGCCTGCGACTCCGAGGCCTGGAGGGCTTCGAGCACGCCGTTCTCGTCGGTCACAGTGAGTTCGATCGGGGGGCTGCTTGCCGGCTGTCCCGGGGTCGTGCCGCGGTAGTCCACGGCCTCGACAAAGACCCGCACGAAGTCGCCCTTGCGCAGGCCGAGGTCGGCGAGCGGTACGAAGAAACTGCCGGTCGCGGGCAACGCCTCGCCAACGAGCGGCGGCGCGGCGGCGGAGAGGATGTCGATGGTGCGGGCCGACGCTGCGTCGGTCGCCGGCTCAAGGTCGGCGTCGGCCACACGCACGGTCTCCAGCCTGGCCCGCAGAGCGGCCACGCCATGGTCATCTCGGACGGTGTAGGAGATCGTGGGCCGGGCGCCGGGCAGGACGGTGCGTGTCACGGCCTCGGCGGTGACCTGGGGCGGCATGTCGGGGCGGATGCGGATCGTGCCCGCGGTCGGGCGGTCGGGCGACAAGCCGTCGACGTCCACTGCATGCACTTCGTACTGCACCGGCGCGGCGATAGCGGCCAGCGGTGAGCCGCTCCCCGAGAGCACGAACCGATCGTGTCCACCCTCGCCGGGGGGCTGGCGGGTGAGCGGATGGGCCACGCCGTCGATCTCGACCACGACCCGGTCCAGACTCTTGTTGAGGCAGGTCACGGTGAGCACGACCCGCGAGCCTTCGAGCACCGCGGCCTGCCGACCACCTGAGACCATTGTGGTGGTGCTGCGGGCGTAGGCCGGTGGCTCGACACTCACACTGGCCTCGACCACCGGCGCCGGCACGGCCGTGATCTCCACGGGCTCGCTCCGGGCATCACCGGCATAGACGACCACCGCGACCGACTCGAAGAGATTGTCGAGCGTCCCGGCGAGCGTGGGCCGCTGGGTCGATTCACCGGCCGGTGGCTCCAGCGGCACCGTCGCACCGCCTCCGCCGGCCGCGGGCGTGAACACGGCGCGACCCGTCGCGACCGGACGCCCGCTGCACGTGACGTCGATCGCCAGCGGCCGTCCGGCGGGGGCCTTGATCGCGGTCGCTCGCAGAGGATCGATTTCACACCCGTTCACCACGAGCCGTTCGATGTGCGTCCATGTCGGATAGTGGGCCGAGCCGAGGAGCATGCGGTTGACGAAGGCGGGAAGCGTCTTGGGGGAGGCGATCCCGATGGCCGTGATCACAGCCGCCAACGCCGCGGCCCAGGCCACGCGCCCGGCCAGCAGGCGGCTCCAGAGCGATGCGGTGCTGGTCCATTGCTGGCCGAACTCCGACACGTAATCCACCACCGCGGATCGCAGCGTCGAGGACCCCCAGGCGGCGGCGTCGGGCCGCTCGAACTGCAGCGCTGCCACGAAGTCACTATCGATGCCGTGGGCCTTTTCCATGGAGAGGGCGACGTCGAGGTCGGTCTCGCGGACCCGCACGAGCGGCAACGCGTAGCGGCGTACGACCCACACGACGGTCGCGGCAATGCCGGCCCACAGCCACAGCCGGCCCGCCCCCGAGAGCGCGAAGATCCTGTCCAGCGCCAAGGCGCCCAGCAGGGCCGCGAGCAGGCCGACGAGGACCGCGGACCACGCCGTGAGTTGGCGGGCGAGCAGCCGCCGCCGGCGCACGGTGTCGAGACGGCTGCGCAGCGGGTCGAGCCGGCGAGCGAGGGGAGCGGCGGTGAGGGTGTCAGTGGCCATCGGTGGCGGCACAGGTTCAGGAAAGGTTGGTACGTTTGCGGAGCAGCCACTCGCCGAGCATCAGCCCGACGATGGTGGCGAAGCAGAGCCAGGTGTTGGAGAGCGAAAACACCTTCACGGATCGCTCGGGGCGGGCGACCGCGTCGATCTCGTCGGGCAGCTTCGTAGCAGAGACCAGATCGTACGCCCGACCGCCGGTACGGGAGGCCAGCATCCCGGCAAGGGCCGTGTTGCGGACCACGCTCCGCTGCTCCGCGGAGAGCGAATCGACCCGGAAATCCTTCTCGGTCGCCTCGCCCGTGAGCGGATCGGTGACCCGCATCCGATACTCGCCGGCGCCGCCGAGTTGCACCCGGGCCTCGAACACGCCCTCCCGAAGCTGCCGCAGGGACACTGGTTGCGGCTGGCGCTCCCCGCGCATCGCCTCTGGCGACACGAGCTCACCGCTGAGGGCCTGGCCGGCGACGTCATCGGCCTCGAGCGGCCGAAAGTCCTTGTCGTACGCCTCCACGGTGATCACCGCCGCGTCCCCCGACTGATACTTCTCGGCGTCGCTCCGGACGACGAATCGCTTGCTCGTCCCGAGCGCGTGGCTCAAGCCCAGACGGTAGATGAGCTGCCCCCAGAACTGCCGGTAGTAGCGGTCGCCCACGCCCTTTCGCATCCGCCACATCTGGTCGAAACCGATATACACCACCTCACCGCGTCCGTAGCGGCGGATCGCGATCAAGGGCTGCGGGGTGCGGCCGTCGGCGCACCGATCCGTCGGATGCGCCAGCAGCACCGTGGCCTGCGGATGCGGCCGCTCCACCGGCTGGTACCACGGGAGCGGGTCGAGTTTTTCCCAGGCCTTGGCTGTGTCGGCGTCGTCGCGGCCCAGCCGCATGAACTCCTGAAGCGAAGCCTCCGCCGTAAGCCGCGGACGGAAGGGCTTCGCCACCGCCGCAGCGCCGTCGGCCGGCACGATCGGCAGCATGTCTCCCAGCGGAGTGCCGGCCAACTGCCCCGGGCCGCTCCATCGTCCGGCGATGACCACCAGTCCCCCGCCGAATGTCTCCACGAACTCGCGGGCCGAGTCGGCAAACCGCCCGCTTATCGACTTGGCGTCGAAGTTACCGAGGAAGAGCACGTCGTTGGCGAAGAACTCGCTCCTTTTGGGTGTGGCCGACTCGATATAGAGCGGATTCTCCCGTCGCACCCGCGGGTCCGCGGACCGCAGAAACGTGCGAAAGCCGCGCTCGCCCACCAGCGGATCACGGTAAAACACTTCCTTGATGAATCGCCACTCCCAGCCCGGTTCGTCGGCGACGTACATCAGCCGCAGGAAGTCGTCCCGCACGTTGACCTCGCGGGTGGAGACATTGTTGCCGATAACCGACTCGCCCGGCTGCGGCTCGACGGTGGCGGTGAACTCGAAGCGGCCGACCTCGGCGGGGGTGAACGGGATCTCCACGGCCGCGGTCGGGCCGTCGAGCGTCACGCTTCGGCTGCCGATCGCGATTTCGGGCCCGGGCGTCGCCCCGTCCACCCGGCGGGCCGTCACGGCCACGGCGAGCGATGCGTTGGCGAGGCCCGACTGCCGCACGAGCACGCTGACGCTCGTCGCCTCCCCCTTCTTCATCACCGGCGGTGCCTGCAGGTCGGCGGCGATATCCAAGGCCAGCGCCGGACCGAGGCCGATCGTGAAGCACGGCACGCCGAGCCGCTCGGCGGCCTCGACGGCCGGCGGCCCGGAGTTCTCGTCGAAGTCGCTGACCACCACGACCCCCTGGAGGCTCGACGCGGTATGCCTCGCCCGCAGGTCGCGGAACGCGGTCCCGAGCGCCGTCACCTCGCCGTTCGTCGTCAGGGCTTCGGCGATACGAGCGGGATCGGCCGTGCCGCGGGCCTCGTCGTCGATGTCCAACGCCTTCACACTCTCCGCCCCGTCGAACAAAAATGCCTTGACGCGGAACCGCTTCGCCAGCTGACCGACGACGTTGTCCTGCTTCCGCTCGAGCCAAGCCCGCAGGTAGTCGATGCGGGCCGGTTGGCCGTCGGCGGGCCCGGAGAGGCCGGTCGCGGCTGTCAGGCTGGCCCGCTCCTCCGCGGGCAAATCGTCACGAAGGGCCATGCTCTGCGAGCCGTCCACAAGCAGCCACAAGAGCGGCCGGGAGACGTGATCTACCGTCACCTGCAGGACGGGGTCGGCGAGCAGAACGACCATCGCCGCGAGCAAGGCGGCCCGCAACACCGAGAGTGCCACCCGCCGGGAACGCGACATCGCAGGCTGGAAACGCCGATAGAACCAGATGGCGGCGGCGATCGCCGCCCCGCAGCCCAGCAGCACCCACTCAGGGTGTCGCTGCGCCCAGCCCGCCGCGAACGCCAGTTCGAAGCCGTTGATCGACCGCACGTTCTCGATGCGGAGCAAATTTCCGAGCATTTCGTTCATGCGACGCCCGTGGCTCCGGTGGCGGGTTGGCCGGCATCGGCGGGTTCGCGGTACGGCCAAGCCAGAAGTGTTGTCTCGACGAGCAGGCAGGTCAGCGCAGCCAGCAGCAGCCACCACCATGACTGCTGGCCGCTGACCTTCGCGGCCGCGAAGCCGATCGGCTCTGCCAGCCCGACCCAGCGAAACCGTGGGTCGCCTCCGACTGCCGCCGTGAAGGTGGCCGCATCGAGCACGGTGGGCTGCGACTCCTCGGCGGGGCCGTTGACGGCCACCGGCATCCGCCACCGTTGCCCGTCGGCGCCGCCGCCGGCATCCTTGTCCGTGGGCCGATCGGCCGCCGCCACGACGTACACGCCCCGGCGGCAGGCGTCACGAAGCGTCACGCCGAATCGATCGCCGCCGAGCACCTCGACACCGAGGGACTCGACGGTGCCGTCGGGCGCCGTGACCGTGAAGTCGGCTCGCCGGTCGGCCGCCGCGACCGGAAGCGTGATGGTGGCCACGGTGTCAAACGTCCGTGCCGGGAGCGTGGCTGCGAGCATGCCACGGAGAAGGCGGTCGAAGAGCAGCATGCCGTTTGTCTTGGGCAGCGTGTTCCAGTTGCTGAACACTCCCGTGGCGGCCCACACCACCTCGCCCCTCCCGAGGCGACGGGCGACCAGAAACGGCAGGCCGTTGTCAAAGGCGGCAAGCACCGTCGGCCGCGCCGCCCCTTCATCCTGCGGCGTGTCATCGGCTGGCAGGTCGCGGGCCCAACTCAGCCAGTCGGGCGCGAGCGCTGCGTGATCGGCGAGCAGCGTCGCGCGGAGCTGGGAGTCGGGGGGCGAAAGCGGGCTTGTGCGCTCCGCGGCAGCGAGCCGGTCGAGTTCCGCGTCGATGGCGGCCAGCCGGTCGCGGCGCTGCGTCTCGCCCGCCGCCATGGCGCTGGCCGCCGCCGCGAGGGTCGCCTCGTCCGCGACCGTGCGCACGGCCTTGAAGAACAGCGGTGTCTCGTAGAGGTCGCGGAGTTCGTCCCGCGCTACCCCGGGCAGCCGGAAGAGCGGATTGTCTTGGAGGGAACGAACGTCGAGCAGAAATGGCCGCAGCTCGCCGGCCTCGTCGGGCATGCGACCGACGGCCGTCTCGAGGGGAGCCGGCAGGATCCCGACCCCGCCCAGCCAGGCCGCCTGGCTCCAGGAGGCGGGATCGAAATCGCCACCGGCGGCGATCACGAGCCGGCCGCCTTGGGCGACGTAGTCACGGAGCAGCGCGACCTGCTCCGGCGTGGGGGCCGCCACGCCGGCAATCACGGTCAGCCGGGCGTCGGCCAGCACGTCTCGCGACAGCCCGGCCATCGTGACATGCCGGACCTTCACGAGTGCCGCGTCGCGCTGGTCCCGGGCCACCGGGGCGAGCAGCGTGCGGAGGTGCCTGGTCTCACCGATACGGCCGCGGGAGGGTTGCTCCTCCTCGCCGTATTGATCCACGAACACCACCGGCAGCGCCGCCACGACCGGCACAACGATGGCGCGCGAGTCGTCCTCGGACAGGTGGTCGTGGGCGAGGGCCACTTCCACGGCGACCGAGGTGATCCGGCCGGGCTCCGCGTCGGCGACGAACCGATGCCGAAACGGCACCTCGAGTGCCTGGCCGGGCTCGAGATCGACGGCAGTCGCGGTGGCCTCGACGCCGTCCACGAGCAGCGCCACGCGGACGCCGGCCCGGGGCGCGGAGCCCTCGTGCCGCACCACGGCGGTGAGCGTGGCCTCCGACCCGGTGTCGGCAACACCATCGTCGATGCGGAACGATTCCACCCACGTGTTGTCGCGGTCGGGCGACGTCACGGAGACGACCTGGAACTCCGGCTCGGCGGGCAGTTGGGCGGGCGGCTCGTCTGCGGCGGCCGGTTGGCGGTCGCGGCCGGCCCAGTTGATCACCTGCTGGTCGCCGAGGAACACCATCCGCTTCTCGGGCACGTCGGGCACGGCGGCCGCCGCCCTGGCCGCCAGGGCCTCGGCAGCGGCGCCGGTGCCCATCCGGTCCACGACAGGCACCGCGGCCACGGCTTCGAGGGCGTCTTCCTTGGTGCGGTAGGCGTCAAGTGTCGTGCCCGCGGGCGATCCGCACAGTGGCAGCACCGAGATCCGGCTGCCGGCCGGCAACTGCTCGATGAACTCCGCGGCCCGGGCCCGGGCGTCGTCGAGCAGCATTGTTCCGCCGAGCCGCTCCCGGCCCATGCTCATACTGTTGTCGAGCACGAGGATCGCGTGCACCGGCCCCGACGTTGCGGCGGCGCCACCGGTGGCCAGGAACGGCCGGGCCACGGCGAACCCGAACAGCGCCACCGCCGCCATTCGCAGGGCCATGAGCAGCAGTTCGCGGAGCCGAAGGAAGGCCTTGCTCCGCCGCGAGGCCTCGAGCAAAAACTCCATCGCCGCCCAATCCAGCTGGCGGAAAATGCGTCGGTTCAGCAGATGAATGAGCACCGGCCCGGCCGCGGCCGCAAGGCCGGCAATGGCGAGCAACTCCCCACCCGGCAGGAACGAGATCATGGGTGCATTCCGTGCCGGAGCAGGAGTCAGCGACCACCGAGGACGCCGACCTTCGCTTCCTGGAGGATAGGTAGGTAACGGTAAGGAATCGCCAGCACGAACACGGCCACCGCGGTGCCGTACAACTGTCCCTCATGGCCTTCGACATGTTTGCCGGCTTCCCAGCCGCCGTCGGGCCGCTGCCCCTTGACGATCGAGTCACGGAGCTTCGGGTAGTGATCTCTCCAGCCCGGCCCGCCCACTTGATAGAGCGATTGTCCGATGTAATTGAGGGTGTAGGCGTCGAAGGGAAGTTGGCCCTTCATCGCCGCCTCTGGAGCCTTCCCCTGCTTGATCGCGGCCGTGACCGGCTCCATGCTCTTGGCGATCCGCCAGTCGTCGTACTGGCCGAACTCCTGCAGGCAGACGACACCCGCGGCGGCCATGGCGGGCGTTCCGCCATCCCCCGCCCCGCTGTAGGTGAACTGCCCAGGGCCCTCGCGGAGCTTCGTCTCGCCCTGGTTTCTCACGCCATGCTTTGGGGAATACATGCTTCGCACGCGTTGGATCGCCTTCTCAATCGTCTTCCGCGGAATCTCGAAGCCGCTGTCGGTGGCGCTTCGCAGGGCCTTGGCCTGCATCACGCAAAGGCTCAGGTCGCCGTCGGCCGCTTGGGCCTCGTAGGCCCAGCTGCCCGCGGGCCCTTGGGTCTGCACGATCACCCGCAGGGCTTTGTCAAGGGCGGCGCCGACCTTGCGGTCGCTCGTCATCCCGTAGGCTTGACCGAGGACGAACGTCGACAATCCATGGTTGTACATGTCGCGTTTCGGGCCGGTCATGTTGAGCAGTCCCGAGGGCTTGGCGTTGGCGATCACGTAGCTGAGTGCCCGCTCTACTGTCGGCCCGTATTCGCTGTCGCCGGGCGTGTGGCTGGCGGCCATGAAGGCCAAGGCCCCAGTGGCCACCAGGCCCAGATGGTTTGTTCCCCAGTTGCCCGCGCCGCCCTGCTTCTTGGCCAGGAATGCGAGCCCCTTGGCGATGGCCGCTTCGCTCTGTGGCGTGATCTCCCACTCCTCCGCCGCCGGCGGCTGCGCTGGGAGCCTGGGACAAGAAAACGCCATCGTGGCGGCCGTCATGAACGCCGTCAGGAATCGTAGACAGGAGTGGCGAGGAGGGCGGGACATGCGTTGGCAGCCGGACAGCCGGAGGGAACGAGGATACTCTCTTATGACTCGACTGGGCGAAAAGTTACAGGCATCCCGGTTTTGCCGCCTGAAAGGCGTCGGCACCGTGGCTCGGCCGCTGCCGAAACCGCGTCAGGGAGCTTGCGGGCCCGCCCGCCGACTGGGGCGAGCTCGTGTAGATTCATGACGACCGCGACGTCTTTCAGGCGACGGATAGACGAGCTGCCCGCGATCGCTATTCACAGCCTCTGACCCGTGTCGGACGCAAGGCACCGAAGCACCGGGACCGGCGGACTGGGAGACGGTCTGCGTTGAGGTGAGAAAAACGCGATGGCAGGGGGGAAGGCACGCGTTCCGGAAACGGCCTGTTGTGCCCCGGGAGAAGGGAGCCCTCAGCTCACGAGCCGCCCATCAGCTCGGAATCGGTTAAGGACGTGCCATTGGCCGGGCTATATTTTTTCGGGTATATTCAGTCTAAGATCGGCAGGCTGCCCAGGCCGCCCGATACGGGCCCAAGGAGACTCGCCGACATGCCGTGGATCATTCCTGCCCTGCTGTTCGTCGGCACCCTCTTCTCGGGCGGTGCCTCGCGGGCCGAAGAGGCTCGTCCGCCGGAAGGCGTGGAGCGGCCGTTCGCCGAGCCTGGGCTCGGCGGGTTCACAAAGTGGCTCAAGCAGACCAGGCACGAGGATCCAGACGGGGTGTTCCGTCTGGAAGACGGCGTGCTGCGGTGTGGCGACGAAGACATGGGCTACGTGGCCACGAAGCGGGCCTACCGCGACTACCACCTGTCGGTCGAGTATCGCTGGGGCCGGAAGCGGGCCCGGCCCACCGGCGTCCGCAACACCGGCGTGCTCCTCAACGCCATCGGGGCCGATGGATCGGCCAAGGGGGTGTGGATGACCTGCATCGAGTGTCAACTTGCCCAGGGCTGCGAGGGCGACCTGATCGTGATCCCGGGGACGCAGGCCGACGGCAACCCGTTCCCGGCCACGCTCACAAGCCTGACCCGCGTGGCCGCGGACAACAGCACCCGCTGGGATCCGCGCGGCACGCCCGTCACGTATTCCGGAAAACAGTTCTGGTGGTCGCGGCACCAGCCGTTCTTCAAGGAAGACTACGACGCCCGGGGCGCGGACGACGTCGCCAGCCCGGTGGGCGAATGGACGAAGGTTGAGTGCCTCTGCTCCGGATCACGGATCACGATCAAGATCAACGGCCACACCGTGAACGAGTGCTCCGACGCCGTGCCGGCCGCCGGCAAGATCCTGCTCCAGGCGGAGGGTGACGAAGCCTTCTTCCGCAATCTGGAATTACGACCACTCCCCACCCCATAGCCCCGCGCTTGGTGCGCCTTCTGCCTGGAGACCCTTTTATGCCCCCAGTATTCCGGATTCCTCGCCGTAACTTTCTGGGCACCGCCGCGGGCGCCGCGGCAGCCCTGCCCACGCTCTGGACGCCGGCTGTGCACGCCGCGGGTAGCGATCGCCTCAAAGTCGGCCTCATCGGCTGCGGGGGTCGGGGTTCCGGGGCCGCCTCACAGGCGCTCTCCACGAAGGGCGACGTGGTGCTGACGGCCGTCGGCGACGTGTTCCCCGACCGGATCGATCAGTGCCTGCGCAGCCTCGAGGTGATGGAGCCGATCGCCGCCAAGGTGGACGTGCCCGCGGACCGCAGATTCTTCGGGTTCGACGCCTACCGGCAGGTGATCGACAGCGGCGTGGACGTGGTGCTGCTGGCAACGCCGCCACACTTTCGACCAATGCACATCGAGGCCGCCGTCGAGGCCGGCAAGCACATCTTCGCCGAAAAGCCCTGTGCGGTAGACGCCCCTGGAGTGCGCCGCGTGCTCGCGGCCTGCGCTCAGGCGAAAGCCAAGGGGCTGTCCATTGTGTCGGGGCTCACACTCCGCTACATCGACTCGTACCGGGCGGCAATGCAGCGTGTGCACGCCGGCGCGATCGGAGAGATCCGGATGCTCCAGGCCAACGACTACCGCGGCGCGATCTGGTCGCTGCCGCGAAAGCCGGAGTGGTCAGACATGGAATGGCAGATGCGGAACTGGCCCCACTTCACCTGGCTCTCGGGTGACTTCAACGTCGAGCAGCACGTTCACAACCTCGACGTCTGCGCCTGGGCGATGGGGGATCGTTACCCGGTGAAGGCCATGGGGCTCGGCGGCCAGCAGGTCCGCAAGGGGCCGGGCAACATCTTCGACCACCACAGCGTGGTCTATGAATACGACGATGGCGCGCGGCTGGTGAGCAACTGCCGTCAGATCCCCGGCCCCAAGCAGGAGATCGGCGTGGAAGTGCTCGGGAGCACCGGCTCCCTGCGACTCACCGAGGAGAAGCGGGGCGTGCGGATCACGGGGGCGCAGCCGTGGGAGTTCGACACGGCCCCGACCAACGGCTACCAGGTCGAGCACGACGAGCTGTTTCAAAGCATCCGCGACGGCCAGCCGATGGACAACGGCGAGACCCTGGCCAAGAGCACGCTGCTGGCGATCATGGGTCGGTGGGCCACCTACACCGGCCAGGAGATCACCTGGGACATGGCCTGGAACTCGAAGCAGGATCTCACCCCGCCGTCCTATGAGTTTGGCCCCCTGCCGATGCCGCCGGTGGCGACCCCCGGTGTGACAAAGTTCAGCTGACAGCGTTTCACGCACCCCCGGGAGACAACACATGGCTCGCGATGCCCAGCCGCTGCCCACCCGCCGTGGCTTCCTCGGTGCCGCCGCGGCGACGGTGGCGACGACGCGGCTCGCCGCCGCGGCCGACACGCCTGCCGCCCCGGCCCGCGGCAAGCCCACCGTCTTCCAGCACGCCTGCATGACGATTGTCTACGGCGCATTTCCGCTGGAGCGGGCGCTTTCCGGCATCGCCTCGGCCGGCTACCGGTTTGTGGCCTGGGGCACGCAGCATGCCGAAGGAGCCGGCCAGCCGGTGCCGGTGATGGCGGAAGACGCTCCGGCCGAGAAGGCCAAGGCCCTCGGCAACCGCTGCCGCGACCTCGGTCTCGAGCCGGTGATGATGTTCTCGACCGTCTATCCCGAAAAACCAAACGCCGTGGCGGTCCTCACCCAGCGGATCAAGCAGGCGGCCGCCGCGGGCATCGGCCAGGTGCTGACCTTCGGCCACACCGAGGGCGGCGACCGCACGCTCTGGATCGAGCGGTTGAAGCAACTCGGCCCCGTGGCCCGCGACCATGGCGTGACGATCGTCGTCAAGCAGCACGGCGGCACGACCGGCACCGGCGCGGCCCTGTCGGCGATCGTCCAGGAGGTGAACGACCCCAATGTGTGGGTCAACTACGACGCCGGCAACGTCATGGATTACCTGAATCTCGACCCGATCCCCGACGTTGTGAAGACCGCGGCCGAGATCCGCAGTTTCTGTATCAAGGATCACCGCAACTGGCCGCAGGACCAGGACTGCGGCCCAGGCTTCGGTGAGATCGACCATTACAGGCTCTTCGAGCCGGTGGCCTTTACCGGCCTGACGATGCCACTGGCCTACGAAAACATCTTCGCTCCCTCCGTGCCGCGTCCCGCGACCCCCGAGGCAGTCGACGCCTTCGCCAAGCGGGCCCGTGAATATTGCGAACTGGTGATCACCGGGTTGCAGGCCGCGTTAACACCCCAGCCGTAGCCTCGACCACCGGCTCGTCACCCCACGTTCACCGGTGTGCCGCCAGCAGCGGCGCTCCTGTCAGCGGCAAACACCACGTCGAAGGTCTGCTTGGCCTCGCGGAGGCTCGTGAGCGGCATGTCCTCTCCCTTGTCGAGAGCGTCGAAGAACGCCTGAAACTGCGCCTGGTAGGGGTGGTCGGAGACGTCGCCCGAGTCCACGAGTTTCATCGCCAGTTCGCTCCACCGATTCCGATCGGTGTGGAGCTTCTGCGAGTGGAACCGGTTGTCGAGCAGACTTCCTTCGCTGCCCACCAGATGCGTGTGGAAGTAGTAGGGCTGGAGGCAGTCCACGATGGCGGCCGTCTTGCCCACCGCGCCGTTGGCGAAGTGCACGATCGTCACGCTCGAGGTGTCGTACTCGTAGGGGGCGAAGATTTTGCTGGTCGACTTGGTGCTCATGGCGGAGACAGTCTTCACTTCGCTGCCCATCACGAGCAGAAGGGCGTCGAGGGCGTGGCACCCGGCCGTGAGCAAGGCACTGCCGCCGTCTTTTTTCTCTGTGTTCCACCGGAACTGCCCATACCACGGGCCGATGCCGTGGTAGTAGTCCACCTCCCCGTAGTGCAGGTGGCCGAGCAACCCCTCGTCGATCACCGCCTTGGTGGCAAGGAACTGCGCGGAAAATCGGGCGTCGAAACAGACGCAGCCCCTCACGCCCGCCTGCGTGGCGGCCGCCACGATGTCGGCGACCTCGGCGGGCGTATTGGCCATCGGCTTCTCGAGGATGAAGTTTTTCCCGGCCTTGGCCGCCGCGACGGCGTGGTCGCGGTGCTGGCTCGGCAACCCGGTGACGTCGACGATGTCCACCCCCGGGTCGGCGAGCATGGCGTCCAGGTCGCGGTACACACGGATCGGCGTGCCGTATTTTGCCGACAGTTCCGCGGCGTCGAGCGGCCGCGACGAGCAGACCGCGGTGACGCGGCCCTGCCGGGTGGCGTTGATCGCGGCGATGTGGGCGGTGGCGGCCCAGCCGTAACCGACGAGACCGACGTTGTAGTTTGACATGCATGGGCTCCTGGTGTGGAGATCTGCAGCGGGGTGTCGCTGCCGGCCGATCTTTGGCGACATGATACCGATTGGGCTCGTTGACGGCTGCGCGCGTTGAAGGATACGCTCCACATAACACCGTGCACCCGGAGCCTGCCATGCCCGAACATCCACCTCGCGCTCTGGCGATCTTCGCCCATCCCGACGACATCGAGTATTTTGCCGCCGGCACGCTGCTCCTGCTTCGCCAGCTCGGCTGGGAGACGCACTATCTCAACGTCTCCAACGGTGACAAAGGCAGCACCGTGCATGGCCGCGAAGCACTGGCCCCCATCCGGGCGGAGGAGGCGCGGCGGGCAGCCGCCATCCTCGGTGCGGTGCACCACGACAGCCTGGCCACCGACATGCTCCTGTTCTACGAGGAGCAGCTGCTGCGAAAGGTCGCTGCGGTCGTGCGCCAGGCCCGGCCGCGAATCGTGCTCACGCACGCGCCTCAGGACTACATGGAAGACCACATGAACGTCTCGCGGCTCGCCGTCTGCGCGGCCTTCGTCCGGGGAATGCCAAACTTCGACACCGATCCGCCCACGCCCGGGTACGAGGACGACGTGGTCATCTACCATGCCATGCCGCACGGGCTCCGTGACCCCCTTCGCCGGTCGGTCGAGCCCGACCTGTTCGTCGACACCTCGTCGGTACTGGCGACGCAGCGCCAGGCGCTGGCGGCGCACGCCAGCCAGCAGTCCTGGCTCGACGCCTCCCAAGGGGCCGCCGACTTCGTGGACGTGCTGGGAACCATGAGCCAAGCCGTGGGCCGCTTGTCGGGATCGTTTCAGCATGCCGAGGGCTGGCGCCGGCACCTGCATCTCGGCTATTCAGCCCACGACGACGACGACCCGCTCGCCGTTGCGCTCGGCGACCGCTGCCGGACGAACCCACGGGCGCAGTCGATCGGCCCGCTGGAACGCTGACTCGCGTGCTTCCCTCCCGACCACTATTTGCACCATGAGCCGCAGGCAAGCCATGCACGCCAGAGACATGTTCTGTCTGCTTCTCGTGGTTTCCTGTGTCGCCAGCACTGTCCGCGCCGTCGAACCCCCGCGCACGGGCAGCGGCATCGACGTCGCTCCGGGCGATTGCCGGGGCGTCGATCTGCAGGGTCTGTTCGCGACCCCGGTGGCGCTTGTCGACGAGGCTGGCGAGGCGATCTGGTGGCTGCGGTGACTTTCGCCAATTCGACCGCGCTGCATTGACCGCGGCGGTCCGGCCCACCAGACTTTTGACATCCGCCAGGACGGCCGCCACGCACACCGAGGTGCGGTGCATCCGGCAGACCACCGCTGCCGAAATCACGGAAGACCGCGAGTTCTTCTTCCCCTTCCCGCCGCCGCCACACCCGGCTTCATCGCCGGCGATGTCCGCCCGGCAGACGGGCCCGCGGTGCGCGTGCAGGGTGGCTGGATGGTGCCGTAAGACGAATCCATTCCCGGCACCACGGTGAGCTTTCGCATGATGCCGGTGCCGGGCGGCACGTTTCGCATGGGATCAACCAGCGTCGAAGACGGCCGCACCGCCGACGAAGGACCGGTCTTTGAGGTGACCGTGCAGCCCTGCTGGATGGGCCGTTGCGAGGGGACCTGGGCCGAATATCGACGTTATATGGAGGCGTGTGATCTGTTCACGGCCCTCCAGTCATCGGGGCTCTGGCGGTCGGCAACGTCGGGAAGCAGCGCGATGCCGCCACACTCTGGGCATGCGAGCGACGACCACGCCACGGGAGGCTGTGGTGACGCGAACCAAAAACCTCGCTCGCACGACACCTCCCGGATTGCCTGGGCCAAGCTGATGGCGCGGGTGGGGGAGAAGTTTCCGCTCCAGTGCCCGGCGTGTGGCGGCGACATCCGGCTCAGAGGAGACTGCCGGCAGGAGCCGGCTCACGCGAAGTGAGAGGTTCGCAAGCGGAAGAAGGCCAGGATGGCTTCGCCCGCGTGAAGTCAGCCACTGACACACCTCGG
>Ga0209086_10002321_pt1 | contig 14917 bp, 18 predicted proteins | sample M_130207_XF_Meta_FD_187312 | JGI IMG/M metagenome (GOLD analysis project Ga0209086, IMG submission 187312) | Freshwater microbial communities from Lake Montjoie, Canada to study carbon cycling - M_130207_XF_MetaG (SPAdes) (version 2) | ecosystem: Environmental > Aquatic > Freshwater > Lake... | reverse complement strand
GCAAGAATCTGATTGTGATGGTGGTATTGTGACATTCAAAGCAACTCACCCTAAGTGGTCTTTTGCTAGAATTGATGATAATGGTTTTGTTACTGAAGTAGCAGAAAAGAATCCAATATCTGATAATGCTACTGTTGGTTTTTACTATTGGAAACATGGATTTGATTTTGTTAAGTATGCTGAACAAATGATAGAAAAGAATATTAGAGTTAATAATGAGTTCTATGTTTGTCCTGTTTATAATCAAGCAATTGAAGACTGTAAAAAAATTAGAATTTTTGAATCTGGTAAAATGTGGGGATTAGGAACACCTGAAGATTTGAATTTTTATTTAGAAAATCATAAAGGTTAATGATACTAATATCACATAGAGGAAACATTGATGGTAAGTTTGAATCTTTGGAAAATGAACCAACATATATTGATAAAGCAATATCTGAAGAATATGACGTTGAAGTAGATGTTTGGTTTGTTGATAATGTATTATATCTGGGACATGATAAACCTCAGTATGGTATAGAATTTAGATGGTTTAGAGATAGAATAAGTAAATTATGGATACATTGTAAAAATGTTGAAGCTGTAGTTTATTTTAAAGAATGTGGATACAATGTTAACTACTTTTGGCATGAAGAAGATACATTGACACTAACAAGTCATAACTATCTCTGGGTTTATCCTGGAAAACAACCTATAAAAAACAGTGTTGCTGTTATGCCAGAAATAAATAACGATGATATATCACATTGTTTAGGCATTTGTAGTGATAAAATAAAAGAATATAAATAATGAAAATATACTGTTTTGACTTAGACGAAACACTTTGTAATAATCTTGAAAAAGATTATTGGTATAGACGGGCAGTTCCTATAACAGAAATGATTGATAGAGTTAATTATTTATATGAACAAGGTAATATAATAAAAATATTTACAGCCAGAGGAATGGGTAAATTCTCAGGTGATGTTTATAAAGTCAATGATGTTTATTATGAACTAACTAAAAGTCAATTAGAGAAATGGGGTGTTAAATATCATGAACTACATTTGGGGAAACAATCATTTGATTACTTTATTGATGATAAAAATCTAACAATTGACCAATTCAAATCAATGGTCAAACCTAAAGTTGGATTTATTGCTGGTGCCTTTGATGTTATACATCCAGGTTACATTCAAATGTTTCAGTTTATGAAAAAAAACTGCGACTATCTTATTGTTAGTTTACATAAAGATCCATCATTAGAAAGAGATACTAAATTAAAACCTGTTTTAACTACAGATGAAAGAAAAGAAATGCTTTTATCTTTAAGATATATTGATGAAGTGAATGAGTATCAATCAGAATCTGATTTAATGGAAATACTAAAAAGTGGTAGAATTGATGTTAGATTTTTAGGAGATGATTATATAGATAAACATTATACAGGTAAAGGACTTCCTATTGAAATAAAGTTCATAGATAGAAGTCATGGTTGGTCAACAACTAAGTATAAAACATCTATAAGTAATAGTTTAAAATGAAAAATCTAAAAACTGATGTTAAAGATTGGATAAAAAATAAATTAAAATGAAAAAAATGAAAAAAAAATGCGCCGTTTTCACAATAGTTAAAAATGAAAAATATTTTTTGCCTATATGGATAAAACACTATAAAAGATTTTTTGATAGTTCAGATATCTATATTTTAGATCATCAAACAAATGATGGATCAACTGGCAATCTAGATGTTAATATTATTAAAGTTAATAATGATTTGGCTTTTGACCACCAATGGTTAGTTAATGTTGTACAAAGTTTTCAAATTGAACTATTGAATAACTATGAATGTGTTTTATTTGCTGAATCAGATGAGATTATTTATTCAATTGATAAAGCTCTAGATGAGTCAATAAATGATTTTATAAATAGTGATTTTAATTATATTAGATGTAAAGGTTACGAAATAATTCAGGACCTACAAAAAGAAAAAAGTTTATCTATCGATGAGTCTATTATTAAAAATAGAAATTATTGGTTTGATAATTGGATGTATAGTAAACCATTACTTTCAAAAGTTCCTTTACAATGGACTTGGGGATTTCACAATTTAGCAAGCTATCCAAATGATCCAACTGGTACATTCGGTTTAACTTTATGTCACTTACATAGAGTTGATTTTGAACTAATGTTAGAAAGACATGAAGAGCGCGCAACTAAATGGAAGTTAAAAAACGATGGACCCGTGGCTGGATATCAACATAGAATTGGTGATAGAGAAGGTGTGTTAGAGTACTTTAACAAAGTTATTGTAGAAGGATGTGTTATTGAAGAAATACCATTAGAGCATAAAAATAAATTAGAAATATAATGTATGATTATTTAATAGTAGGTTCTGGTTTTTTTGGATCTATATGTGCTTATGAACTTAATAAGATTGGTAAAAAAGTATTAGTGGTTGATTCTAGAAACCATATAGGAGGTAATGTTTATACTGAGAAAAAAGATGATATAAACATACACGTTTATGGTCCACACGTTTTTCACACTTCAAATGAAGAAGTTTGGAATTGGATTAATCAATTTGTTAGTTTTAATAATTTTAGATTAAATGTAACAGCTAATTATAAAGATGAAATATATTCTCTTCCTTTTAATATGTGGACGTTTTCAAAAATGTGGGGTATAAAATATCCAGAAGAAGCAAAAAAGATTATTGAAGAACAAAGTTTACATATAGATAATCCAAATAATTTAGAAGAACAAGCAATAAAACTCGTAGGAACTGATATTTACGAAAAACTGATAAAAGGTTATACTAAAAAACAATGGAAGAAAGATCCAAAAGATTTACCAAAAGAGATAATTAAAAGACTTCCTGTTAGATTTACATATGATAATAATTATTTCTATGATAAATATCAAGGCATTCCAATAGGTGGTTATACTCAAATATTTGAGAAACTACTTAAAGGTATTGATATTAAATTAAATACCGACTATTTTACAAGTGATTTACCTGAACATAAAAAAGTTATTTATACCGGACCTATTGATAGATTTTTTAATTATAAATATGGTTACTTAGAATATAAAACAACAAGATTTGAAAACAAATTACTTGATGTAGAAAACTATCAAGGAACTGCCACTATGAATTTCACCGACGAGAATGTTCCATATACAAGAGTAATTGAACATAAGCATTTTGAAATTTCTAATACTAATAAAACTTGGATAACATATGAATATCCAACAGACTATTTTCCTGATAAGACAGAACCATATTATCCAGTTAATGATAATGTAAATAATGAAATTTATAGTAAATATAGAGAAGATGCTAATAAGTTAGATAAAGTTTTATTTGGTGGTAGATTAGGTGAATATAAATACTATGACATGCATCAAGTCATTGAATCAGCTCTCAATTTTATAAAAATTGAAATAAAAAATGAAAAGTAATATTTATATTAACATAGCAATGGTTGGTTCTGTTAATCAAGTTCTTTGGGACTTATTAACAAGAATTAAACAAAGTGGACTATATGACTCTGCTAATAAGATATATTTAGTTTTTAATGGTGATAGAAAACTTCTATCATTTAATTTAGTTAGTGAAAAGTATGTTATAATTGATACTAATCCTGATATATCTAAATGTGAATTTCCAACATTAGATTTGATTTGTGAACATTGTAAAGAAGAAGACTTGAATGTTTTATACTTACATACTAAAGGCGTTACTAAACCAGGTTATCAACAAATAATAGATTGGACTAATTTACTATCACATTTTAATATAAACAAATGGCAAGATAGATTAAAAGACTTAGAAGATAATGATTGTTCTGGTGTCAATTTATATGGTAATAAAGATGATATAAATTTTCATCCTTCAACTTGGGGTTATGGTAAAGCTCCTTTACATTATAGTGGTAATTTTTGGTGGTCTAAGTCATCTCATATTAAAAAGTTACCTAATATGTCAAATTGGTTACCAGATGGTAACTATTTGAGATGGAGAGTAATGGCTGAGATGTGGTTGTGTCAAATTACAGATGGAAATTATTTTAATGCTTTTTCATCTGATGTGGATCATTATGAAAATTTATATCCTAAAGAATTATATGTATGATTATCTAATAGTTGGCTTACGAAATGACAAAGGTCGGTAATGAAAATTATCTAATGAATCAAATTAAATTTAAAAACGTTGAATAATAGTTGGTATATCTCCTAATTCAATTACTTTACTCTTATTAAGTAAGAACTCAATATCATAAAAGTTAAAGTGAAATGTTAAAGTAAATTCTTTAGCATTTACTTTTTGTTGTGAATAGTTAAAAGTATTCTCCGAAAGTCCTTTAATAATTATTTCATAAAATCTAATAACATAGATAGCATCTCTGTGTATATCAAGACAAGTTATAGTAAATGGAGTTACAAAAGAATTTTCAACGTCTAAATAGTGTTTAGATATTATATCAAACATCAACCAGTAATTTAAATCAGAGTCAACCGATCTTAAAGTTACAGTAAGTTCATGTGTTGTTGTGATATCTTGAACATTTTTAGCAGGTTTGAATTGTCTTTCCTTGCCTCTTATATTAGTTTGTTTAGGCATTTCAAATCCAATACCAGGAAAGTTAACCGCTTTAATAGTAGAGTTAATGTAATCAATAACACTTTCATATTGAACCCAGTTCTTTTCAAGAACAGGTTTGTATGTATTAACAATTTCTGTTGGTAGAAAGTCACTTGGTATATTAAAAATAAACTGACTACCTTGACTACTTAATCTCATAAATCTCCTCTTATTTCATTTTGTTTACCTGGTTTAGCAACAGGTGCTGGTTGGTTGGATACTGGCATTCTTGTTACTGTTGCTGTTTCTTTCGGTAAATTAGGATCTTTGATTATACTTGGATTTGTGTTAGCTGCTTGGTTATTAAGTTCAGCAACATTTACCGAATTGTCATAAATTTTAAATAAACCTGTATAAACTACTGAAGTAACATTTTGATTAGTACTACTAATGTAAAAAATATTAATACCTGAAGCATATATCTTTTTAATATCTTGGAATTTACTTTGGGTTATTTTAAATGTTATTTGACCAATTGCTAAATTAATAGCCCCTGAATCTTGATAAAGTGGAAACTCAACTAAATTAGAATCATTTTTAAATATTAATTTTATTTCACCATAACCTGTCATATTTAAGTAATCAGGTTTAGTGGCATCACCACTAGCTAATATGAAACTTATTGTATTATCAAATGGATAAAGTAGTATTTGTATCTTACCCATTCCAAAAAATGTTGTGCTATTAAATACAGCATTTTCTGACTTACCAATAATATTAAATCTATCTACTAAAACTGGGAAAGGAACTTTAACAGTTTCTACAATAACAGACGGTGCTCCTGAACCAGATCCTGAACCAGATCCTGAACCAGCTCTTCCGGTTTTAGCTTTACTTTTTGACTTTGCTTTTATTGAACCCATTGAATTTGATAATCCAACTAAAGAAGGGTCAACATTAGATTTAATATTGTATATCTTTGGTTTGTTAGCATTTGTTAAATTAATTTTCATTAATCGTAATGAGTATTTAGAAACCTCATCTTGTAACATACCATAAGAAGCTCTTCTGATGATATAGGAATCATCTACATCGTCTATTAATCTCATTTCAACATCTACTATAGCAGTTGTTGTAGAGTACTTTATAATAGGTCTATATTCAGTTGTTTCATTAAAATTTTCATGTTGAGTAACAGTAGTAGTTTTGCCTCTAATGTTTTGTTCATACATTGTAATATTATACTGAACATAGTATCTATGTCCCATATTATAAGACTCATCTATAAATTGAGAAAATCCAGCAATCGAATCATTGTAGACACCATATATTTCAAAAAAGTCTCCATTTGGTGAGTTTTCAATTATTAAACCAAGTCTTTCAAATTCTGGAGTTTGTGGAATAGAAGTTGTTGTTTTAGCTGTTAATAAATAACTTGTTATTCCATTTATAGTTTGTATATTATTAATAAAATGAAAATCAACAAAAATAGGAGATGTTATATTAAGACCTGATCCATTTGTTAAATTACCATTTAAACTATTTGCTTTAGGAAGATTACCAACTCTTTGAGAAGATATATCACTTAAAGCTGGTATTTCAATTGTTATATTTTTACCCCATAGTTTTTCTTGAAATAATAAAGCAGGTGTTGTGAAATTTAATAAGTATTGTTGACTAACATCAGTCATATCAAAATAAAAATTTGATATATCATATGTTCTTTGATTCACTGAATCAAAAGCATAAATTTTTACATAAAAACCTAAATATTCACCAAATGTCCAATTTATAGGAATGTGAAATTTTAAAGTATCATGTCTTAGAGGTGTTCCAGATGAATACTCTCTTAATTGTTGAAAAGAATAGTATAATGGGTTAACTTTGTTATATCTACCGGATACGTTATCAATCTTGAATAACTGATTACCTAATGTATTTCCTGTAACAGAAGAACTACCAGCTATATATGATTGGCTTCTATCTCTGGAATCAACTAATACAACATAGGGTTCGCTAATTAGATTACCATCGTTGTATGTATATTCGAGTAGAATATTTTTATCTAACTTTACATATTTGGAAATTTTTGCCATTTTAAAATAGGAAACTTTTCTGTTATATATAAAAAAAAGAAACCTTTCTTATTAGGAAAGGCCTTCTTTTAATAATCTGTCTCTTACAAAATTTACTATTTGATCTTCTGTTAATTCAGAATGATGTTCAACAATTTGTCTATAAAGTTCTTGTTCTTCCCTTCCTAACTTTTCAATTTCTAAATTAATTGGATCGATTAGAGTTTCTAATTTTTTACCCTCATCTTCAACTTCTTGTAAAATATTTAAGATTTTATCAAGTGTTTCTTTACTACTTGTTTTTTTATCTTTTGAGTCTAAATTTTCTTGTATAGTGTCTAGTTTAGCAAGTGTTTCTTCTAAATTTGAAGAAACTTTTAAAGCTCTATTGTGATAAAGGTCTAAGTTGTTTATAAGTTTTAGATAAGTTCTTCTTATCGAAATAGACATTTTTAAATATTTTTCTTCTATCATTATTCAGAAATTTCTTTTTTAGCTCTAGTTTTTCTAGTAGTTGATTTTTTTGGTTCTTTCTCCAAAGTAAGTGGTTCATGTTTTTCAACTTGTGTAACTGAATCAGTTATTTGTGAGTTAACATCTTTAACTCCAACTTCAACACCATAAACAACTTCTTTAATCTTTTGTTTAATCATATCTTCAATTAAATGTGGATTTTTAAGTATGTTATCTGTAAACTCAGTAGCTAGAAAATCAATGATACTTGTGTTATATGAATCTTCCATCATTTCAATAAAGTCTGTTCTTGGAATTTTATTTTTAATTTCAAGAGATATAGAAAATTCTTTAATTCTTTTAACATTTTTGAACATTGTTATGATAGGATCTTCAACCTTTTGAGTTGGTTGGGATGGTCTTTGTTCAATTCTTGGTACATCTCTATTAACTTCAACAGTTTGAACTTCTTCTTCCTCACCTAATAATTTAGCAAAAGCTTGATTTTGTTTAGCAACATCATTTTGTGGTGTAGTAACACCATACTTTCTAGCTAACTCAGCTCTTTCATCTTCTTCAGTAGTCATGATTATAGCACTTTCGTTCATTGCTGGCTTAATACCACCAAAACTACTATTACCATCAACATTTATCATAACTTCACCACCATCATCGTCTCTAATTTTATCAGCGGGAATATTTTTAATTTTTTCAGCTAAATTATTATAAGCTCCTTGATTGTTGAAAAAGTTTTTTGGATCAATTTGTTCAGTATATAACTCAGGATTCAAAAGTTGAGAAACATCAGCTTTTTGTTTATTCTCAAGAATAGCGATGTTTTCAAAAGAGTCAATAACCTTTACTAACTCACCTGTTGTATTATTTTTAAATGTTTTATTACCAAGACTCATATCTATTATTATTTATTTTTTATATTATTATCCTTTTAATTATATAGAATATATAAATTAAGTTTAAAAGTATGTATAAAAAAATAAGGGTTTCTTTGTAGGAAACCCTTATTAATTTTTATAATTAAGTTACTGATTACAAATCATTAAAGAAATCGTCCTCAGTTTCTGTACTTGAAGTTGTTGTAGCTGTCGTTTTTGCGAAGTTGTCTTCAAATTCAAAATCTTCAGATGCTGGTTTTGATTCAGCTTTAGCTCCTGAGAAAGAAGAAGAAGCTTTACCAGTTAAGAAATTTGTAATTTCTGTGATTTTAGCTTGTTGTTTTTCATCAAGACGTTTTGGTGAAAATTCTTCTAAATCGTGTTCACGGTCTAATAAGAACTCTCTGATTTTACCTTGAACACCCGCTTCAATTTTACCATCATTAAGAGGTGCGTTTTTGAAAGCTTGTTTCTCTTTGAAATAAATCGGAAGAGAAGTTGTTTCTGGTCTGAACATACTCATTTTGTAATCAGGATATGTTTCGTCACCTGTTTGGATTTCTTTTACTACTAAAACGAAATCTTTACCAGCTGCTAAGTCAAATACGTTACATCCTACTCCAGAGATTTCACCATTCTTTTCAGCCATGATTTTATCTTTAATAGTTTTACCGTATTGGAAGATTAAAATCTTACCAACTAATTCTGGTTGTTGTTCGTCTTCAATAACTAAAACATAAGAGTAATATTTTTTAGAATATTTCAATTGTTTTGATTTCTCGATTAAGATTGCATTTTTTGAATTTTGCATTACATAATAAAGATCTGTTAAAGGACACTTCTCGTTGAAGTTTTTTGGTGAATCAAACCAACCTGCTAATTCTCTTGGTTGTTTAATATCCACATAGTGTGTTACTTTCTCAATAGCGGACTGACCAACTTTTGAGTCTTTTGTTAAGTTAGGTAAAAATCTTACTACAGATCTCCATCCTTTTTTCTTGTCTTTCGATTTAGAAAGATCTACGCGGTAAATACCGTCATTGTTTGTTGCTTTTTGTTCATTTAAGAAGTCCATCTTTGTGTCAAGACTACCATTAAATAAATCTTCGAATTCATTTGCCATGATTGCTTTTTATTATTTTTGTTTATATCAAATACTTCGTGTATCTGATTATTATTTATATACTGAGATTTGAAAAAGTTTTAAGATTATTTTTAAGTATTTTGTTAGAATAAAAAAAGTGTGGAATTTATAATAAAAACCACACTTGTATAGAAAATAATTTCAAAAAAGTTTATAAAAAATGCTTAGTTACTTCAGGTGTATAATTACCAGTAGTAAAAATCTTACAAAGGTTCTTATACTCTACATCACTTACTTTATAAAGTTGTAAGTCATTTCTTACAGTAGAAACAACATTGCCTGTATCTTCATCTATATAGTCTTCACCCCATATAGATGAGGTTGGTCTAAATCCAGTTACCTCATATAATCTTTGTAAACACTCTATAAATATTGGTAGGTTTTCCGGTTTGAAAATACCTAAGTTCAAATAAATAATCGGATAACCCGGAATAATATCATTTAATATATTCTCTTGTAGTTTTTCAAAATAACTTTTACCAACACTAGATCTTCTTGTAGTTTTCCATTCTTCAACCTCTGAAAAATAAACATCATTGTGATAATTAGAAGATATTTTAATCATATTATCTGATAGTGGTTTTGACAAATCAATAAACATATTTTTCCAAGTATCTTGAATATCTTCACATTCTTTATTAATCCAATTCTCTTCAAAACTCATATCAGAAAATAATTGACTTCTAATAGGTCTTGATATATTATTAGTTGTAAAGAATTGATAACCTGATTCGTATAATTTACATTTAGATAGGGGCTCTTCATCTGTTAGATCATAAAATAGTTCTTGAATATCTAACTCAATAGGAAATTCAGATTTAGTAATAACTGATTCAAATATTTTGTATGTTTTTAAGTATCTCATCTCATCATAATTATTTCATCTGGAAACATCTCTATTAAATGTTCTGTTAATTCTATTGTCATCTCTGGTTCCCAAACTTTTAGACCCCACTGACTAGATCTTCCTCTTTGTGGTTGTATAGTAAAACGATATGATAAAGGTTTACTATTAATAATATTAATTTTCTTTGAAAAGTATTTCCCCCACTTTATATCATCTTGATTGTGTGAAAATGTTTCTTGATAAACATCAAATAAAATATCTTCATAAGTAAAGGCGCGATTTATATTTTCTGTAACAACTACATCTATTCTTAATTGATTACCTTCATCTAAATAATCAAGCGAAAGGTCTTTAGCCGTTTGTATTAAATCCCAGTTTATTCTATCTTTTGTAATATCTTCACAAGATAAAAAATATTTATCAACTATCTGTCTATCTTTATCATCAAGTCCTTCAATTGATTCATCATCTCCAACTTTATATGGATTCTCGTAATCATATCCGCCTTTTTTCCACATAGCATACATAACACCTTCTTCTGGATCTAAAACATGACCAATACTATCTAATCTAATAAAGTTATCGGGAATAGAATTGTGTTCTTCATATAGTTTTAAGTATCTCATTAGAAGTTTAATAGAATTTTAAATGAATAATCATTAATATCAGTATCATCATCATATACTCTGTCAAATCTTGACATATCAAAAACAACTTCTTCATAATCTAATTCTGGTAAAATACTTAACAAAGCCTCATCTATATCTGATTCTAATTTTTTAAGATTCATTTTACCTGTTAAATGTGAGTTATCATATCCACCTATGTTTATATTAATAGCTGGTTTATACATATCTAAAACTTTATCAACTGAATAATCTTTTTTACCTTTAATGTCATGATTGTGAATTACAACATTTCTTCTTTCATCACCTTGAAATTCATCACCATTTTTGAATCCATAATTATCTATATCAAAATTAACACAGTTCCATTTTTTATCAGTTACATAATACTGTTCGTCACTTCTTCTTAACATTGTATTTGGGTAACCACCAATATTTAAAGTTGGTGAAATAATATCTATTAATATATGTGTAACTATTCTTAACTTAGATTCTTCATTTACATTCATAACAGATATTAAACCATTGTACTTATTCTTATTTGGTTTATCATGATTTTCATAATTACCATAAGCTATACATAAAACCGAATACTTATGTTTAGCAGATGGAATCTCATCATAAACATCATACATTCTATCATTTACATTATCAATATCAATCTTTGATAGGGAATTAAACATTCTATCAACTAAAGAAGTAATCTTTTGCCAATAACCTTCTCCAATAAAATGTTCAGTATTTACTTTAAGAGATGATTCACTTAGATTATTATTACTACGACCCCATTGAGAAGATTTTATATCTTCAAACCAATCATAGATACCATAATTCATTTGATTAGATTCTTGAATTTTATCAGCTGAAAAAATAGTTTCCAATTTAGGCATCTCATCATATATTTCAAACTTATCATATCCATATTTCTTATAGTCTTCTGGTATAAGTATTAAATAATTATCATTAGGATTTTTAGTAAATTGTTTAATAGCAAAATCTATAACTTTATCATCTATCATAGGAGCAATATGAGCTTCAATATTAGAATCAAAATAAACTACTTTAACATTCAAGTCTTTTGATTTTGCCCATTTGTAAAACTCACCAGTAAACCAAGCGCAGTTAGCTTTGTTTTTATCAAATGATTCTCCAAATCTAAGATCATAAACTTTAGACATATCAGCAATAAACTGACTAGCTATAGTGTCTAACTTAAACATCGATTCAAATATTTTATATGTAGTTAAATGTTTCATTATTTAGTATATTCAAAATTTATCTTTTCACCATTTGTTAATGAATAAGTTATCTTATCAACATTCTTAACCGTGTATTTATAATCAGGTTTAATATATTTCTTACCCATTCCTTTATTAACATATGAAATTGTTATATGTGGTTTGTAATATGTATATTCATTTGAATTAGGAAATTCAGAAAGTTTATCGTGTAGTTCTTGAAGAGCACCATCTGGATTAACATTAAATTTAACAACATCATAATCTTTGTTTTCAAAGATACCAATACCATTAACTTCTATATTAATATTTCCAGTAAACTCTTCAAATACTGATTTAATCATCTCAGGAGTTACTTCTTTATGTAAACCATATAACAATGTTAAATGTGGTAATTCTTGAATACCGTGAGAATCATCACCTCCTTTATAAACATCTTCTGGATCAATAAATGAAGTTATTTCATCCCAATTACTTACAGGAACTTCAACCATCACACATCCGTATTCATAACCAGATGATTCTTTTATAAATTGTATATAACTTTTAATTATCATATTCTACCTTGTATTATTATTCTTTTTTCATCACCTCTATTATTATATGAGAAATTAAAATCAAGTCCAGTTTCTTGTTGAATTCTTTTAACAGCTGTTAAGAAATCTTCAGCTTCTTCCATCAAATCACCTTCTGTTATATTATTAAATTTACTATCTGTTAAATCTTTTGATTCCCAGACTATTTCACCAGCTGATGTTATTTTTCCTGTCCAATCAATAAAATCTTTTCTATCTTTCTTTTTACCCCAGTTTCTTGGATCAGATTCTTCTTTGTGCATCATTCTACAATTGAACTGTGGACTATGGTAAACAGATATACCTGGCTGTTCTTCGCCATAAACAGAAGATGGATCAATTATCCAATGCCATCCATTATCTTCAAACTCTAAGAAGCATTCTCTAATACTATCAAGGACTTGTTTATAGATTTGTTCTTCAACTGATTCGTTGAATCTTTTAAGATGTTTCATATTCTATATATAAAAAAAGAGACTTAAAAAGTCTCTTAGTTTTAATTATTTATTACTCCATCCCATTTGTCTATAACCTTTAAGTATTTATCAACCATGTGATCCTTAACGGCTTCGCCACTGATATCAGATACAAATATCTCCATAAAATTCTTAAATGGATTAATAGATGAAGTTTTAATTACTTCTCCTTTTTCATTAAGTGTAATACCTTCATTTATATGTGTAAATCCAATTTTAGGTATTCTTGTAACTAAATCTTTATCATTAACTATTCTAATACTATTAGGTACTAATTTATTATAATTATCTTTGAATATAGAGTTACCAACTCTTGGACAACCAACAGTTACATTCTTAACTAAATGTGCAATCTGTGGAAAGTCTTTACAAATCATATAAGAAGATACTAATGTAAGAGCTGCTCCTAAACTATGACCACAAATAACAACAGATTTTATTCTATTTGGATTAATTTTATTAAATTTAGTTGTATTTAGTATATAATTGATTGAACTATATAAATCTTCTTTAATAGATTCAAATGCTGTGTAAAAACCATTATGAACTTTTTCACCTGGTTCTACAAAGTTTACTTTTCTAACTTGAGCATCTTTTAAGAAATCTTTTGGTGAAGAACTACCTCTCCAAACAATATAAAGAGTATCACTACTAAGTGCTGTGAATCCTTGAGTATCTGTTTTAGCATTTGCTAACCAAGTTACTCTTTTTATTCCTAATTTTGTCCAGTTTATCTCATCTACTTTAGAGTAAACTTCATTTGTTAAATTAACGTTGTATATTATTTCTTGCTTTTTCATATTAATCTTTTTTTACTAATTTTATTTTATCTTCCCATCCTTCAGGAAGTTCTTCTTGGGGTTCTGTATCGAATCCAAAATCCATACCAACTAAATAGTTCATAACTGAATCAATCATAATATCATCAGCTCCTCTTTCTCTCATATAAGATTCAAAGTCTTCTACCGTGTAATAACCTTTTTCAGCTTGAAGTTTCTTTAATTCTGATAATATACTTACAGCGATATCTTCGTGAATATCTGATGATTTTCCGTATGCTTCAAATGTTTTTAAGTATCTCATAATTATTATTTTTTTACCTTTTTAACAATAGATTTTGCAACTTTTTTTGGTGCAGATTTTGCAACTTTTTTTGGTATTATATATTTTTCAATATCTTTAAGGGGAATCAAATATCCTTTTAACTTCTTTACCTTCCCATCCATTCTTGCTTGAAAGACTCTATGATTACCATCTAAAACACCTATACCATTTATCCCTAAATCAACAGCAACAATAGGAAATTCAGTATAATCTGCTTTTTTAGCTCTTTCAATATTGTCCTTATCATAGATTGGACTTTCCCCTATTCTGCTTAGCTCTATATCAACTAAAGAATATTTTTTAGAGTTGACCATATCAACAATATCTTTAATTTCTCCTTTATAATCTATTCCATCATTATGTAATAACCAAGTTTCATTATCCCAACTCTCATTAAACTTCTTTAAGTATCTCATATTTATTTCTTCTTTTTTGATTCTCCTGAAAATGGAGACATTAAATGTTTTAAGTTCCAAGAAGGTACAAATGTTTTATTCTTTTTTTCATAATCTTCATATGATTCAATACCGGAATCAATAGGATTTTGAATATATTGAACATTAGCTCCTTGTTTATTCATATCAGATATTCTATTACCAATATCAGTTTTAGCTGACATCTTCATAACTCTTTTAAGTTGGTCTACCGTCTGTTTTCTTGGTAAAGATTCATTTGTTTCAATTACTATATCAATTGTTCCATCTTCATTAAACTGAGCTAACCAAGGTCCATCACAAATAATAACTGATTGACCTACTAACTCTGGGTTAATATGTTCTGGTCCAAACTCTTTAACAGTTTTAACACTTTCATCTTCAGCAACAAAGTGAAACTCGTCGCCTTTATTCTTTTCTATTAAAGATTTAATTCTTCCTTTAGTAGATATGAATTCTGATGAACCACCGTAAGGTTTAAGTCGA
>Ga0209086_10002316_pt1 | contig 14931 bp, 20 predicted proteins | sample M_130207_XF_Meta_FD_187312 | JGI IMG/M metagenome (GOLD analysis project Ga0209086, IMG submission 187312) | Freshwater microbial communities from Lake Montjoie, Canada to study carbon cycling - M_130207_XF_MetaG (SPAdes) (version 2) | ecosystem: Environmental > Aquatic > Freshwater > Lake... | reverse complement strand
GTCAATGGATAGGTCATAAGCAGCAAAAGTTTGACCGCCAATAGGCAGGTAGCCAGGTCGCCCAGATTTCACTGCCACATTCTTTGCTAGGACCTCAGCACACATGCTTAAAACGTTGCGTAAGCCGTCTAAATTGCCTGGTCCTAGTGTTACTACTTTTACCGAAAAATTCATGGTGACGATGTTGTAGTTGAAACAGTCAAAGCTGGGGGCGTCAATAAACACGCAAGGTGGGTTAATTTTTTCGGGGTCAAAAACAACCCGTGAACCTGTGATGGTTGCCAAAGTTGCTGCCAGGTCGTCTATGGCCTCATTGAATAGGTCAGTGTAAACAGTCATTAGGCAACCGCTGGCCGTGGAATACCGGCTAACTGTTTGATAAGTGGCGTCAGTCCAGTAGCAGGTGCTGTGCCCATGTCGCTGAAACTGGCAAATGTGTCTATTGCGCCACGTTGTCGATATAGGGCGCCTGCGTACATTGTTGTTGCAAGGGTTACTTGTGTGCTTGGTGAAGTAGTTAGCGAGTCCGTATAACCTGATTCTTGGCGGCGAAGATAAATAAAATTATTGGCTGCATTAGCACACTGGGTTAAAAAGGCTGTTTCGTCTGCGCCTGCTAACGCAATGCCTAACCATGTGGAAACAGCACTGCCGTTTATCCAAGTGCAAGTTTGCGTGTGAGTCAGTGTGCCTTGCGGTATTACTGCGTAACGGTCAGTGTCTGTGCCAGCAACATAGTAAAGCACCTGGTTCGGTATTGGCACGTTGTAATCAAACAGCAAATCGCCTTCAGTGTTCACACCAATAAATTTGTATTGGGGCATTGCGTAAACAGTTTTGGTGCCGTTAAAAGTTGCCGAAACACTAGCAACAACAATGCTTTCGCCAGCCTGTATTTCAGGGTTGGTCAGTGTTTGCACTACTGCATAGTTGTCTAGCAGTTCTGCAAAGATGATTTGGTATACAGCCATGGGCGGCTAACCGCCTTTCGACTATGCTTGGGTGATTTTCTGAATCATTGAACCGTTGGCTTTGAACGTACAGAAATATCCGTGGGTGGATACTGCACGAGTCAAAGTGGTGGGCTGGTCAAGGCTCATAATGCCTTTCCAATCCTCATAGATTTCAAAGCCAATGTCTTTCATAATGACCATGGTTTTAGCGGCAAAGTTGTTGTCAACGACAAGCTTCAAACCAAGTGGGCCGTTGTCATTACGGTTTGCGTCAGTACTAAGTGACGTTGCATTACCGACACCCATGCTGTTCATGCCGGACAAGCCACCGTTAAGGTTGGCAAACAAAGTACGGCCAGTGGTATCGGCAAGCTGCATGATAAGTGCATAGGTGGCAGGGTCTACAAACATGTGGGTAGGCAACATGTTTGTAGCAGTCAACGTCACTACAGCGGCGTCGTAGATTGACTTGTAAAGGTCAGCAACCGTAAGGTCCCAGACACCAGCGGAAGTAGCGGCGGTCAGCAAGTTGTCTGCAGCCTCGTTGTCGGTGCCAACCATGTAGCCGCCGATGAGGTCGTTGATTGTGATTTGCAATGCTGCAGGGTCGGTGAAGTCCAATGTCTGGTAGGAAATGTTGGCTGAGTTAGCAAACGTTTTTTTGGTGACCGTGTTGTTTGCAATCACGCCGGTCTGAGTTGCGACAGCTGAACCTTCGGTTTGTGCTGTGGCTGTTGCCTGGTGGGTAGTCCACGTTGGGCGGTTGAAAGTGCTAGACGGACTCGACGGCATAGCTCGTGCGCCGAGTGCCGAAACGACAGGCCTCATGTAGTTAATATCTTGGAACACAGGTCCCATTGTTACTTGGGTCAACAAGCCTGGCACTGAGGTTAGGAACTCGTCGCCAGCGGCAGCGGTAACCATTGGGTCACGATGATAGTCGCGGTAATCCTGGAAAACCTTTTGGGCGTTAATCCAGGCGTCGCCACCTTTGTGCATGGCGGCCATGTATTCCCAAGCGTTAGGGATACGAGGTTCCTTCTTAACTGAAGCAAAAATGGGTGAGGTAGGGATTACTACTTCGGCGGCTGCTTGGATTTCCATGGGGGTTTCCTTTTCAAGTTCAGGTTCTGTGGCTTCTTCTTCGGTTTCCGTGTCAGGTTCAGACGCCGCTACTTTGGTGATAATACTACTTTTAAATGCTGCTGTGGGGACAAGGGAAATCTCTATCATTTCCGCTGCTTGAACAGTCATATTCCCGTCACTGTCGTAACTAAATTTTGTCGGATTGACCCCAACTGACAGTTCCATAACTCCATCGGCAGAAAGCACTAACGCCTCATCGCCAAGGGCAGTGTTACTTATCTTCATTGCAATTAACAATTCTGAACCTGTGTCAACTCTTTCGGTGACAAGGCCAACCGGCATGCTTGAATTGTGATACATAAAAACGCGAGGTGGTCGACCATCTACAGGCAATGAACCTGGGGCAAATGAAACAGTAGTTCCATCTGAAACAGTGGCAAAAGTTCCATATTCAACGGCTACGCCAGTGATGGTACGTCGTGCTGGTTCGCCTGGTGCGGCGGCGTCAATAGTAAAATTAGTTGAATTAAACTTGATCATGCTAGGGACTCCTGGGTGTTCTCTTGTGGCATATTCATATCATGTTCTGGCATGGTGTAGTCGTAAAGGTATTTTTCAATGTCAAATTCACAGTAGGTGCCACGGGGTAGTTGTTGACTCAGGGCTGACGTTATGGCTTCGGCATACATTGACAATCCGAAAGTCCACAGGTCCGCCTTGGCGCTTTGGCTGTTGGTATAAGCGTAACTTCCGGTGGAAATTCCTAGTAAAAATGGGGGGACATTGCACAATCTTGCACATTCGAGTGCCTGATAGTTGGCTGCTTCAATCAACAGCATTTTGTCTGGTGTCGCAGTCGTTTCGGTGTAACTCAAAAACTCGTTCAATGCTGCAGTCTGATTAGTTGCCCTAGCAGCATTAAACGCTGCCGAAAGGTCAGCCAGTTCAGTGGCGCTTAACGGTTCACCACCAGTTTGCTTAAGGATTCCAGCCGGAATAGCACTAGTTGAGTTGCGATATCTGGCGGCTTCCAGTTGCAGGGCCGTGGCTATTACTTGCTCACTCATGTAAATCATGCCCTGAGTTGGCGACAAAATCTGCACGACATCCTCAGTCGGCAGCTGTTGACCGTTAAAGAAAATGGCGTCAGATTTACCAAACCACACGGGACCGGACATATCCTCAGTTGAAATAGAACCCATCGGTAAACGGGTCGCTGAAGCCATGTATCCGTCAGCGGTCCTAGACGTAATCCAAAGCATGCTTCGACCAAAGAAAAATAGGTCATCAAAAACCCATGGGTACGTAAAGTTATTAGGCATTTTTGGGTCTAACTGTGACAGCCAGGAACGTGGCGCTAACGGCACCTGTTCCATTTCTTCACCATTCCAAATTTCGGTATACATTTTCAATTTCATGCAAGCCAACACTGAAGCCATAAGGTCACGACTACGACTAATAGCAGCCACAGACATCGCCTTATTTCTTGCCTGTCCAGCCTGGTAAGCATAGAAATTTCCTACGTTTCCCATTTGGGTTTGTGGAAAGAAACCGCTACCAGCCGCCGCCGCTTTTACGGGTGGTGGACTAATAGCTGCTTTGTTAACTTTGCTGAAAATTCCCATGTCGCTTTTCCTTTGAGGGGTTGTCCCTGCCCTGCCCGACGCAAGACAGGGACAATCTGACTTTAGCCTGACAAAATTCTATGGTGTCGTTGACACCACAAACATAGGTTTACCAACAACTTTAGGCCGTGACGATTCCGCTATAGCCCACGCCATGCACCGGCACAGCTCTATTGGGCCAGGCGACTTTTGGCTAGACAAAACAGTGTTACCGCCACCAACTTTAGTAAGCACTGCACGATTGACATGTTCAGCCAAAGACAACTCACCACGGTGCCGTACCTTGCCTTCAACAATCATCTTTTGGATAAGGCCAGAATACTTAAGCAGTTCACCGTAACCAATAACGCTGCTTCGACGTTCCAAACTTGTTGGCAAATGCAAATGTAAAGCAGGCGTAATCACCAATCGTGTGGCCGTGTCAGCCATAACTCGTTCAACTTCCAACCACATTTGGTCCTCAGTATCAACCATAAATTCAACAGCCACATGTGCTTTAGATTCAAAAACTGACGACCTGACACCCACATAACGACCATCGGTTAGGTCTGTGTCAACTGCTAACACGCCGCCTGGTGGCATAGCAATATCGGTTTTTTGTTTATCCCAAACACCTGGTTGCAACCATGCACCCCTAGCCGATACCCACATGTTCAAGTGGGCACGCAAGAAACTGTCTTTTTTAGATACGGCCCTAAGCGCTTCGACTGTCACGGTTTGCCCCATTGCTGGGTTGGCCATAACCCAGTTGCTTTCTAACCGTGGGTCACTGCCAGGCGCCATGCTGTATTCCGCAAAATAGAGGCTGCCGGTACTGCCGTTATCTATTTCAGAAATAGCGGCTTCACGAAAAGCAATCATGTCAACTGATGACTCGTCGCCAGCTGTTGACCACATAGACAACAAAGGGTTAGCCCTAGCAATTTGGCTGGGCCTTAAAGCCAAGTCAATGACGCCGTTAATGTTCCATAACTCGTCAACCAAAATGCAGTCATAACTGCCACCGTGCAAATTAGGTGTAGCAGCTCTAACTTCCCACGTTGAACCATCAGGCATTTTGACTGACTTACGGCCCATAGCATTAGCGGCTTTACCCCCAAATTTGTCCACAAGTATTGGGGCGATAAACCCAAAGATTGCTTCGGCCCTGTCAAGTTTGTTAGCCACAGAAAGCACGGCCTGAGGCTTGCCACGGATAGCGGCCAGTTCAGTAATCCACCAACCAACCAGCGCCTGCAAAGCAACAGACTTACCTTGCTGACGTGCAGTCGACACCAACGATTCCCGAAACTGCAGATTGCCTAAACCGTCATGGGACAGCTGACCATTCAACACATGCTTTTGCCAGGCCATCAACTCAATGCCCATATGCCTAGAAGCCCACTCAGAAATCCCCTCCCCAAAACTGTGCTGGTTCAGGCCAACCGTTTCGAGTCTGGGCAAATGCTTTTCAATGCCTTCCAGTAAGGGCTGGTCAGGGCTAGTTTCCCCCAAAATGTTGGTGAAGCAAGGGGTCGGGGGCGTCTGTTTTGTGTCCAAAAAATGGTTTACGGCAGCGTTTCTTTCTTGTATCCGTAGGGCATCTCTTTTGGCTTTGTAAATGGCCCCAGTCTGACTATTGCAACGTCTGCACGCTGGCCGTAAATTGTCCATTTCATTGGTACCGCCGCGGTCTACTTCAATGATGTGGTCGGCTGTATCAGCTGGTTTGCCACAGCGGTAGCAGGGTGGGTTATCAGATAGCAGTGTCTGTCTGTTGCGTCGATAGGTGAGGTCGTTTGTGGTGTGTTGTCTGGGCATTGTCGGGTACTCCTAAGGTCAAGGGCAAAGGTCAAGTGAACTAACGCCTAAGCAAGAAGGGCGCTTGCTCAGTTGTTACCTTATTCCATCACAGTGTTGGGTGGTTTGTGTCCCCCACTATTTAGGGCAATTAGCCCATGGAAGCCTGTCTATTTGTTTTCGGTGGATAACCATAGCCATTTGTGCCGTTTGGAAACGCTGTTCCCCTGCGTCGGTGCATAGGGGTCTACCCAGGTTCCCCTGTTTACGGCCCGCCACCTACAAACGTGGTACACCCATGCAACTAATGAAATTGTGGCGACTGTATCAGACCTGTGGGTGACTGTCTTTACGGCCTGCTAAACGCTTCGATATGTAATCCATGTCTTTGGGGCGCCAGACGTGGTATTCCATGCCGGCGTCACACAAGGTTTGGCACCATAACTCTTGTTTGTCAGATAGTCGGCCCATCTCGCTTTTTAGTTCGGCAAAGATGACGCCTCGACTGGCATGCACTAAAGTTAGGTCTGGGTATCCTGCGTGGCCTTGTAACGGGGTTTTCCACACCCCAGGGCGGATTTCCACAGCACGGGTGTGCATTACTAGCCAACCGTGCAACCTGGCAAGCATAATGACGCTACTTTGAAACGTTGACTCTTTCATCGCAGGGTTTTCATTGGGTAAAGGGCTTGCCTGGGTAATCCGTAGCACTGATTATCTTCGTATAGCAAAATGCCTTTAGTTCTGACGTCTGTAGCTGTCGCCCATCCTGCAATTACTACTTGTGGCCCGTCGACTATGCAATAAATGTAAATAGCGTCTTTGTCATATTCACGAACATACAAATAGTAGTCTTTGTTGTCTTTTCGTTGACTGCTGCGTACTTCGTAACCGTCTACGTCACTAGCGCCCAAATGGTTTTTTCCTGTCCACGGCAAACGCAAATAAAGTGATACAGCCATTTCACTGACAGCGCCTAAAACATGTACTTTTTGATTTAATTCCTTAGTTACCGTTATGCCTGTAAATGTGCGATTAGTCCGATTACAACTTGACTCAATACGTTTTTCAGCTTCACGCATGGCTGTAGCCATTTGAGCGTCGGTCAAAGTCACCAACGGCATTACGGGACCAACCTTTTAATAAGGGCCGTACATTCTGCCCTAGTTTCGGGTGCTGGCCCCTCATAATTTAAACCTCGTAAATACTTCATTTGGGCTTCAGATGGTCTATCACTAGCATTTGCCCCTAGCGCCTGCGTACGGACATTCTGGGGCTGTTTGACAAGCACTGCTGGGGCTGTTGTTTGTTGTCGATTGCGTACTTCTTCAGTACTAGCCATTTTAGGGCCGAAAGACATCATCAGACCTAGCACACGGCCTAGGGCGCTGGTGCTTGCGTTCATCATCTCAGACCCTCTAGTAAACGGTGTGGCCCCAGGTATCGGTTCCCAGGCGGTAGCTTGTGCCGGTATCTGGTCGTCGGGTGTACGCCAGGCTTGCATGGTGACCGAAATAAAAGTTTTGTCGGCCACAGTGATGACTTCGGGGCGGTGTTCTTTAATCCGTAGTTCAGGCCAGCGTTTAAGTGCTGCAGCAAAACGGGTTGGTACGTCAACATAGTTAGTTAGGTCCATCAGCTGCCCCTCATCTTGTCGAAGGCGGTCCGCTGGTTGGGTGTCATGTTTGCCCAAACATGTAGTTCTGAACAGCGCCGTGATTCTTCAGGGGTCATGTGTTGCCAGTCGCCAGCCTTGCCACAGTTCAAACAAATGCCCTGCAACAGGTTTTGTACTCGAAGGTCAAAAGCGGTCAAACATGCTTTGCATAGTTCACATTTCATTTGTAGCCACCTAAACGGATAGCAACAATGGCGTCTTGTGTTGTTTTAGTCAAGTTAGATAGGTAGATACCGTTTTCTTCGGCAACATACGCCAGTTCTACTAACGCTTTGCGTAACGCTGCAACATCTTCGGCCTGGCGCTCTATCTGCCATTGGGCGGATTTCATAGCAATTTCTGCTTTGGCTATGGCAGCAATCATGTCGTGGGTGGTCATGTCGGGTTTCCTTTCATCGGGTTATTTCCTACGGTATCTAATCGGTGTGGCAACGTGGCGGATACGGCGCCTGTCGTTATCGGTGGTATTAGCCCAAATGCCCTGTAAAGCCTTTTCAGGGAATGACACGGCGTAAGCAAAACAATCTTTAAACACTGGACAGCCTTCACATAACGGTTTAATCAGGGCTTTGGCTTGCGCTGACTCTAAAGCGTTTCTAGGAAAAAACAGGTTGGTGTCAATTCCTCGACATGCTGCTAATTGTTGCCAGTCGGGGCGGTCAACATTGAACATGCTTTAACACATACCCCAGGGGTGAAAACCACAACCCCAAAGGTTTTCGGCTGACTCATACAGCAACCAGCCAAAACGCAAATTTATTGTTGGGTCAGACATAGATTGCTCAAACGGCATGTCAAACAATTCTTCAGCCCAGGCACGATGAATTTCGTTACTTTGTATCAAGCCGTGGTCATGTCCATTAAACGCTGGGTGTTTGTAATCCACATTTTGACAACGGGTTTCTTTCCACAATAAATGTGATAACCCTGTCAATGTTTCAATGTTGTTGGGCCAGCCAACAGATATTGCTATTGGGAACCATTCAGCACATTGAAACGTCAAAGCGGCAGGCACCACAGTGGTGGTTGGTTGCGTTGTAGTTGTGCTGGTAGTTGTTGTTGTTAGCTCTACAGCACGGTCTTGTAGCTGCTGGGGTGACAATTCAGCCAGGGTAATTGTTGCCGGTACAGACACATAAACATTGGCCGGTGTGTCTTTCTGGTAGCCCACAGCGATAACGGCACAGAATAAATAGGTAAATACGGATAGCACTAAAAAGCGTTTAAGGTTCATTGGTTTGTCCTTCAGTCGGGGTCAGGTCGGGATTGGTTTACCGACTAATCAAGTCGAAGTCAAGGCTTACGCTACCAAATTAGGAAAAACCTTTATGGCGTCTTGTACGCCCTGGGTCCAAGTGTCGCCTGTGACGTACTGTAAATGCCATGGCTCAAAGTTAGGGTTTTTGGGGTCTGAGACTGCCCAGGTAAAACCGTATTTGAGTGCTTCACAAGTAGCGAAACCGTCGCCTAAAAGCCATTTGCAGATTGGTGAACCTACGGTGCACTCGGCGGCGTCTATCGCCAAACCCCAACCATGGTCACTGTTGCCAGGTGTAGCACAGGGACTCATGCCAGGCTTCAAATAATAGACCTTGCCCTGCCAGATACGGGTTACCTGTGGGACACGGCCCATGTCCGTAGTCGAGTAGCGAGTGTTAAATAGGGCCAGCTGTTGGGCGTAAGTCCTATAGGCACCCGACTGGTTTAATGTCAACCCTGCAAAATAGGCGGCTAGTTGTAAACAGTTCCAGGCTGTAGCGGCGTGCTGTTCCATTTTGCCTGAAGGCTTTTGGATAGTCCGTAAAACTGCTGCGACCACATAACCATTCTTTTGACCTGTCAGGTCTGTCGGCATAATGATCGGCAGTACCGGATAGGTCGTCATTCTTTGTCTTTCTTTCTACCGATAATTGGCTCAACAACAGTATTTTGTTTTGCGCCGACACCGTTGCCGATTGAGTAAAACACGATAGCGACAATGACGTTGGTGCCTGCTGAACGGTCTATACCGTCAATAGCCATGAGGACAATCATGCCAATTAAAGCAACCAGGGCAATTAACGCTTTAGATGGGTTGGCAATGTTCATGCCCAAATCCAAACCCATAAACCAACAATGAGGGCCACAACTACCGCCAAAATTTTCATTAAAACGGCCCTATGTCCTCAACAAGCATGTACGACGGGTTAAAAACACTTCTACTCAAAAGTGGTGTACCTGTCGTGCTTGTTGTAATAGCACAACCCACAAAAGTTTTAGAACCTGCCGTACTGCTATAAATCACGGAAACATTCAATGAGCCAGTATTTTTTACGGCAGCAACAGTTGTCAAAATGCCTTGCTGAGTAAGTGTGCCAGCGGCGTTAGTTGGTCGTATTGATAATGCTGTGTACGAGGCGCTTACCGTTGAAGTTTCCACAAGTGGTTCATAGTAACTAATCCGATAGTAACGGTTGGCTACAGCAGTCCATGTCACTGTCATGTCTGTTGTTATTGCTGTTGAAGTTGTCAAAGTGTAGTTAGTAGTTGAAGCAGCAAAAGCCATGACGCCACGGGGAAACTGGTTACATTCTGTGGCGGTCAAAACTTGACCGGCAGTGAAGTCATCGTTAGGTGAAATCGCCATGATTTAAGGCCTTTCAGGAAAATCTACGGTTGGGGCTGGGGTCCATGTTTTCGGGAAGTCACGCAACTGCTGGCGGTAGATCGCCCATGCCGTTTTGTCGGTTGGGGTGTCGGCAATCATCGCCCAATCGGACTCGACTAGGAGAGCGTCACGGACTAGCCTCATACGTTCCACCAGCCATTCATCAGGTGCTGTCGTTTCGTGGTCTGCTAAAAGGTTCATCATGCCGCCCTGTAATAGAGATTGAAGTTGATGATGTCGCCAGTAGCAAAAGTCATCGGCGTTGTGGCGTTAGCGTTCGAAGCTATTGCATAAGTGCCTGCCACGTTAATATGTGAAGCAGTCACACTTGAAACAGAACTGACATAGCGTGCCACACCCTGATAAACCGTTGTGGCAGAAACATCGTAAAAAGTTACTAAGCCCTGATTTTGACCTAATGCACTCATGTCGGCGTTGACGTTAATTGGCAAGTTAATTGTGATACCGCCTGTCACCGCTGAAGTAGTCCCTAAAGTGAATGAGCCGTAGTAGTGAACCCAGTTATTGACCCGACAGTAAGCGCCTAGTGACGTGCCGTTGCCTGCCGTGACATTGGCAAAAGTTGGCGTGTATGCCGTGTAGGTGCCTAACACGGTGTTGCCGATAGCGACCTTTGTTTCTAGGGCCTCAACTGCGTCGTTGATGTCTGAGTGCTGTTGAGCGTGCGACGGCGACGTCAGCAAGCTGCTGCTTGTCGGATTAGTGAAAGCGTCAAGCGTTGTGGGATAAGTAATAGCCATAATTTACCAACCTAGCCTTGAGCCTTGTTCGACGTTTGTGTCGTTATAAATCCATTCAGGTTCATCATATACAATTTCAGGCTGGTTGTAAGTAATACTGCCGCCACCCAAAATGCCGTCAAAATCGTTGTCAAGTATAAAAGCAGACCAGTTATTCCACTGTTTTGTCCGTAACGAAATAGTCAAATCTTCAGGCGTACCGCTAATAGTCCTGCCAGTAATCACATTTTGTGAAATGATTGTTACAGCTGTGCCATAAGGTATGTATTTGAGTTCTAATCGTTCCCAAATGCCACTGCTCATATCTAACAAACCCATAAACGTTGCGGCGCTTGCATAACTGTTTAACGCTTTGACCATTGAAAGATTTGTGGTTGCCGATGTTGGCACATAATCAAAAGTGTTGTAACGATTGACAAGTGCAGCGGTTTGAAACTCTTGACCTGAAGTTACCGCTGGCGCCTGGGGCCATGAAATATATTTGGTTCCATAAGTTGTAGTGCTGGCACCGCTAGCGGCTTCGACTACTACACCTGTTGTGCTGGTGACTTGTGCATTTGTAGCAAAATCTGCTTTATTGTAAGCGGCAGTCAAAGTTTTTAACGGCAAATCACTGCCTGCAATGCCACTGCCGTAAAGTTTGTATGGGCCAACAGTGTAGCCAGTAGACTTTTTTGGCGTAAAATAAAGCATGTTGGTTTGATAATTCCATAGACCAAAAACATCTAAACCGTAAGTTGGCCAGTTAATTGTGCCGGTAGCAGGCAAATATCTTGTTGCTATTAAATCTGAAGCACTGCCTGCCGTTGGTGTACCTGAAACTTTAGGCGTGGAAGAGCCACCATCATTAACACCAATGCTTTGTATAGCCATCGAAGCGTTTACGTCAACAACTGGAAATTGAAGCAAATCAAATAATTCAAACATTTTTGCTTCCATGCTTTGCGCTGTAGTAGTCCCAACAACGTTTGTTTTTGAATTGGAAACAAAGCTCACAGCGTCGACACAAGTAAAAGTTGCTTTTGAATCTTGCTCTTGCGAGTCAATAGAAAAATTTGTACAGTTGCCCTCAAAAATTGTTCCTGTAGCTGAAAATGCACCTTCAGCTGCAGTCAAAGTTAGTTTAAAAATGGCATTAAACCAGTTAGTAGTTGAATATGTCCCACCTGCACCAGGCGTGAAAGTGCTGGTAAAATTCTTTACTGTAAATTGAGCCGAAGCAGTACCTAATGTAAAAATTCCTGCGTCAAGGTCGCTAGTAAACGAAAGCATTTGGTCGGTTAAATCGTAATTAAAACCTTGTCCTAAAGCAGTGAAAGCGTAAGTGTAAGTAACAGCCACAATTAGCCTCTAAACGCTGTTGGGTTAACTGTTATCGGTAAAGCGCCGCGGTCCCTAATGTATTGTTGTAGGGCCAACACAACTGATTGCGGGTCTGCTGAAGTGTTGTATAAGTTAATTGTCTGGCCACCGCCGCCACCAAAGCCACCGGCACGATTCAACGGTATAACAGCCTCAGGGCCACGTTCACCAATCATTGCCAAAGTCGGACCTGTGACTATGCCACCGTTGGCAAGCATAGGAATGTCTGGTACGTCGAAACCGCTACCACCAATAACAGGCACCCAACTGGGAACTTTAAACGACAGCTTGCCCACAGTGTTATTCCACAGCCAGGCAACAGCCCTAAACGCTGCTTTAAACGGTGCTGTAATAACATCGGCCACAAAGCCCATAGTGGCTTTAATGCCATTGTAAATAATGCTAAAAGCGTCAATAATTGAATCTTTAAAATACAGCACAGCGCCAACAGCAATGCCAGCAGGTCCAAACAGGCCAAGTAGTAACGGTCTGAACTGTTCAAACTTGACATAAACAATAGCTGCAGCTGTAGCGACTGCACCAAAAGCCAACACCATTGCACCAATCGGGTTTAATGCCATAGCAATGTTCATGGCAACAATCGAAGCAGTTAAACCAACAATGGCAGCCGCTGCAATCTTTACCAGGTCAGGGTTTTCTTGCGCCCATGTAGCAAACTTCATCAAGTACGGCATAAGTGCTTGTAAAGCAGGCATAACAGCTTTGCCGATAGATTCTTTAAATTCTCCCATTTGTATAGTTAAATTTTTCATTTCGCCTTGTGCAGTATTGGCGGCAACTGAGGCTTGACCAGCAAACGTTTTGCTTAAAGCAGCAAACACTTCATCTGTCGTAGCACCATTTGCAATCAGGCTTGCTAAAGCTGGGTCTAGTTTCTTTAGCGGTCCTAAAGTGCCGTTAAATGCTTTGGACAGGGCGTCAGATACGGCCCCTAAATCTTTGCCTGTACCAGCAGAAATGTCTAGCGCCAGGCTAAGTAAGTCTTGTGCTTCAGTAACGTCTTTGGTGCCTCGTACAAGTTTGTCTAACGCTGGCCGTAACTCGTCATCAGATACAGCTGCCGCTATAGAAGTTTTAGTAATGAAGTCTTCAACTGACTTAACTTGAGCGTCAGTAGCTTTGGTGGTGTTTCGTAAAGTGGTTGCCAGTTTTTGTGCTGCAGCGTCATCTTCAGCAAACGCTTTAACTGCGTCAAAAGCAAAAGCGCCCATAGCTGCCAGTGCAAGACCTGCTGGGACTGCTGCTTTCTTAATGGCAAACGCTGCACGCTGGCCGTTGGTTTCTAGTTTCTTAAATTCCCTAATGGCTTTGTCAATGCCTTTGCTATTAAAATCTGAAATAATGGGAATGGAAATAGCCATTAGATAACCTTCAAATTCTTGTTGGCTTCAGCCATAACGTCATCAACAACCTTTTGAACGTTGGCGCTGATATCACTAATCTTTCTTTCAAAGACCGGCCAGATAACACGGCTAGCAGACCGCCCAAATTTGGTGCTAAAAGCGGTTGCTAACGGGTTTGAGTTAGCACGGCCTGCAATGTCAAAGATTGCGGCAGCAGGGTTTTTTTGCATGACTGAAAAGGCGGCCCCAGACTTTTTATTATTGACACGCAAGCTGACGCCTCGAACAGCGTTAGCAGTTGTCAACGGGAAAATTTGGCGGCCCTCGTCAGACCAGTTGCGTCGAGTGCCACTAGGGAAACGGTTGTCGTCGTAACTGTCTTTCATGGCGTCAGTCATGGGTTTGGCTACCATTTTCATGTTGGCCACATACGTTTTGCGATAGCCAGGCTCAACCTTATTTAAATATTTGACAGCCTCTTTGACACCATCAACTTCAATAGTCAAACTAGCTGCCATGGCTACTTTCTGCTTTCGTTAATGACCTTAATAACTGTTGTCAGGTCGTCAACGGTAAACTCTACTTCAGGCGGCCACCACCCTGTCGCTGCTAGCAGTTGCGCTAAAGCGTTTCGGTAGGTGCCGCTACGGTAGGGCGGTCAGGTTCATCGCTAACAACTTCTAGCAAAACCAGTTTTTTAATGAAATCGTCTAAAACGATTGGCACCATAACGTTGTTTTGTTGGCATGCCTGGTGGGCTAAATACGCTAAATCTTCTATACCGATACCGCTAGCCATGTCTGAGGCTTTGCGTTTGAATTTGCGTTCCCACGAAACAATCGTGAAAAGGTTTGTGCTTACTTCGACTGGTCCGTCGCCCTGGTCAACTCTAAGGGTTAATTGCATGTCGGGTTCCTTTGTTAATAGTTAGGTCAGACTACGGCGACGGTGTAGACGCCGCCTTTAAAAGTAATGTCAATTTCTGCTAGTTCACCGTAAGCGGCGTCAATAACTGGCAATGCTTCCAAGTATGTGCCGGTCAAAACAAAAGATGGGTTAGTGGCGCTAGTGGCAGACGAAGTTGGTTTCATTGACACCGTGGTGGCTGTGCCAACCAAAGCTGCCAAAGTAGCGTAAGTTTCTGAGGCGCTATAGCTCATTAGCAGTGTCACGGTCAGTTCGTGGTCACCTAGACCAGCTGTGTAAACACGGCTGCTGGAACCAAAAGCGGTTGATTCAAGGGCGTCGTATTTAACCGTAAAGGTTGCACTACGGCACTGGTCTTGTAAATCCACGCTGTTAATGGTGCAGGTCGGGTTGCTGAGGTAAGTGCTTGTGGCCATTTTGGGTCAATCCTTTTTTGGTAGTGCTTTAGTTTTATCAGATTTTGGGGCTGTGCTGTCGCTGGCTGGCCCATCAGACTTTATGAAACCGTGTTCTAGTAACGCTTCAATGTTGGTGTTGTCGTCAGGCACAAATTCTGTGCCTACTGTTCCGACTCGACTGCTAAGTATTGTGTATTTCATGGTCACCCTGTCTGTGCTTGCACGTCAATGGATAGGTCATAAGCAGCAAAAGTTTGACCGCCAATAGGCAGGTAGCCAGGTCGCCCAGATTTCACTGCCACATTCTTTGCTAGGACCTCAGCACACATGCTTAAAACGTTGCGTAAGCCG
>Ga0209086_10002314_pt1 | contig 14939 bp, 22 predicted proteins | sample M_130207_XF_Meta_FD_187312 | JGI IMG/M metagenome (GOLD analysis project Ga0209086, IMG submission 187312) | Freshwater microbial communities from Lake Montjoie, Canada to study carbon cycling - M_130207_XF_MetaG (SPAdes) (version 2) | ecosystem: Environmental > Aquatic > Freshwater > Lake... | reverse complement strand
ACGTATTTGATAAACCATTTAATCTGCTGTTGAGGTGTAGCAGTTTTTAAGTACTTAGTTCTACCTTGAGGTAATCCATAATGACTACCATTAACAGCTTTAGGATTATAGCTAGATTCTTTATATATAATTAACTTACAAGCTTTATATTCATAACTACCGGTTGTTAATTCTTTTAGTGTTTTATCCCAATTATTACTACTACTAATTACTATTACTATAGGTAATATAACTACTAATGATTTAAGTATACTCAGGCTTTTAGTCATTTATGCAAACCCCGCAATATCGGCGTGTCGCACCGTCAAATAGCCAGACACCGCAACCTAAACAGCGGCGTATATCAGCCTCACTTGTCACCATAACCAGCCGCCTTAAGTAGCTCTACTAATTGCTCAAAGGATAGCAACGCTACCCAATTCCCTATAGAAGCCTCACCTTGCCCGTTAAGGCGTAGTACGGCTACCTTTAGGTCTAATTCATTGCCTCGGTCTTTTAATTGCTTTAGCGTGGCACCAGGGCTAAATCCGGCCCTAGCCTTGACCTCCCAGTCAATCCCTATGGTGCCGGTTATGTCTGTGCCCTGTCTGCCTGCACCTGTTGACTCGGCATAGGCAAAGCCATTAGCTGCCAAGTACTCAGCTACTACCTTTTGGCTTCTATAGCCTCTATGCTTTCGGGACTGACTCATTTAGCACCTGCTCGCCTAGATACTTAGTGTAGGCAGGCGGTATAGATTCTTTAAGGTTGCCCCAGCCTAACCAATCTATCCCCATAGCCACTTGCCCTTCTAGTAAGGTTTTAGCAGTTCTACCGCCTTTAGGTATCTCATCATTTATAGAGCCATACACTCCAACAGGTCGGCCCTGGGCTTTATGATCGCACTCTAAAGTTGTTAAAGGCATACTGGACTCAAATATCCTATGTCGCCTAACTTTTAACCCCAAACATAGAGCCGCACAAAGTAACCCCAGTCATAGGCGCACCTGGCACGTTTTCGATTATATAAGGCTTGCCAGTTGCAATCAGTAAATCCCTTACCTCGGCCAATAGGTCAGGCTTCGAGGTGGTTTTACCTTGAGCTCGCATTAAATTACCTGTAATGCTGTAAAACTGACAGGGTGGACTTGCGTGAATTATGTCAAAGCCGGCTATAAACTCTTTATCTTTTAGTACCTCTATAGCGTTGGCTTTGTAAAACTCGTAGGGATAACTTTTCTTTTTAACAATATCGACCCCTACTACATCAAAGCCTGCCATAACATAACCAGCACTAGCCCCACCGCCACCGCAAAATAGATCAAGTAAGCGCATGAGGTAGCACCTTAACTAGCTCTGACTGAGGCACCCAGTACGCACTATTACGACTGGTAGTTTTCAAATAGAGATCATCTTTACAAAACTTAACAGGTAGCCAACCCCTAATAGTGAAAGGATTACTACCGGTTACTAGGACTACTCGGTCGCTATCCCTATCGTTAGCTTGAATTATTAAATGGCCATTATCTAGGCTGGTGTGTTTGACCTCCCAGTCTGGCTGTATGTCTGGCTGATCTTTAAAGCTGTCAATAGTCGGCTCAAAGTTAGGCACGTTAAGCCATTTAGCAGCTGCAATTTCAGCGCAAACACCCTGCCAATTAAGGCTTAGTATTTGGTCAGGGCTTAAGTGCTCACTTGCGTATTTATGTTTATAGCCTTCTTTAGTAGCGTTACCTATACGCACGATAGCTACCTTTAAACCTAAATCAAGCTCACGCTGATTAAGTAGGATTTCTACGCTCATGTGGGCCTACAGTCAGCGCATAGCCAGACAGACATTTCTAACGCCACAATCCCACCGGCTTTACTGGTTTGTTTGTTGCAGCCGTCGCATACCTCGGTTTCATCTATTACCGCGTTACCGTTTCTATCCACCTTTAGCGATACGTTGCCAGGGTAAATAATCTCCATAGCCCCCACTAGTTGACCCAGGTAGGCGGGCATTGGTCCTTACGGTCTTTGATCGGACAGGACCAGCATTTATAAGGCTTGCCGGCTTTTGATATGCCGGTTTTAAACTCCATATAGCCATGCTTGCAGGTTGGCTGAGCCTCACCCCCTAGCGTGTCTGCCACTACTCCTACAGCTTCTTTAATGGTCCAGGCGTCTACTTGAGTAGTAACTACTCGGCCCATAAGGCTATTACTGACTGACTTAATAAGCTCTACTGTGTCCTGAATAGCTGTTAACTGGGCTTCAAAGTCTGCCTGGTCTACCGCGTAGACGTTAATTAAATCCCCGTTAGCCATTTTAAAATTAGCCTGCAATTTAGTATCTACGTTATTAGCCATTTACTTTACCGTCCATTTCTAATTGTATTGGGGCTACTGCTTTTACTTGATCTTGCAACGACCACCTATAAGCCTCATGCGTAGTCGTATTTGTAAAAATCGTTACCTCTAAAACGTGTGCCTGGCAGTAATGCCGTTTCTGCCCATGACTTTTAGGGCTAACGCTGGTAATAGTAATGCTGGCCCCAGTCATAGCCTTTTCGTGCCAGACGTTTTTAACTCGGCCCCATTGTGTTTTGCAGTAATCGCACCAGATACCAGGCTCTGATTTAGTAATCATTTAACAGCTCTTAAATAGCCTGGGTGTCTACGCATACTTTGTAGCTCTTTTTTAGCTGTGTTATATCCTTTTGACCAAGCCAATACGGCTACTCCAAAGGTAATAACACCGTAAATAATTAACATATAAATAAACGCTAAATTACCTGCCATTTTTTCTAGTCCTTTCTAGTCCGGATTTTTAATTATACGCACACCTGCCGACAATTAGCCTTTAGGCGGCGTGTCGGGCTTAGCTTTAGACTTTAGGCCGTTGCCTGCGAGCACTCCACCGAGTGATCCGGTAAGAAAAATAGCCAGGGTTTTTAGTAGGTCTATAAAAGCTGCGTCATTAGGTGCCTGGGCATTTAAAGGCTGAGTAACAAATATAAGCGCATAAGTAATACCTAAAGTAACTAATACAAAACAGGCAGCTAGTGAAGCCCCGATAATTAAAATTAACCTAGCGTGAATATCCTCAGGGGTTAACCTGCGTGCTGGTCTATCCATTAAACGACTGTTTAACGAGGTCCTTAGTGCAGACTCCACTAGGGATACACGCCGGCGGTTGGCACTCTTTAAGTTGCCAGTTTTTGTATTCTTGGCAGGGGTACCTGGTCCAGCCGTCATAGCCGCAACCACTTAAAAGTAATGATAGGCCTAGCCCTATTGGCCATAATCTCAATTACCGGCCTAGCGGGTCTTTAGGGTTAAAGTAGCGATAAGCTACAGGTAGTACAGCTGCTAAACCTGCCTTTAGCAAAAGGCTAGGGTCAGTAATGCCAGACATATAACAGGCCAGGGTTGCAGCTACAAAGCTACGTAACCAGCTACCGGCGATTTGTTGAGCTACCTTTAGGCTGTGCTTATTCATCTTTAGCCAATCCGAGCTTAGCTATAAGCTCTTTTGTTTGTTTTGGATTTAAAGCTATTTCAAAGTGCATATCGTCTTTTCTTGCTTTGTACGTACCGCCCCATTTACAGCCATATTTAGCAGCTAGAGCTACACATTTAGCGGCGTCCTCTTTGCTGAAAGTGTTTTCTTTTCCTAAAGGGTGTTTTTCAGCGTTAAGGTCTATAGCTGTGCCGCTTGAGTGATTACTTAGTTTGTCAGTCGTACCGCGTACCATACGAAAACAGTAGCCCCAATCGTCTAGGGTGCCTTCGTCTATAGGCTCTATCGTTTCGTGAAACTCCTGCGCAAGGCCAATAAGCAACGGTGCCACCTTTTCAGCGCACCGTATTTTAAGATCAGTCCCAGGTACCTTAAAAGATTTAATGCCAATTTCTGCAGGGTCCTTACTAGCAGGCCAACCGTTATAGCTTTTAAGCTCGGACATTAAAGCGCGGCTATCTCGTCTGCACTTAATCCGAGTGCTGCAAGTTTTGCAAGTGCTGAGGCTTTGGCTGCTTCTACTTTTGCTATGTTTTCTGCACGCTTTTCGGCTTCTAATTGCAAAGCATTTGCCTCTGCTATTTGTTCTTTTGTATATTCTTTTTCAGTCATTTCGTTGGTTTGAACATTGTGTATAACTTCATATTGTGTCATTTTTTTATCCTTTGTAAACGTATAGAGTTCCGGAAGCATAAGTGCCACTAGCAACAATGAAACTAACAGAAGTAATAGCAGAAGTACCCGAATAAATACCTCCGCCAATATATGAACTATGGGTGTTTCCACCACCAGCCCCAAAACCGCCACCAAATTGAACGGGTTTTAAGCCTGCCGTATTAGCACCAGACACCATTACAGTACCTGAATACGCGCTTGCCGTATTATTGCTAAACCAACCTAATTGAATCGAGGCAAAGGAATCTGGGGCATTGGAAATAGTTTGAGCGTTGTTTGCACTATAGGCTGAGGCACTTTCATAACCAAAAGAAGCGTTACCATATTTACTACTACTATCTGTATTAAATCGCATACGAAAAGCCTGACTTGCCGAACTGTTAGTTACTCCTACAATTTGGAAAAATAAATTATCACCGGATAAACCTGTTACGGTAAAAGTTGAACCGCTAAACGCTGTACTACTTACTAAACTAAAGTTTTTATCAACTGCAGTTGGTGTTGCCCATTTAAGGCCTAACGCTTGCGCGCTGTCGGCTGTTAGCACTTGGTTATTTGTGCCAATCGGAATACGAGCGTCTAAAGTGCTAAAACCGTATAAATCGCCTTTAGTAGTTAGTGGCGATACAGAGCCGGTTTGTACATAATCGAAAAAGGTTGCCGCGCTTGCACTTCTAAAGTAAAGCACGCCGCCTTCATATTGGCTTAGTGCTAGTGAGCCTGCAGTATTAACGGTAGCTGTACCGGCTGTAATTGTGCATATACCAGCCCCGATATTTTGTATATTGACCGTATCACCGGCAGCAAACAAAGCTGTATTTACTGTAATGGTAGTAGCACCGGCTGCGTTCATAATTACGGTAGTGCCTGCGTCTGCAGCGACCAACACATAGCTAGTAGTTTTATCTGTAGTTGAGCCCCCGCCCATAGCGGTTTGCTGTAAGCTGGTCATTTGTGCAGCCGTTAGCACCTGCCCAGTAGTGAAAGTCTGTTTAGCCATTAGTTACCCTTCATAGTGTTTAGTATGATAGCACCGAGCTATCCAAAAGGCCGTAAAGCGAGCTATTTAAAATAAAGCTGTCGATAATTGGCTCCAGCGTAGTAAAAGTAGTAACCCAAGTATTAGGGGTTATATTGTGGGATACGCCAAAAACTTGCAAAGTTTTATTTAGCGTGCTGGTTCCTACGCTGTTTGGCTGGGTTGACTTTACGGTAATCGTGTCAAAGTAATCAAGCCCTAAAGCCGCTGCTATTCCAGCGTTATAACCGGCTGTGTTTAAATCTTTTAAAGTTACTGCGTCGCACCTTACGGTCGTTTCCTGGCGACTAGCTACGTAAGCCTGGGCATAATTTAGGGCCTCGGCTGTAGTCTGCATAAGTAAGTCGGTTTTTGTGTAGCTGTGTAAAAAATACTTATCTATAGAATCTTGATTACTAGCTGTTTGAGTCGCTAACCCTGTAGCCGTTATTGAGGCTTTATTGTAAATTAAAGTATCGTCCAGCACCCAGCGTACGTTGCCGTATTCAATCCCTGAGCCGTCATCTGCAAAAGTAGTACTAGAGCCGCTTACGCTGCTTGAGGTCAACGCTCTATCTTGAAAAACAAAGTTACCGGCGGGGTCCATGTATACCGCCCCGTACTCGCTAAGCTCTACCGTTTGCAAGGCGTTTAATGCAGTCCTTGAGGTGCCAGGGTCAGCTTGCAAGGTAGTAAGACCTGCGTCAATATCGCGCATTGAGCTAGGCCAGGCAATACTGTCCAAAATATTAGTAATACGTTGGCCACTAAGTTGTCCAGCACTTGAGCCGCTGACTGTTGTAACGTTGCCCAGGTTAAGCAATCTAAAGCCGTCTACGGCCGTTAGGGTCGTGTAACTGACCTCACCAACTACCTGAGCCTGGGTGTAGTTATAGCCGGTTATATAGCCTGCAAACAGCGGATAGGTTAGGCCGGTGTTATTGTCTACGCCATTTATGACTATTTTACGTAAAGGCAGTAAAAGGCCGTTATAAGGGCTACTGGTATTTTGCGGGTTAAAGTCGCCGTTAACGTCGGCAATACGCACGCTAGCCGTACCTGTTTGAAAAGCGTCGGACTGAGCGTTACGGCCTCTAGTAATACTTACGTTTTGCACTTGAGCCGATACGTCAACGATTACAGCTGTAGAGTCTGCCAGGATATTTAAATCTAATTGCCCTGAGTCTAAAAGTAAGGCCTGGCCAAAACTGGCCCCCGAACTAAAGTTAATGAAACAGTCAACGGTTGGGCTGGCCATTAACTACCGGCCCGACTCAAGCTATAGCCGTTTGAATTGCCAATCTGTAGAGCTAGTTGCACCGTACGTAAAAAGTCGTCCTGGTTGCCGATAAAGCCTGAACCGCTTGGGTTCACGTTAACAATTACGTTGGGTTTTTGTTGCCCAGCTGTACCTGTATAACCTGGGTCCCCAGGCATAAAGCCGGCGTCGCCTGGGTTGCCAAAAATTGCCGCCCCGCTGTTAAGGTCAAAGTTTGGTAATGCTGTACCCATATTAGGTATTACTTTTGCGTCTGTGGCGTTTGAACCAGTATTGCCTAAAGGCGTACCAGCAAACAAGCCGCCTGGATAAGTAAAGGTCTTAACAAAGTCCGCGTATTGATTAGCGTTCTGTTTACTCATGGCCAAAATCTCGGCAGCGTTGCGCTTATGAGCTGCTAAAATTGCGTCCTGTCTGGCTATTTCTGCGTCTGCGTATTTTTTTCGCAGCGCTTCTAATTCGTCTAGGGCTTTAATATCGTCAGTTTTACTTTCGCTCTTAATAGCGATTAAAGCATTAACTCGGGCTAATTCCTCAGCTGATAACTTATTTTGTTTAGCTGCCGTTAATTGAATTAAGTCCATATCAAACATAGCTTTTAACTTGTCTAATGCTGTTTGTTTTTTCTTTTCGTCTGTAATTTTTGTATTAGCCTTTAATAAGGCTTTAGCGGCTTTGTCTGCAAGTACCTGGCCTCGCATAATGTTACCTCTGTCGGAAAGCGCGGCACGTTCGCTTAATTCCCTTTGTTTTTTGCCTAAAAGTTCTAAGGCTTTTAAGGCCTCTTTAGCTTGACCTAACGGGCTAAACCTGTCTAATAACTCTAAAGTAGTTTTTAACCAGCTAGGCATAGCAGCGCCTAATTTTTTAAAGTACTCAATAACTATAGTAACGCCTGCAATTACGTCGGCTGTACTCTGAGCTAGTTTCTGCATTTGTTCGGCTAAATCTTTAGCCCCATTTTGCCCGCCAAGTTTTTTAATAGATTCTATTAAAGCGTAGCCGATAGTTTCGCTGGCTTCTGCAGACGCTACCTTTAATATGTCCATTTGACCTGAAAAGGTTGCTGCAGCTGTAGAGGCTTGACCTGCAAATAACGTGCTTAACTGTTTGGTAATTTGTTCAAAGCTCATAGTCTTTAATTGAGTTTTAGTAAGGCCGGTGCCTAATTTGCCTAAAGCCGTATTATTACCCAGGTAGGCCCGACTCAAAGCCGATGAAACGCTTTCGGCACTCTTACCGGTTGCTGCACTTATATCTAAGCTAAGGGCTAGTAAGTCTTGAGCTTTAGCCGCTGACTGTGTGGCAGTAACTAACTTTCCAAAAGCCGGTCGTAATTGGTCCTCTGATACACCCGTAGCCCTTTGCAGACTGTCTATGTATTTAGTTACTGAATTAGTAGCAAAAGACTCGCCTACGTTTTTAAGGGTACGTGCTAGCGTGGCTTGAGCTTTTTCGTCCGCCATAGCTGTAGTTAAGGATTTTTTAGCAAAAGCTAAAGCGGCTGTACCAGCTGCCGCATAACCAAACTTAGAGGCTAGCCCCATTTTCTTGAAAGATTTTTCTAAGCCGCCAATACCTTTAGTAGCTTGCTTAGTGCCTTTGTTATTGTAACTAACAATTATGGGGACTTTAATAACCATTATTTAGCCAACTTTCTATTAACAGCCGTTTGAGCCTTTTCTATAGCTGCATTACTTTTGGCTACGATTTCAGGCCGGTTATCCTCTACCGCTTTGTAAGCTATACGGCCTTGCTTACCGCGTACGGTCAAACTTGACTGGGCCTCAATAGCGTTAATAAATCTAGCCCCTTGGGCATTTTTTCCCTGTGGATTTTTACGGCCTGCAGTTTCATAAATTGAGCCGGCAGGGTTAGCGTTAATAAGTAGGTAAGCCTTGCTTGTCCAGGTGCCACGCTTACGCGCCCTGTCTATCTTAGTTTTAAGGCCCATTTTTACAGCTTTAGGGGTAAAGGTCAGGTCTGCCCAACGGCCCTCCTTTACAGGCTTAGCCCAGCCGCTTAAAGGTGTTACAGCTGGGGCTAATTGACGTGCGTCTACCTGGGCTATTTTCATAGCCTGGTAAATTGTTTTGTTCATTTCTTTTAATGCGTCTGGGTCAAACTCGCGTAATGCCCGTACCGTTTCATCTAGTCCTACGATTTTGGCGGCTGGCATTTTTTAGAGCCTCACTCCTGTCAGTTAATACCTTTACTAATGCCGCCATCATTTCCGGCGACATTTCCAATAAATCTTTAGGTAAAAATCCTGTTTCTATAGCTAATGCTGCAATTTGGTAGGTAAGTAGTTGCCTATTACCTACCCAGCTAAAGGGTCTGATTCCTCTATCTCTACAGCTTTTAACGTATTTAAAAAGGCTTCACCAAATACTGCTACTTCTTTTTTATTGTGCTTTAGTGCTAGCCAACACAAATAATAGATATCCGTTTGAGATTCATTTTCACGAAACCGCTTGGTTATCCCAGTTTTTGCGTAGGCTTCAAACTCTACTTCGATAGCCGGCGTTATGTCGTATTCCTCGACTACGCCGGTATCGCGTGTAATTTTTAGCTTTATCATTTTCTAGCCCTCTTTCCGTTTGGTTATGACGTAGTAATAGTTACATCTGTAGTTAGATCAAAAGTAATATCTAACTGTGCTACTTCGCCGTTAGCACCGTTAATAGGGGTATAGCCGTTAACAAAAACGTTACCGCTATAAACTGGGTTAGTTGAGCTTGCTGTTGCGCCGTTAGGTGCAATTTCAAACGCTGCCGAGGTGCCCTTTAAGCTGTCAAGTACTGCGCGGGTTGAGCCTGCCGCGATAGCTGCCTGGTCGATATATAGGGTAGCTGACAGGGTGTGAGCTGCAAGGCCCTTGAGGTACTTATGCGCTGCGTCGCCCATGGCTGTAACCTCAAGTTGGTCATAGTTGATATTGAGGCTTGCTGACTGTACTACTGTGGTCATTACATAAGTACCTAGTTTAAAGTAGGTATTATTTGTAAAATAAATTGCCATTATTCCTGCACTTCCTTTACTTTAGTAGGGGCTGGGCTTACCGAGGATTCCTCTAAAGCACCAATTTTTAGCAAGTGTGGTAAGTCCCACCCTTCTAAATCTGTGTCGTTAACGGTACCGCCGAGGCCAACCCCTGCGATTTCGTTATCTATCATTACTTTATAGTTAGCCATAATTAACTCCACTCGCTTATTATCTCTAAACCGGCTTCACTTTGAAGCAAGTTACCGCTAGGGGTTTCTAAAATTGCAGGCGCGCTAAAGCTAGTTATATTTATAGTTAAACCTGAGGCGGTTAACTTTTGCATAACAGCTAAATAAAAATCCTCTAGTTTTGTTTGGTTGCCTAAGTTATCCATAAGCGGCACTAACAAAAATAACTTAAAACGTACCGTCGGGGCTATAGCTGTTTTAACGTTACTGTTAACCAAAATATAAGGGTCGTCATTGGCGATAACCAACGAGTTAGCCTGGGGTATTTCTGGGATATGGTTAAAAACTGACCAGACAGCCGTGTTAGCTAAAGCTGTAGCTAATGTTGATCTAAGGGTAGTTATTGCGGTTGGCATTAGCCCACCATTGAATTAGGCGACATATACGGCGCAATTAAGCCGCGTACTTTTGCTATAAGGGTATTGCCTAGCTGATAAGGCGAGGCGATAAAGCCGTCGACTGTGGTAATGCTTGCCCCTGGTGCCTGGCGGGCTTGCCAGATAGTTGTAGCTAAAGCGGCTGCAGCTTCGCGTACCGCTGGCACACTTGCATAAGCTGTAGCGTGATTAGGTCCAGTTACTAACCCGTAAGGTCTGGTTAAGTGTGTAGTTTGGTCTGCAGCTGTCTTATCATAAGTAAACCGGTACAGGTCATAGCCGGTAATAGTTTTAGTGCCGTTAAAAGTAGTACCCGCGTTAGTTATGGTTACTGACTGACCAGTTACAAAGCCATGAGGTGTAGGTGTGGTAATTGTAGCTACGTTGGCTGACAAAGCCGTAGCAGATATAGGCGCGGTGTTAAACCATAAGTATTTGTTAAGTATGTCCTCTGTAGCCTGGCAGACTTCCTCGACTGTTGCGTCTGTGTAAAGGGTAATGCCAGAAATACCAAGCAAAGCGCGTAACTCGGCCATAGTTATATATGTTGCAGCCACGCGCTCTACTCCTTACTGTTTGGGCCTAAACCCCACCGGACTAGGGGCAGGGTCTAGGGTTCTAGTGTTTTAGGCTATGCCTTATTATTTTTAAATGCGCCACCGGAGGCCAAGTTGGCAAGTGCACCGTAGCCGTAGTACATGATCTCAATTTGACCGCTAGCGACTACGTTAGTGGTTAAGCGTAGTTGAGGTGATTCGTACCAGGTAAAGCACTCTGGGTTAACGAGCAAAAGTGTACCGTCGCCGTCGCCTCCGTTTGCATAATCGACGTAAAGGTCAAGTCCTGCAACGTTGCCGCGTAAGCTTGAAACTGTAACTGCGCCACCGGCATTTTGCGGTTGTTGGGCTGTGTAAATTGGTCGTCCTGAGTCGTTAAGAGTCATAATGTTTGCCCATTGTCCGCTCGAGGCGATCATGTTACGAGCAAAACGCTTGCTGTTTGAGTAAACGCTAGCTGCACCGCGTGAAACAATACCTAAAAGCTCTGCAGCTGTTGGGTAAGTTGCCACAGTTGTAGCGTCTAAGGTAGCTGCGCTGATTAGCTCGCCGTTAACAAAATTGTTAGTAGCTAGCGCGTAAGCGTCGGCCATTTGTTGAACCAATACGTTTAAAAATACTGGGTCTGAACGATCAAACAATTCGACGGAAACTGTGTTCTGTCCTGCGTACTTATTTACAGTTGCAGTAACGAACTCTACTTCCATACCTGTTTCGCTAGGAGCACTGCCCTCGTTCGTGTCCGAAACCGTAGGCACGGTTTTTATGCGCGGAATTTGCAGGGACATACCCATAGCAGGCAAGGCGGCGGTGTTAATAGCTTCAATGCTTGCGCGAAAACTGGTTGACTTGCCGTTAAACAAAGTAGTTAGCTGAGGTGTTGGAATTAAACCAGCGTTGTTTGTGGTTGAGTCGTCAGCTGCGCGTACCCATAGTGCAGATTCGCTGTTTGGGTCCATTGTTGCCTTTACTTTGTGAAAAAGGTAATCGGCTGGGGTTGTAATTGGGCTACGGGGTGCAGTAAAAGCTAGTGCCGTTACTGTTTGGCGTGAGGCTTCCACCGGCTGTGCGGCTTCTACCTCGGGTGCTGGGGTAGCGTTGTCCACGCTGGCCTCACTTTCGGTTGGTTGGGTTTGTTCTGTTTCCTCTACTGGCTCAGGCTCTACCTCACTAGCTGCGACGGATTCAACCGCTGCAGATTTAAAGGCCGCTGCCTGTACCAAACTTACCTCGCGTAATTGGGCAGACTGTACGTAAAGCACGCCGCCGCGTTCCTCGCTTGCGTCAACAGTTACGCCAACGCTTAAACCGTCGCGTAGATTTTCGCTAGCTTCAATTAAACTATCTGTCCCTTTAGTAGTAGCTGATACTTTAAAGGTTGCATATAAGCCGCGTGTATCCTCGCTTATATTTTGTGCAAACCCGATAGGGTCTGTAGTTGAGTGCTCCAGTAATAATTTAATACGACCGTTAGTTTGATAATTTATTGAGCCGGCCTCAAAAACTACTTTACCTACGCTGGTGTTACCGATTTCGCCAAACGGTACAATTTTACCGGCGATAATTCTACGCTCTTGATCTGTTGCTTCTATTGAGCTGTTAAAGTTCAACTGCATTAGGTGTACCCCCGTTAGGTGTTAGATCTTCCATTTCGCGTGCTTGTTCTACTGTAATTAAATTAAGGGCTAACATTTTTTCTATTACTGCTAAACGCGTTAATGCGTCGCTACGTAAATAACTGTCATCAAGCGACATACGAACCAGATTTTGGCTATTGGTTACGTCGTTCATGCTGAGTCTGTCCTCAATCGCGGAAATATAAGGACGTAGTGTCATATCTACAAACTGTTTTCTTTCGTCCATTAAATTACTGTAAGTCATTGAAGCGTTAGCGTCCGCACTTAGCATATAAGCCGGCACGTTACAAAGCCTGGCTATTTCGGTAGCTAATTCCTGTTTGGCTTCTGAATACATCATATCTTTAGGACTAAATGAGGTTGGCTCGTATTTGAGCGTACTGGATAAGTAAGCCGTGCTACGTCTATTTCGAGCCAATGCCCAACTAGCTAATAGTCCAGTAATTTGTTCCTCTGGTAAGTCTGCGCCGCTATTTTGAATATAGCCGGACGGTACAGGTGTAGCAGCTGATACAGCTGAGGCTTTTTCTAAATCTAACGCGGCGCGTATTGTGCGACCGCCTCTATTTAAAATACCTTCGTCCATAGCTTGAAAAGTAATTAAGCTACCTAAGCCGTTGCTAGGTCTGCGTTTGCCGTCTACATAATAAAAATCTACTACCGTATTGTTAGCGTTTAAATCTACTGTAACGCGTGAGTTAGATACCCAGGCAAAACGTGCAGGCCTTCCGTCGTCTGCGTATAGCTCGGTAACTTCCCAATATGCAACGCCATAATAAAATAAAGCGTCGACGGTCCAAGCCATAGTTACTACGCGTGGCTGCCTAACATCTGGCTGTTCTAGCCAAACAGGTGAGCCTAATTCTTGTCCTGTAGATTTGCGGTAAAGGTGTAGGGGTAGCGTGCCGACTACTCCCTTTATTAACTGTGAGGCCCGCGCGACGGACGGCACCGCTGCAGCCTCAGCACGTGTAATAAAAGTTTGAGGTGCAAAAAATAAGCTGTTAGTGTCTACATCATTTACCGGCGGGTTATATTGCGCTTTTATTGTAGGTGTACTTTCGGGCGTGCTTACAGCGTCTACTAGACGTAACGACTGTAAAATCCCCACGCCGGCACTATATACCTATTTTTAATAATATGTCCGATTTGTTCGGCGTGTCTAATTGACTATTATACTTGCGACTGCCTGAGGCCTTGAGGCGTACCAGGCCACCATAGCTACGCCAATAGCTGCGCATATTTCACCAGCTGATTTACGCCTTACAATTTTCCAGCCGTACTCGGTGTGCTTTGTAGCGCACGCGGCTATAGCTTCATTAAGTACCTGCTCGTTAGCGTGGATTACCTGGCCATGACTCATAAGCTGCGCGAGCCGGTTACTTGCCTCGTTTTGAGTTTTGCCGCTTACGTCCATTAAAGGCGAGCCGCTAGACTTTAAATAGCTTGCTACGTTTTCGCTTACCCATTTGTCATACATAACGACCTTAGGCCTAAATCTTTGTATATGCGCGTTTATATCACTAGCTAACTGCCGATCGTCTAAAGGTGTGTTGGTACTCCAAACCTGCAGCACTTTTACTTTTACCCTTAGTTCGTCCAGTTTTTGACCTGCGACCAAGACTGCGTATTTATGCGTATAGGATTTATCAAACGCAAAAAAGGTGAGTCCCCCTGGCTCAACTACAATCGACTCGTCCGCGCATTTTTCCCAGGCCCCTACCTCAAACGGGCTAGCCAGGTTATCTAAGAATTGACAAAGGACCTCGACTCTAAAAGCTAGCGGGTCATTAGTTACGGCGTTATGCGCCATAGTTTCCTCGTCCATTGTCCAGCCTAAGGCCGGATTTGATTCTATCCAGCCGCGTTTGTCCATTATCTCGCGGCTCGGGTGAGCTGACCACTCGAGCCAGCCCAGGCTAGGGCTTACGTTATTTATCGCGCGGTCCCGTAAATTATTTAAAACTGTACTCGTTTTATCGCCGGCGTTGCTAACTGTGAGGACCTGAGCTAAAGGCCGCGCGTTAGTCGTATATACCGCCGCGTCCCAGGTGCCCTGGTCGAGGGCGCGGGTTTCATCTGCAAAAACGAGGTCGGCCGTCATGCCTCTACAGCCGTTAGGGGTTGCAGCTACTACGGATATTTGAGCACCGTTTTTAAATACGATTCGCTCAGCACCGTTAGTAGTGTAGGTCTTATCCCAAAGGCCTTTAAGGCTCGGGGTATTTTGAATTAAGTAATCTATCTGCCGCCAAGTGATTAAAGATAGTTTGCGGTTGACAGATAATAGAATTACGTCCTTTTCATTGAATAAGTAAATACCTGCAATTATTCGGATTTTTGCTAGCTCTGTTTTACCTTGCTGCCTCGCGCATACCAAACCCTGAACCCTACGTACATACTTGTTATTATTCATAGTAAGCATTTCAGTTAAAGCGTGTTTTTGCCAGGGCATAAGCTCGATACCTATTTCAGCTGCTAGCTCTATAGCTTGCTTAGCTCTAGACGTGTCTCCTTCTACAGGGTGTGCGAATATGCGAGGCGTTGGGCTGCCTATGAGGCGACCCCCCAACGGTAAAACATTTGGCTTTTGACTGTCCGCTATGTCCGGTTTGGACTGGTCTGGACTAGTTACAAAATCGGACAAAATCGGGACATTTCTGGATAAATCTACGTTTAC
>Ga0209086_10002312_pt1 | contig 14946 bp, 9 predicted proteins | sample M_130207_XF_Meta_FD_187312 | JGI IMG/M metagenome (GOLD analysis project Ga0209086, IMG submission 187312) | Freshwater microbial communities from Lake Montjoie, Canada to study carbon cycling - M_130207_XF_MetaG (SPAdes) (version 2) | ecosystem: Environmental > Aquatic > Freshwater > Lake... | reverse complement strand
TGCTCAACTTGAAACGCGCCGTGCCGAGTTTGCCAAGGTGCAGGCCGATCTAACGAACGTTCAGAGCGATCTAACCACGCAACAGACAACGCTGACCAAAACCAGCGCAGAGGCAAAGGCCCGCGAAGCCTCACTGGCCAAACTTACCGCGGACGAGGGCGTAATCGCCAAAAAACTTGCCACGCTGCAACAACAGGCCGCCTCGGCCGATACGGAAGTCAAGCGTCTCACCGCCCTACAGACGGACGCGCAGAAGTCCGAAGCCGAACAGCGCACCAAACGGAGTTCCGAACTGCAAGATCTCGATAAGCAGCTCGAAACACGCCGTGCTGATCTCACGAAGACACAGACGGAACTGACGAAAATTTTGAGCGATCTGGCTACACAGCAGGATTTGCTCAAAAAGACCAACGACGAAGCCAAAACCCGCGAAGCTGTCGTCACAAAGCTCACCGCTGACGAAACCAGCACGTCGCAAAAACTAGCCACGTTGCAGAAGCAGGTCAGCGCTGCCGATGCTGAGGTCAAGCGTCTCACCTCGTTACAGGCCGACGCGCAGAAATCCGAGGCCGAGCAGCGCACCAAGCGCAGCGCGGATCTACAAGACCTCGACAAAAAACTCGATGAGCGTCGTGCCGATCTCAAGCAGCTCGATACACAGCACGAGACGAAGCAAAACGACATTGAGGCCGTTAACGCCTCGCTCGCGAAGGCACAGGAGCAAGTCCAGCACGCGCAATCGCAGATCGCGCAACTTGGCGGCGAGGAGAAAGCGATAGCTGCCCGGGTCAACGAACTCCGAGGCAACGAAGACCGCCTCACCGCCTTGACGCAAACAATCGGCCAGATGGAAAGCCAACGCGGCCTGCTCGATGCCGCCATTGGTGCTTTAATGGGCAAACAGCAATCCCACGAGGCCGAAACGAGTGCTGCCGATCAACGTTTGACCGCCACACGCTCCCAGCTTGCCGATTTGGAGCAGCAGCACCTCGCCGCCGAGCAGCATCTAGCGAATTTAAACACGCAGAAAACGGATGCCGAGTCCGCTTTGGCACAGCAGCAGGCGGAAGCACTGGAAAAATTGGCCGCCATCGACAAGCAGGCTCGCGATGCACGGCAGATGGACGATGCCGAGCGACAGCAGGCCGAAAAACGTCTGGCCGATCTGCAGGCGCAGATTTCGGAACGCAGCACCCATCTCGCTGAAGTGCAAGCGCAGGCCAAAGCTCTCGAAGACAAGGTCGCCGACCTCAACAACAAGCTCGACGATCTCGCCTCGACGGATACGAAGCTTAATGACGTCACCGAGGCGCTCAAAGCCGTCGAATCACACAAGGCTGAGGTTTTGGCTGCTGTTGCCGCGCTGGTAAAAGATCGCGACGAACGCACGCGCGAGCTGCTCGCCGCTACCGAGCATGGACGTGCGCAGGCGTTGCTTACTCAGACACTCACGCAGCGCCGCGAGACGGTGGAAAATGAAGTGCGTGTTATTGAAGAGCAGCAGACCGAAGTTTCGCAGTCCATCGGCAAGCTGCGCGAGCAACTGCGCCAAACTGAGAACGAACTCAAGGAGCGCGAGACGCAGGTCGCCACCGCCACACAACGCACAAAAAACCTCGAAGAACTCGCCAGCACAGCAGACCAGGGGTTCAAGTCCGTGCAGGCCGAGCACAAGAAACTCAGCGAGCAGTTGGCGCTGGCCAAAATTGATCTGGAACAATCCACCACTGCCGCCATCGAGAAAAAGAAGGAAGCGGCGTCCGCCGCCGCCGTGGCGGAGAAAAGTTCACAGCAGTCCCTCACGCTGGCGGAAAAAATCAGCGGCCTGGAGATGGTTATCGCCACGCTCACGGCCACGCATGCCAGCACTCAGCAAAAACTATCCGCCGCCGAGTCGGATAATCAGAATTTGCAGGACCGCATGGCGGATCGGCAGAAGGAAATCGCCACCCTCGAGGCTCGAGTGGCCGAACTCACACAGCAGACTGCAGGACTCGAAGACCGCGTCAAAGAACTCGCGCAGGCTAACCAGCGCTTTGCCGAACTCACCAGCGCCATCACCGCATCCACACAGGAACGCGATAAGCTGCTGGCCGAAACTCAGCGTCTATCCAAGGAACGTGCCGATCTTGAGGCCGTGCTACCTGATCTGCGTGGCAAGGTGACGCAGACCCGTGCCGAAGCCGATAATCTCAAGGCCGAGTTGGCCGGATTGATCAAAGATCGTGATGCCGCCGCCGCCACGCTCAAGCAATCCCTTGCGCAGCACAAGGAAACCGATGCTGCCGTCGAAGCGTTGCGCATCGAGTCGGTCAATCTCGACAAAATTCTCGGCGACAAGCGCTCCAATCTTGAAGCGGAGACGAAAACGAAGCTCGCGGAAGCCAACGCCGCCGAAACAAGGCTCAAGGGTGTGCTCGAACGCATTGCCGTCGCTGAAAAACGCATTGCAGAGCTGGCCGATATTGATGCCCGACTTGCCACCGCCACGCAGACGCTCAAGGACACCGAAAAGCAGCGCCAGACAGAAGACAAGGCGCTCGCGGAACTGGCACGCAACCAGGATAAGCTGAAGAAGGAAATCGTCACACTCGAAGCCACGTTGAAAACCGAAACCGCGCAGCTCGCCGACCTCACCAAGGCCGTCAAAACTGCCGAGACCAAGGCTGCCGACGCTGAGAAGCGTGTCGAGAAGGCGCTGGCTACGCAGCAAACCGCCGAGCAAAAACGCACCGAAGCTGAAGCCGCCGCCGAGAAAGCCCGCGCCGAAGAAAAGAATCTTCGGAAACAGATTCCAGCTCTAACCACCGAACTGGCGGGCATCCAAGCGATGTTGGTTGGGCTGACAAAAGAACGCGAGGAGGCCTCACAGTTTGTCACACGGTTGAACGTCACGACCGAGGGCCAAAACAAGAAACTGAGCGATTTGCAGCAGCAGATCACTCAATTGGAGCAGGCGCACAAGCTGCGTGAAGAACGTGTGATGAAGGCGCAGGCGGACGTGGACAAAGAAACCACCCGTCTCAAGGCCGCGCAGGATCTGTCGCGCGCAGCGGAGGTGCAGCTCGCGGAACTCGAAAAAGATGTCAAAGAAGCCAAGCTAAAGGCCGACGCGGCCAAAAAGGACGCCGCTGCTCTTCAAGGCGAGCTGCTACAGCGGCTTGACCGAGTGCAAAATCTCAAGGCCGACGAAGAACGTCTTACCAAGACCCTCGCCACGCAGCAGCAGGACATGCAAGGCGCGGATATGGCACTCAAAGAGCTGCAAACAAAGATCGACGCACGTCAGCATGAGCTGGGCGAGTTCATCAATGTCGGCGGCAAAATTATCGGTCTAGGCCAGGCGCTCGCCGGTCTCGAATCACGCCAGGCTGAGGTGAACAAATCGCTGCGTAAGGCCTCAGAGGAGGATCTGGCGATTCAGGTGAAGTTGAATGCGGCACAGGAGTCTCTGAATCGCGAGGCTGCCCGTTTCGAGCAGGCGCGCAAAGATCGCGAGGCTGCGGACGCCGAGTTCCAGAAATTCAGCGCGGATATTCAAAAGCAAGCCGCTGCCTTGCAGAACTATGAGCTGGAGCAAAAGAAGCGCATCGCGGAGCTGGAAAAGCGCATCGCTGACCTAGGCACCACGCAGCAGCGCTCCTTGGGCCAGATTGACGAAACCAAGGCCGAGCTAGCACGCCTCGAAGGCCGCAAGCAGGAATTCGCGCAGGCGGAGGCGCAGTTGAAGCACTGGCAGGACATCGAAAAACGTCTGCGTGGCCAGCTTGAGGAGCTGGAGGAGAAGCACGAGATCATGCGCCGTGGCCTACCTACGGAGGAGAGCACGGTCGTCATGTTTGCGAGCGACATCATCAAGCGCATTGACCTCATTGATGCCCTCGTATCCCGCTATGCAGGCGCAAATGGCAGCACTGATGTGCCGCACCAGCTCAAGACGCTTCGCGCCTCGTTTGAGGATATCCTGCATCAGCATGGCGTGACGGAGTTTGATGTGCCATCTGGCACGGAGGTCGATCTGGAGTTGCGTAAACGGATTACCGTGGTCGATTCACTGCCGGGCAAACTGAAGCCGCGGGTGACGGAAAGCTGCCGTTCCGGCTTTATCTTCTCGCGTGGCGAGGGCCACGAGATTATCCTGCGCAAAGTGGAGGTTCGCACCTCCAGTCAGTAGCACACACCCGGAGCATTTATTTTCACACACACTGTTATGGCTGAATACGTTGGAATCGACCTTGGCACCACCCTCTCCGGGCTGGCTTATCTCAAACCTGATGGCAACCCCGAAATCGTCCCGAACGCCGATGGCGAGCGTCTCACGCACTCCGTGGTGTTCTTCGACGCGCATGAGGATGTGAAGCTTGTTGGCAGCGCTGCACGTGATGGTGGTGAACCCGACCGCACCATCTTCCAGATCAAGCGCTACATGGACGACCCGGAGCATCTGGTGGAGATCGACGGCAAGAAATGGACGCCAGCGGAGATTTCTGCCCTGATTCTCTCCAAGCTGAAGCGCGACTGCTCGAAAATCTGTGGTGACATCACCGAAGTCGTCATCACCGTGCCGGCAAACTTCAATGAACTCGCCCGCAAGAGCACCATCGCCGCTGCAGAAATGGCCGGCATGAAGGTGAAGCGTCTGGTGAATGAGCCGACGGCAGCAGCCGTTTACTACGCGCACTCGCAGGGTGTGAAGGGCCGTATTTTGGTCTTCGACCTCGGTGGTGGCACGCTGGACACGACGATTCTCGAAGTCGAAGGCGACAACATCAAGATCCTCACCTCCGAAGGCGCACGCCATCTCGGCGGCAGCAATTTTGATGACATCCTGCTCGATGCCTATGCCGAGCAATACAAGAAACAGACCGGTGCGGCGCTTTACACCGACGAGCGTCATCGCCGCCGCGTGCTGCAGGCCACGGAAGATTCCAAAAAGATGCTCTCGAAGCTCCAGCGCGTGAATGACACCGTAGCGAATGACCAGAACAGCGGCATCGCACGCATCGACCTCACGCGCGAAGGCTTTGAGACCTTGATCCGCCACATGCTTACGCGCACCGTGTTCCTCGTCGAGCAGGCACTGGATTCTGCGAAGCTGAAGCCCTCCGACATCGACCATGTCGTGCTCGTAGGCGGCTCGACGCGCATTCCGAAAGTGAAGACGATTTTGGAAAAGATGTTTGGCAAGACGCCGAAATCCTGCGGCAACGTCGATGAGTGCGTGGCCCTCGGCGCTGCCTTGTTCGCGAAGAAGTCCGCGAAAATCCAGGAAGTCTGCAACGCGAGCTACGGCACGCTGGCGATGGTTTATAACGCTAAGACGCAGGAGGAGAAGCTGATGAACTCCATCGTCATTCCGAAAAATTCACCGATCCCGTGCTCTCGTTCTCAGGTTTATCAAACTTCCGAGGACAACGAACGCGTCATCGAAGTGGACATCACGCAGGGCGAGGATGAAGACGTTAAATTCGTTGATGTCATTGGCCGCATCACCCTTGAAGTGCCACCGAACCGTCCGAAGGGTTGTGAGATCGCCGTGACATTTAGTTATGATGAAAACCAGCGCGTCCGTGCGCTGGTCGTCGATAAACAATCCGGCCGCAGCAAAGAAGTCGCCGTAAGCTACAAGGGCGCAGGCGTGCTTTCCGACGAAGAATTGAAACGCCGCAGCGCACACCTCCGCACCATGCGCATCGAGTAACCCCGCAGGAAACAACATCATGTTCAAGATCCTCAAGTCTCTCTCCAAATCCCTCGGTGGTGGTAAGACCACCGAAGCGAAACCCGTCGCCAAAGCGGGCAGCCTGCTCGACAAGGTGAACAAAGGTGCGCCCTTGAAAAACGAGCCGCCGAAAAGCGTCGAGGAACTCTGCGGCATCACGCCGAAGATGGCCAAAGATGAAATCCGCGCGCAGTTGAAGTTGCTGTTCCGCCGCTACAACCGCAGTGCTTCCAGCCTGGACGCCAAAATCCGCGCCGAGGCCGACAAGATGCTCGACGCCATCGTGCAGGTGCGGGAGAAGCACTTCGGGGAGATTTAATCCATCCGGCAGACGGCCGGAACTGCTGCTGGCATGAAACTGGATCGTCTCATTGCCGCCTATCAGGCCATGGGCAGGCAGGCCGCGCATCAGGCCATCGCCGCAAAACGTGTGCACGTGAACGGCGTGATCGTGACCGACGGTCATCATCCCGTCGATCGTTTCACTCAGGTCGGAATCGATGACACGTTGATCCAGCAACCGGAGCGTGCGCTTTACCTCATGCTGCACAAGCCGACAGGCATTCTCAGTGCCACCAAGGACGTTCAGCATCCCACCGTGATCGATTTGATCGACGATCCTGACAAACACACACTGCACATCGCCGGACGGCTGGATCGCAGCACCTCGGGAATGGTGTTGCTGACGAACGACGGACGCTGGTCCAAGCAATTGATGGCTGCGGAACACAAGGTGCCCAAAGTTTACCACGTTGAGACGGCCGATCCCATTGCTGCTGACACCGTAGAAGCCTTTGCCCGCGGATTCTATTTTCACACGGAAGACATCACGACATTGCCTGCCGAACTCGTCATCTTAAGCGAACATACTGCCCGACTGACCCTGCATGAGGGCCGCTATCATCAGGTGAAGCGCATGTTTCATCGCATCAACAACCGTGTGGTCAGCCTGCATCGTGAGAGCATCGGTTCAATCACGCTGCCACCCGATCTCTTGCCGGGACAGTGGCGGCCGTTGGGTCCCACAGAAATTCAGACAGCCACCCTGAGAGTTTGAGTTCACTCTGGCGATTCTCCGTTTTTTCAGCAATTCCGGCTTTCGCAGATGAATTTCAGCCGTTAGTCTGCTGCATTGTGACCCCCCCGCGCATGTATTTCAGCATTTGGTTAGGCATCATGTTGGCAGCCGACACCGGCTGCACGACGCAAAAGGCCGCAAAAGCGGATAAACTAGCCATTGAGGAGGCGCGCAAGGCGCTGCCGTTCAATGAAACGGAAAACCCGCTGGTGAAGCGGCTGAACAACCCTTCTTCCATGCCAGTCGTGCCACCCGCAGGTGCGCGCACGTCGTATTCTTCCGTCAAGATCACGCAGAAGACGCTCGCGATGACCTTTGACGACGGCCCACACCCAAGCCTGACGCCGAAGTTGCTCGATCTCCTCAAGGAACGGAACATTAAATGCACCTTCTTCCTCATTGGGCAGCAGGTGAAAATGTATCCCGCCATCGTGCGCCGCATCATCGCTGAAGGCCACGAGATCGGCAATCACACCTGGACGCATTGCAGCCTCACTAGCCGCTCCGATGAGCAGATTCGCAGCGAGCTCAAAAAATCCGAAGACGCCGTCTATGAAGTGGCCGGTGTGCGTCCGCATCTTGTGCGTCCGCCCTATGGCGCGATTAATTCACGCATCAAAGACCTCATGTTCACCGAGTTCGGCTATTCCACCATCATGTGGTCCGTCGATCCGCAGGACTGGCGCCGCCCAGGTGTCGCCGCCGTGACCAGCCGCCTCGTGAATGGCGCGCATCCCGGTGCCATCATGCTTTCTCACGATATTCATCCGCCAACCATCCAGGCCATGCCGGCCATGTTCGATCAGCTTCTGGCGAAGGGTTATCAATTCGTTACCGTCAGCCAACTTCTCAACATGGAGAAGGCCTCGATGCCCGTCGGCGTCATCATTCGTCCCGCCGAAGCGGTGGGCGACAAAGATCCGAAGCCGCTGCCGCAGACCAAGCCAAAGGCTTGAGTTCTCTGTCATGGAGAGCCGACGATTCGTCGGCTTTGAAAGCAGTCCGGCGACGAATCGTCGCCGCTCCAAAATAGAGAAAGCGCCCCGGGCGGAGCCGGGACGCTTTCAAACCCGCCTGTGCCGTCCGAATACAAAGGGCTCACGTATCCCATGAGACCAGGTGGGAACCCGCGTGATGAAGCTCTGTCTTCCAGTGAAGGCATGACATGTCACTTCGGCGCGTAGCCCCCGCAGCTAATGAATCGGGCCGGGCCACAAAGCTCGAAAACGAACACCGCAGGAAGTTGAGAAGCCGCACGAGGCGGCGGAAATTTCAAAGAGCAGGCTGGATGCTAGGGCTTGAACTGACTTCGATCAACCTCCGGCTCGACGGGAGTTAACATAACACACCGATTTATCGTTCTACCTCGCGAATTCGCATCCAAGTGACGTTCTCTCGCCACGCCATCATGAAACCTACGCTTTTGCTCGTCTTTGCCGCTTCGCTCGCCTCCGCTCAGGACAAGGCGCTGCTCGACCTTTCGCTCGAAGCACCGCTCATCAACACCGCGCCCGGCTCCGAATACAATGCCGAGAAGCGTCCCGGAAACATGATCATCGGTATCGACCGCACGCCGAAAGGCCGCCTGTGGGCCGCATGGGTGGGCAATGGTGATTCACCGAATGGCTTTTTCATGCTGGCCACGAGCGATGACGATGGCAAATCGTGGTCCAAGCCGCGTATGGTGATCGATCCACAGGATGGGGAACTCAATGGGGTGCGTTACGAGCGCCGTGCGCTTGTCGGCAATCTGTGGACCGACCCTCTCGGCCGCTTGTGGTGCTTCTTTGATCATAGCCTCGGCTACTTCGATGGCCGCAATGGCGACTGGTATATCCGCTGCGATGATCCTGATGCTGCCGATCCGGTTTGGACAAAACCCGTGCGCTTCGCCGATGGCTGCACGCTGAACAAACCCACCGTGCTGAGCAATGGCGACTGGCTACTGCCAGTAGCGCTCTGGACTCGCGATCGCATTGGCGGCCCCGGCACCAGCAAAGACGCGCACCAGGACCTCGACGCCATCCGCATGGCGATTGTCTTCGCCAGCACCGATCAGGGCAAAACGTGGACACGACGCAGCGGCGTGGCGTTTCCCGAGACAGACTTCGACGAGCACATGATCATCGAAAAGCACGATCACAGCCTCTGGATGCTCGCCCGAACGAAAAAGGGCATCAGCGAGAGCTTTTCCACCGACGCAGGCCAAACGTGGAGCAGACCGCAGCCCAGCAGCATCCAGAATTGCAGCGCACGCTTCTTCATTCGTCGTCTCGCCAGCGGAAAACTCCTCCTCGTCAAAAACGGCCCCATCGACGTGCGCCTGCCGCGTCGCAGCAGCATGACGGCCTTCCTCTCCGACGATGATGGCCGCACCTGGGGCAAAGGCTTGCTCATCGATGATCGCAGCGAGGTCTCGTATCCCGATGGCTTCCAGGCACCGAATGGCGACATCCACATCCTCTATGATTGGAATCGTCACACCGACGCCGAGATTCTGCACGTGAAGTTCACCGAAGCCGACTTTGATGCTCAAACCAAACTCAAGAGCAGTCTCGTCAACAAAGCCCTCGCTCCCCATTTGCCAAAGGCGATCGTGCCCGACCCAAAGTGGACCGCGCAAGCCATCGAGGACGCCAAGCATGACCGCAAAAGCATCCCCTATGACGGCATCACGCCAAACAAGATGGTGTGCGACACCACACTGCGTCAGATGCCCGATGGCTCTTGGATCATCTCAATGCTCGCGGGCGATGACTTTGAGCCTTCGCCGAAAAACTATATCGGCATCACCCGCAGCAAGGATGAAGGCAAAACGTGGTCGCCACTGGAGACGGTGGACACCACCTTTCCGCATAGCGGCATCACCAGTGGTCAAGGAGCGACGGAGATCATGACCTTGGGCCAGCGCACCACCATGTTCTTCAGCACACACTCGCAGACCTGGGGCCGCGACTGGCTGTCGTGGATCATGCATAGCGACGACAACTCCAAGACCTGGAGCAAACCGGAGCCCATGCCCGGTCGTCTTGCTAAATTCACCTTCATCCGCGGCCACATCATCACCAAAGACGGTCGCATCATGATTCCGTTCCAGCATTACGAAGGCCCGCCTTCAGGCACTCCGCCACCAGAAGCCGAGGAGAAGCCCTGGCACAAAGCGCTCACGCATTACGTCAGCAATCCGCGCAACGGCGTGCTCATCAGCAGCGATGGCGGCAAGACCTACACTGAGCACGGCGACATCCGCCTCACGCCTGATGATCGCTACCATGGCTGGGCCGAAAACAGCATCGTCGAACTCAGTGATGGCCGCATTCTCATGGTCATACGTGGCGACCGCCTCGGCGGCATGCTTTACAAAGCGGAGAGCAAAGACGGCGGCAAAACTTGGCCCGAATACGCCAGCATCACGCCCATCCCGAATCCTGGCAGCAAAGCCATGCTCTACAGCCTCGGCGGTGACAACGTGGCGCTCCTTCACAATCCCAACAGCAAACACCGCAGCCCCATGGCGCTCTGGATCAGCTTTGACGGCGGCAAATCCTGGCCCTACCAGCGCGTGCTTCAGCAAGAATCCGTCGATGGCCCGAAAGGCCGCATGAATTACCCCGATGGCTTCGTCAGCGCCGACAAACAATGGCTGCACTTCGCCTTTGATGACAATCGCCACCGCTGCGTGCATTACTCAGCGAAGCTACCGCCGTTGAGGTAATCACCGCATCACTGGCGGTTGGCCCGTCGCTTGCAGCACGGAGTGCCAGAGTTCCTGAGTAGGATCGACCTTGCGACGGCCATGAATGACCATTTCGAGCGGCAGATGCACAAAGGAACCATGCCAGCGCCCCACGAGCATCCCTGTCTTACCAGCGATGGCGGCATGCACAGCGGATTGAGCTAGGCGTGAGCAATAGACATTGTCTGCCGCATTCGCGGGCACGCTGCGCACGATGTAACTCGGGTCGATGTATTTGAGGTTCACCTCAGTGCGACGTCCTTTGAAGAACGCGTTGATGCGGTCCTTCAAAAAGTGTCCGATGTCGCCATAGCGTTGATTGCCGCTAGCGTCGGTAGCATCGCTGGTTTGCATGAGATGCTGTCCCGCGCCTTCGGCCACCACGATCACTGAGCTACCACGCTTATTAAGCCGGTAGCGTAGGCTCTCCAACAGCCCACCTTCCCCTTCCAATTCGAACGGCACTTCAGGAATGAGCACAAAATCCACATTGCTGCCCGCCAGCGCGGCATAGCACGCGATGAAGCCGGAATCGCGGCCCATGAGCTTCACCAAGCCCACACCGTTCACTGCACCCGTCGCTTCGGTATAAGCGCACTTCACGGCCTGCACGGCGGCAGCGAAGGCGGTCTCAAAGCCGAAGCTCTTGTCGAGAAAGCGAATGTCATTGTCGATGGTCTTCGGAATGCCGACCACGGCCTTCTTTAAGCCGCGCTTCTCGATTTCCTTCACGATCTCCGCTGCGCCGCGCAGCGTTCCGTCACCGCCGATGACGAAGAGTATATCGACGTTCATCTCCTCCAGTGTATCGACCATGTCCCCAATGTCTTGCTGACCACGGGAACTACCGAGCATCGTCCCGCCAAAGTTGTGTGCCTGCTCCACCGAACTGGGCCGCAGCACCACCGGCGTGTGACCATAGCGCTGCACCAGTCCCTCATAGCCATAGCGGAAGCCGTAGATGCGATTGATGCCGTATTGCAGCGAGCATTGATTCACGATGCCTCGGATGATGTCGTTCAATCCCGGTGACAAACCACCACAGGTCACGATGCCAACCGTCGTCTTCGCCGGATCAAAGTAGATCATCTCCCGCGCACCAGCTTCTTCAAAGCTCGGCGTCGAGACATCACGTCCATCTTCGAGTAAATGACTGTGATAAAGAATGCGGTCACGTGCCTCAGTCTTGAACGGGGCCTCCACCCCGCCGATGGGGTGCAAAGGCGAGTGAAACAGACATGGGCCGAGTGTCGGTATGGCGGTATCGAGCGGAGCTGGAGTCATGGTCGGTCAGGCTGGCCTATCTATAGAGCAAGAGGGATGCCATTCATCACCTTCAAAGCAATGACCTGACACAAACAACGTTTGTCAGCGTTTATGGCCGCTCATTCACCATGAAGTCACTTCTCATCATCCTTTCGTCATTCCTCATTCTGCACTCATCGTTTTCGGTGCAGCCGAACATCGTCATCATCTTCATCGACGACCTCGGCTACGGCGACATCGGTCCGTTTGGAGCCACGAAGCAAAAAACGCCGAACCTCGACAAGATGGCTAGTGAGGGCATGAAGCTCACCTCGTTTTACGCCGCTCCGGTTTGCAGCGTTTCTCGGGCACAAATGATGACCGGCTGCTATGGCGTGCGCGTATCGGTGCCCGGCGTTTACGGACCAGGAAACAAAAATGGCCTCAACCCCGCCGAAACCACCATCGCCGAGCATTTGAAGCAGCAAGGCTACGCCACGCAGTGCATCGGCAAGTGGCACCTCGGTGATCAGCCGGAGTTTCTGCCGACCAAGCAAGGTTTTGATCACTACTTTGGCATTCCTTACTCCAACGACATGGAGAAGGTCTCGAAGGAAACCGGCGTGAAAGTCGTGCCGCTCATGCGCGATGATAAAGTGGCCGAACTCCTCACCGACGAGGCACAGAGCCGCATCGTCGAGCGCTACACCGATAAAGCACTCGGTTTCATCCGCACGAACCAAGAGAAACCCTTCTTCCTCTACTTCCCGCACACCGCCGTGCACACGCCCATCCACCCAGGTGCCGCCTTCGCAGGAAAATCCGCCAACGGCCGCTTCGGTGATTGGGTGGAGGAGGTGGACTGGAGCGTCGGTCGCGTGCTCGACACGCTGCGCGAGCTGAAGCTCGATAAAAACACCCTTGTCGTCTTCACCAGCGACAATGGGCCCTGGCTCATCAAAGGCGCAGACGGCGGCAGCGCACTGCCGCTTCGCGGTGGCAAAGGCAGCACTTGGGAAGGCGGCGTGCGCGTGCCCACCCTCGCCTGGTGGCCTGGAAAGATCGCCCCCGGCAGCGTGTGCGATGCCGTCGCTGGCACCATCGACATGCTCCCCACGTGTGTCTCGATTTCTGGCGGCAAAGTCCCCGCTGAGCCTGTCATTGATGGCCGTGACATCTCGCCACTGCTCTTTGGCAAAACCAAAGAATCCCAGCGTGACGCCCACTACTACTTCGCCAGTTACAATCTCCAAGCCGTGCGCCAAGGCCCATGGAAGCTTGCCATCGCCACTCAAAACGAAACCATGGGCAGAGAAGCCGTCGCTGACGCGAAAGTGAATCCGCGCCTCTACAACCTCGACACCGAAATCAGCGAACAAACCAACCTCGCCGCGCAACATCCCGACATCGTCGCCAAGCTCCAAGCTCTCGCTACCCAATTGGAATCTGAGATCGGTGGCAAAAAACCGAAAGCACGCCGCCCTGCCGGAGAAGCCGCCAATCCGCAGACGCTTTATCCCACCAGCGATGCCCCACGCGGAAAGAAAAAGGACTCGCCGAAAAAGGCCAAAAAATAGCCCGTGTCATCACCGTGCAGATGATTCATTCTGCCCAGCCATGAACTTCCGCATCCTCTCCGTCCTCCTGCTGCTCACCTCCTGCGGCCGCAGTGCCGATCCCGCCGCTCGCGAGAAAGAACTCAGCTATCTCCGCGCTGTCGTGCCGGATGATTTGCTCGAATTCGCCCACGTCGAAGTCCCCGCCGTCGAAAACGTCACCATCATGGGCGAAGGCGCGACTCAGCACCTCGGCCTGCATGTGTTTCCCGGCCAGAAGAAGCTCAATGGCGGCATCCGTGCCGAGGTCAGCGTCGATTTCCCATGCAAACAGGGCGACACCGTGCGCTACGCGTGGCGCTTCATGGTGCCGAAGGGTTTCATATCCGATGCGCCGAAGAATCGCTGGTGGATCATCGGCCAGTGGCACGATCAGCCGGATCGCGCTCGGGGCGAAAGCTGGGACGGCTTTGCATCCAAGAGTCCGCCCGTGCTCCTCGGTCTCGGTGAATTGCAGGACAAACTCGGCATCGGCATCGCCTACGGCCCCGATCAATCGCAGAAACACGGCCCCATCTTCATCGAGCCCGGCAAGTGGCACAACATCGCCGTCGAAATCCACTGGTCCCAAAAAGCCGACGGCAAAGCCACCTTCTTCCTCGACGACATGACCCAGCCCGCCGCCACCGCCACCGGCCCCAACATGCACAACGACTTCCAGCACTTCCTCAAGCTCGGCATGTACCGCCACCCCGACATCGAGACCGACAACTGGATCTACGTGGATGATTTGAAGATCACAAAGCCTTGAGCACATGCCAGTTGCAAAAGCACCGCTCCCGTCCTGCTTCAGGCAATGACCGAATCACTCACATGCCATCTCCAAAAAACCGGCGTCATCGCCGTGCTCATGATCGACCGTGCTGACGATGCCGTGCCGCTGGCGCGGGCTTTGCTCGCAGGCGGCGTGGATTGCATCGAACTCACGCTGCGCACCGATGCCGCGCTCGAATCGCTGCGGCGCATCCGTGCCGAGGTGCCGGAGATGACCGTCGGTGTGGGCACGATTTTGACTCCCAAACAGGTCAATGATGCCAAGGAAGCCGGTGCGAGCTTTGGCGTGGCTCCGGGCATGAATCCACGTGTCGTCGCTGAGGCAAAACGCATCGGCCTGCCCTTCGCGCCGGGTGTTTGCACGCCGACGGACATCGAACTGGCCATCGAGGCCGGTTGCAAGCTGCTCAAGTTTTTCCCCAGCGAACCCTGCGGCGGTCTTGCCTATCTGCGCACGATCTCCGCGCCCTTCATGCACCTCGGTGTGCAGTTCATCCCGCTCGGCGGCGTGGGTCCGGCAAACGCGGCACAGTATTTGCAGGAGCCTTCCGTGCTCGCGCTCGGCGGTTCATGGCTCGCGCCGAAGGATTTGATCGCCAAGGGCGAATGGGCGGCGATCACGAAGCTCGCACGCGAGGCCAGCGACATCGTCAAACAGGTCCGCCCATGAGCCGCGTCGTCACGTTTGGCGAAATCATGGCCCGCATCGCCACGCCGGGCTTTGCGCGCTTTCAGCAGGCCATGCCGGGCGGTGTGAATGTCACCTTTGCGGGCG
>Ga0209086_10002310_pt1 | contig 14956 bp, 16 predicted proteins | sample M_130207_XF_Meta_FD_187312 | JGI IMG/M metagenome (GOLD analysis project Ga0209086, IMG submission 187312) | Freshwater microbial communities from Lake Montjoie, Canada to study carbon cycling - M_130207_XF_MetaG (SPAdes) (version 2) | ecosystem: Environmental > Aquatic > Freshwater > Lake... | reverse complement strand
ATTGGGAAAGATTAACATATATTTTTGATCTTGAGGCAGATAAGAGAAGACTTAATTATGAGGGAGAGGTTAATTCACAAATCACTAACTCTCTACATAATATCTTAGACCGAGTTTCTAATTTCAAATAAAATATTATCAACTAAGGAATCTACGGATTCCTTTTTTGTTTTATATGATGTCATAATAGGTTTTTGTCCTTTTCCTGTCTGAGTGTCTTTTTTTTCTGCGGTTCTTTTTTGTTGACACGCAGATCTTTTTTGTGAATCACTCATTTTACCTGCAACTCCAGCCGCCCTACATTTAGGGTAAGACCCTTTAGAAGTATCTTGTCGTCCACAGGGAGGGTGTTTACCGTCAACTTTACTACAAATGTTAACCCAAGGTCCTTTTGGTTGAGAAGACCCCTTAGGTTTCTTCTTTTTACCAAACCAAACTCCTAAATCTTCATTTATTGTATGAACATCGTGAGTGTCAACATTATTAGTTCCATCTTTACCTTTTTCCCAAACACCAACAATTCTTTTTAAATTATTTTTTAAACTTTTTTTAATTGCAATATCATTTAATTTATTGTCTATAAATTCATAAAAAGGACCTAACTCACTTTTACTCCATTTTTTTAAACCAATTTCAATTGGACCACTATATTCACCAGCGGTAACACTTGTACTTGCTTCAGTTATTTCAACCCATTCATTTACAGGTACAATTTTTTTATTTTTACCAGGTGTTTGGTTAATATTATTACCATCATCATCACTAAATGTTGAATTTGGATGTTTTTTAATATAATTTGTAACTTTTTTTGCTTTAGATTCTATTTTTTTGATTTGTTTTTTTGTTTCATCCATTGTTCCATCATAACTATCAAATTCTAACATTGGACTATCGTATTTTGATACAGATATTGTGAATGGTCCGTTTTGAGAATTTTTAAATTTTCTTATACCTAACTGCATTGGAGCAACATATGAACCTCTACTCCCACCACTATCTGAAGTTGCTTCAGATAAAACTTTCTTTATTATTTGATTTAAATCCATAATTTGTCTACTATTATAAATATCAACACAATACAAAATGGAAGAACAAGAAAATGAATTATTTGGTAACCTATTTGGAACCATCAATTTACTAAGTGAAGAACATTTAGATGCAATTCTTATATCTATGAATAAAGATCACGCCTTATATTATTTAATTGAGTCAGTTAAAGCATCACATAAACGTGGTGCATTTACAATTGGTGAATCTGAAGTTATATCAAAAGCCATTAGAGTGTTGTCAAAAATTGAAGAACCTAACCAAACTATTGATAAATAAAAAAGGAGACAATTACTTGTCTCCTTTCTCTTATTCGGTATTTAATTGATTATCTCAATTCTCTCAAGTCAAATGTTCTAACTCCATCAACTGTGATACGTCCGTAGAAACGGTTATTAACCATTTTCTTAGCGTATCTTGTCATTATACCTTTGATAGGTGTAAAGTTGAATGGATTGTACATTGTAGGTGTCAATTGTAGAGGTACGTACGGTGCGTAGATGTAACCTGTGTCTAACAATGATGTTCCTTTGTGTCCTACTAACACTGTGTTAGCTGGGAAGTAAGGGTCACGGTAAACTTGGTAACGTCCTGCAAGAGTACCTACTCTTTCAATACCCATGTTATACTGATCTTGTTCAGGAGATGCGTTAGATACGTGGAAGTATTCTAAATCATCAAAGATAGCTGAAATCTCAGAAGAAACTACGATCCAGTTAGCTCCACCTCTCAATGTAGATTTGTGGATTTGTGCTGACAATTGGTTAATCGCAGTAATCAAAGTTTGATTCCAATCTTTTTGAGTGTAAGATGTAGTTAAAGACAATCTTCTCCATCCGTTGTAATCCCAACGTAAGTTCCAAGCCGCTCCTTTTCTCAAGTCACGTAAGATCTCACGGTCAATCTCAGCTGCAACTTGCTCAGATAACAATGCAGTTAACTCAGCTTCAGCGTCGATGTTATGGAATGCAGCAACGTCTTGAGCTAACTCAGGAGACCATTGTGCTCTTAGTTTTCTTTCAGTTACAGAAACAGTTACTGATTCTAAATCAAAAGAAACCTCACCGATTTTATCTTCAAACTCTAAGTTTTTGTATCTTCTGTAAACCGCAGTAAATGCAGTAGCTTGAGCGATAGCACTTAAAGTTGTTCCTGTGTATCCGTCTAATGTAGTACCACAAGTAGCACATACAGGACAAGATAAATCAACCTCTAAATAGATACAACCTTCTTCATCACAGATATCGTAGTAAGAACCACCATTTCCTGTTGATGCGTAAGAAGTTTGAGCTTGACTACCGTATTTAACGATTCCTTTACCGTAGATTTGAGTAACAACTCTAAACAATAATGGTGTTGATGCGTCAACAGTACAAGGTGATGTTCCAGCTACAGTTAAACCTGAACTTTTAATGATTTTAAGGTCAGATAAGAAAGTTTCAGTATCCATCTCGTTACCATCAGGTCCGATTAATTTACCTTGACCAGCTCTGTTAAAGTCACACATTTTGATAATAACTTTTCTTGTTCCTGTTGTTGCAGTGTATTGTGAGTTATTATTACCCGCATTTTCTAAGGTACTACCACTCCAAACTTGTACGTTTGTTGCCGCAGTAACTGCAGTCCATTCACCTTTAGAGTAATCAAACAATCCTGGAGGATCTAACGCTCCTTCTGAACCTTCATAAAATAAATCATAAAGATTTTTAGCGTATGGTGTGTTGTTAGTTGCCGTTCCACCTGGATATCCTGCGTTATCCGAAGCGTCAGGTCCGTTAGGTGCTCCGATTGGTGCGTAGTGAGTTCCATTTGGATTTGCTGCGTTACCATCATATCCTTGGATACGAGGTACAAAGAAGAACAATTTACCAATTGGTAAGTTCATTGCTTGTACAGAAACGATATCGTTAGCCAACAATTTAGAGAAAACTCTTCTTACGATAGGGAAAACAACTGTTTCAAATGCTCCGTTGGAACCTTCAGAAGTTGCTTCGTTAATCAAGAAAGAAGCTTGGTTTTCATATAACTGTGCTACGTTTTCTTTTAGGTGGCCTTTAAGGCCTTCAAGGAATCCTAATTTATCCCATTTGTTAATAGTATCTTCTTTGATAACTTTAAGGTGTTTTAACCCGATGTTACCAACAAGACCTGATTCTAATAATGCTCCCATTTTTTTGGTTTTTTATTTTTTTTTAGTTTATTTTTATTTTTATTTTATTTTTACCATTAAATCTTTCATTCTCAAGAACTGAGGATTCTCATAAGTTTTAGATTCAATCAAATTAACGGCCGATCCTGATACAGGAGTTTTAGTGACCGATTTTTCGAATGACTCATTAATAGAGTTTTCCTTAGTTTTTTCAGATGAGAATTCATCTTTTAATGATTTGTAAAGACTTTTAGATTCTTTAAGTGTTTCAACATTGTCGAATCGTCTAAGTATATTTATTTTTTCTTGTTTTGTTGTTGAATGTTCTGTAAACAGTCTAGTTGCGTAAGCCAAATTAGAGTTAAAGATTGCCACTTCATTTAATTTAGTTCTAAAAAGATTCAAAGCTTTTCTGTACTCTTCATTTTTAGACTTTAGTAATTCTACTTCATTTTCACTAATGTGTCGAGGAGCTGCTTTTGGTTTTGGTAAACCATTTCTTCCAAATTTTGTTCCCGCACCTAATGTACGTGAAGCTTCTGTAGTTTCTCTTCTCTTTTTAATTGGTCTGTATTCACCATCTAAATTTTCTCCATCTTTATAAGAGAATTTTTTAGCACTTCCTGTATTGATCATTTTTTTACCTTCTTTTTGTTTGGTAGTTTTATAATCCATAACTTGTCCGTACTTAAATTTAGGCGAACCCATTCCAACTCCTTTAGTTTTAAATTTTGATTCCATTACACGATTCATTTCTTCTTCGTCCATTTCTTCAAAATCCATTTCTTCATCTTCATCTTCATCGGACATACCAAAGTCATCCATTTCAATTTCATACAAAGTTTCATCAACATTAGTTTCGTACATTGGAGTTTCATACATTTCTTCATGATGTCTACGACTCATGCGTCTTGGCATTTCTTCTTCTTCAAAATCTATTTCTTCATCTTCATCTTCATCGGACATACCGAAGTCGTCCATTTCAATTTCGTACAAAGTTTCGTCTAACATAATTTCATCTAATGTAAGATCTTCACCTTCATATCCATCTTCATCTTGTTCATCAAGTTCATCTTGATATTGTTCAGAAAGTTGGATGAAATAATCGGCTCCTGTTTCACTATCCGATAATGTAATGTTATTACTCGCATCTCTCTTTACGATAACTCCATCTTCGTCATCCATAGATTTGAAAACTTTAATTACATCTGACATATCTGCTCCAGTCATGTCAATTGCATCATCATCTTCCGTACCCATGTCAATGTCTTCCATGTCGTCATCTTCCATGTCATCATCAGTAGCCATAGGTTCATCACCTAACTCCACATCCTCGACATCATCTACTTGACCTTCAGGTTCAACAACCTCTTCTTCGTCTTCAACGTCAATCTCTTCTTGTTCTCTAAGAGATTCTTTTACTAATGAGCTGATTTCATTCTTCATTGTAGAAGAAAGTATTCCTTTTGCATTTTCTTTAAGAGCTTCTTCCAAACTTTGAATTTGGAATAATGCGTCTTCAACAACTGATTTTTTGTTCATCTATAGTTTGTTTTACAATATAAATAGTAGGTAAATTAAAAAAATTCATTTTTTCTAATTTTTAAGCAAAAAAAATGGGTACAACTAATGTCATACCCATTTTAAAAATTAATTAAAAATTAACCAATCACCTCATCAATTTTACTTTCAGTGATTGACGTAATTCTCCAATCCATAGTATAGTGTTCATACACTTTAGTTACTTTAGCCTCAACATCAGTTGGTGTATAACCCAATACTAATTTTTCTTCTCTTGTTTTTTTTACTTTGCCTGATTCAGTATCTAATAAATCAGATGTGATTTTAGCCACAAAATACTTTTCTCCTTGTTCCATAGTTTTTTTTATTTATCTAAATAATCGGTTAATCTTTTCATTAAGTCAAGTGATTTGTTACCACTTTCACCAACATTTCTTTCTACCGCTATTTTTTTGTCTTCTTCTAAGCTTTCCTCATATTTCATTCTATCGTTCTTATCTTGGAAAAGATAAGCACCAGGTGTTGATGGTGAAGACACTAAGTCAAAACAAATAAGTTCAAAATCATCTTGTACTTCATTTTGTTCTCCAACTTTTTTAAGGGATCCTACACCACGAGAAGATATACCTAAAGTAACTCCTTGTCGTAAGTAGTTTGCTGCCAAATCTCCTTTAGTAGAAACAATCCCTCTTTCATGAAAACCAGGACTTGTTAACAATTTAAGTTTACCTAACAATACAGGACCTTCCCACCATATATCTGTTATTAGGTGTGACACACGATCTAAATCAATTAAAGAAGACTCAGGGTGGTTTAATTCAGATAATGAGGTTCCTTTCTCAATCATCTTTCTATAATTTTCTGATTCTCTCTTTAATATCTTCTCAGGATATACTCTACCATTTCTGTTAGGTGTGTTGTATTTTTGTAGAACGGCATAAAATTCAAATGGTTTTGAATGGTCCAAATGATTTGATGATTCTTTTAATATCTCGTAATTACGACCTTCTTTTGGGTTAATATATCCCGCATCGTACTCAATAAGAATTCCTTTACCTGTATCTCTAGGTCCTAAAATTTTATATTCACTCATAATAAGTTTTAGTTATAAATATTAGGCCGTTTCCGTTTTTACTTTAATTGGTTTAACATTACCTGTTTTTGTTAAATAAAATTTGAAATTAGGGTTGTTTATCAAAACATCTGAATAAATTTCTTTTACTAATAATTTAAGTGTTTTCTTTAATTTTAAGGATTTGAAATCTATTGGTTCGTTTAAAAATAGATTAATCTCTAAATTCATAAATGATTTCTTTTTTAGGTGTAGACCGCTTGTTCTAAGATCTAAGTCTACTATAAATTTATCGTCAAACATTGTCTTATCTAATTTGTGATAGACCGTATGTTTAATTGATCTGCTCATATTAAGGACAACTCTTGTCCAATTTTCGGAGTCTTTTTTTGGTTCAACCCAAGTTTGGATGTTTAAGTAAAGAGATTTAAACTCTTTTGAATCTACCGTCCCATAGACTATTTTAGATGTTCTAAAGCCATTGATTTTTTCGGTTTTGCCTTTTTTCATAAATTTTTTTCATACTGATATTGTTTATTTTAGATAATAATAACTAATTTTGTAGTATATATCAAATATATAAACTAATAACAAAAAAATATGCTGATCGTAAAAGTTAATAAAAATGGGGGGATTGAAAAAGCTCTAAAAGAATTAAAAAGTAAAGTTATTAAAACAAGACAAAACACCCATCTTAATAACAGAAAAGAACATACAAAAAAATCTGTCCTTAAGAGACAGATTTTAAATAAAGCTATTTACAGACAAAAACAAATACTTAACAATTAAATGTTTTCATTTAATTGTTTTAATTTGAAATAATTTAATTTGTCGTAATTTTCTATTTGTAATTTTTCTATTGTTTCGTTAATTTTTTGATTAGTTTCGGAATCTTCATTTTTAGATAATAAAGTTTCTAATTTTTCAATCACATCTTCTTTAAGAAATCCATATTTTTGATTAAGTTTTTCATCGGAAGTGTTTAATAAAATATTAAGTTGTTTTTTCTCACCTTCGGTTAAACTATCAATATGTGATTTAATTGTATTGTTAGCCACCTCAACCATAGATTTTAATGGAACCTCAATCACTTTTTTTTCTTTTGATGGATCTTTTTTAAGATTTTCAGAAATAGTTTTTTTACTTCTTAATTTTTCTTCTATTGTAGATGCGTTAGATGAAAATAAATTATCAATGTCTTGATACCTATTTTCTGAAACAATATGACCTACCCACATATTAAGATCTTTAAGGTCGTTTTTTTCTACCTTAGAGATTGTATTTTCAAATAATATAATACTTTCGTTAATATATTCATTTATAAAAGATTCATTTAAACCTTTGTTTTTACTAAGTTCATCATATAAAAAATAAAGTGTACTTAGATATTTGTTTTTTAATACAAGTTCTTCAAAAACAAACATATTTTTTTTTAGAGAATCTTTTCTATAAGATTCAACTAAACAATCTTCAATCCTTGATTTTAATATTCCAAATTTCATAATTTTTTTTTATTATAAATATCAATCATTTAGTAATTTGTTTAATTGATCTTCCATAGATCCCAAAGAATTTCTACCTTTTGATAAATCAATAAACGTATCTCCCAATATATTATCATTTTCCAATAGTATATTTAAGTTATCTTTTTTTGATTCTCCTACAGGCATTTCACCTCCCATATCAGGTGGTGGTGGTGGCATTGCTCCTCCCATATCAGGTGCCGCACCAGGTGCAGGTGGTGCTCCTCCCGCATTTTCTGTTGTCCCTGTTGATGTGTGATAAAGTTTGTCAACATTATCAAATAACCCCGTATGTGTGATTATAGTTGCAGTATTATCTAACTCAGCCGATACCGCTCTTTCTAATCTTATTTGTTGTACTTCAAGTTTAATATCTTCATCAGAGAAACCAAATATATGTTTCTTAGCCCAAGTAGCAGATGTTGGTTGAATTGATTTAGGAATCTCAGTAACCATATCCTTATACAATGTTACCTTTTCTTTCCATACGTCAATCATTAATAGATCGGCTTGTTTAGATGGATTTGTTAAACCTAAGGTAAAGTTGTGTAATTCATCCTCAAATCCTAATAAGAATAGGTGAATGATTGCAATTTTATTTAATTCGGCAATAATTGCCTTTTGTATTTTATTGATTGTTCTTGCAAATCTAATGTCCAATAAAGATAAATTTTTACCATCTCCAAGAACTTCCTCAAAACCTAAATACGCTTTTGGAATCCTAAGTGCAGTTAATAATTTCTTTTGGATGTACTCAATATCGGCAATCTCCGATAAGTTTTGAGCTCCCGCCAATGTCTCAATAGGCATTGTTTGGGCCACATCACGAACAGGAACAAAATAATCTTGATCTACCGCCATTTGATTGAAACGTAAATCCACATTACCTGTTTTACTATCCACAACTTGTTCTCTTTTAAACTTGTTTGCAACACGTTGTACATATGCCTCAACATCTTTGTCATCCATGTTACCAACAAACACTTTGAAAACTCGTCTTTCAGGTGCTCTTGATGTTCTATAGATTAACATTGCATCTTCAGCCAATACCAATTGTTTCCAAATACGACGAGCCTTTTCTAACATTGATGTACCATAAGGTAATTTTCTATCATCACCAAGTAATCTAAAGTGCGCAATTTCCCAAGTATTAAATTCCATGTCTTTTACTTTCCAATTGAATCTTAGACCTTTATCATTTGGGTTTGGTGTTGCATTTACCGTTCTTGATTCCATACCTCTTTCTAATCTTTCAATTTCAATATTAGGTAATTGGATACATCCCGTAACACCTTTTTCGGTGTCTAATTTAAGGTAAACAAAGTTGTCACCATATTTACAAGTATTTCTAACCCACATAGGTAAGTTAGTGTTAATATCTAAGTTGTTAACAAATAAATCAACCAAGATACTTTTAATTCTTTTTGATTCGGAGTAAATTTGTAATAAATAACCATCCTGATTAGGTGTGGTAGATTCTTCAGAATAAATGTCTAATGCGGTAGAAATCTCAGGTGTAAATTCCATTGATTCATAATCATAGAATGAAGCAATTCTATTTGGTTCATAATAAATTGCTTGAGTATATAAATTGTTTTCAATTTTTGCCCATTGATTATTTAGAAATACTGATTGTTGATATTGTAATTTTTCTTTTTCGTACTCTTTCTTATCGGTAGTTTTAAGAAGGACTTGTTTGTCCAACTTATATGTTGGATAATCCATCCCTAATAACGAGTTAGGTCCAAAAGTTTTTGATAACCTCTGCCATATCGTTAAATTATTCATGTTGTTATTATTATTTTGTTCCATATTAAAAATCTAATAATTTTTTGTCAATACTAAACATTTCACTCATTTTACTTTTTATCAGTATTATTTGTGGTATTAGGTTGTTTACCATTACTTTTATCCCCCTTACTATTAAATGCCGGATCATTTACTTTTACATTATAAATAGGTTGGCCGGTAACCACAAGTCGTGATCCTCCAATTATATTTCCTGATTTTTTTCTTGTAGTAAGTCCCATGTCTATAAATATTATCTATTACCAAATAACCAATTATATTTAATATAATCATCTTTAGATGGTCCTGAATCTCTTGACCATCTGTCATTTCTTACATTATTATTTGGGATAAGTGGGTCAAAATGTGTTTGTTGTCTTGCCGTGTTATCATTAACTACCGTCCAAGATTCTAACATTATTTTTGTTCTCTCAACCACCTTTTCTAATTTATTAAAAGACGACTCCCCAACATATATTGCCATAGAAATACCCATGATAAGGTCATCATGTTGACCTCTTTGGTGGTCAGGTCTACCATTAAGGTAAATAAAGGTGTTCATTTCGTTATATAACCTTACACTACGTATCTTAAACTTATGTCTCACATATTCTTCAAATGCCGCAATAATCTGCACACGTTTATTGTTAAAGTTTAATCCCGGTATTTTATCCGCCAATTTTGCATTGTATGACCATATACTTGTAGAATCAATTCCCTCAATGTATAAATTTTTATATCCAAGTTCTTGTAGTTTTCTTACGGTGGTAATTCCCATACCACCAGTTATATCCACAACAATGAATGCATTATACATTATCCCCCATTTATATGCGATTTCAGCAAGAGCATCAGGTGGAATTTTTCCAACATATTCAAATACTTGTTCTCTATCGTCAAAATCAATAATTTGTATGGAAGAAAAGTCTTCACTATCCCCACGAGAAACGTCAACACCCATAATGTATTTATGTTCAGGTATTGGCTCTTTCCACATCCATAATGAATTACCCATCAATTTACCTGTTGGGTCCATAAGGGTGTTATTTTTAATATATTCTAATTGTGTATTCTCAAATACGTTATCACCCGAACCTAAAAATTCACAATTTAACTCTTGGTTAATCTTTCTTTTATCGTATTTAAGTTTTTTAACCATTTTCTCATACCAAGTAGAACATGGTTTATATCCTTTCTTGAAATATGAGTCTAATTCGTCATAATCCCTTTTAAATGGGTCAATGTGAGCAAATGATATGTGTTTACTCACATCCTGTTCTTCTTTATTAAGAAGATATTTAACTAAATCTTCAGTTGGAACTAAAAATAAATCTTTTGAATATCTTGGATCTCTATACCAAAACATCTCAGAGATTTTGAAGTTATTCATTCCCTTTAATGCTTGATCATATATATCATAATAAATCGGGTCATAACCATTTGGTGTTGAAACCACAATTACTTTACCCCCTGTGGATAAAGACGCCATACAAGCCGCCCAAAAATCACCATCCGCTTCAATAAATGCGGCTTCATCAAATACAAGAATTGTGGGGGTAAAACCACGCAAGGCATCTTTTGATGTTGCAACCGCCTTTACCTCAGACCCATTTGTTAATTTATAGTGTTTTTGTGAATTTTTATCAACTGAGAATCCCGCACCAACCCAACTTGGCCATTGATCAACAAACGTACGTATTTTATTTGCCATTTCCATTGATGTATCCAATTTGTTGGCAATAATAAGGATTTTTTCAGGTTGTGTTTTTTTGGCAAATACCAACCTTTTTGATATCCACGCACCTGTTACCGTAGATACACCCGCCTGACGATATTTTAACGCAATATTCTCTTCATATTCCTCATAGTCATTTAATAACGATATCTGATCGGGAAATAACTCCAATGGTACGTATTTTGAAACGGTGTTATCGTATGTTTGTAGATATGTTTTTAATGCATATGGAGTATCTTTCATACACTTCACATATTCCAACATTACCTGTTCTTTAGTTAAACCCATAAGACATTTCTATATAAATATCAAAACCCCCAGTTATTTTTATAAAAGGGGGTTTTAAGTATTTGTAGTTTAATTTAGAAACCTAATTTAGATAAGATATCATCATCTTCATCTTCATAGTCTTCATCGTCCCCATCACCTTTATATTTTTTGTAATCTTCTTTTGCCTTAACTAATAATTCATTGAATTTTTGTTTTACTTTATCATTATCTCTTGGATCTTCAGAAACAACATTAGCCATAATTTCTTTTAAGAATTCTTCAGCGGGAACTGCGTAAAGTAATCTTTCAAAGAAAGGTAATAAATCTCTATTTTCAACGTTTACCGTTAAATCGTCAGGTAAAAGGAATCTTAATTTTGTAATTAATTCTCCACCTACTCTATATTGCATCTTTTCATTTGAAAATACATCTGTTTGTCCCATTACATCTTCAGCTTTTCCTGGTTCCATACCTCTCCATTGTTCTCTTGTTGGAATAGCAGCAAAACCTTTAACTAACTCATGTAATAAAATAGGAAATATAACACCATTTGCGATAACTAAGTCTTTCTCTTCATCTTCACCATCTTCATCAACACCTGATGATCCAGCCGCGTTTCCACCCATTGAATCAATTAATTCTTCTTCAGTGAAATACATTAAGTCATTTGCTGACATAATTTTATTATAAAGTGGGTATAAAAGAGGGTCAATTTCATCTAATCTATCTTTAAATGCTTGGAAAGCATATTGACCTTTTTTACCTTTACCTTGAATAATTGCGTTAATAACATTTCTTTTTTCAACCTCAAGTTGGAATTCTTCTTGTGGGGTTAACTCATCAATATCAAACGAAAAATTTGAAGGAATTTCAAATTCAGGTTCCTCTTCTTTTTCCATTTGGAATTGGTTAGGGTTAATTTTTTTTTCATTTAAAAATACCTCAACGTTAATAAATTCAAATTTGTATTTTGTTCCGGCACCTTTTAGTGGTTCTTTTTCAATCAAACCCTCATCAATTGCATCTTCCAAAGTTTTACTATATGGTAACCAACCTTCTTCTTTAGCCGAAATTTCTAAGGCCAAATCTTTTAATTTGTCTTTTTTATTTGATTCAATTCTCATTACTTTACCTACAGCACTCAATTGTTCAACTTGAATACCGTGTTTAACTCTTGGGTCAGTAATATTAACACCCTTGTTTGGTCTACCTTGATCATCAACCATACCATAATAACGTTTAACGTAATCCACAATATCTTTAAATCGTTTTGATGTTATTTTTTCAACATCAGACGTACCACCTCTAAAAGCCTTATTTTTACCATATAAATTTGTCTCAGGATTTTCAATATTACTTTGAGTTCTTGGATTCATTCTTTCAGGATAATCCCCATAATCAACAGGTGCTTCTTTGATAACCTTATTAATTAAATGTTGTATATATTTTTCTTTCATTATTATTTAGTTAAAGCCTGTTTAATTAATCCAATAAAGTCTTTTTTCATTTCATCCTTAGTTTTTATTTGTCCTCTTGGTTTTTCTTTTGTACCAGGGTTTGGATTCTTAAATGGATTGTCTCTTCTTTTTGGTGGAGTTTTAATTCCAGGATCTTTTACGGGAGCCTCTCTTTCTTTAGTATTTTCCTCCATTGTTCCCATAATTGGCATTCCCATTGTTGGTCTTTTCATACGTTTCATTTCAATTCCTGATTCTTTTGAAAACATAGTATTTTTTAATGGTTTTCTCAATATCATAGACGACTCTTGTGATTTTTCATTAATAGTACGAATTAAATCACTTTTACTCATTCTGGGACTAATATTTTTTTCAATCAATCTAACAATACTTTCTTCTATAAATTTTTCATCAGATTCATTTTTTTCTTTTTTCTCAGGTGTTGTTTCATAGTCGGTTTTTTTAGAAGATTCTTTTGCCCATTTACACCATTTTTTTTCTGTTTTTGTTTTACCATTACCACATCTTGCGTAGAACAATCTTTGTTGTGATTTGGATTCAAATTTTTCAAAAATACCCATACCATCTTCGGTAGCATCTGGATCATTAACAACATCTAATGTTGAGTCTTCTCCAATTTCAGTTGCTTTAACTATTCCAGTTGGGCCAACTTTTATATTAACCTTACCAATATCAGCACCTGTTGTTTTTGCAGTTTGAGCAGGAATCTCATAAGTCGTTGTCATTTTTTTTGTGACTTGTTCCTTACTTTCCTCTTTAGAAATTTTCTCAGATAATATTCTTACCTGTGCTTCATTTAATCTTGCAACGGTGTCAAATTTAAACCCGTGAGATAATAAATTTAAAACGTGATCTTTAGTTTTCATATACCACTTTTTTTTCGAATTCAAGAACGATATCTCGTTCATATAGTTTATCTTTTACGTCTTGTTCTGAATCACCAAATTTAAATACTAATCTTTTGACGATTGAAAAATCAACATTGTTATTCTCTTTTTCCCACCCTAACGCTAATACACCATCCATTGAGTCTATAACTGAAAAAACATCAGAGTCTTGTACCAACTCCAATGTTATCTCCCCGTTAGTCAAAACCCCAACTCGTTTAATATATTCAACATCAGGAGGAAGTGGGTAACCATTTGCAGGTTTTGACTCCCAATTTTCACCCCAAACTTCTAACGTGTCTGAAAATATAAATTCATAAAGGTTGTCACCCTTATAATTAGGCCCCATACCATTTATGTAAATTAATTTATTCATATAACTTGTCCGTTTGGTGTTATTCTAAATTCTTTAATTCCTTCTTTAAATACCAAATTTTTCTTAACGGTAGATCCAACTAAAATTGCTTTTGGATTTTCTTCCATAAACTTCAAAGAAGATCTTTCTTGTTTAATAGATTCTGATAATTTATAAACTTCTTTTTCGTTTAATTTTTTTAAAGTTTGTTTTTGTTTTTGTTCTTTTAATAATTTTTCATTTTTGTCAACCGAAAAATAGTTTGAAATAATTTTATCTACTTTAGACTCAGTAAAAAGATCCTCAAATGTTTCTTCATCATCATATCTTCTAATTTTTTCTCTTGATCCGTGTCTTGGGTATTCATTTTCATACTCATTATATTCTTCATCATCAAATTCATTCATTAAATTATCTGACATTTTTGATGTGTATGCGGCTCCAAGATAATCGTTAAACGCTTCTCCGAAGTTATCATATTCTTCACCCATCTCAGATTCAGGTTGTGGTTCAGTTACTTCACCTTCCATTCCTTCACCTTCGGTGTCCATTTCTTCACCTTCTAATCCTTCTTCCTCGCCATCTATTTCTTCTTCTTCACCTTCCAATCTTGAGATTATATCTTCAACATCTTCTTCTTCCAATGTTGTTAAATCAAGTGCTGATAAAATTGAATTGATTACGTATTTTGTATCATTTGAACTCATTTCTTCTTGACCAGTATAAGTTCTAATTTTTTGAGCTAATTTACCTGTAAGTTTTTGAATTATTTTAAATGTAACTTCCTCTTCAGTTGCAGGTACTTCTTCAGGTTCCATACCTTCTTCAGGTACAGGAGCTTCTTCAGGTGCCGCAGCAGGATCAGGAGCAGGTGCCGCAGCAGGATCAGGAGCAGGTGCCGCATTAGGATCAGGAGCAGGTGCTGGTCCAGGTTGTGGTGCCAATAATGGATTTAATGTGGGGTCACCTTGTTCTTCCATTGGTTGTGGAGTTGTTGGTGCCGCAACAGGTGGTGCCGCAACAGGAGGTGCCGCAACAGGAGGTGCCGCAACAGGTGGTGCCGCAATTGTTGTTGTGGTAGTTGTTACAGGTTGTTTAGATGTGGAAATTACGTATTTAGTGTCTTTTTTT
>Ga0209086_10002307_pt1 | contig 14960 bp, 6 predicted proteins | sample M_130207_XF_Meta_FD_187312 | JGI IMG/M metagenome (GOLD analysis project Ga0209086, IMG submission 187312) | Freshwater microbial communities from Lake Montjoie, Canada to study carbon cycling - M_130207_XF_MetaG (SPAdes) (version 2) | ecosystem: Environmental > Aquatic > Freshwater > Lake... | reverse complement strand
GTTTGGGTTGATGTTCTAGTATAAACAATTGTTATGATATCACCTTCTTTAACAGCACCTAAAATTGTTAATATGTAACCACTTAGAGTATAATCAATATCTTTAGCTAATGTTAAACCATTTAATGTTATAAATGCATCGCCTAAATATTCGCTAACTAAACTAAAAGTAGCGCCAGTTCTTTCATAGGTTGGACTAGCCTGCTCATTATTATCAATGTCAACATATTCTGAATATAAGATAGTGTCATCAACGATAATAACTTGTTGATACAGGGGTAAAGCGTCATAAAAATTTAAATCATTTGTTTGGCTTTGTTGGAATATTGGTGATTCTGCTTTAGTAGTTCCAACAAAATAAAAATCAGTCTCTGGTTCGTAAAGTTGGTATGTTCCAGTCTTATTGTATAATACGGTATCTATTTTTTTACCTAATCTATTTAAAAAATTAGTACAAGCGTTTGCTTCGTAATATCCTTTAATTAAATAATCACCATCTAAAGAAAGGCCTGATATTGGTAATGATTGTTGTAATACATTTGTTGCACTAAAGGTAGTATATTGAACAGTACTGCTTTTATAAACTGGTGGTACGGTAAATATACCTAAGTCACTATTATACTTATACACCTCATATTTAAATGATGCACTTGTCGCTGTAAATACATCAGTATTACCAGTAAAATTAAAACTTAGAGGTATTGTTGTTGCTGTAGCTGTATCTAATATATAAACACCATTACTAGTGTTAGTTAAGTTAGGGAATGTGTCTGAACATATTGTTGTGCAGTCGGAACTGCATATTCCAGTACACGGACTACTGGTTATTCCAGTTGTTTGAATTTTACTACATGTTGGAGTCGCATTACAAAAATTTGGGGTATACCCAGATGAACATGAGTATCCTACAGTTGTACCAATTTGCCAATTTTGTCCAACATATTCTTTAGTTGTAAATATTACATTAGCTTGTGTGCTAGCCGTACTTGTTGCACCTGTTAATGTTGCATAATCAATTGGTTTATATATTTCAGCACCAAATGATGTAACTGTTGCTGGAACATTTAAACCATCCATTTCAATAATGTTAATCCCAGAATTAAAATAAAACGGAAAAACACTCCATATTCTAAAATTTTCAGTAGCGCCGCCACCACTAAAAAAAATAATTAATTCTGAATTTATTTTTACTCTACAATAGTTGTCAGCCCCAATACCAACATAATACGTACCAGCTTCTGTAATATCAATACATTTTGAAAAACCAACATATTCTGTTGAGGATGCGCTTAGGCCAATTTTATTTAATCTGCCATCAGACGTATTTGATAATGGATTACCCCAAAATGTTGCAGTATTATTTATATTTATGGCGTTTATTGTACCACCGCTTTGGTTATTTAAAAATAACGACCCACCACTATAATATACTGGTAATGCACCATTACCTTGTATGCTAGGATAAAAATATGTACCATATAATCCATATGCTGTAGCTGTATTTCCACTAATTATTGTTGCACCAATACCGTTATTTGTTGCGGCTGATATTGTTATTTTTTGACACGCATCATTTGCTGGTGTTGCTGAAAAACCTGTTGGACAGGAAAAGGTTGCTGGTTTTAGTCCCCAAGTTAGACATAAATCATATTCTAGTTCTTTTGCCCCACCATAATGGTTTTGCACCGTTAATACATTATCAATAAAATCATAATTATAACCTAAACTATATAGACCTGTTGTAAGCGTATTAAAAAATGTTTGGTCTGATGGGGTATCACCTGTTAATGCAGTGGCCGTATAATAACTAGCACTATAACTTAATATATTATCTTCATATATCTTAGTAGTCCAAGTTACAGAACTAAAGCAGCTGCCAGTCATGGATTGTGATGTGAAGCAATTATATGTTGCAGCTGAAAGTATATCTTCAGATGAAAATCCTGATAGATTACATACGATTGGACCACACTGTACTTTTGTTGCCGCACTAACATCAAATGATGGCGACTTAAAAATACAAAAATCTGAACTCATATTAACATTTAATATGTCTTTATTTCTAACCGCTCGGTTTTCATTTTGTATGTATATTCTTTCTTGATATCTCATTAGTATGATATATTTAAAGTAACCGTTGGTAAATTATACTGATTTTTTAAACCAAATAAAGGTGGTTTAGCCAATTGTTCAACAGAATAAAAATCTCTAAAATCTTGTAAATACGCTTTATATCCACTTAAATTTATATAATCTTCGAATTGAATTTGACCAACTATTGAATTAAATAAGTATACTGTACCAATATAATTTGGTAATACTTCGGCTGTTATTTTTGTTACTAATCTAGGCATACAATATAAATACTTTAAGTTAGTGTTATTGTTACACCAAGTCCACCAGAACCTGTGCTTCCAGATAATTTTAATCTAGCAGCAAGAGATGCTGTACTTGCGGTACCTTTAAATGAAATTAATGAACCAGCACTAAATCTATTTATTAATGTTGTGTTATTCCAAGTATAACCAGTTACGTCATTAAGCAATAAGTCAGTATCTACGGTTGTAAACCCTGTTGTTGTGCCACTAATTCTTATTTTGTAAAGACCATTAACCCATGTTCCCCCAGTGTATTTTGATATTGTACTAAGTCCACCAATATCTACATATTTAGCATGTGACACACCTGCTAGGTCACCACTAATTTTATTGTTACCACCAATTATCATAACCTCAACATTTGATGGTATATCATAAGTTGAACCCGATATAGTGTTAACGCCACCTAAAATAAAGTTACTAAAGTTGTTTGAAATGCCAATGGTATTACCTGATACGGTATTTTGACCTCTTATATTAAAATAACCTAAACTAGTGCTGCTACCTGTTATCATATTTGCAATATTACCATATAGCGTATTTGCACCAGCCATACTTAACGTTGTAATTGCTTTAGGTAAATATTTGATGTCACCAGTTATTCTATTACCATAACCTAAATTACCAGCTAAATCAGTATTTTCAAACTGAAGTGTTCTTAAGTTTGTAAATCCACTAATTGTCTGTACATCACCGCTGATTTTATCCCAACAAACAAAAGAAAATCCTGTTGCACCACTCGCAAAATCGGCAATATAACCAATTGGTGTTGCATAGCCTCTTAACGCAGTGTATGTTAGGGTTCTTGGGAAACCTGTAGTGTTACCTGAAATTGTGTTGTATCCAGACAATTCCATATATGTCAATCCAGTTGGTAAACCAAGTGTGTTACCTGAAATTGTATTAAGACCAGTAATAATCATAGTGGTAAGTGTTCTTGGTAAGCCGTATGTACTACCTGAAATTTCGTTTGTTTCAGATGATGTTAAATTCATGTATGTCAATCCAGATGGTAATCCACTAGTATTTCCTGTTATTTTACCAATATAACTACCTATAATATTTAAATTTCTAGGTAATTCTGTTGTACCAGCACTTAATGATGTTTTAATGTTGTTTATATATGTTAAACCAGTTAAACGAGATATTTGTGGGCCTGTAAATACCATTTGAGCACCAGTGGAACCGCTTGGGCCACCGAAATCTGTGTAAATTCTTTTGATGCCACCTAGGTTAAAACTTCTAAGTGTTATATCACCATTGTATGGTCTGTACGCTGGTTCATATATATGGCCTTCTGCTGATGTCATAAGGTTGTTTCCAGCTGTAAATGCGGAGACAACACCATCACCCCAATCAATATCGTAAGCCGTTGTTGCACTAATAATGTAAATTGATGCACCTGTTAAATTAATTGCTCTAAGTGTAGATGTTTCATATAGTGTTGTTGTTGCACTAGCTGTACAATCATCATATGCTAAATCTTTAACTGTTACATTGTATGTACCAGCGGTTAAGTTACCTGCTGTTTGTGTTGTTTGTCCATCACTCCAAAGATATGTTACTAAACCTGCTTGACCTATTACATTTGCTGTTGCACTACCATCATTTTGACCAGTATTTGGATTGGTTGATGTTATTGTAACAGATATTTCACAATCACCATTATTAAATGTTTCTGTTGCTTCGCAGCAATCATCATGGATTGTTACTGTGTATCGGCCTGGTGATGTAGCTTGTACTGATTGTGAGCTAATATCCCCAGTTGGTGTTACCCAATTATATGTTACATTACCAATAGGTGTTACAGGAATAGCTTTTAATGTACCATCTTTACTTATATTATTTTGTATTGTAACTGCCAGTTCGCAACTATTTATTGAACCATTACTACATGGTGAATTTTTACCAGTACTAGTAACAGTTCCAATAAATTCAGAACCACTATTATTTTGAATTAAGTATACTGATGAATACGCATTTTCATTTGCCTGATTTGTAAATAATGTTGTTCCAGATGCATTACCAAATATAACCTTTGTTATTACATCTGTATTACAAGTTCTGCCACTAGAAGGTGAAGATACTTTTAACGTTCCAAAATTATTTTCACCAAAGAATGAACTATATGACTTATACTTAAATTTTTGTTCGTCAAAGATTGTATTACCATATATTCTTGTTGAACCCCAGATTGTTGTTGCTGGAACTACCTGTTCAATTAAATCAACCCAATAATTACCAATTAAATTGGCAAAATTATTCATTGTATAATAGTTAAAAGCAGCACTTGTTGTATTACAATATTGTCCACTATTTACATATCTATCGTATAATAATCTTAACGTTGGGTATGCTGATAATGTTTTTCTATCTTTTGCGTCTATCAACTCTGTTGTTAGATAGTATTTAAAATCTTCAATTGTTTTTATTGAACTTAATGGTTGTGTTAATAAGCCCTTTACATTTATATTTGCATCGCCACAATATTCACTACCACAGTAATCACTAGGGACACAACCACTAAGTGAAACTGTTACTGTTGATGATGTTACTGCTGTTATTGTTGCAATACTATATGTTGTTGCTGTTGTATATGAATACCCTGTATTTATAACTGATGTTGTTTGTGCTGATACCCTCACAGGTTCGTTTACAATTTGTGAGCATGTTGGTATTCCGCAAGTGTTCAAAACAAAACCAGATGGGCATGTAAAACCGCCTGGCCCTAATTGCCAGTTTTGACCAATATATTGAGCTGTTGAGAATACAACGTTAGCTTGTGTACTAGCTGTACTTGTTGCTGCTGTTAATGTGGCAAATGCAGTTGTACCTGTTGGATAATAAATCTCAGCACCAAATGCCGATGAGCTGCCATCATTTAACCCTTCCATTTCAATTATATTCGTACCAGAATTTAATTGAATTGGGAACACATGCCATTTTGTAAACGCATTTGTTGTTACTGAAGTGAACGCCGCAATTAAGGTACCGTTAACCCTAAATCTACAATAATTGTCAGCAGCTAAACCAACATAGTATGTTCCTGAGATGTTAATATTTACACATTCTGAGAAACCAACCCAATTGTCTAATATTGGAGTTCCTAGATTATCGTCTAATGGGCGTAAACCAATATTATTTAGTCTACCATTGGCCGTGCTATTACTAGACCACCAAAAAGTGTTTGTATTATTTATTACTACTGGCGGAATAGGCGTGCTGTTACCATCAACAAGACTGCCAGTTGATGGGTTGACTCTGTACGGTAAAACTGATGCTGCTGTAACTGGCGGATAAAAATATGCGCCTGCGTTACCATATGCTCCTAGTTGTTGACCAGCGGTGATTGGTGCCCCACCTGGAACAGCTGTTGCTGCTTGTGTATTAAGAAATTGACATGAGTCTTGTGCTGGTGTTAGTGTAAATCCAGCTTTGCAAAAGTTGATATTTGTTGATGTTGTAACAGTATTTGATGTTACTGATGTGTATACTGTTGTTGCTGTAACAGACGAAAGTGTTGTTGAAACACCTGTTGTTGTTTGGGTGCCAGTATATGCGCTGAAAATGTCTTTGCTTTTTGTTATTGTACCAATTGAACCACCTGTTATTAGACATGGATTATCAGACATATATGCCCAAACATCTGTTTCAACAGCAGCTGCAATGTTTATGTCTAAATCAATTTCTTTTGTGTTTATTACTTGTCTATTATCATCTAGATAATAATCCGTATATCTAATAGGGCTTGTATTATTCCACTTTGTTATATTAAATGTTCTATGTGTTCTTACTGTGTTAGCGTTCCAAGATTTCTTATTATCTATTATTCTATCTAAGTCAAATCCTGGGGATTGTGAAACAAAAATAGATGTATTGCTAACATGTGAACAATTTTTATTTAATTCTATATTATCAACAAGCACACATAGGTCAGTACATACGCCACTTAACCTTATATTTAATTTTATTTTTTCATTTGTAATAGCACTTATAATAGTTGGGTCTGTAATATTTGCACTAGCATGTAACCAATTAGAGGCAAAAGCGTTTTCATTTACATTAGTTTTGAATTGTGTTGTACCGCTTTGGTCTTGTGGTAATCCAGATTCAGTGAATAATGAATTAACCAATTGATTAATCGGTGTTGGGCAATTTAATGTGTTATTGTTTACTGTTAAGGTGTATAGATTTATTGGTATTTCATCACTACTAGTATTTGTTGTACAAGTAACATAAAACCCAGTATCTGCGCTTTTGCCGCTTAAATAAGTATATAAATTACCAGAGCCAATAGTTGGAAATATTACTTCTTCGTATACGTTTTGTGTTGATATGCCTGTTTGTGTTGGTTTTATAACATTAATAATCATAGATGCACCTATAGATTCAAATACATCTATTACTTGCTCACATGTGCTATCCGATTTACCATTGGCTATTTCTGTTAATGAAGAACCACTAAATTTAAATAAAAAATCAAATTCAACACTTAATGTACATGTATCATCTGGCGGAACCGAAAATATTGCACCGTCGTTACCCTTTGGGTTTAATACAATGTTAAAAGGTCTATCACATTGTTTTTCTTTTGACCAATAACATTTTTGAGTGTTTTCATCAAATGTTAAACCATTTGGTCTTAATGCTGCACAACAAGTTTTTGTTAAAAATGTTTCAGTTAAACCAAACTGATTATCCTTTTGATAAACTGAGATTGTTCCGTCTGAGTTTTCAATAACCACCCCGCCATTTTGGATAATTTCATTTTCGGTATAACAAGTTATAATTTTTGACATATTACTATATATATTCGTACTTATATTTTTATTTAATTGGTATTTGTTTCATCAACGTATACTATTCTTATTACATCATTAATTGTAAATGTATACTGACCAAATTTAATTTCTACATTTGTTGGGTCTGCAAAATTTAATGGGTTAACAATTATATCTTCAAGTATTGTTATACCTTTCATTAAAGTTATTTTAGAATTTATTGTACCATCTATAAAAACGCTTATTCTATTTGAAACATTTGTTATTGCTCTAGTTGCTGATATTGTTCCGCCATTAGGTGCTACAGGATATAATTGTGCTGTACGGCCTAGTAGGTTTTGACCATTTGCAGAAACATTAGTAATTTTATTTACCGTAGTATTATTTATAACAATAAAATTAGCTTCAGCTGGAATTGTGTTTTGACAAGATGTATCGTTAGTACAAGGTGTCGTGCTTTCTGTTATTATTACATTGTTGCCGCTTGATGAGCTGCTAACGGCACATTTATATACCGTCGTATTACCAGCTAATGGTTCACTTTTTGGTGTGCCGTTTACATCTTTCCAATTTATTGTTGTTGACGTTCCGTTTTTGTTTTCAAATTTTGTACAAAATTTCTCATTAGTTGGTGATATAGGGTTACTGTTTGTTGAATAATTAACAACCATATAAACATTAGTTGGATTTCCAATATATGTTAATGGGTATGTTGCTGTATTGTAACCAATTGTAGGTGTTAAACCTCTTTTTTGGATTGTGTTTGTTATATCTATAACGTTTGGTAATTGTTGTGCAAAGTTAGTGTTTGTAAACTCTGTATTGCTAATTAAATAACCAATTTTATGTGTTGATGAATTAAATGGAAGATTAACGCCATTATATGGTGTTGTTCCAGTAACAACATTTATCCCAACGTTATCACCATATTGTGGTGAAAATTGTGAAATTGGAGTAAACCCATAAAAATATCCGATTTGTGGTCCTGATTGTGAGCTAGCACTTAATGGTACCACTTGGTTTGCAAAATCTCCACCTAAACCATTATTTCCTATTGTATTATAAGATATATTATTTGGATATTTTCCAACATCAGCTGCGTTATTTACAATAACCAAGAAAGTTTTAGGTGCTAACGGTGTTGTTTGTACTGTTACGGTTTCATTACATCCAATAGTTCCTTTTGCCCTTTCTTTATATGTTTGAATTATTATTGAGTTTACTGATGTTATGTCGCTTTCGCCCTGTTTAGTTAGTTGACAAGCAAACCCTAACTCACCAGTATACGGGTCAGTTACTTGAATTTTTTGGGTGTATGATGTTAAACAGTTACAACCATTGTATGAACTAGTCCTATTCTGACCTAATTCATCAATAAACACTAAATAAGTGTTTCCATTGATAATAGTTGTTCTAATTGATTCGTCTACTCTCCAATTGCATGTAACAAAACAACCACAATCACCATCAGCTTGGCTTCCAGAATTGCTTGTACAACAAATATAACCACTATTTATTGGTGTAAATGTTACACCATCGTCAGATACGTCATTATAATGTACTGGTGTTCCGTTTGAACAACAAATTGGGTTTGTGAAAAGACTTTCTCTTAATTTAGGTAATATATTTCCGTTTATATCACGATATGAATAATAATATATATAGTGTGTTTGGTCAGGACTAAGTGCATAATCAGCAAAGTCACATTCATTAATTTGTATTACCTGTTGTTTATCAATACAAACGCTTAAAGATTTTAATTCATCTGGACAATCACAACCGCAATTTGTTAGTTCTTTTCTATTTTTTGGGTCTAATATTACAGTAGAATCAACAACATAACAATCGTTAAAATTAACACCTTGATTTGTTGCTAAATTAACATATGTTTGTCCACTATATCCAGTGAATTTACCAACATTATAGTTTGAAAAAATATTTGATGTATTTGTTGTTACTGTTTCAGAACTTAATGTTACTGGGGTATAGTTTGGTATTAATGTTCTAAATTGATTGATATATTTATATCCTCCATCATACGGTCCAATATGTGGATTATTTCCACTTGTAATATCAACGACTGAATCAGGTCCGCCAGTTTCTCTATACCATAGCCCATTACTTTGAAAGTATAATTCTGAAGTATTAATAAATGGTTCTGGATATCCACTTATGCTTATTGGGTATAACCCTAAATCGGTTGGTAAATTGTTTTGTTCTAATACTTGTTGAAATAAATCAATGTCTATTTTATTTTCAGCCAAATAGATATATTCGTTGAATTGAATTAATCCAAGTGGTGTTCCAATAAATTTAAATAAAAATTCAATACCTTTTCTAGTACCTTTTGATTTCCATAACCACGGACTGTTTAATATTAATCTTCTCCAAAGCTCTATATCGGCCTCAACTGCTGTTAAGCCAACTGTTTGACCTAAATATGTTGATGCTTGTGGTGTTATATAACTTTTTAATAAATTGTTTTCTAATACTGAAGATATTAAATCCCATCCTAATACTTTAGCAATATTTTTTAAGTATATGTCAGGTGTATTATCTAATTTGTCATAACTTACTGTATTTGCAAATTGTATTCCTGTAATAAACTGATTTATATTGTCATATTCCCTACCATAAATTGTTAACGTTTTGTTTATTTTTTGGTCGGATGTGTCTTGGTCTAATGGACCAACATGTGTAGCTGTTGTATCAAAATCACTAATTGATTCTGTAACAAGGAACCTAACCATTAAGTTAGTAGTTGTTAAATCTAGTTGTTCAGAAATATCTAATAACTTTATAGCGTAATCCTCATAATCATCTGTATTAAAATCTAGGTTGTATCCGTCTGTTGTTGGCCATGTTACACTGTTTGTTGTGTTTAGTATCGCGCCTTCTTCAGTTCTAATGGTTGAATCAAATATTGCAGTATATTTTGGTATTATTAATCTATTTAATAAGTAATATTCAAAATCTGGTAAAGCGTTAAAAAATTTATCTTCTTCTGTTTTATTTGGTTTAACATAATATATTGGTGATATATTTGTTAATCCAGAAAATGGATTACCTTTAACCCTAAAATAAATGTAATCATTCGACAAACGTGTAGAACCAGTAAAACCCAATACTTCATATTCTTCGTCATTATTTAGGATAGAATATGCACTATAATTGAGCGTTAAGTTTCTTAAAACGTTTGTTTCATTATAGCTTCCACTTAAATCGCCGTTCCTTAAAAAATTAATTTCATACTGGTTTGCTATTGTGTTAACATTTACTTTAAATGTTGCTTCTCTACTTAGAGTATCATATAAATAATTTTCAACAGTATAACCACTTTGTGTAATATAATCTGGTGGTAATGCGTAGTTTGGATTAACATATAACGCTGCTGGCCAATTAGTTATAATATTCTCAAGTGAAACCCTAGTAAATTCTCTAAAAGAACCAAAAAGAGCGTAGTTGGTTAGATTTTTTTTATCTAAATTTAAAATAACCCCAGCGTTATTATATTGTAACTCTAGGGCTGTTTGAATTGTTAAATCTAAGTCTGTAAGGCTAATAAAATTAGAAAAACTATTTGTTTTAAATGTTTTACTAACTTTTGGTTCTGTATTTGTTGTAATAGAAAAATTACCTAAAGTAAATATTGACGTTGAGTTAGCGCCATCGGTTAACTGTACACCAACTAAATCTGGTGAAAAATTTCTATATTCTATATTACCATCAAAAAATGTTTTTTTAGAATACCCCGCAACTTTTATTCTATCATTAGCCATTATACTGTTGTTATTGTTGTAAAGTTTTTAGTAAAGTCAACATCGGTTTTAATTTCTCTAACTTCAAATAACGGTTTACCACTAAATACATCTTTAATTTCATACAAATTGTATTGCTTGTAAATTTGATTGCTAAAGTTATAAATTGTATATATACCGTCATCAAGAGACTTGGTTTGATTACCATATAAGGCATAAGCAAGTGTCTCAGTATCATATTCAACCATTTCAACCTCAATCATTATTGGGTTAAAAAAAGTATTAGTTATAATTACTTCTTGATTTGCAGTGCCAATAAATGGAAAAGCATTTGGTTGTACGTTTGATGCTGAATTTGGTGATACAGTACAAAAAACTAATGTTGAATTATCATTAAAACGATATCTAATAGCCTTTTGATTTGAATTAGTTAAATTTTGGTTTACAGGTTCAGCTCTATTATTTGATGTAACGACTTTAAATAGGTTTGGTATTTTAGCATCAGTTCTGCTAGTATCTAAAAATTCAATTCTATAACCAATTAAACCGTTATTTTCAAATCTACTTAAAAAATTTGATGGTATTGTTGCTAAATCAAATAAAACACCTCTAATATCTGGAAACGCCGACAAGACACCAACATCAACAATTTTAGTTCTAATTTCGGCTGGCTTTATTATAATTGTATAGATACCCTTATTTGAAAATATATTAACGGGTAGCTTTAGTGTATACATACCACCGAATAGTTCAAATGAACTAGTTCTATTTGGGTTATTTACTGGGATAAGAACTTCTGATGCGTTTGGTATTTTTACTAATGTGTTAGTAAATGATTCCCTAGATGGTGTATAATTATAAAAAATTTCAACATCATCTGGTGATACATCCGAAGGTCTTATAATTCCATATGTTCCTGTAGCCATTTTTAATTTTTTTTAAAATATATATTACTTTGTTAATAAGTAAAAGTTTTATATGACATTTAAACTAAAATAGCCGCTTCCATACCTAGATAATTGCGCTAAATTGGTTATTTCTGACATTTTTAAATGTTTTTCATATACTGTTACAATTCCTCTATCTATAAATACATCACTTTCGATTTCTGGTCTAGAAATTATCCCTAATAAATATTCTTCTTTTGTAATTGCAGATAATGATATATTAGTTTCATTCCAACCTTGCCCTATAAATGACATAAATGTTGTGTTTATAAGTGTGTTGTCTTGAAAATATAATCCGTCTTTTTGGTTTATTGTTCCTAAATTTGAGTCATTTTTATTAACATCAAACACATATGTTAAACCGCTTGGGTTTGATGACGTTACTCTGCTAACACCATTAACAGTACCACCTGTATAATTTTTATAAATTTCAGTTGACATGTCGAATCCGACTTTATATTGTTGATTTTTGTCATATGATTGTACATCGTTAGCTCTAGTGTCAGTGTATCCTGTTATTATGTTATTAGTAAAATAATAATAATCTGAGTCGGTTTTACCTGTTACTCTAGTTTCAGGGTTTATTTGTGTTTGAGCGCTTATTGGTAATTGGCCTAACATAAACGGAAATGTTATACCACTAGCAATTAATTTATTAGTTAATATTGTATAATTAACTGGTGTGTATTCAGTAGGGAAATTCGGTAAATATATTGCATCAGTAAACATGCCCATATCATCAACGTTTTGCGTCAACATTACATTAACATAAAAAGATGTTGCTGTTAATTGACCATATGTTGGACTGTTATAGTTCCTGTCAGTACTGTCTTCTAGTGATATTTTTCTTTTTATTATTTCCATTACAAAACTTGTGATTGGTATAATTTTACTGTTATGTCTTTATTGTTTGGGTTAACCGCATTTTGTGTATATGTTACATTTGTTGAATACGTATCACTTACAATATAGTAGAAACCAGTTGTGTTCCTGTATAAATCGTATCTGGTATATTGTTGTTTAATAAAATTATTTATTTTTGATGGTGCACTAGTTGTTGATAGTGGTGTGAATTTACCTGTTTTACCATTAAAATAGTTTGCTTTCATATACATGTACTTTGGATTACCGTTTAATATCATGTCATCCTTATATGCATAAATATAGTAACCTTCATAAAATCCTTTTGGTACAACTAAAGGATTTGATATTAAAAGATTAACAGGTATTTGACTAGCGGGTAATGGCTGCCCAGCAATGTTTACGCCAGACGTACCAGCAGGATAATAATCACCCTTTGACAAACGATTATATATTTCTATTGTTAATAATTGATTTTGTGTCATTTGATTATCACTATCAAAAAATTCAAGTTGTAAATAACTTTCAGTGAAATCGCTTCTTAAAAATTTTATATCAGAATCTTCAAACCCAATATTTGAATAATATGTTGGTACTTGAAGGCTATTGCTAGAATTTAAAAAAAACGCACTATAATTTATATTACCCAATTGAACGTTTTGATTATCTATTGGTGTAAATCTGACTTTATCATAATCTAATATAGGATTAACAGATTCTTGTGTCGCACCTTCAACAAAAAGTCTTTCAATTAATTCGCTATTATCAACGATTTGATATTCTAAATTAACAGGTATGTTAATAGATGTTCCTGTAATAGGTACTGTAGTTCCTTGTAACTTACCAGAATTTATTTGATATTTAGCATACATTATCGGAAATATTTATTTTAAATTTATTATTCATAGCATTTCCAATTGGGTCTGCTGGGAATGAAGAAAAATATAAATCCCAGTTATCAAATGGGTCTTGTCTTTTTACCTCAAAACAATAATTTTGATATATGTAATGAGAATTATTTAAAAAAGGATAATCAACAAAATCATTTTTTATGTCGTTTGTTCCAATGTCTAAATAATCTCTCCAATAATATTTTCCATCATTTAACGTAACAGCATATTCTGGTATACCATATGTTTTTTCGTCGCCTGATTCAATGTATGATGAAAAATTTCTTATTTTTATTAAGTGATGTGCTTTGTAATAATACCCCTCTGGTCTAGGACCTGGTACAATTGAATTGCTTGTTGTTTCTCTATTAACTGTATTGAATCTATGATTAACGTCCGCTAAAACAACCTCTTGTAATGTTGTAACATTATACTCAACAACATCGCCATAGTAATCGTTGTCTGTTATTTTAACATTAGTATCTAACGGTGTAAATGTTTGGCTTAAAGCGGTTGGGACATTATGTATCTTTTGAATTACAGGTATATTTTTTAAATACGTATTTATATTTGCTGTATTAAATACTGAAATAAATGGTGCTTCAATCCCAGAAGATACGTTGGTAAAAATTTGATTACTATCAGTTTTAACAATTGTTAAATAGAGTTCGCTTAATGGTCTACCCAAATTGTCAACTAGGTCTTCAATTGTAATATCCTCATTAAAAATAAATTCGGTTATGTCATCTGAAAATATATTTTCTGAAAATGCAATTTTAAATATTTCATAATCGTCTTGTTCTACAAGGTTGGATGATTTTGTTTTAATTTTTTTAAACTTTCTAAAATAATATTCAGATGGTGTATTGTTATACATTTTAGTCATCTTACTATTTTGGTTAAGAACTAATGTATTATAATCAATATCAATACAAAAATAATAATTTTTTTGTTTACCATCATCTAATCCAACCCTTATCACTTGGTATTCACCGTCTAAATTTGTATTCATTAACTTAACAACACCACCATTTAATAAATTATGAAATACAGGTACACTTAAAGCTGTCATTGGTTTACCACCAACAAGTACTTTTTGTTTGTCAATTATTGTTAAACCACCGTTAATCATTGGATGGTTTTTATCAGAACTATATGGATATGTTATTGTTAATTCCCAATTTTTTACTTGTTGATTTGCAATATTTGTTACATCTTGTAAAAATGAAAATCGTTCTCTTTTTGGTTCCATGTCGTAAAATAAACACAATTTAGCATTTGCAATTACTGGGTCAAAATAACCATACCAACCATCAATTTCTTTTAAGTGTTTTTTTATTGATTGA